>Ga0335081_10007834_pt1 | contig 17109 bp, 16 predicted proteins | sample Lox_Sample_35_FD_206713 | JGI IMG/M metagenome (GOLD analysis project Ga0335081, IMG submission 206713) | Soil microbial communities from Loxahatchee National Wildlife Refuge, Florida, United States - Lox_Sample_3.5 | ecosystem: Environmental > Terrestrial > Soil > Wetlands | place: USA... | reverse complement strand
CGACATCGCCATGGCGTTCGATGACTGCACGCCCTATCCCGCCTCGCCCGCCGAGGCGCGCACATCGATGGAGCGCTCGATGCGCTGGGCGCTGCGTAGCTTCGATCATTACTACCGCGAGCCCGCGCCCGGCGGCCTGTTCGGCATCGTGCAGGGCGGTATGTACCGCGAGCTGCGGCTGGCATCGCTCGATGCGCTGTCCGCGCGCGCCTGGCCCGGGTTCGCCGTCGGCGGACTTGCGGTCGGCGAGCCTGAAGCGGAGCGGCTGCGGGTGCTCGAGGAGCTGGTGCCGCACATGCCGAAGGAGCGGCCGCGCTACCTGATGGGGGTCGGCTTTCCGGAGGATATCGTGGCGGCGGTGCTGCGCGGCATCGACCTGTTTGATTGCGTCATTCCGACCCGTCACGCCCGCAACGGCCACCTTTTTACGCGCGCCGGCGTCATCAATATCCGCAACGCGGCCCACGCGCGCGACCTGGGTCCGGTCGATCCGGACTGCGGTTGCTACACCTGCCGGAACTTCACGCGCTCGTACCTGCGGCACCTGGATCGCTGCAATGAGATCCTGGGCTGCCACCTGAACACCCTGCATAACCTGCATTTCTATCTCGAGCTGATGCGATCGATCCGGGCGGCGATCGCCGCCGGGACGTTTGAGGCGTTCGCGGCGGCATTCCCCGCCCCGCGCAGGAGCGCCGACCACCCTGTGGCATAATGCCCGCCCTTCAGATTTCAGGTGGATCATGAATCTATTGATTCCGGACGCTTTCGCGCAGGCTGCCAGCCCTGCCGGCTCCAGCCAGCTCTCCTTCGTCGTGATGATGGCGGCCCTCATCGGCGTGTTCTATTTCATGCTGATCCGTCCGCAGCAGAAGAAGGCCAAGGAGCATCAGGCGATGCTCACGAAGCTGGCCGCGGGCGATGAAGTGGTGACGTCCGGCGGCATCCTCGGCCGCATCGTCGAGGTCGGCGATGCATTCGTGACTATCGAAGTGGCAGATGGCGTGCGCCTGAAGATCCAGAAGCTGCAGATCTCCTCGCTCATGCCCAAGGGCACCCTGAAGAGCGCCTGAGTCCGAAAGCGCCCCACCCATGCTCGAATACGCGCGCTGGAAATACATTCTGATCTGCGCGGTGCTCGCCATCGCGCTGCTCTTGTGCATGCCGACACTGTTCGGCCAGGACGAGGCGCTGCAGATCGCGACCCGCGACCGCACTGCGATCCCTTCCGCCGTGCAGGCGGACATGGAGAAATATCTCCGCGAGAAGGCCGTCACCTTCACCAAGACCTATCTCGATAACGGCGTGCTCATGGTGCGGCTGCCCAATGTCGCCGAGCAGTTGAAGGCGCGCGATTCCATCGAGGACAAGTACAGTCAGGGATACGTGACCGCGCTGTCGTTCGCGCCGCGCATGCCGGAGTGGATGCGCAAGCTCGGCCTGCGGCCGATCCCGCTGGGTCTCGACTTGCGCGGCGGTCTGTACCTGCTCTACCAGGTCGACGTCCAGGGCGCGGTCAAGCAGCTCCTCGAGGGTTATGAGCAGGACATTCGCCGGGCATTGACGACCGCGAAGCTGCCGCTGAACGATGTGACCACGATTACCGACCCGCAGACCGCACAGACCGTGGGCCTGCGCGTGAGTCTGCCGGCCGGCACCGATGTCGATCAGGTGCGGGCCATCGTCGCCAAGACCGTGCCGGACTTCACTGTCTCGACCGTGACGCTGCCCAGCGGGCAGGCGGTCGAGGGGCGCCTGCCGCAGGCCAAGATCCGCGAGCGCCAGGACTACGCCATTCAGCAGAACCTCACCACGCTGCGCAATCGCGTGAACGAGCTCGGCGTGGCCGAGCCGATCGTGCAGCGGCAGGGCCTGGATCGCATTAACGTGCAGCTGCCGGGCGTGCAGAATTCCGCTGAAGTGAAGGACGTTCTGGGCAAGGTCGCCAAGCTCGAATTCCGGCTCGATGACTTGAACGGCAATGCCTACGAGGTCGCGCAGCACGGCCACGCACCGATCGGCACCAAGCTCTACTACACCAAGGACGGACAGCCGCTGCTGCTGCGCCGCGAAGTGATCGCCACGGGCGATGAGCTCACGACGGCGAACTTCACCACGACGCAGGATGGCCCCACGGTCAACGTGCGGCTCGATCAGCGTGCGGGCGACCGCATGCTCAAGGCGACACAGGCCAATCTCAACCATCCGATGGCGGTGGTGTATATCGAGAGCCGGCGCGAAACGGTCACGGTCAATGGCCAGAAGACCACACGCGATGTGACCGATCAGAAGGTCATCAACAACGCGACCATCCGCGGCGTTTTCAGCAATAACTTCATGATCACCGGCATGACCGCCGGCGAGGCGCGTGATCTCGCGCTGCTCCTGCGCTCAGGCTCCTTCGCCGTGCCGATCTACCCGGTGGAAGAGCATGCCGTCGGCCCGAGCCTGGGCAAAGAGAACATTGAGAAGGGTGTCGACGCACTCGAGATCGGCATGGCGGGCGTGTTCCTGTTCATGGCGATCTACTACCGCATCTTCGGCCTGGTGGCCGATGTCGTGCTGCTCGCCAACGTCGTGCTGCTGACCGCCTTGTTGTCGATGCTGGGCGCGGCACTGTCGCTGCCGGGCATCGCCGGCATCATCCTCACAGTGGGCATGGCGGTCGATGCAAACGTGCTGATCTACGAGCGCATCCGCGAGGAGTTGCGCAACGGCGTCTCGCCGCAGGCCTCCATCCGGGCCGGCTTCGAGAAGGCGTTCTCGGCGATCTTCGACTCGAATTTCACCGCCTTCATCGCAGGCGTGGTGTTGTGGATCCTGGGCTCCGGCCCGATCCGCGGCTTCGCGGTCGTGCTCACGCTCGGCATCGCGACCTCGATGTTCACGTCCCTGATGGGCAGCCGCGCCCTGATCACCCTGATGTATGGCGGGCGGCGCAAGCCCGCACGCCTGCTCATCTAGCCGCTGATTTCGCGCACCGAGGTCCGTCGTGGAATTTTTTCATAAAGCAACCAACTTCCCGTTCATGGCCACCCGCAAGGTGTCCTACGGGATCTCGCTGGTGCTGATCATCGCATCCTTCGTCTCGTTGGCGACCCGCGGCTTGAATCTCGGCCTGGACTTTACCGGCGGTGCGACCGTGCAGGCGACGTTCACGCAGGCCGCGAACGTCGAGGACATCCGCGCCAAGCTCATCGCCACGGGCTTTCCGGATCCGCAGGTGCAGAATTTCGGCTCCTCGCGCAACGTGTCGATCCGTCTGCCGCCACAGGGACCGCAACAGAACGGCACGGTCATCCGCACCCAGCTGGAGAACGTACTCAAATCCGTGGATCCGGCGGTCGTGATCGGCGAGCTCGATGTCGTCGGCCCGCAGGTCGGCGGTGAGTTGCGCACCAGCGCCATCTGGGCCCTCACCGCGACGCTGCTCGCGATCTTCATCTACATCGTCATCCGCTTTCATACCTGGCGGCTCTCGAGCGGCGCCATCCTCGCGGTGTTACACGATCCGATCCTGGTGCTTGGCGTATTCTCCTTCACCCAGACCTCGTTCGATCTGGCGGTGGTGGCTGCGGTGCTGGCGGTCGTCGGTTACTCGCTCAACGACACGGTCGTCATCTTCGACCGCATCCGTGAGCGCTTCCATTCGAACCGACGCCTCGCGCCCGCACTCATCCTCGACCAGTCGATCAATCAGACGCTGTCGCGAACGATCATGACCAAGGTCGTGACGGCGATCGTGGTCGTGGCGCTGCTGTTCCTCGGGGGTCCGGTGCTGCGCGGCTTCTCCGAGGCGCTTCTGATCGGCATCGTGGCCGGCACGTATTCCTCGATCTATATTTCGGCCGCCGTGGCGCTTGATTGCGGCCTCACAGCCGAGCACATCTTCCCGACGGTGAAGAAGGAAGCCATCGACCACATGCCCTGATGCTGCAGCTGCTGCTCTCACCGCAGACCTGGCTTGCCTTCATCGCACTGACGGCGCTCGAGACCGTGCTCGGTCTCGACAACATCATCTTCATCTCGATCCTGGTGGCGAAGCTGCCGCGCCCGTCGCAGCGAGTGGCGCGCGTGTGGGGGCTGGCGCTGGCGATGGGGACACGCATCGCGCTGCTCTTCACCATTGTGTGGCTCACGCGCCTGACGCAGCCCTGGTTCGAGCTCGGCAATCGTGTGTTTTCGGGACGCGATGTGGTGCTGCTGATCGGCGGAGCGGTGCTGCTGGTGAAGAGCGTGCTCGAGCTGCACCACTCGATGGAGGGGGCGGCACCCGATCGTGATGCGCCGCGAGCCTACGCCAGCGTGATTTCGACCGTGTTGCAGATCGCCCTCATCGACATTGTGTTCTCGGTCGACTCGGTCTTCACGGCGGTCGGTCTTGCGAACGATCTGCCGATCATGGTCGCCGCGATCATCGTCTCCATCCTCATCATGCTCTGGGTCTCGGGGGCGATCGCGGCATTCATCGAGCGCCATCCGACCATCAAGGTGATGGCGCTGGCCTTCCTGTTGCTCATCGGCGTCGCATTGATCGCCGAAGGCTTCCATCTCGATATCCCGAAGGGATACCTCTACTTCGCGATGGCCTTCAGCATCGGCGTCGAGATGATCAATCTGCGCATCCGGCGCCTGCTCGATCACGCCGGCAAGAAGGACAAGGGACGGCCGCGCTAGCTCTTGCCGCTGCGCACTCTGCTGTGGCGGTAGCTGTAGGCGAAGTACACGACGACGCCGACTGCGGTCCACACGATCAGCCGCAGCCAGGTATCCCAGGGCAGAAATGCCGTCATGATTCCGCAAGCGATGATCCCGAGCGGCGCGACGAGCCACACGGCCCGGACGCGAAACGGCCGCGGCAGGTCAGGGCGCGTGTAGCGCAGCACGACGACGCCCACGCACACGACGATGAAGGCGATCAGCGTGCCGATCGAGACGAGCTCGCCCAGAAGTCCGATGGGGAGCAGGCCTCCCGCGGCGGCGGCGAACACACCGGTGATGAGGGTTGAGAAACCGGGGGTCCTGAACTTCGGATGAATCGCCGCAAATTTGGGCGGCAACAAGCCGTGATGCGCCATGGCCAGGAAGATGCGCGCCTGCGCCAGCATCATCACCAGGATCACCGAGGTGAGACCGGCGAGGGCGCCGATGATCACCAGCCGGGTGAGCCCGGTGAGTTGCGGGTGGGCCTGCAAGGCGACGGCGACCGGCGCTGCATCGTTGAGCTTGGGGTACGGCACGAGACCCGTGAGCACCGCGGACATCAGCACGTACAGGAGCGTGCAGATGATCAGGCTCGCCAGGATGCCGATCGGCACGTCGCGGGAGGGATTCCTGGCTTCCTGCGCAGCGGTCGAGACCGCATCGAAGCCGATGTAAGCGAAGAAGATGATCGGTGCTGCGCGAAACACGCCCGACCAGCCGAACTCGCCGAACCTGCCGGCGTTGGGGGGCACGAACGGGTGCCAGTAGTGCGTGTTCACGTAGAAGGCGCCGAACCCGATCACCAGCAGCACGATCGCCACCTTGATCGCGACGACGGTGGAGTTCACCCACGCAGACTGCCGGATACCCACATAGCAGATGTAGGTCACGATGACCGTGATCGCGATCGCCGGCAGATTGACGAGGCCGCCGGTGGAGATGATCGAAAAGCCATCGGCAGCGGTGCCGAGCGGTGAGCTCGTGAGCGACGCCGGCAGGAAATTGATGCCAAAGGAGTCGAGGAGCTTCACGAAGTAGCGCGACCAGCCGACCGAGACCGTGGCGCAGGCGAACAGGTACTCGAGCACGAGGTTCCAGCCGACGAACCAGGCGGTGAACTCTCCGAGCGTGGCGTAGCTGTAGGCGTAAGCGCTGCCTGCGACCGGAACCATGGAGGCGAATTCGGCGTAGCACAGTCCGGCGAACAGGCACCCGAGGCCGGCGAAGATGAACGACAGGACGATGGCAGGTCCCGCGTGCGTCGCTGCGGCGACGCCGGTCAGCACGAAAATGCCAGTGCCGATGATTCCACCGATGCCGATCGCGGTCAGCGCCCAGGGCCCCAGGGAGCGGCGCAGAGTGTGCGTGCCGTAGTCGCGTGAGAGATCGGCGACGGAGATGGTCGCGAAGATGCCTTTGTTGCTCATCGGGCCCCCTGAACGTTGTGGCCGCGACTGTACTACAGGATCTGCCGCTCAGGCTTCACGCAGATCCTCGGGCACGTGCGGGGCGAGGGCCTCGATGAGGGCGGTGTAGACCTTGGGTGTGCCCGCCAGGATATTGCCCTTCTGCGTGTAATCACCGCCGATCAGCGTGCCGATGCGGCCGCCGGCTTCCTGGATCAGAAGCGTGCCTGCGGCCGTGTCCCAGGGGGAAAGCCCGATCTCCCAGAAGGCGTCGACGCGCCCTGCGGCGACGTAAGCCAGGTCGAGCGAGGCCGCACCCGGGCGGCGGATGCCGGCCGTAAGCAGCGCCACGGTCTTGAACATCGCCAGATAAGCATCCAGGTAGCGGGTATTCGCCCGGTAGGGAAAGCCGGTGCCGATGAGCGCGCCCTCGAGCGTGCGCTGCTTGCTCACGCGCAGGCGATGGTTGTCGAGGTGCGCGCCCTCACCACGGCTCGCGCTGAAGATCTCCTGGCGAATCGGATCGTAGACCACCGCGTGCTCCAGGCGGCCCTTGATCTGGCAGGCGATCGAGACCGCGAACACCGGAAAGCCGTGCAGGAAATTGGTGGTGCCGTCGAGCGGATCGATGATCCAGAGCACTTCGCTCTCCCCGCTCGCCCCGCTTTCCTCGGCGAGAAAGGCGTGATCCGGATAGGAGCGGCGGATCGAGGCGATGATGTCGCGTTCGGCGGCGCGGTCGACCTCGCTCACGAAATCATTCCGCCCCTTCGAGGAGATCTGCATGCTCTCGACGCGGTTCATGCTGCGGACGATGATCTCGCCGGCCCGGCGCGCGGCGCGAACGGCAATGTTGAGCAGAGCGTGCACGGCAACTTAAGCTTCTTGTTCGAACGACCAGGCGCTTCAACGGCCGTAAGCCTAACAGACCTCAGCGTGAGCGACATTCGCATCATCCTCGTCGAGCCCTCGCATCCCGGCAACGTCGGTGCTGCCGCGCGCGCGATGAAGAACATGGCGCTCGAGAGTCTCGTGCTCGTGCGGCCGCGCCAGTTCCCGCACGCCGAGGCGACCGCTCGAGCCTCTGGCGCGGACGATGTGCTGGCGCGCGCTCAGGTGGTCGACTCGCTTGCCGAGGCCACGGCCGGCTGTGGCTTCATCGCGGCGACCACGTCGCGTGAGCGCGATCAGAACTTTCGCGTGCTCGACGTGCGCGATGCGGCGCGGCGGATCATCCGGGCTGCGCAGCGAGGACCTGTCGCCGTGCTGTTTGGCGCCGAGCGCACGGGCTTATCCAACGCGGCGCTCGAGCCGAGCCACATCCTGATCCGCATTCCGGCCGACAAACGCTATGCCTCGCTCAATCTCGCCATGTCGGTGCAGATCGTCGCCTACGAGCTGTTCCGCGCGCACGCGCAGTTTGCGGCGCGCGTGCACGCCGCGAGCACGAAGCGGCGCGGCGGTGCGCAGCTGGCAACGCCTGCGGAGATGGCAAAACTGTATGCGCACCTCGAGCAGGTGCTGGAGGAAGTGGATTTTCGCGACCGCACCGCGAGCGGCACGCATCTCATGAACCGCTTCCGGCGCTTCTTGCAGCGCGCCGAGCTGGATCAGAACGAGGCCAACATCGTGCGTGGCCTGCTGACCGCGGTGCAGAGCCGGCGGCGGCGCGCCGGTTCAGCATCATGAGCGACACGATCTATCTCGACTACGCCGCGAGCACTCCGGTGGATCCGGCCGTCGCCGAGGCGATGGCGGGATTTCTCACGCGCGCGGGCACTTTCGCCAACCCCTCATCCGCAGCGCATGCGCCCGGGCGTGCGGCTGCCGCAGCCGTCGAGCATGCACGCGCGCAGGTGGCGGCGCTGATCGGTGCGCAGCCGGCCGAGATCATCTTCACCTCCGGCGCCACCGAATCGGACAATCTGGCGGTGCTCGGCGTGGCGCGGGCGAACGCGGATCGCGGCCGCCATATCGTGACCTCGCGCATCGAGCATCGGGCGGTGCTCGATGCCTGCCGGCAGCTGCAGCGCGAGGGATTCAGTGTCACTTATCTGACGCCGGATGCGAACGGCCGGATTCTCGTGCCCGCGGTCGCCGCCGCTCTGCGCCGGGAGACGACGCTGGTCTCGATCATGCACGTCAACAACGAGATCGGCGTGCTCGAGGACATCGCAGCCATCGGCGCCATCTGCCGTGCACGCGGCGTCACGTTTCACAGCGATGCCGCGCAAAGCGCGGGCCGCGTGCCGATCAATGTCGCAACCCTGGCGGTGGATCTGCTGTCGCTCACGGCGCACAAGATCTACGGACCCAAAGGCATCGGTGCGCTTTACGTGCGCCCGGCAGCGCGCGGTGCGCTGCAGGCGCTCAGCTTCGGCGGCGGGCAGGAACACGCGCTGCGGCCGGGCACACTGCCGACGCATCAGATCGCGGGATTCGGCGTCGCCGCGGCGCTGGCGCTGCGCGACCTCAATGTCGAGAGCCGGCGTGCGAGTGAGCTTGCAGCGAGGCTGTGGCGCGGGCTCGAGAAAGGTGCTGGCGCGGAGCTGAACGGCGCGGCGGCGGAGCGTATTCCGCACATCGTCAATGTCTCCTTCGCCGGGGTGGAAGGTGAGAGCCTGCTCGCCGGCCTGCACTCGCTCGCCGTCTCGACCGGCTCGGCGTGCAGTTCCGCGAGCGGCGAGCCCTCCTACGTGCTCAAGGCGCTCGGGCGCAGCACCGCGCGCGCAGAAAGCTCCCTGCGCTTCAGTTTCGGGCGCTTCACGACGGAGGCGGAAATCGACGCCGCCGTGAGTCAGGTACGCCGGCAGCTCGAGAAGCTGCGTCGCATCTCGCCGGCCGGCAGCGGCGAGGACACCGGCGCACCGTCGGCCAGCGCGACGTTCCCTCCCGTCGACGCCGACCCCCTGAGCCCGGCAACCCGCGAGCTGTTCGAGACGCTGCCCGGGGCGGGCCGGATCGCCGATAGCGAGGGGCGCGTGCTGCGCGGGGAGGCCGGAGGTGCCACGGCGGAGTCCTGGGTGCGATTTCATCTGCTCGTGGAGGGCGACAGTGTGAAAGCCGCACGTTTCCAGGCCGTCGGTTGCCCTCATACTCTGGCGGCGTGTGCATGGATCGTCGCCCGCCTTCCCGGGCGCCGCCGGGGTGCGACCCAGCCCGGAACGCCCCAGGAGTGGGCAGAAGCACTTAGTGCGCCGGTGGAGAAACTGGGGAGGCTGCTGACGGTCGAAGATGCATTGCGTGCCGCATTTCAGCATTGGACGTAGCGAGTCTTAGAATCCCTGCCATGGCCATTTCCCTCACCGAATCCGCCGCCAACCGCGTTTTGAGCTTCATCGCCGCCCGCGGGCATGGTTTTGGCCTTCGCCTGGGTGTCCGGCGCACGGGCTGCTCCGGCTTTGCCTACGTGGTGAACTACGCCGACGAGGTGAAGCCGCAGGACGTGGTGTTCGAGGACCGGGGTGTGAAGGTCTACGTCGACCCGGAAAGCCTCGCCCTGGTCGACGGCACGGTGGTGGATTTCGTCAAACAGGGCCTGAATGAGGCGTTCCGCTTCCGCAATCCCAATGTGAAGGGCGAGTGCGGCTGCGGGGAAAGCTTCAGCGTCTAGCCCTCAAAGGGCCCGAAAATCCTTACGGATCGGGCACTTCCGTGCCCCCGAGAATTGGCGCGCGCGCTCCGTACGCGGTAGACTGCGCCCCCGTTTTTGCGTGGAAATCCTGGGAAAGAAATGGCTCTCGAGCGCACCCTTTCGATCGTCAAGCCTGACGGCGTCGGCCGCAATCTGATTGGTGAGGTCTACCGCCGCTTCGAGCAGGCCGGCCTGTCCGTCATCGCCTGCCGCATGGTTCACCTGTCGCAGCGCGAGGCGGAGGGTTTCTACGCGGTGCACCGTGAGCGGCCGTTCTTCGGCGACCTGGTGCGTTACATGACCTCGGGCCCCGTGGTCGTGCAGGTGCTGCAGGGCGAGAATGCCATCGCAAAGAATCGCGAGATCATGGGCGCCACCGACCCCAAGAAGGCGGCCAAGGGCACCATTCGCGCGGATTTCGCCCTGAGCATCGAGCAGAACGTCGTGCACGGCTCGGATGCACCCGAAACCGCGGCCTTCGAGATCGGCTACTTCTTCGCCGCAACGCAAATCTTCCCGCGCGGTTAGACGCGGCCGCGCGCCACCATGTCCACTGCCGCCAGCGAACGCGTCAACCTCCTCGGGCTTGCCCGCCCGGAGCTCGAGGCGTTCGTGGGCGAGCTCGGCAGTAAGCCGTTTCGCGCGCGCCAGCTGATGCAGTGGATCTACAAGCGTGGCGAGGGACGCTTCGGCGAGATGACGGATCTGGCGAAGGACTTCCGTGCGCAGCTCGAGGCGCGTGCGGACGTGCGGGTGCCCGAGATCACCGAAGTGCAGCACTCAGCGGACGGGACACGCAAGTGGAAGCTCAAGGCCGATGCCTCGCAGGCCTTCGAGATGGTGTTCATCCCGGAGGAGAGCCGCGGCACCCTGTGCATCTCCTCGCAGGTCGGCTGCGTGCTCGATTGCTCGTTCTGCTCGACCGCGCAGCAGGGCTTCAACCGCAACCTGACCGCGGGCGAGATCGTCGGCCAGGTGTGGCTCGCCAACCGCGAGCTCAAGGGCCTCGAGCAGCCAGGCAGCGAGCGCGCCGTCACCAACGTCGTCCTCATGGGCATGGGCGAGCCGCTCGCAAATCTGCGCAATGTGCTGCCGGCGATGCGGGTGTTTCTCGATGATTTCGGCTTCGATCTGTCACGCCGGCGCGTGACACTGTCGACCTCGGGCCTCGTGCCGCAGATCTACCGGCTTGCCGAAGAGATCAATGTAGCGCTCGCGGTGTCGCTGCATGCGCCGGATGACGCGCTGCGCAGCGAGCTGGTTCCGATCAACCGCAAGCACCCGATCGCCGAGCTGCTGCAAGCCTGCTGGCACTACATCGATGAGCAGAACGGGCGCAGCGTGACGTTTGAGTACGTCATGCTGGACGGCATCAACGATTCGGTGCCGCAGGCGCGCGCGCTCGCGAAGCTGCTTGCCGGGCATCCGGCCAAGATCAATCTCATTCCCTTTAATCCCTTCCCTGGCACGCGCTACAAGCGCTCGCCGATGCCGACGATCGTCCGCTTCCGCGACGAGCTGATCGCACGCGGCATGATCGCCACGATCCGCCGCACGCGCGGCGAGGACATCGATGCGGCCTGCGGACAGCTCGCGGGCCGCGTCCTCGACCGTACCACCGTAAGACTGGGCAACAAGCTCGTGGGACTGCAGGTGCAGGCATCATGAAAATCTACGCCGCGCTCAGCGTCGTCTTGCTCGCGGGTTGTCAGACAACCAGCACGCCGGCGCCCTCGCCGAAACGCCAGGCCGATGCCGCCTCTTACAACACCCAGCTCGGCATCGCCTACATGCAGGAGGGCAATCTGCAGCTGGCCAAGGAGAAGCTCGAGCGCGCCGAGCACGAGGATGGCGACAACCCGCAGGTGCACATGGCGCTGGGGATGCTCTACCAGCGCCTGGGCAACAATGCGACGGCGGACAACGAGTTCCGCCACGCCCTGCGTCTGGCACCGGAGGATCCGGAAATCTCGAACGTGTACGCCGTCTTCCTGTGCGACACCAAGCGAGTCGATGAAGGCGTCAAGCGCTTCTACGCCGCGGCGCGCGACCGGCTCTACCGCACGCCGGAAGCCGCTTACACCAATGCCGGTGTGTGTCTGCACAGCGTGCATCGCGACGATGAGGCGATCCGGAGCTTCCAGCAGGCCATCACGATCCGGCCCAGCTTCGCCGAGGCGACTTACCAGCTCGCCGATCTGGAGCTGCAGCGCGGACACGCCAGCGAGGCGCGTGCACTCATCGACCGCTTCTTGGGCTCCAATCCGGCCACTGCCGACCTGCTGCTGGTCGGCGCGCGCTCGGCACGCGCTCTCGGGGATCGTCTCGGCGAGGAGCGCTACGCGCGCAAGCTGCGAGTTGATTTTCCGGATTCCCCGCAGTCGCGGGCACTGAAGAGCTCGGCACCGGGCCCGGGTTGACGGCCGTGGTCGCGGAAGCTGGCGAGACCACTCGCAGCGGCATCGGCGCGCGGCTCAGAGCTGCGCGCGAGCGCTGCGGTATGACGCTGCTCAAGGCTTCCGAGAGCATGCACGTGGATCCGCGCATCCTCGAGGCGCTCGAGAGCGAGCGCTTCAGCGAGCTCGGTGCCGCGGTTTTCGTGCGCGGACATCTGCGCCGCTACGCCGATCTGGTGCGCGAGTCGCCGGCGGAGCTGCAGCGCCTGTACGAGGCGAGCGGACAGGCTCCCGGTGCGCCTGATCTCACCCGCGTTCCCAAGAGCGAGCCGACCGGCGGAGACTCGATGTCGCTCCTGCTGCCGGGAATCACGCTGGTGATCGCGATTGCCGTCATCGGCTCGATCTGGTGGTTCGTCAAGAACGTGAGTTTCGGCTCAGCGACGACGGCGAGCGTGACGAGCTCCGCGCCGGCGATCGCCCCTGCAGCGGCTTCCGCAGCCGTCGCGGCACCGGCGCCTGCCACTTCGGCCGCCGCTCCGTCCGCCGCGGCGGCGCAGCCTGCCGCAACCGTTGCGAGCGCCGCAGCAGCGCAGCCGGGCGCGGCCAAGGCCAGCGTCACTGCCGCGGTCAGTGCCAAGCCCACACAGCTCACGCTGCATTTCAATGAGGATTCCTGGACCGAGGTCTACGACGCCGCAAACCTGCGTCTGATGTACGACATCGGTCAGGCCGGCTCGGTGCACTCGCTCTCGGGCAGCGCGCCGCTGCGCGTGCTGCTCGGCAACGCGGGCGGCGTCACGCTCGAAGTGAACGGCCAGACCGTCGCCATTCCCGGCGATGCGCATGGCAGCGGCTCGGTGGAATTTCGCATCACTCGCGCGGGTCACGCCCTGCCGCGGATTGCCGCGGCCGCGCACGCTGAATGACGAGCCTGCAACCCATTCGCGGCATGAACGACGTGCTGCCGGCCGATATTGGCCTGTGGCAGCAGCTCGAGTCCGTCGCCCGCGAGCTGCTCGAGTCCTACGGTTATGAGGAGATCCGTGTGCCCGTCGTCGAGCACACCGAGCTTTTCAAGCGCGCCATCGGCGAGCACACCGACGTGGTCGAGAAGGAGATGTATACCTTCGTCGATCAGGGCGGGGAGAGTCTGACGCTGCGGCCGGAAGGCACGGCCGGCGTGGTGCGCGCGATCATCTCGAACGGCCTGCTGCGCGGTGCGCGCCACAAGCTCTGGCTCAGCGGGCCGATGTTCAGGCATGAGAAGCCGCAGAAAGGGCGCTATCGGCAGTTTCATCAGTTGAGCGTCGAGGCGATCGGCTTTGCGGGTCCCGATGTGGACGCCGAGCTGATCGCGCTCACGGCGCGGCTGTGGCGGCGCCTGGGTCTCACGCGCGTGCGACTGCAGTTGAATTCTCTGGGCTCGAGCGAGGCGCGGCGCGCCTACCGCGCCTTGCTGACGGATTACTTCCGCGCGCGCGCGAGCGTGCTCGATGCCGACAGCAAACGGCGCCTGACCGGCAATCCGCTGCGCATCCTCGACAGCAAGAATCCGGACATGCAGGAGCTGATCGCCGGCGCGCCTTCGCTGCTCGAGCATCTGGATGCGGAGTCGCGCGCGCATTTCGATGCGCTGTGCGGGATGCTCAGCTCCACCGGCATCGAATTTCAGGTCAATCCGCGCCTCGTGCGCGGCCTCGACTACTACAGCCGCACCGTGTTCGAGTGGATTACCGATGCGCTGGGCGCGCAGGATGCGGTCTGCTCCGGGGGCCGCTACGACGGGCTGGTGAGCATCCTGGGCGGGGAGTCCACGCCCGCCATCGGCTTCGCCATGGGGATCGAGCGCGCGGTGGAGCTGATGCGCCTGGCAGCGAGCGGCAAGCCGCCGGCAGGCGCCGATGTCTATGTGGTGGTTAACGGCACCCGGGCGGGGGTGGAGGCTGTGCGCCTGCTCGAGGAGCTGCGGACGGCGCTCCCCACGGTGCGCTTCGAGCTCAATCTGGGTGGGGGGAACTTCAAGACGCAGTTCCGCCGCGCGGATAAGAGCGCAGCGACGCTGGCGCTGATCGTGGGCGACGAAGAACTCGCTCGCGGGGCCGCCGCACTTAAAACTTTGCGTCATGAGAGCGGTCAGAGCGAATGCCCGCTGGCGGAGCTGCCGGCGCGGATCGCCGCGGCCCTGGCCGACGAGGCGAAGAGGGGAAGGTAGTGGACGAGTATCTGTCGGAAAAAGAAAAGCTCGAGCAGGTCACGGGTTGGCTCAAGGTGAACGGGCCCTGGATCCTGGCCGGTGTGGCGGTGGGGGTGCTCGGCATCTCAGGCTGGCGCTGGTGGCAGAACCGGGTCGACCAGCAGGCACTCGATGCCGCCTCGCGCTATGAGCAGGTGGTGCGTGCCTTCGCGCGCTCCGATCGCCGCGGTGCGCAGAGCCTGATCGAGTCGCTGCGGCGTGACCACGCCGGCTCCCCGTACGTGGATCAGGCGGATCTGCTCGCCGCGCGCGTGAGCGTCGAGGCGAACGAGCTGCAAAGCGCGGCATCGAGCCTGACTACCGTCATGAACGGCTCGCACGACCCGGAACTCGCGCAGATCGCGCGCCTGCGCCTGGCCCGCGTGCAGATCTCGGAAGGCCACTCCGATGAAGCGCTCGCGACGCTCGCCAAGCCGATGAGCGGCGCCTTCGCCGCGCGTTATCACGAGGTGCGCGGCGATGCGCTGGCGGCCAAGTCCGACAGCGCGGGCGCGCTGAAGGAATATCTCGCCGCCCGCAGCTCGGCCGGCCCCACTCTTGCGGAGAACGATGTGCTGAATCTGAAGATCAACGACTTGTCGGCACCGACCGCTGCCGCCACCCCAGCACCGGCCGCGGCGCCGGCCCCCGCGCCGGCCAAAGCGGCAGGGAAGTAGCGCATGCGCCGCATTCTCATGCTGATCGCACTCGCCGCGCTCGCGGTCGGCTGCTCGAAGAACAAGGTCAAGGATGTCGATAAGCCGGCCAAGCTCGTCAGCTTTCCGGCGACGTTGCGTACCAGTCATCTGTGGTCCGCGAGCGTCGGCGGCACGAGCGTCCCGCTGCGTCTCGGGCTCGACGTCGCGGTTGACGACGGCCGTGTGTTTGCGGCCGGTCACGGCGGTGAGGTGGCGGCGTTCGATCTGAAGAGCGGACGTGTGATCTGGAAGGCGCGTACGAAGCTGCCGCTGGCCGGTGGTCCTGGCGTGGCAACCGACCTGATCGCAGTCGGAGGCACCAATGGCGAGGTGATCGCACTCGGTGCCGCGAGCGGTGAGGTGCACTGGCGCGTCAACGTCGGCTCGGAGGTCATCGCAGCACCGGCGGTCGGCGCCAACGTCATCGTCGTGCGTGCGGTCGATGGCAGGCTGCACGCTCTGGCGAAGTCTGACGGTCATGAGCTGTGGCAGCTTCAGCAGACCGTGCCGCGGCTCTCGCTGCGCGGCACCTCCCAGCCGCGCCTGGTCGGCGATCTGGCCATCTGCGGCTACGACAACGGTCGCGTCGTCGCCGCCAACATGGGCGATGGTACGAGTGCCTGGGAGAATCTCGTCTCCCCGCCGCAGGGGCGCAGCGAGATCGAGCGCTTGAATGACATCGATTCCACGCCGCAGATCGCCGGCAATGACGTCTACGTCGTGGGCTTCCAGGGCAAGATCGCGATGCTCGCGCTGGACACCGGTCAGATCTGGTGGTCACACGATCTGTCCAGCTACCGCGGCATGGGCATTGACGATGACCAGCTGTACGTCTCGACGGGCGAGGGCGAAGTCATCGCGCTCAGTCGCCGCAACGGCTCGGAGGTGTGGCGGCAGAAGGCTCTCGCCCACCGCGGGCTCTCGGGACCCGTCGTCAGCGGCGATGCCGTCGTCGTGGCCGACTACAAGGGCTACGTGCACTGGCTCGACCGCAAGACCGGAGCGCTCGCCGCGCGCGCCAGCACTTCCAAGAACCGCATCACCAATCAGCCGGTGGCGGCCGGCGATGAAGTGCTCGTGATCGACGATCGCGGCCACCTCAACGCCTTCCGGAGCCGTCCGCTCAAGTGAGCGCGGCACTCAAGGACAATCCGTGCTCCCTGTCATCGCTCTCGTGGGCAGGCCGAACGTCGGCAAGTCGACGCTGTTCAATGCGCTGACGCGCACGCGTGATGCGATTGTCGCCGACGTGCCGGGCGTCACGCGCGACCGGCAGTACGGTTTCGGCCGCAACGGCGACCGCGACGATGAGACGGCCGGTCGCTACATCGTCATCGACACCGGCGGTCTGGTGGAGAACCCGCATGGCATCGAGGCGCAGATGCGCACGCAGACCGAGCGTGCGATCGAGGAAGCAGACCGTCTGGTCCTCATCGTCGATGCGCGCAGCGGACTTACCGCCCAGGACCAGCTGATCGCGCGCGAGCTGCGTCGCTCGGGCAAGCCGATCTTCCTGGCAGTCAACAAGATCGACGGACTCGATGCCGATACCGGCGCGGCCGACTTTCATGCGCTCGGACTGGGCGAGCCGTGGTCGATCGCCGCAAGTCACGGTTCCGGCTGCCGCGAGCTCATGCAGCACGTGCTCGAGGGTCTGGCCGTCGAGCCCGAAGCGGAGGCGGATTCCGATGCGATCCGGGTCGCCGTCATCGGCCGCCCCAACGTGGGCAAGTCCACGCTCGTCAATCGGCTGTTAGGCGAGGAGCGCGTGATCGCCAACAGCGAGCCCGGCACCACACGCGACAGCATCCTGGTGCCGTTCCGGCGCGAGGAACGCGATTTCGTGCTCATCGACACGGCGGGCGTGCGCCGCCGCGCGCGCATCGAGGACGAGGTTGAGCGCGTCAGTGTCGCCAAGACGCTGCAGGCGATCGAGGACGCGCACGTCGTGATCCTGGTGGTCGATGCGCACGACAACGTCACCGAGCAGGATGCGAGTGTGCTGGGAATCGCGCTCACGCGCGGACGGGCACTT
>Ga0335081_10007833_pt1 | contig 17111 bp, 20 predicted proteins | sample Lox_Sample_35_FD_206713 | JGI IMG/M metagenome (GOLD analysis project Ga0335081, IMG submission 206713) | Soil microbial communities from Loxahatchee National Wildlife Refuge, Florida, United States - Lox_Sample_3.5 | ecosystem: Environmental > Terrestrial > Soil > Wetlands | place: USA... | reverse complement strand
TTCTCACCACCGCGGTTCCATCGATCGCGTCCTGCCGTACGGTCGTTTCCTGGCATCCGAGCAGGTCGGGCGATTATTACGAGCGCGCGCCCGACGGGATCGGCGACACGCTGGCCAGGCTGACAGCGCCCGGCCAGCTCGAGATGGGCGGCTTTTCGTCGTGGTGGGCGTTCCCGCTCGCTCCCCAGCCGGCACATGACCCGGTCTTCTTGGTCATCGACAGCACCGAGTCGTTGTCCGACGAGGAAACGTTCCTGCTCTCGGTGCTCGCGCAGCTGTGCGGCACCGTGATCGCAAAGCTGGAGCTGATCGGAGCCGAGCGAGCGAATGCCCAGCGGATTGCCGCTCTCAACGCCGAACTCGAGTCAACGGTCTCGCAACTCACGAAGATCATGGAGATCCACCGTCGGCTGAATGAGATCGTTGTAGAAGCGGGGGAGATGGGGATTGCCGAAACCCTGTACCAGCTCACCACGTTCCCGGTTCTCATTCAGGATGTGCGTGGCAATACCCGCGCCGCCGTTGGCCATATGCCGGGCGATCACCCTGTGATGACGGAGCAGCCCGAGCAAAGACGAGAGCTTATCGGTCGGCTTCAGATCGCGCACCGCGCGTTCTACCACCGCCAGGCCTGGGCGGTCCTGGCCAACCCGCGCGCCGACGTCCTCGGCGTCATAGCGCTGATCGACCCCGCACGCACCGCGAGCGAGATTGACCTCGCCGCGCTTGAGTACGCCGCCACCGTGCTGAGTGTGGAACTCGCCCGTCTGCAGAGCATGGCCGAGGCGGAACTGCGCAGCCAGGCGGCCCGCGAACGTGACATCGCCCAGGCCCGAGCCGCGGAACTGTCTGCGAGCGAGGCCCGCCAGCACGCAATCCTCGAAGCCGCACTTGACGCCGTCATCAGCATCGACCAGCGCGCTCATGTGACGTACGTCAACAGCGCGTTCGAGCGCATCTTCGGGTACCGGGCTGATGAAGTGGTCGGCCGGGAACTCGCGCCATTGATTGTGCCGCCGTCGCTGCGCGAGGCACACCGGCAAGGTCTCGCCCACCACCTGGAATCCGGGCAATCGCGCATCCTCGATCAGCGGATCGAGATAACGGCCATGCGCGCCGACGGGAGCGAGTTCCCGGCCGAGCTGACGGTCACCCGCACCGGGCCGGCTGGGGAGCCGACGTTCACCGGCTACCTCCGCGACATTACCGAACGCCAGCGTGCTCAGCGAGAACTGGTTGCGTCACGTGCGCGCCTGGTCGCCGCCTCCGATACCGCACGCCGACGCGTTACCCGCGACCTGCACGATGGCGCTCAGCAGCGGCTCGTCATCACTGTCCTCAACCTCCAGCTCGCCGAGCAGAAATGGGAATCCGCGCCGCAGCGCGCCAGAGAACTGCTCGGCCTGGCCCTCCGCGACGCCAGGCGCGGGATCGAGGACCTGCGCGACATTGTCGCAGGGATCCACCCCGCCATCCTCACGCAGCGCGGTCTCGCCGCGGCCATTGACGCCCTCGCCGCCCGGCTCCCGATCCCCGTTCAGCTCGATGTGCCTGACCGCAGGCTCCCCGCTCCGATCGAGGCGAGCGCGTACTTCTTCTGCTCCGAGGCGCTCACCAACGTGGTTAAGCACGCTCACGCTACGTCCGCCCGGGTGCGGGTAGACATCGGAAACGACCGCTGCTACGTCGAGGTGCGCGATGACGGGATCGGCGGGGCCCGGCCCCGGTCGGAAGCCAGCGGGCTGAACGGCCTGTGCGACCGCATCGGCGCGCTCAACGGAACCGTTGACGTCACGAGCCCGGCCGCAGGCGGGACAGTGCTCCGGGCAAACATCCCGCTTCCCCCGTAATGCCAGCCCGGTCATCGCATATCTTGATGTCGTGAGCCCGCTAGGGCAGGTCCGTGTGGTGGTCGGCGAGGACCAGCCAATTGTCCGGGAAGGGATCGTGCACGTCCTGCAGGACAGCGGCTTCGAGGTAGTCGGCACCGCGGAGAATGCTCGCGACCTTGTGCGGATAACACGTGCGCAACGTCCGGACGTCGTTGTCACCGATATCCAGATGCCGCCGGATAACACCGACGACGGGCTCCGCGCGGCGCTCGAGATCCGGGCCACTGTGCCAAGCGTGGGCGTGCTGGTGCTTTCCCAGTTCCTCGAAGACCGCTACGCGATGGACCTTGTCGCCGACAGCGCTGAGGGCGTCGGTTACCTCCTCAAGGAGAACATCAGCGACCTACGCATGTTCACCGAGGCCGTGCGACGGGTAGCCAGCGGAGGGTCTGCGCTTGATCCTGCTGTGGTTGCACGCCTCGTAGGCCGAAAGCGCAAGGCGGGGCCGCTCGACAACCTGACGCCGCGAGAGCGGGACGTGCTCGCCCTGGTCGCCGAAGGCCGCTCCAACGCCGGAGTGGCACAAGAACTCGTGGTCAGTGTGGCAGCGGTCGAGCGCCACGTGACGGGCATCTTCGACAAGCTCGGACTTCACCAGTCACCCGAACAGCACCGCCGCGTTCTCGCCGTCCTGAAGTATCTTCGGGCCTCGATATAGGACACTTTCACCGTCAGCACGGTCGGCCGCTGCGGGCCGACTCGTTTCTACCATCTCGGTTACCCGGCGAAGAGCTCGTGAAGATGGGCGGTCGCCAGTTGGTCTTTCGGCACGAACATCGCCGCACCGCAGTCTTTCACCACCTGGGCGGGAATCCGATCGACTTCGGATGACGTCAGCACGATCCTGACCTGGGGGCAGGCGGAGGCCAGTGAGGTGGCGACCGCGAATCCGTCTCGCCCCGGGAGGTTTATGTCAAGGAGTATCCCGTCCGGGCACTCTCGGGATACAGCGGAAAACGCCTCGTCACCGCCTGAGGCCTCATCGATGAGCTCGAAACCGCGGTCGGCGAGCAGCTCAGCGGCCGCAGCCCGGAAGTCCGGGTTGTCGTCAACAATCAGAATCCGCTTGCCCATATCACGCATCCTGGTAGGCGGCCGTCTACGTGACAATCGGGTGAACCCCACAATCCGCTCCCGTTACGGCCGCCCGCCTCGATGGCAGCCACGAGGACAACAGCCGACCCTCGTTCGGTCGACCGAGTTCGGAGGTGGGGGCACCTCGGGTTAACCCGACGCTGGACGCGGGCGGACCTGAACCCGGAACTGAAGGCCGCTCCATTGGATAACCGCCGCCTCCTCGGCAGGCTCAGTACATGAAAACCGAGACCCATCCACCTTCCGGGGACCGCCGACTGTCGTGTAGGCATCTCCGGCGCTCTTCTCAGCTACCGAACCTAACCAGGCGTAGTCGAGAAACTTACCGCGGAGAAGGCTCACGGTGAGGCTAGCGATGCAACGCCCGAGCACTAGCGCCCTGCGGGCCGACGCCCTCTTCGTGTCGGCGCTCCAGCGCTCTGATGATCCCAGCGCGGCTCAAGTGCGGCATATCATCGCCGCGGCCGTCCGTGAATACGGCCGCCGGGGCTGTGCCGAACGGGTAGCACAGGAGTTTGGCGACCACCCCGAGACCGCCATCGTTCGGATGCGCTGGGCTCGTGCGTTGGCCAGTGAGGCGTTCCGCGGTTCAGCGGCGAAGCCCAGCGCGTGCCCGGATGCTCGTTCCTGTCCGCCGATCCGTTCCGGCGTGATGCGAGTTCGCCCAGCAGTTTGACGCCGCACCGCCAGATGGTCGGCATGGCTGGTCCAGTCTGGCCAGCGTGAAGGAAGCGGCGGCGCAACAGCATTGGCGAAGCCACGCAGACATAGTTAAGGGAGAAGTGCCTTGGTCAGCATTAGCGGGGAGGAAGTCCCGATGCAGGGAACGACCATCGGGTGGTATCCGCGTGCCCAGTTCCCTTCCAGCAGAGTGTCTTTGGTGCTCTGCGAGCCCGAACGCGAGGCAGCTGGTCATGGTCTTCCACTGGCGATCGGCCGCGCGGACCGGCTGCCGCGGACACGGCGTGATGCCGGGCCGATGGTCGCAGGTTCTCGGCGGCGAGACCGCGCCGCCCCGCTGAGGGGCCGCAGTCGTGAGCTGAGTGCGCTCGGCAGGTTCATTGATGGTGTCCGGGCCGGCGAGAGCCGGGTGCTTGTAGTGTGCGGCGAGGCGGGGATCGGCAAGACGGCATTGCTGGACCACCTGGCCGGGCGGGCGTCGGGATGCCGGGTGGCACGCGCCACTGGCGTGCAGTCGGAGATGGAGCTGCCCTTCGCCGGGCTGCATCAGCTGTGCGCGCCGATGCTGGATCGCGCCGAACGCCTGCCGCTGCCGCAGCGTGAGGCCCTGCGGACCGCGTTCGGCCTTAGCGCCGGACCGGCGCCGGACCGGTTCCTGGTCGGCCTGGCGGTGCTGGGCCTGCTGTCGGAGGTGGCGGGAGACCGGCCGCTACTGTGCGTGGTCGATGACGAGCAGTGGCTTGACCGGGCCTCGGCGCAGGCCCTGGGGTTCGTGGCGCGGCGGCTGGCGGCCGAGCCGGTCGGCCTGGTGTTCGCGGCCTGCGATCCGGGCGACGAGCTGGCCGGGTTGCCGGAGCTGGCGGTAGCAGGCCTGTCGAAGGGCGATGCGGGGGGGCTGCTGGACTGGGCGCTGGCTGGACCACTGGACGCGCGGGTCCGGGATCAGATCGTCAGCGAGGCGCGAGGGAATCCTCTGGCCTTGCTGGAGCTGCCGCGCGGCCTGACGCCGGCCCAGCTGGCGGGCGGGTTCGGCCTGCCCGGCGCTCGACCGCTGTCGGGCCGGATCGAGGAGAGCTTCCAGCGGCAGCTCGAGACTTTGCCGGTCCAGACCCGGCGGCTGCTGCAGCTGGCGGCGGCCGATCCGTCCGGTGACCCGCTCCTGGTGTGGCGGGCGGCCGGGCAGCTGGGGATTCCGGGGTCCGCGCAGACGCCAGCGGTGGAGGCGGGGCTGGCGGAGTTCGGCGCACGGGTGCGGTTCCGGCATCACCTGGTCCGCTCGGCGGCTTACCGGCTGGCGTCGGTTCAGGATAGACAAGACGCGCACCGCGCGCTGGCGGAGGCTACCGACCCGCAGATCGATCCGGACCGCCGCGCCTGGCACCACGCTCAGGCCGCGCCGGGCCCGGATGAGGAGATTGCCGGGGAGCTTGAGCGCTCGGCCGGCCGGGCGCAGGCCCACGGGGGCCTGGCTGCGGCGGCCGCGTTCCTGGAACGCGCGGCGATGCTGACGCCAGGACCCGACCGCCGGGCGCAGCGGCTGCTCGCCGCGGCACGTGCCATGTGCGATGCCGGAGCCCTGGATGCGGCGCTGAGGCTGCTGGTGGCGCTCGAAGCAGAATCGCTGGATCAGCTGCAGGCCGCCGAGGTGGAGCGCTTGCGCGGGCAGATCGCCCTCGATCAGTGGCGCGGCGGCGACGCGGTAAGGCTGCTGCTCGGAGGGGCCCGGCAGCTGGAGACGGTCGACGCCGCCCGGTCACGCGCAGCGCACCTGGAAGCCCTTGGGGCCGCGGTGTGGATTAACGACATCGGCAGTCCCGTCGTGCGCGAAGCGGCCGGGGCTGCGCGCACCGCACCGCTTAGTCCCAGCCCGCAGCGTGCGGTTGATATCTTGCTGGACGCGGTTGCATTGCGGCTGACGGAGGGATACGCGGCGGCCGCCCCCGCCCTTAACCGGGCGCTCAAGATGGTTCTCGCGCTGGACGTCAGCTCCGGCGAAGCGGGCTACTGGTTGTGGCTCGCCGGCGGGAGGATCAGCCAGATCATCGCCATGGAGCTGTGGGACTTCGAGTCCTGGCGTGCCCTGGCGGTCAGCCAGGTCCAGTTCTCTCGCGAAAGGGGTGCGCTCACGCACCTGACGTTTGCGCTCAACTACCTGGCCAGGGCCCATATTCTCGCCGGCGAGCTGGCCGCGGCAGCGCGGCTGGTCGAAGAAGATCATCTGATAGCGGAGGCGACCGGGAATCCGCCGATTGCCTATACCGAGATGATGCTCGCGGCGTGGAGGGGCCAGGAACAAGAGGCATCTGGGCTGGTCGAGGCCATCTCGCGGGAGGCGGCTGCACGTGATGTGGGCAGGCTGGCCAGCCTTGCGGCCTACGCGAGCTCGGTCCTGCACAACGGTCTAGGGCAGCACGACGCCGCGTGCGACGCCGCGCGGCTGGCGTTCGAACGCGAACCAATGGGGCTCGGATCCCATATCGTGCCCGAGCTGGCCGAGGCGGCGGCCAGGACCGGTGACGTGGCGCTGGTCGAGGCCGCCCTGGAGTGGCTGTCCGAACGCACGCGCGTGACCCCGACCGAATGGGTGCTTGGAATCGAAGCCCGCGCCCGCGCCCTGCTCTGCGACGGCGATGCGGCCGAGAGCTGTTACCGGGAGTCGATCGAGAGGCTGAGCCGGACCCGGGTCCGCGCGCACCTGGCCCGCGCGCACTTGCTCTACGGCGAGTGGCTGCGCCGCAACCGCCGCCACGGCGAGGCCCGGGAGCAGCTGCGCACCGCTTACGAGATGCTGGACGCAATGGGCATCGGAGCGTTCGCTGAGCGGGCCCGGCGCGAGCTGAGGGCCACAGGCGAGACCGCCCGTAAGCGCACCATCGAGCACACCGTCGAGCTGACCGCCCAGGAGGCCCAGGTCGCGGGGCTGGCCCGGGACGGACTGTCGAACCCGGAGATCGGCGCCCGCCTGTTCATCAGCGCGCGCACGGTCCAGTACCACCTAGGAAAGGTGTTCACGAAGCTGGGGATCAGCTCGCGCAGCCAGCTCTATCGCGCCCTGGCCTGCGACGCGTACACCATTCCGCCGCGCTAACCAGGTTGAACTCGTAGTGCATGGGTCACCAGGGCTCGATCTTCAGGCCGGTGCCAGGCGCGAGCCTGTCCGGCATCGTCAGCGTCCGGCAGTGGCTAACCAGCGAAGAGGCCGTCCGGGCCTATGTCGAAGTCCGAAGCAAGTTCATCGCCCATAAGCCGGCCGCCCTGCTCGGGGTGATCCCCGGCCTGGTCCGGCCAGACTTCCTGATCGAAATAGAAGTGGTGGCCGCCGTCCCTGCGGGCAAAGTCAAGGGGACCAGTAACCAGCCAGGCCCGGAAACGCCGTCCGCGCGATAGCTCACCGGCGCCCGGGAAATGATCACTCTGTCCTGCGGCTGGTGATGGCGGACTTCGCCAGGGCAATGGCCATGATCATCCGTGCGCAGCTGTTCGGCCCGGACAACCACATCGTGCCCGGCTCGCAGTACAACGAGCTGTTCACCATGCACGGCACGATCATGCTGCTGCTGTTCGCCACTTGACCCCGCCGCCCGGCCGTGGCAGGTGCCGCCGGATTACACGGTTTGACGGTGTGCGATGCGGCCTAGGGATGTGTGATGTGGGGACGCAGCCGGACCTTGGCGGTGCCAGCAGAGCAGGTGGAACGGTGGATGGTTCCTTGTATGAGCGCCTCGGCGGAGTCGATGCCATCACGGCAGTCGTCCGGGCTGTTGTAGATCGCCAGATGAAGGACGACCGCATCAACCAGAAGTTCGCCAGGACCAACGTAGACCGGCTGAGACAGAAAGCTTGAGGCTACGATGCACCCAAAACCTGCTCTCCCGCCGCACCTGCTGCGCCTGGCGGATGCAGGCGACGCCAAGCCGGCCTGGATCACGCTGCTCACCACGGAGCATTACAACCTCGGGATGCAGCGTGCCGCGACTATCAGCGAGGTAAACGGGCGGGCCAGCATCTTCATCGGTGCCGTGTCCGCAGGCTTGATCGCGCTCGGGTTCGAGGGCGCCGGGAGCCGGCACTCGGCCGGTTCTACCGTATTCGCGGCGCTCGTGCTGACCTCGCTGCTGTTCCTGGGCCTGGTCACTTTCGGGCGGTGCCTGCAGATCGCGATCGACGACTGGGAGTTCAGCGTCCGCATCATGCGGCTGCGAGCCGCCTACGCCCAGCTGGTCCCAGAACTGGCCGGGCTGCTGGCCGAGGCGGACACCGACGAGGCGGAAGTGAGCATGTTTGCCGGCCGGTGGCAGGCCCTGCAGAAGATGCTCAGCGTCGCCGGCAGCATGGCCGTCATCAGCAGCGTCGTGCTTGGCGCCGACGCCGGCGCCGTGGCCTACGGGCTCAGTGCATCTCTGTTCGCCGCGCTGCTGGCCGGGACAGCGGCCGGTACGGTGCTGATGTTCGCCACGGCCCGTTACCAGTGGGGCCGCTGGTGCGGGGCGTCGTCCGCCCCTGCCAGGACGTCCGCATTAAGTGCCGGGCCTGCCGACCTCTCCGTCAGGCTCGCCCGGACCCTATCCGAACCACAGCGAAGGAGCATGACGTGCACAAGCCTGAAACCTACGATGCCGGGTTCTCCCACCAGATCGGCCGGTACTCCGACGCGATCAGGGTGCCCGCGGGTCAAGGCCACGACCAGATCATCGTCTCCGGAACTCCCGGCCTCGACGAGAACGGTGCCATCCCGGCCGATTTCGCTGACGAGGCGCGCCAGGCGTGGCAGAACATCGGAGCGATCCTGGCTAAGGCAGGCGCCTCGGTCAGCGACATCGTCAGCGGCCGCCAGTACCTGACCCGTCAGGACGACATCAAGGCATACGTCGAGGTGAGCAAGGAGATGATCACACACGAGCCGGCGCTCATGCTCTCAGTCGTCAGCGCGCTGGTATGGCCCTCGATTCACGTCGAACTCGAAGTCGTCGCCCTGGTCCCGTCCAAGGGCGAGCCCGCGAACTAACCAGGTTGAACTCGTAATACATGCGTTTACCAGGGTTCGATTCTGAGGCCGGTGGCGGCCAGGCAGCCGTTGATCAGGTGGGGCCAGGTACTCAGTCTCGGCCTGCCGCTGGAGGCCAAGGCGCGCCATGTGTTCGTTGCCGGCGATATCGCCCAGATCGTGGTGGACTGGTCAATTGATGGCACAGGTTCCCACGGCGAGCACGTGCACCTCGGAGGCTCGGCAAGCGATGTCGTGCGCCGCGGCGCGGATGGACTCTGGCGGTACGTGATCGACAATGCTCTTGGAACGGCGGTGCGACAGCCCGCCTGACACGTGTGCGCCACGGCGACTCTCGGCGATGGACCCACTCTTCAGCGTGGCGTCGACGAGGGGTCGCCGTAGTACTCGGGAAAATCGGGCGGATATGGCCGAGTAGGCTCCTGACCTAGGGATCTTTGGGCTCCGGCGGGAGGTTGCTGGGTGGTCGCTCCGTGTTCACCGACGAGGAGTTGGAGAGCCTGCGGCGTTCCCGGAGATCGGCCGGGAGGAGCTGTTCCGGTTCTTCACCCTGACCCGGCGGACAGTGCGTTCATCGACCCGGGCCGGGGCCGAGGGCCGGCGGACCGGCTCGGGCTCGCCGTTGCGGTGTGCACGCTGCCGTGGCTGGGGTTCGTGCCGGACGACGTGGCCTCGGCACCGCCAGGCACCGGTGGCCCCGACACGCCCGCGACCGACATCCGGATCGCGTACGCGTGTGCTGACTGAGGACGGTTGGCGCGGCGTCGTTCCTGCGTCGCCAGCTCCGATGTCTGGCGCATTGGCTCAAGCACCGAAGATAGCACGACGGCACGCGGCAAGCGCGCGCATGAGGAGACAGTGAGCTATGACTCCGGACGATGGGGTCCCGCATCCGCAGTACCGGATGTGTCACTCCCGCGTTGTCGACGCCCCACCCACGGCGGTCTGGGATGAACTGTGCAGGGGTTACCATGTCGGCTCTGCCCGTGGGATATGCCCTGGAGGGCATCCGGCTCCTGCCTGCCTGCCTGGCTTGCTGGCCGCAAGCATCAGTCACTGGCCGGACGCACCTTTTTCTTGACGTCACGCCGATTCCGGTGCTGTTCTCCGAACGGCCCCAGGTCGCGATCTCTGCAGGGCTCAGCCAGGCCTGGCGTCTGCTGGGCGGGTAGACGCCACCTCGTCTGGACGCGGCGGCCCTGCGTGCGTGGTCGCAACCCGGCTGGATCAAGGTCGCCATGGAGTTCCGCTTCGAACCCATCCCAGCAGGCACGCTGCTGAGCACCGAGACCCGCATCCTGGCGACGGACCCGGGGACTCGACGATCCTTCGCCGCCTACTGGTTCCTCATCCGTCCAAGCAGCAGCGCGATCCGCTGTGAGGTACTCGCAGTCGTCGCGCGCCGCGCAGAACTGTCGCGCAGCCAAAACATCAACGGCCCAGCCGCCCGTCCCTTACCGCCCGGCGCAGCGCCTGTGGGTGCCGAGAATCTCGTCCACCTCATGCGACCAGGCAGTATTGGTTGACCATGCCACCGATGCGAGGGTGTCTTCGGACACGGTGCTGCTCAAGATCGACTGGGTCGGGTAGCGGTTTCAGCGGCGCAGCGGAGTCCAGCGACCGGTGAGGCCGGTGCTGCTTGTGATGGGTCTGGTACTCGCGCAGGATCCGCCGCAGATGGTTCTCATTCCAGATGAGAGTGCGGTCAAGAAGCTCGCGGCGGCATCCCCCGATCCAGCGTCCGGCGATCGCGTTCATGCGCGGCGTCCGGACGTTGCCGAGCACGGTCCGAATCCCCGCATCGGCGAGGACCGCGTCGAACGCAGCCGTGTAGTTCGAGCCGCGATCGCGGATCATGAACTTGACCCGGTGCGCCTGCTCGCCCAGATCCATGATCAGGTTGCGGGCCTGCTGGGCGGTCCAGTCCCCGGTGGGATGCAGAGTGACCCCCGAGGATGCGGATGCGCCTGGTGGCGTGCTCGATCACGGCCAGGACGTAGGCCTGGGTGCCACCTAGCAGGTCCGCGGTGAAGAAGTCGCACGCGAGGATCGCCTCGGCCTGGGAGCGCAGGAACTGCGGCCCGGTAGGATCTGCTCGTCGCGGCGGGGGGTGGATCCCGGCATTCTTCAGGATTTCCCGCACGGTCGACGCCGCTACCTTCGCTCCCGGGCCGGCTAGCTCGCCGTGGATCCTGCGGTAGCCCAGTCGGGGTTCTCGCGGGCCAGCCGGAGGACCAGGGCCCTGATGTTCCGGCGGGTGGCGGGCCTGCCGGTCTTGCCGCGCATGGACCTGGCGGCCCAGCGGCGGCGGGCGATGTCACGGTGCCAGCGCACGATCGTGTCCGGCGTGACCAGCGGCCGCAGCCCGTGGCGGCGGGCTTTCGGTATCACGCCGAGCAGGGTCGCTATGAGTGCCCGGTCCGCCCAGTTCAGGTCCGGGCGGCGCGGCTGCCGTTGCGGGACGGCGATCTGGTGGCGCAAGATCAAGATCTCGGCCGTCTTCCATGTCTCGTCACGCTGAGATAGCCGCAGCCATGAGGTCAGTCGCATGATCAGGAGGAAGACGAACCGCAGGCACATGACCGGTGATCATCATGGCCGGGCGGCCGGAAGGGCAACTCTGCTGGTCACACCCACGGACGAGATTCTCGGCACGCACAGCACGTCCAGGTGCTGCCCGGCCCGGTGCCCCGGCCAGCCGGGCACCTCCAGCCCGATCGTGACCACCGAGTCCGTTTCCCTGATAACGGGGGTTACGGTGGCGACCTGCCAGGTCAGTCGCCCGCATACCGCTGTTCCCGCCATGGGTCACCGTAGATGTGATAGCCGTAGGTCTCCCAGAAACCGGGCTGGTCGTGATCGAGCAGTTCCAGGCCCCGCACCCACTTTGCGCTCTTCCAGAAGTACAGGTGCGGCACGAGCAGCCGGCAACCTGGCCGCCGACCTGCGCGCGCTCGGCGAGATCCAGGCAGCGTGGAAGCTGGACCAGGACACCCTGGCCGGACGCCGTCGCGTGCTAGGCGAGGACCACCCCAGCACCCTAACCTCAGCCAGCAACCTGGCCGCCGACCTGCGCGCGCTCGGTGAAATCGAGGCAGCGTGGGAGCTGGACGTAGATACCCTGAACCGGTGCCGTCGCGTGCTAGGCGAAGACCACCCCGATACCCTTCGCTCCGCCAGCAACCTCGCCGATGACCTGTGCCTGCTCGCCGAGGTCCCGGCAGCCGCAATGTGAGCAAATAAATTTGGCCGTGACGCTGATCCGCAATGTGCGTTTCCCCAGTGCCTGCTCCTGGGCTCTGTGGCGCTCAGACTCGGATAGCTTCTAAATCTGCAGGTCAAGCCATAGATGCGATGAGTGCCGTTGTAAATTACTGCAAGCGTCAGTGGGGTCCACGGGTCTAATCGTCAGGGTAATAAGCCGATCAGCTCTCAGGAAGGTTAACTCCCAGCTCCGCCGGGCCTCGCGCCATTAGCACAATCTAACGACTGCTCGACTTAGCGGCTTGGCTGTCCGGTAATGGCGCAATGCCAGCTCGGCCGACCCGGCCGCGGCCGGTGGCGACGGAGCCGTGCGTCGCAGCAGCCCGGCGTCTGTAGGGCCGGCGGGCGCTGGTGCAGGCGCTGGCGGTGATGGCCGGGTCGCTGTCCAAGGCCGGCCAGCACGAGCGGGCCTCTACCGTGGCCGCTCCATCACCAATCCGAGCGACCATGCGTGCGCGCTGGTGAAGGTGGCTAGAGCGCTGGTGGCGAGGGGAGACACGAGACAGGCGCACCACGCGGCTTCAGCAGCATGTGCCGTCGGACAGTGGACTAGGGTGCTGGAACTGGTGTTGTCGCTGGAGCCAAGGGCGCTAGCAGAGCTCGCCGACCTGTGACTTCAGATTACGAAGATGTGATGAAGCTCACGATGCATTTTCAGAACCAGCGCATGCGCTATCGCGTCGCACTGGGAAATGCAGACCTCGGCCAATACCAAGATCACGTGGGCTTCCTGCAGAAGGACGTCGTGCTGGTCGGCGACGAAACTGGGGCGACTCAGGTGTGGAGTACGGCGCCTCGGCCGCACCAGCTGAGCGAGGGTGGGCAACCCACGCCGGGGGACCAATCGGTTCCAGGCGCCTGGTCCGATGATGGCCGAACATTCGTTTTTGCACTACGCGGCACCGCAACCGCCATCCAAGCCGCAACCGGACAAGCGCACGGTGGCTTCGGTCTGCTGCCCGCGACGACTACCGCCCTTGCGATAGACGACAGCACGAACCGGCTCGCCTATATCTCAAACGGCCTGCTGGCTGTCGAGGATCGATCCGCCGCGGCTGCAAAGACTCAGCGCACGAGCATACAGTTGCCGGGCTTCACGAACGCGGAGCAGATCGCGTTCAGTGCTGACGGGCAGTGGCTGATCGCTGGTGGCGGCGACACTCTCGCAATCTTTGATCTCCGGCAACGCTCGCGATTGGCCACCGAGCTCCCCACCGAGGTAGCGCCATTGGCTTGCAATGCGTGCTTCACCCGCGTGGCTGCCGGTCCGAGCGGCCGTCTCGTGGTCTGGACGGATGGCGCCGATATCGTCTGCTACGATGTGCGTCGCGCTCGGCAAACCAGGTACCGTAATGCGAATCCGGGTAGCCAAAGCGAGGTCGCCTTCACACCGGATGGGTCCGCGCTGCTGTCCTACACTTACGTCGGGACGGTGCCCAACAACACTTACGCCCCAATCAGCTACATCGGCGTCTGGCCCGCGTCATCGGGGTGCCCCTCCTCTGTCCGCTGGATACGGACCGATAACTACTCCCCTGGTCAACTGCTGCCAGTCGACAGAAACCGGGTTATCATCACCTCGACTTATCCCTCCGCGCCCATAGGGCTGCTCGACTTGCGCCAAGGAAAGATTGTGCGCACGTACTCGCTGCCTGGCCGCAGCGCTGAGCTGGGTTCCGCCGCAGTTTCCTCGGACGGCCGCAGCATGGCTGTCAGCCTCACAACGGGGAAGATCATCTGGTTTGGCATCAACTCCGGAGCGGTCATCGGTACGAACGGATCGGAATCCGGAGCCGGAGGAAACCTCGCATTCCTGCCTGGCAGCCAAGACGTGGCCCAGACAACCCTAACCGCGGTTCTGCTCTGGGACCCGCGCCACGGCCATGTCGGCAGTTTTGAAGGCTCGGGCTCGGCGCAGAAACTGGCCTTCAGTCACGATGGCCAGCTGCTGTTCGCGCTCGACAACCAAGACAACCTGCGCATATGGGACACAGCGGAGCGGACGCTGATCGGGTCAGTGCAAGCACTGCCGCTGATTGACGGTAACGGGAACCCCCTCGCGGGCGGCGACGAGTACGGCGGACGGACGGGAATGGCCCTCGACGACAATGACAACGTCTGGCTTGCCGCACCGTCCGCATATCCCACCCGGTGGACACTGTCCCCTCCCCTGTGGAGTAAGTTCGCGTGCACGTGGGCGGACCGCACACTGACATCCGCGGAATGGCGACAATACGTCGGGACTAGCCCACCTGCTGATCTATCGTGCCCCCACTGACCGTCTGAGCAAGCACGAAAGAGCCTTTCCTAAAGCTAGATTAGGATATCACCTCAAAACACAAGCACTTGTGCCTTGGGCTGCATGTAGTAACCATCGGACAGCTGCCGCGGATCGGGCACTTCCTGATACAGGCGGACAGCGTGCGCCCAGATCCCGAACGCGACCATCAGGCCGAACGCGACATAGGCGAGCGTGGCGAGAATCTGCTTGCCGAGGTCGCCGGGATCTTCGAAGGCACCTCCGAGGGGGGGTGGCGGGTCCGTGAACCGGCCCGGCCCGGGCGACACGCTCTGCCAGCAGAAGGAGCCTTCCCTCTGCCGGAACCGATTGGGCGCTAAGGTTGGCCAATGTCCCGGTTTGGCCGCGATGGTAAGGGCACCGCCCAGCGCACGCCGAAGCCCGGACCACCGCGGGAACCGCCCGGGACCATCGAGGGGCTGACCGGCAACTTTCGTGAGCTGAACGAGAAGCGCGACCGCCTGGAAGGTGATGTAGCCAAGTTCCGGCGGCGGCTCGCGGAAGCCGAGGGTGAGCTCGATCTGCTCCAGCGGTATCCGCTCAAGCTCTCATGGCGGCCGTCGCAGCTGGAGAAGCAGCGGCTGGAGCAGTACCGGGATAAGCTCCGCGCCCATCTCGGCGCCGTCAGTAGCGAACTGGACGCGGCCAAGGTCGGCATCAGGGCGGTCCGGGCCGCGCTGGTCAGGCAGTATGCCGTAGCTCAGGCATCGCGGCGGCCGGTGGAAGCGCTCACCGTGCCCTGTCCGGCCTGCGGGGAGCCGTCCGTCCCTCATCGGGCAGGTACTGCCGGCCGGGGCTGGCGCAAAGGCTGGTATGAGTGTCCCGCCGGTGCATGTGATGCGGCCTGGTCGGCCAGGTGGTCAGGCGGGACGACGCCCGTCATCAGGATGGAGGGTTCCTGAATCCTGCGGCCGGCGGCGGCCAGGCCGCAGGGGACAACGTGAGGCCCGGTCAGCCGTCGATCATGCTGGTGACGTTGAAGGTGGTCTGCTGCGGGAGCAGGCCGAACCGTTTCATGGCGTTCACCACGCGCTGGAGCCGCACCGGGTCGACTCCCAGCGGGAAGGCCGGCAGCGAGATGAACGCCACGGTCTCCTTAGGGATATCCAGGTACTGCTCGATGGCCTCTTCCACGGCGGCACGGTCGGTGTCGGCGATCTCCTGTCCCTGGGACAGCGCCCGGGTGAACGCCTTCAGGGTGTTGGGATACTTCTGCGCCCAGGCCGCCGTGACCGCGTAGCCCTGGATCGGGAAGTCTTGCGTGGAGCCCTGGTCGAGGTCACCTGGAGGCCGGCGCCCGCCTCGTCGAGGCTGACGAACGGCTCGGGGGCGAACGACGCCAGGATCGGGCTTTTCGCAGTTGTCAGGGCGGTCGCCACGCCCGGGAACGGCACATTGGCGTAATGGACCTGCCGCGGCGTGATGCCGTGCTCGACAAGCATGGAATCGACCAGCAAGGTGCCGATGTCGTTCGGCGCGTTGACCGAGACGGTCCTGTCCCTGAGCTGGCCGACCGAGCTTATCGATGATCCCCCCTTGACCAGCAGGGTCAGCACGTTCGGCTGCAAGAAGGATGCCTCGGCGATGATGCGCAGGTCGGCCTTCTTCCCGCCGACGCCAAGTTGGTTGTCGATGTAGGTGACGTAGTCCCCGGCGGTGATGTCGTACTTGCCCTGCTCCTGGCCGTTGATCAGGTCCTGCGTGGACGGCGGGATCTTGGGCGTGGGCACGATCGTCACGTGCAGGCCCTGGGCGGCGAACAGGCCCTCCGTCTGGGCGATATACAGGCCAGCCGAGTCGATCGCGGGGAACGCGTCGACGACGATGTCCGTCTTCTCGAGCTTGAGCGGCGCCCCGCCACCGGATCCGCTGGAGGAGCACCCGGCGGCTAGCATCGTGACCGCGACTGCCGACGCTATGAGCACGTTCCGCGTTTTCATCCTTGCTCCATCAGGCATTGCGGCGTCGCTCGCGCGCCGCGACCGGCTAGGTGAGCACCGCGATCGGCAGCGGCCTCGGAATCCGTCACGGACATCATAATGTTCCGCACCGTGCGTCACACGCTAAACGGTACTAACTATCTGAATCTGGTGTCACTCTGCTGCCACTGCTAACCCTAGGTGGCGAACCTTTCGATAAAGCCAGGTCAGGCGGATATGGCCCGGCCTTGACCGGGTCGTTGCCCAAGACAGACGGCAGCACCAGAATCACGCCACCCTATGACAGCGAAGCCGCTTCGCGCGCTCGCGCCGGCGAATTGAATGAATGGGACTCTCTACCGGCTCTATGGGTGTTGTCTGCGCCACGAAGCGCAGTGTCGTATCGCCCGCGCAGCGGGCAGGGATGGAGGAGGTATCTCTGGATCTGATGGCTTACTCCGGTCCGAAAGGATGACGGGAGGAAAATAGCATGCCAGGAAACCGGCAGCCGTGCCCAGGCGTTCGGGGCGGCGTGCCCGGGAGATCCGCGCGATATGGTGAAAGCTGGATTGCCTTAAGCCCAGTCTCCAGAAGGCCAGAAGGTGCAACCATACGCCCGCCGGAAAGACGCCTGAAAACCGGCGCCGGCCCCTATGGCAGGGTGATGAACAACCTGCCGTAATCCTCCGGGGCGCTGGAGCGATGTCCTGTTAGGGCATTAAAGGAGATGAACGGGACGCCTAAGTCGTGCTAGAACGTATGACGCTGTTGAACGTGGGATCGCCTAAGGGACGCGAGTCCTATGGCGACAGAGTGGCCATAGTAGTCGCGGGTGCTTCTTTCTGAGAGATGTGTCATTTCCGGGCACTCGGGTCATGCGGCAAGGTTGAGGCTCTCGATGGTGGCCTCGTCGTAACGGGCGAGGTGGTGCTCGTCTCGGTAGCGCTGCTTGTAGT
>Ga0335081_10007832_pt1 | contig 17112 bp, 17 predicted proteins | sample Lox_Sample_35_FD_206713 | JGI IMG/M metagenome (GOLD analysis project Ga0335081, IMG submission 206713) | Soil microbial communities from Loxahatchee National Wildlife Refuge, Florida, United States - Lox_Sample_3.5 | ecosystem: Environmental > Terrestrial > Soil > Wetlands | place: USA... | reverse complement strand
TGCCCCCTGCAGAGAAGTTTACGACTGGAAGCCGGCCGCGCTGGCCACACTCCCTGACAAGTTCGGCGGGTGCTTCGATACTGCGGGCGTAATCGATCAACTCCTGCCCATCCATGCCTTTCAGGAGCCGGATCCCGCCCATGATGGAACGCATATGCCTGACCGCTTCGACTACGTTGCCCGTCCCTGCCTCACCCTTGGTCCTAACCATCGCCGCTCCTTCGTTGATCCTCCTGAGAGCCTCCCCGAGATTTCGTGCCCCGCAGACAAAGGGTACGGTGAAGCGTTTTTTATCGATATGATACTGCTCATCGGCTGGTGTGAGAACTTCGCTCTCATCGATCATATCAACCCCGAGAACCTCCAGCACCTGTGCCTCGACAAAATGTCCTATCCTGACCTTCCCCATTACCGGGATAGAAACGGCGTCGATAATCTCGAGAACTTTCTCGGGATCTGCCATACGGGCCACCCCACCAGATTTGCGGATATCCGAGGGGACCCGTTCGAGAGACATGACAGCAACCGCTCCAGCTTCCTCGGCGATCATTGCCTGTTCGGCATTGACGACATCCATGATAACTCCCCCTTTCTGCATGGATGCAAAGCCGCGCTTGAGAAGCTCGGTGCCAAACCTCAGCTCTTCGAGGTTAAGGCTGAAGTGCTCCCGAGGGCTGGGGTTCGCCGCTGTTCGCTGACCGTTTTTCTGCCCTGTCTTCATATGCCGGTACTATTGATCAATCCTCCCAATAAAATCAGTGCACTGCAGGCAATCACTGCAAGCATTACTGTGACTGCCCGGACCGCCAGGATAATATCGTGTCCTGCGTCGTCAAAAGATCTGCCCCCGTCACCAATGAGATACACGCCGGGTTTCTCGAACTGAATCCCGCAGCCACCCGCCATTGCGGCCATGACAATTCCACCGTTAAAACCCGGTCGCTTCCGTCCGTCCCGACGCATAATTCGTACCGCCGGACCGAACCTTCCCTGCGTCATGAACCAGAAAAGGAGGAGAAGGGCCGTCAAACGTGCTGGGATGTAATTGAATATATCATCCATTCGTGCAGAAAACCAGCCGATTCTGACCCGCTCGTCACGGTACCCGAGCATCGCATCCATGGTATTTGCTGCCCGGTATACAGCCGCCCCCGCCAGCCCGAAGACTGAAAAAAACATGAGCGGGGAGACTATACTATCGGTCAGATTTTCTGTCAGCGATTCGTAACCGGCAGAGAGAATTTGTTCGCGATCAAGGTTTGTGGTATCCCGGGATACCATCATCGCGACTTTTTCCCTGCCATTATCAATTCCATGCTGCAAGGAGCCAACAACAACAAGCGCGTGTTCTTCGAGCGATCGCCACGCAAAACAGGATTTCAGGAGGAACGGGGCTATCACGAGGAAAAGATACCACGGGGCGAGCGAACTAATAACAATAAAAGGAAGTGCAAAGAGTGCGACTGTTACTACCCAGAAAACGACTCCTGCGGTACGCTGGAACGACGGGCGGTACTTCCTTGGCCGTCCCCACCACCCTATGACCCTGCCGAGAAGGGTAACGGGATGAAGCGTAGAGTGCGGGTCCCCAAAAATCCGATCGATTATGAGCGCGGCAGGAAGCACAATCGCCGCGATGATCACTGCTGGCGGTACCATGTGTAGAGGGCGCCAATGATGAGAACGATAAACGCGGCGATATTCAGGAACCCGAGACCGATATAAAGCCATGCCGTGTACAGGATGAGGCCGATACCCATCATAATCATCAGAAGGTGTGGGCGGCCGTGCGCCACCGGCTGAAGGGGAAGTTCTTCTTCAATCGAAGTTGGCTTGTGCAAAGCGGGGTTTGTGACTTCCACGTGAAGAATCGCCTTTGTTACCCCATAACCGGAGAGTATCTCCAGATCAAAAAAACCGTCCGGGGCCTCCCTGCGGATTGGCAGAGAGAGAATTGTCGCGTCAACGACATACATGTTCTCATGGAAAAAATCGGTAAACATGCTGGCGTTTGCCGATGTTATTGTTATATGAAGAGGGGCCCCCCGGTTCAGCAGCCGCAACCGGAGTTTACCACCGGTCTCGACCTTCACCCTTTCCCTTGGCAATTCTATGGAGCTGATTCCGACCCGGTTAAGGTATATTTCATAAAAAGGGATATCGTCCCGAGTTTCATCAGCGATAAAGAGAGGAGCTGGCAACGGGAGAAGCATTTCGGCACCTGGCTAATCTTTGCAAGAGGGGGGCAGGAGATTGGGGATACCCTCGCGGATGGGATAGTCTGTCTCGCAGGAGGCGCAGTGCAGATTGCCTTCAAGTATCTCCTTTTCATCCTCGCATATCACCGTGAGGGCAAGATCCCCTTTACATATGGGGCAGCAGAGGATCTCCATGAGACTTCTTCTCATACGAATTCTTTCCTTATATCGATGAGCTGGGTCACTTCCGGACCGGTCGAGATGATCGCGATGGGGGACCCGATATCGTCTTCAGCACACTTCAGGAATTCCTTTGCCTTACGGGTCAGTTTGCCATATTCAGTAACCCCGAAACATGCCTTGTCCACACGGTCGATACCGGTTATGGCCGCCAAGGTGCATCCGTTTATCATTGCCGAGTAACGTGCCATTTCGCCATCCCACTCACCGATACGCCGCTTCCGGTGGGTTACCGTTCCGAACTCCTGAATCCCCATCGCATCGGATTCCTCTGACGGCAACTCGGTGCTGAAAGGTCCCTCACCGACCCGGGTCGGATAGGCCTTGAAGACCACTATCACGTCGTCAATCCTTGTCGGCCCGACCCCATTGTCGGCAGCAATCTGAGAGGCAGAAGTATCCTTGCTTGTGACGAATGGATAGGTACCATAATAGAGAGAAATCCCAAACCCCTGAGTGCCCTCAAGCAGGACTGTCTTTCCTGATTTCAGTTCGTCGTTAATGGCTTTCGGAACGTCGAGCAGATATTCTGCCAGCTCGGGGATATCCTTTGCCTGAGGGGAGATGCGCATTACACGATCGGCATTTGCCGGGCCACAGCCTGACCCGGTGCTCCCGATTTTCTTGGAGAGATGATCGCTGCCCTTGTCGCGGGCGATATGATCTTCGGTAATGATACCGCACCGTTTGTCGACGAATACCCTCCCCCTGACACCCAGCATCTCCACCTCGTGTTTCAGGACGCTGGGGTCTACGAGCACCCCACTCCCGATACAGAGTTTTGCATCCTTGTAAACGAAACCAGAAGGAACCATGCGGACGCTATATTCCTTGGTTCCTACCTGAACAGTGTGGCCGGCATTCGGGCCTACGCCGCCGCGGGAAATGATGGTGGGCTTGTCATTATTGGCGATGTGAGCAACAACTTTACCCTTTCCTTCATCTCCAAAAAATCCACCAACGATGATAGTACAACTCATTCTGTTTCATGTAGTATAGGTCAAATTGTAAAATAAACTATCCGCCGGGCCAGAGTATTCATTTCCTGATAAAAACGAGATCAACGAGACAAATCCTACAGCGTGCCAATGAATGTTTCCATTCTTGAAAGTGCCTCAGAAAGCTCCTTCCGGGAAACCGCATATGCGCATCGCAGGTGATCCTCACCGCCAGCCCCAAAGACGTTTCCTGGAACCACAGCTACCTTCTCCTCCTTCAGCAGTCGCTCAGCAAACTCTATATCGGACAACCCGGTACCCCTTACCGAGGGGAAGGCGTAGAAAGCGCCTTCGGGTATGTGACAGGACAAGCCGATCCGATTCAACCCTGCAACAAACATATTGCGCCGAAGGCGGTATTCCTGGACCATGGCATTTTTTTCTTCTTCTGCGGATCGGATCGCTTCCAATGCACCGATCTGCCCCATGACGGGTGCACAAAGCATGACATACTGGTGGATCTTAAGGGCTGCATCGGTAAGCTCCTTTGGCGCGCACAGGTATCCAATACGCCAGCCGGTCATGGCGTATGCCTTGGAGAACCCGTTGAGAGTGATCGTCCTCTCGTGGAGATCGCTGATCGTAGCTGCTGCGCAATGACGTGCCTCATACGTTAATTCGGCGTACACCTCGTCGCTGATAAGCAGGAGGTCGTGATCGATTACGATGTCTGCAACCCCTCTCATGTCGGTCCCTGTCATCACTGCACCTGTCGGGTTATTTGGGAAATTGATGACAACCGCTTTTGTCTTAGGCGTGATCTTTTCCTGAAGGGCCTCCGGCCGAAGTTTAAAATTATCCTTTTCCGTGCACATGACCGGGATGGGCCTGCCTCCGGCGAGGCTTACACACGGAGCATAAGAGACGTAACTCGGTTGGGCGATTAAAACTTCATCGCCAGGGTTCACGACCGCCCGGATAGCGATGTCGAGAGCCTCAGACACTCCGGCGGTCACGATGAGTTCATCATCTCCGGAGTACGAGAGGTTGTAGTGAGACGCCAGGTGCCGGGACAGGGCGTCACGCAGTGAATGAAGGCCTCGGTTGGGTGTATATGAAGTTATGCCTTGTTCGACAGAGTAGATGCTTGATTCACAGATATTCCAAGGTGTCCGGAAATCCGGCTCACCAACCCCGAGAGAGATAACCCCCTCCATGGTAAGGGCGAGATCAAAGAACTTCCTTATGCCCGACGGCGGAATTTCCCGTGCCCGATCAGAAACAAATGAGCGCATCTTCTGTACCTAGAAGGAGTACGGAAGCCGTTCAGGCTCCCGCTGTTCAAAAAGGGCGTTTCCGTTCTCTTTGTATGATTTCATGATGATATGAGTTGCAGTCTCACGGATCCTGTCCATCGGGGCCACATGTTCTGAGACAAAACGGGAGACATCCTGCATGTTCTTGCCGGTAACGATGAGCTGGAGATCATAGGTTCCGGTAATCAGGCGAAGAGTCTTGACCTGTTTGAAACGGGAGAGTCTTTCGGCTATCCTGTCATACCCATAGTCCCGCTCAGGGCTCACCTTGAGCTCAATGATGGCAGATACTTCCCCGTTCCCAGCCTTCTCCCAGTTTATAATGGTGGAGTATCTCTTGATTATCTGCCCCTCCTCAAGTGCGTGTATCCTGCTCTCAACTTCAGACTGCCCTAGTCCGACCATCGCGCCAATCTCTCCGGCATTGAGCCGACTGTTCTCCTCAAGGATCTGAAGAATCTCCCGATCTATCTCATCCATCCTTCTGTCACCTGAACCAGGTCTTCGTCAGCCATTTTTCCCTCATCAGGGTCACATCCAGATCTTTCAGTCCCGTCAGACGGGAATCCTTAAGGACGACTTCACGGATCTTCATCGTGTTCGAGTCAAACCACATCTCTTTTGTTCTGCCATACCTCCCCCTGCTTACAACCCGTGTATTGATCACGCCGAGCATATTCAGCTCAGATATCAGGTCGGTTATCCTCCGGTGCGTCAGGACATCGAGCTCAATTGAGGGGGCTATATCCTGGTAGATGCGCGACACCTCCCCGCTGGTAAAGATGTTCTGTCCCAGCTGTTCAAGAACCAGCATGGAAAAAAGGATCAGCTTGCTCTGGGTCGGAAGAGTAGCTATGCATTCGATCATGCTGTCGGTTTCGATCTTTGCCTGTGCCTGTTTTACGTACTCTTCGGTAACATAATCGGACTCATCACGATCAGCAAGCTCCCCGGAAATCCTGAAGAGATCGAGTGCCCGCCGTGCATCACCATGCTCCTGTGCCGCGAGTGCGGCGCAGAGCGGTATTACGCCGTCTTGGATTGCCCCGGCGATAAAGGCCGCTTCTGCCCGCTGGGCAAGGATATCCACCAGCTGGGGAGCGTTGTAAGGGGGGAATACAATCTCTTCTTCTGACAGAGAGGATAGCACGCGAGGATCGAGGAAGTCCTTGAAACTAAGATCGTTGGAGATCCCAATAATGCTCACTTTGGAGTTCTTGAGATCAGAATTTATCCTTGTGAGATTATACAGGGTGTCATCGCCACTTTTTTTGACGAGCTTGTCGATCTCGTCCAGCACAATGACCAGCACACCTCCGCCCGCTTCGAGCTGGATCTTCAGCTCGGCATACACCTGGTCTGTTGGCCACCCAGTCATGGGAATATGGGTCCGGGTCTTGTCACTTGCAACGGCGTCCACGTCATCCAGGCATTTTGCAATCTGTGCCAGCACACGATACTGGGTATCGATAACCTCGCAATTGAGATGGACAATCCGGCAGACCGTTCCCATCTTCGCACTTGTCTTTTCAAGCTCCGTGCCTACGTATCTGATGCAGGCTGTCTTACCGGTACCGGTTTTTCCATAGATCAGAATATTGGAGGGTGTTTCATTTCGAAGAGACGGGGCAAGGATAGAGGCCACCTCTTCTATCTGAGGTTTCCGGTGGGGCAGAATCTGAGGCCGGTACGAGTGCCGAAGAACCTCGCGGTCTTTGAATATCCGATTCTTAGTGAGATATTTTTTGAATAAACCCGACTGAGGATCTTCTGTTTCGGCCATAAATACACTGAGGAGCTCAGAGTTTGTTTGTGGAGACTAAAAAGCGATCGGTTCTGACTCCATATAAACCCCCTTGGTTCCATTGGAACGTTCGTAAAATGACGATTAAATTGAAAATAAAACAAATTTTGGGTGGTTTGACGGATTTTGATTTTTCATGTGCCGATTGCTCGCGAATATTCCTTACATACAGGAGAAAGAATTGTAAACACCCGATATCTTTTCCTACCAAGGGAGGGACCCCTTGGTTGCGTGTGGAACTTGGGAAAGAATATCTGCATATTGGCAAATCATAAAAAAGAATAATCATTTTAGTATCTGCTTTAAAGTATTTAAATCAATCGAAAAATATGTGGAATAAACTGTGGTTATATTTGTCTCTTTAATGCGGTAATACCCGTGTAAAACTCCGTCTGGAATTGGTATTTCGGTGTCAAGGGTTACCCAAGGTCGGGTCATGGAGGCGTCGTTACCGGTTCACTAAACAATGTTTATAGATCTGTAATAACTCTTTTTGCGGAATCAGATCTCCACTGGAAACAAAGGGGTGGTTCCTTTTTTCAACTAAAGCACAGCCGGTTCTTTAAACAAAAAAATTCATAATAGACTATCCTTGTAACGTGTATATTGGAATTGTGATGAACCCTCAACATATCGTTCCCGTGAAAATAGTCGCCGGAATAATCACCGTGTCAAGCTCGCGAACTCCTGACACCGATACAAGCGGAATGACGATTCGAAGGATATTTGATTCGGCAAAAATTCCCACGGAATACTACAGAATCGTCCCGGACAGAATCGATCAGATCCGGGACCGGCTGTTTGAAGCAGAAAAGGTAGCCAATTGCATTATTTTAAACGGGGGGACCGGATTAACGAGCGATGATTGTACCATCGAAGCAGTATCGCCGTTGCTTGGAAAGACCATTGATGGATTCGGCGAGATGTTCCGGATAAAGAGTATCCGGGAGGTTGGAACCTCAGCCCTGCTCTCGCGTGCTGTCGCCGGGATACGAAATGGCAGAGCGGTATTTTGCATTCCGGGGGCCACTCCTGCGGTAACCCTTGCAATGACCGAGTTAATAATTCCGGAAATCGCGCATATTCTCTCCCATGCAAACAAGTAAAGAAAACACTGGTACGGGAATCCAAATTAAAATCCAGTACAGGAATTGCGTATCATTGCAATAATTGACTTACGCCATGGATCTACAACTAAATTCAAGAGCCCATATTGGAAAATCACTCAGACCAGAAAAAAACCGGGCTTGATTTATCCGCATTTTTATGCTAGAAATCGGACAAAATTTTGATCCTTGAATATACATAAAAGATATGTCGGAATGCTGAAAATTCGAGAATATAACCTGATCAAGTTCCATTACACACGGATGTAAAAAAATACCAAATCCATTGTAAAGGTGATGCCATCCATCCCATTTTTTTGAATGTCAACGGTTCTGGATAAATCTTTGCGGATTATACGGTTTGTTCCGCCATCCGAATGGGGTGGGGCAGCGGGAAGAAAGCTAATATAAAACCGGATTCTGAAGACGGTTTGAGGTATTTTTACCTGAACGAGTCAAGTAAAGCGACTCTTTCGAGGACAAGATCCTGGAGTGTCTGACAACTCAGTGTTGACAACTCTTTTGGAAGAATATCGAATAATTTCATAAGATTAACTGCCTTTTCCGGATCGATAGCATCCCAGGGGTCGACTTCGTCAAAGAACCGCATCATCGGAGACAGCAACTCCCAGACGCCTTCCCGGCAAGGACAGCAGGAGATATACATATTGTTCTCGCCTTCGTGAATACCAAAGAGCGACCCGACACTGGTCTGACGGGAGCCGGCTGCATAGAGGAGCGCCTCCATTTCGAGAGTATTGGCTATCCGGCAGCCGGCATTAAAGGATCTGACTGCACGCGAGACCGCAACCCTCGCATGTTCAATTCCCGCCATTTTGTCAGCATCAAAACAGATAATATGGGCATTAATTTCGCGCGATATGGTGAGAATGCAGCGAAGAAATTCCCGCCTGTCGCAAATCGTGCAGCTTGCTGCCCGAATTTCACCGGTGTTGATCATGCCCTCCATTGCAGTCTACCTGAATCTGGATAATGTCATCTGCCCTGATGCCGCCAAAGTCTTGCCAGCGGTTTCCGGGCTCTTCTTCCTGCTTTCCAGCTGGGAAAAGATCTGTTCTGCGATTCCACGACCGATGATCCTTGAAACTTCATCGATTCCTGCATTCAGCACGGCATCCGGCGACCGGATGTTGTTGTTAAACAGGCGCCGTGCCCGGACCCTCCCGATCCCCCGGAGTTTTACCAGCGGCAGTAGTTCACGATGAATTCCGTTTTTCATGCAGATCTCGAAGTCCCGGATGCCTGCGTAGAACGGAGGTGAAAACATCCTCGCGAGCTCCGAGCTCGCATGTAAGAGCCAGTTGATGCTCTCAACCATCCCAAAGACATCGCCCGGCCCAACACCATAGCGTTCGCAGATCTTGGCTTCGGGTAGCTCTTCGGTCCAGTCTGTCAGGAGCATGGCCGTTTTCAAGGAACGGTAATAGTTTTCATCCTCATCCTCATCCTGCGGGGGTTCAAGCCAGAGTTCCCCTTTATGAGCATCTGCCATGCGGCCAAGGGCAGGCAGATCGGCGTTGCGGGCATAAAGGGTCGGCATGTCCGGCGTGCTACAGATGAGCTGCAGGAGGCCTACATCGGAATATTCCCTTCCTTGGCGAAAGCCTTTTACGATTATTGCAGCGGTCCGTGGATCGATATAAATCCGTGACACCAGTGAACCGAATTCCGATGATCCGAGGAATTCGCCCACATCGACCACCATCTCTTCGGCAATAAGGAACGCGAGAGCAGCCTCGATCGATCTGTGCATGACCCGCCCTTGGCGATGTTCGTGGGCGTAGAAAGAGCGGTTCATAAAATCGGTAAGCTCGCCGCGGGTCTTTGCAAAGCCCGAAGCGATGAGGGAAAGAACATGAGTATAGAGTGCAGTTGGTTCGGCAATTTTCGAATGAACGTCTTCTGCCGGTGCCTCGATATAACAATCGAATAGCTCTTCGATCTGTTCCTCGTCCTTTGCGATAAGAACGGCCTCACCGTACGGGTCGAGACGCGGGCGACCCGCCCGTCCTGCCATCTGGTGATATTCGCGGACCGGGATCGGCTGCATTCCTTCTCCGGCACTGAACCTGAGGTAATCTCTGATGATTACCCGGCGTGCTGGAAGATTGAGACCCGCCGCAAGTGTCGGAGTAGATGAGATACATTTAATCAGTCCCAGCCGGAAACCATCCTCCACGATTGAACGCTCGGCACGGCTCAGCCCTGCATGATGGAATGCCGCACCCTGCTTCACACATGCCGCAAGGGTTTTTCCCATCTCGGTCCCTGCAGCAGCCCTTATTTTCTCTGCATAAACAGCAAGGCTGGAATCTTCACTTTTTATCGCAACCGCAGCTCGTTTGGCGAACGCTTCCGCATTCCTCCGGGATGAAACGAAGACGAGGCACTGTCCCCCTTCAGTAATGGTATCGAGACAGAGGTTTAGATCGTCGTAGTTCTTCGAGACTGCCTTTACCGTGCGTGTCGTATCCCTGAAATGGATCCGATCGTTACAAAAGACACCCTGTCTCAGGTCGACCGGCCTCCATGTGCTCGTCACGAGGTCCGCGTCCAGCCATCCGGCAAGCTTTTGAGGGTTCCCGATAGTAGCAGAAAGTCCGATGACCTGCATACCGGGATTCCGGAACCGCAATTTTGCGATTACCATCTCAAGCGCAGGTCCCCGATCGTCCGAGTCGATGAGGTGGATCTCATCGATCACCAGGAGGGTTACTTTTGAAATCCACGATGCATTGTTGCGCAGGAGGGAGTCTACCTTCTCGCTGGTGGCCACGATAATGTCGTTTCGCCCAAGCTTATCGTCACGGCGATCGAAATCCCCGGTTGCAATACCGACGTGAACACCTTTGTTGCTGAACTCCTCATATTTCTCGCTCGCGAGGGCCTTGAGAGGCACGATATAGAGGCACTTCCCCCCCGAGACGATGTGGCGGTGCATCGCCATCTCGGCGATCAGGGTCTTCCCGCTCGCGGTGGGAATCGAGACCAGCAGGTTCTTTCCCTCAAGCATCCCCGTATTGATGCAATCGGACTGAGGAGGGTAGAGCTCGAGGATCCCAGAGTCATGATACCGTTGCTTCAGGGAATCCGGAATCGCAAGCTCACTTATCCGCATACCGGCACTCCGTATAACGTTCTCATTATTTTATTCCGGAGCAAAAAAGACCGGACACTCCTCGGTATAAAATATGGATCGGGAGATGAACGGGAACAATTGTTGTCTGGACATCTTGAAGGGGATGATAACGGGCGGGCGGGCATGGTCTGGTTAATAGTAGTAACTGATAAGATCCTGTTTCGCCTCTTTCTTCTTTTTATCGAGAAAAGCAAAGACATTCTCGTGGGGCACACCCTGGATAAGCATATCGATGGCAGCGCGTGCCGTTTTGAGCGCCTCCGGGTACCCGATAAGCGCCACAGTCTTACCGAAAACGGAGATCTCGACCTCGGTCAAATCTTCGATCTGTTCCCGTGCCCGGCCGTCTTTGCCGATGATACGGCCCCTCAGGCGATCGAGCTGCTTAGGCCCCTCCGCCATCGACGAGAGATCGATAACATCGAGCAGAAGATCCTCGTTCTCGATCATCTCGAACGCTCTCTCTGGCGAAAATCCCCGGTTGATGGCATTGATTATCTCTACGGCCCGGAGGAGGGGGACGGCGAATTCATCGGGACCTTCCACTTTCACAAGTCCTTCCCTGCTGTCAACGGTGATCGTTGTGTGGGTCTTTGCCTCAAGCTCTTTTTTGGTTGCGCCGCCCTTGCCGATAAGAACGCCAACCCGGCTGCCCGCGATCTTTATTTCCTGTATCATCTCATCATTCACCGTGTTGTTGGCTAATATGATTTTGCGTCCGGACAACCTTATGATATTCTTTCATGCACTCACCCCTCTTATGGTTCAGCAGTATCGAGCCCGGTGATCGCATAGAAAACGTCGATATCCTCGATGACTTCGCACCGGCGTCTGAAGAACCTGTTGATGTTTCGGATATCCCTCATGAGAAAGAACAGCGCCCGCGGGTGATCGCGGATAACCGACTGGCCCATGTCAATGAAGTAATGGCGATCGCCAAAGAGAATATTGAACTCGCTTAAGTCCCCATGAACAAGCTCGGCCTTGTTGTAGAGAATCCCTATATCGCGTACGATGGCGGTATACACTGCCGAAGGGTCTTCAAATTCCGCATTCCGGAGCTGCGGGTACGGGACTTCCCCCTTCCCGATGAACGACATGATGAGGATGTTCCGGAACCAGACAAGCGGTTCGGGCACGGCAATCCCGGCGTCCCGGGCGCGGGCTAGATTCGAGAACTCCTTTTTTGTCCATGCAAATATGAGTTCTTTCTTTGAATTCTTGACCTTGGCGAACCGTCGGTCACCCGCAATATACGAACTCATTGTCGTGAAATTCGCGGTCCGGATCCGGTAGATTTTTATGGCAATACCGGCGCTCTCCCTCTCGCCGTAGAATATATTAGCCTCCTTCCCGGTGCTGATCGAACCCCCGATTACGGAGATCCATTTTTTATGGACCAGCTTGTAGAGGGAGACGAGCGTGACCTCGTCGAAGACATCCTCACGTACCTTCAGGTCGTTTGCATCCTTGACCCGTACGCCCATCTCTTCGAGCCGTTTATCAAACTGGTCGAGACGTTTGTCGAGTTCGGGAGAGTCACGTTCTTTTCGCATCTCGTTTTCTCATGCCAGGTATTCACGGACCGGTCTAAGGATGGTGATCAGAGCATCCCCGCAGCTTTTCTTGAGATCCATCGGGTGGATCTCACCTCTGCCGTACGCAGCTTCAAGCTCGGAGTAGCTCGTAAAGGTGCGAGTACCACCGAACTTCTCCGGTCTTATGATTGTTATCTCAGATAACCGGGCGAAAATATGATTCTGGAAGATCTGGAGTATCGGGTTTTCCAGAATCTCAGGGGGACAAAACGCCTTCTGGCATTTCTTCCGGATTATTTCTTCAGTGTCTGCAACAGAGATGTAATTCCCCTGGGACGAGGACATTTTCTTGCCGTCTAGGCCGTTTAAAATAGGCGTATGGATACAGACTGGTGACCTGTAACCGAAGTTGACGAGGTGCTCTCGTGCGAGCATGTGGATCTTCCGCTGGTCTATCCCACCGACCGCTGCATCTGCACCCAGCATTGCGATATCCGCCATCTGCATGATGGGGTAGATCATCTGGGACACGGTGGGGTGATCCATTTGCCTCCCGACCTCGTCCATGCTTCGGGTTGCCCTGTTGAGCGTGATCTGCTGGGAAAGCTGGAGCACGAGCAGTTGATAGGCCCGATTGAGCTGGAGATCGGATCCGAGCACGTACTTTACGTTCTTTAATCCGAGACCTTCGAAACAGCGCTTGTTGTACTCGGCGAGCTCGGCGACCTTCTCCATCGAACCTTTGCGGTTGAGGAAGGCGTGGAGGTCGGCCAGGAGGACGGTGACGTCGAAGCCTACTGCCTGCAAGTCAACAAGCTTGTTGATTGTAACCAGGTGGCCGAGATGGATCTCGCCGCTTGGCTCGTATCCCGCATAGACCCGCTTCTCGGGGCGCATAAGGAGTGCGCGAAGGTCGTCTTCCGTCACGATCTCGACGGTATTCCGGGTGGCACGCTCGTATAGATCCATCACAGGTAATGGGTAACGATCGGTGTTAATGCTTTTCCGGGTGTGTGTAAAAAAAGATCAATGGGTGTGTTGGATAGTCGAGAAGCCCAGCGCATCGTTGGTGGTCTTTATTGATTTTTCACCGTCTTTCTCCGTCCCCATCATTGCCCGAATCACGTCAACGTTTTCAACAACAACGTCAGCTTCCTGGTGGATTCCCTGGAAGAAGCAGAGTTCGTTCTTGTTGACGTAGATCGATTCTTCGAAGATGCAGTTCTCGATAACATCCGAACGCTGCCTCCCGAGATCCATGGCATACTCCTTGAGCTCCGCGGTGCTCTTGATCCCAAGGGACTTCTTGATCAGTCCCATGCGGGGATGCCTGTTGATGAGATCCACAACCTTTTCATGGCTGAGCTCTTTCTTCGTCGTGATCTTGACAGCATGCATGTGCATCATTGTCGTCGGGACAATCAATGCCATGGTTGTGATCGAGATATGAGGGAGGACGGTTTGAACGTCTGGACCGTGATGACTGGGAACGGTCACCGGGTCAAGTACGATTGCATCGATGGGCCCACGCTTGATGTCACTGGGGTCTCCACCCCGGCGGATCATGATCGCATGGACGTGCTCGACATCATATTCTTTATCGATTGCATTGATGATCCTGCAGAGGCCGGTCGTATTGCACGATACTACTCTCGCGAATTTTTTCCCGATCGCGTCCTTGTAGTTACATGACGAATTGAAGGAGAACCCTGCAAGCTCGTGCTCTTCTCCTCCCTGCCAGACTGCCCTGACCCCGAGTTTCTCGTACAGCGATTTGTTGGTCGCACCGATTTTCCCCGGCGTGGCATCGACAACCACATCTGCAAGCCTGCACATATCCTCAACAGATCCGGCAACGATAAGACCCGCCTTCTCGAATGCGGCTTTCTTTGACATGTCTGCGATGAAAAGCGGATACCCTCTTTGTTTTGCAACGAAGGCCTCTGCATTCGGGCGGGTCTTGGAGACTCCGACAATTTTCATGTCCTTCTGAGCAGCCACCGCGTCGGCAACCCGCTTGCCGATCGTACCGTACCCATTGACAGCAACCCTGATCATACGATCTTACATTGTTCTCCGGAAGAAAAAACTATGCGAAAACGGATATGATTAGTATCCCGGTTCTGTTAGGGAAGATTTTTTTTAATCCTTACGCCATTTTGCGATATGTAGAAATCCGATCGAATTTCTAGGTATCTATACCAATATATATTTAAATGCTTGCCAGACATAACAAATACTATATGAATTTTCCCACAATCGATGTCTGTGACACCCCGGTCCGGTGGTGGCAGATCACACTCATCGGAATCATTATTTTTCTCGCGGGGATTGATGCATTTTTCTGGACTTCTATGTTCATTGGTATCCTGGTTCCTCTTTTCGGAGTTCTCGCTCTGGTTGTTGGTATTATCATGATCGCGTTTTATTTTAGGATGGATGAAGATCTTATCTATCGGTTCCCGGTAGTATTCGCAGGTGCCCTTTCTATACTCATCGCTGCAATCGCAATCATCCGTCCCGGTGTGATACAGACCACCTTTATCATTATCATGGCCTTCCTTGCGATTATCAACAGCATGCTCCTCATCCTCGTCGGCTGCTCGCTCTCGGATGAGTGGAAAACGCGACTCGTCATCGTGCTCTTCGGAATGCTTATCCTGTTTCTTAGTATCCTCATGGCCCTCTTCCCGGCACTCTCAGCTATCGTTCTCGTCAAGGTATGGGGGATCTATGCCTGGGTAATCGGAGCCCTCTGTTGTGTTGCCGGTCTGTCCATGCGAGGAATGATCAGGGAATGCCCCGAAAAGACAGAAAACATTCCGGCAACCTGATTTTTGTTTAACCATCAGCTGGTTTCTTGGCTTCTCCGGGAGGTAAACAAATATTTCATTTGCTTATTTCACCAGCTTTGGCTGAGAAGCTTTTTAAAAACGGACGTTTCAAAGATACGCAGCCTGAATGGTAACCACTTCGGTACTATCCCTTGCGGCGGCATAGAGGTCAAGTGGCTCCCTGTTTACCTCCAGAAACCGGATCCCCCAACTTACTTTGGAGAGGAGCATCTCCGCACGGGCCCTTTCCCCGATAATGAACAGTGCTGCGGCGATTGCTTCTACTGACGAGAGTTTGCAGGTTTTTCCAAAATTGACGGGATTTGCTGCGACGAGGAACGGAAGAGCCCGCCGGATGCGCCACGATGAAACTTTGCCGGTATCCAGTACTTCCCACGAGCAGTCGAGAACTGTTATGGATCTGACGAACCTGTCTGCCGGGGACAATGCCTGCTCCGCAGTCGGATCGAGGAGAAGGGTATTCCGGGGTACCTGGGAGAGCCGGGAGAAGATCCTTAAAAAACCTGCCCGTTCCAGCTTTTTTACCGTACACTTACGCGGATCGCAGCTGTTGTCCCTGTAGGCATACAAAGGGATCATTGATCATCAGCTACGTCTACACACTGTAATAATGTACGTGCTTTGCAGTCCCTGTATCCTCAACCCGGCCCTGAGGGCGGAGGGTATCACGCGGTCCTCGGATCTCAAGTTTTTCCGGCGCGCGGCGGAACGCTGTGAGGAATTCGGAATAGAAATGGTTCCCCTTCCCTGTCCGGAGACACAGTATCTCGGCCCCTCCCGGAGACCCGGTACCTTTCTTGACCGCCTGAATACTCCTGAATTCACACTGGTTCTCGATGAGCTCACGAAAACGGTGCAAAAAATTCTCGATGAAAGGGGCAGCCCACTTTGTATAATCGGCGTGAACTCCTCCCCCACCTGTGGGGTGACGAGTACGTATTACGGTGCCGAAGGGGATCTGCCACCCCGGAGACCCGTGAGGGGAGTTTTTCTTTCACGCTTTGATAAGATACGGGCAATTGACGTGGCGGAATTCTCAAGATTTAAAGTGTATCTCGCGGCCCCGCTCTTCTCTCTGGCTGAAAGAAATTTCAACAGTGAGGTGGCCGCGGCCTTACAAAAACGATATCTCCGGGTTTATCTCCCGCAGCATATCGGCGACTCGTCCGCATCAAGGGATGAATTCGAACACTCCCGGATATTTCATGAGAATCTCCGGGCACTGGAGGACGCTGATATCATCGTAGCTATCATCGATGGCGCCGACGCTGACTCGGGTACTGCGTGGGAGATGGGCTATGCCTGGGCGCGTGGAAAGCGGGTCATTGCACTGCGAACGGATTTCCGGCATGTCGGCAGATGCGAACAGGTCAATCTGATGCTTGAGGAATCATCGGAGATCGTCACATGTATAGACGATCTTTTAGAAACAATAAAAACGCCTTTGACCATGAAAGCTGATTCATGAGTGTCTCTTACCAAAACAGCAGAATCTCTTCCGGATTTTTTCTAAAACAAAAAAAATAATCGCAAAAAAAACGGTGCCGGGATGGAATAAACTATATGAGAATATTTACAAGATTATGACTGGATTACAATGGCAAAGAAACGCGAGGATCGGGCAAAAGGGAAAAAAATAAATCCGGATCAGAACGCTAATCTGGATGGCGATTTTATCTCTCCCGTCAAGTCGTTCCGGGATCTGTCCTTTAAGAATATTAGGGCGGTGATATATCATAGCAGGTATGTCCAAATTCTTCTATCTCTGACAGTTATCGGTTTTTTCCTGAGGTTTTATCATATCAGTTTCAACTCTCTCTGGCTCGACGAAGCAACAACACTTAATTTTTCCAAACCCGGTTTTCTGGCAATCTGGAACATAAGCCGGACTGCGGATTTCCACCCGCCATTGTTTCACTGGATTGAGCACATCATGCTCATTTTCGGGCAGAGCGAA
>Ga0335081_10007831_pt1 | contig 17112 bp, 14 predicted proteins | sample Lox_Sample_35_FD_206713 | JGI IMG/M metagenome (GOLD analysis project Ga0335081, IMG submission 206713) | Soil microbial communities from Loxahatchee National Wildlife Refuge, Florida, United States - Lox_Sample_3.5 | ecosystem: Environmental > Terrestrial > Soil > Wetlands | place: USA... | reverse complement strand
CGACCCGTTGGCACCAGCGGCTGCCACGCCCAGCGCCAGGCCATGCTCGGCGAGCCTCGCCCGGATCTCGTCTACCGACGCCGGGCCGATGTTCTCGATGGCCAGCAGCTGCCGCGGGGTCAGCGCGGCAAGCTCGCCGACCGTGTGCACCCCCTCCAGGCGCAGGCTGTTGTAGCACCGCAGCGGCAGATGCAGTTCCTCCAGCGGGAGCGACAGGGGGGTGTCTGCCTGGCCGGCCGCCCCGGCTTCCGCCCCGCCGTCGGACTGGTCGGCGGTGAGCATCTCGGCCAGGTTCGCGGCGAAGATGCCGATCAGCTTGCCGCCGACCTCAGTCATCACGCCGCGGCCGAACTGGGCAGGCTTGCCGGTCACGCTGAGGGTGGTGTAGACGATCACGCGCGTCTGGCTGCCGCGGTCTTCCAGCACCGATCGGACGGAGGCCGACGCCGTCCCCGCGCCCCTGATCTCCTTGCCGGAAGCCTCCAGCCTCGCCTCGCCTGCCTCGGCGTTCTTCTCCGTGAAGCGGGCGGTGCCGGCATACGTCATCGAGATCGGCCCGACCTTCACCTTGATCTTGCCGTTGATCACGTCGCCATCTGTGGAGTCGAGGGTGGCGCCCGGCATACACGGCGCCACCCGCTCCACGTCCAGCAGCACATCCCACGCCCGCTCCCTGGGGACCGGGACGGTGAATGAGTGCTCTAGATCCATATCCTCAGACTCCTGCCGCTGCTGCCAGTGCCCGGCCGGTCAGCACCCTCGCATTGTGACGCCGGTAATCGGGCGCCCCATGCAGGTCAGCCGGCGGTTCCGTGCCCTCGTCCGCGCTGGCCGCAGCCGCCCGCAGAGCGTCGCGGCTGGCCTGCGCTCTGGCTGCGGCGCTCTCGGCTGCCGTTGCCCTGACGGGTACGGGGCCCATGTTCGTCAGGCCGATCCTAGCCTCGGCCGCCGTGCCCTTGGTGCGCCCGGCCAAAGCCGGCATCGCAGCGGTCGGCCGGGACTGCGCCGTCCGGCGATATTCTGCGTCCGGCGGACCAGATCGGCGCGGCCGGGGCTGCCTCAGCTGGTGTCGAGGACCTGGAACGCCTCGGCGAGCCGGCCCTCGGGCAGGCCGCCCTGGGCCGCGTTACGGACGAGCCAGCCGCGCAGCAAGCGCTCGAGCTGATCCCGGTCGGCGATCTGGCTCTCGTGCGCGAGCAGCGCTGCGACCTTGCGCGGGAACGTGGCGGTCACGTCGACATAGTGGTTGGGCATCGGACCGCCGCAGATCCATACCTCGCGGACCGTGCATGGCTCGAGCCCTTCGCTGGCGAGCAGTTCGGGGAACGCGAACGGGTTCCTGGCATCGGGGTAGACCGCGTCCAGCGTCGCGGATCCGACGGCCCGGTGGTCCGGATGGCTGGCGCCCGGCCGGGCATAATTGCGCTCGGGGGACTGGCAGACCACCCGGTCAGGGCGGACCTGCCGGATCACCCTGGCCAGATCCCTGCGCAGCCCGAGGGTCGCCTCAACCTGGCCATCCGGGTACCCGAGGAACCGCAGGTCATGCACCCCAGCCTGCTTGGCTGCCGCAGTCTGCTCCGCGCGCCGGAGCATCGCCATGTCCGTGCGCGTCACCGACGGGTCGCTGCCGCCCGCAGCACCGTCGGTGACGATGCAGTACAGCACCTCCAGGCCCGCCTGCGTCCAGCCGGCGACCGTGCCCGCCGCGCCGAAGTCGACGTCGTCCGGGTGGGCGGCAATGACCAGGACGCGGCTGACCTGCTCGTCATCTAGCACGGTCACGATCCTACGGCCAGCCGCCCGGCCGCAGCGTCAGTCGAGCGCGGACATCACGTGCTTGACCCTGGTGTAGTCCTCGAACCCGTACATCGACAGGTCCTTGCCGTAGCCGGACTTCTTGAAGCCGCCGTGCGGCATCTCGGCGACCAGCGGGATGTGGGTGTTGATCCAGACGCAGCCGAAGTCAAGCCGCCGTGACACGCGCATCGCCCGGCCGTGATCGCAGGTCCAGACCGACGCGGCGAGCCCGTAATCGGTCCCGTTAGCCCAGGCCACTGCCTGGTCCTCGGCGCTGAACCGCTGCACGGTGATGACCGGGCCGAAGACCTCGTTCTGGACGATCTCGTCCTGCTGGCGCAGCCCGTCCACCACGCTGGGCTCGAAGAAGTAGCCGCGCGTTCCGGTCTGCCTGCCGCCGGTGACCACCCTGGCGTGGTCTGGCAGCCTGCCGATGAACCCCGCGACCCGCTCCAGCTGACTGGCATTGTTCAGCGGCCCGAAGTCGGCGCCGGTGACGTCGGGACCCCCGACCGTCTGGCCCTTGGCCTGCTCGGCGAGCGCGGCGACGAAGTCGTCGTGCACGCCGGGGGCGGCCAGCACGCGCGTCGCGGCCGTGCAGTCCTGTCCCGCGTTGAAGTAACCGGCGATGGCGATCGCCTCGGCTGTTTTCGCCGGGTCGGCGTCATCGAAGATCACGACCGGCGCCTTGCCGCCGAGCTCCAGGTGCACCCGCTTCAGGCCCGCTGCCGCGGCAGCCGCCACTTCCCGGCCGGCCCGGACGCTGCCGGTGATCGACACCATCTGCGGCGCCGGGTGCGAGACCAGCGCACGGCCGGTGTCCCGGTCGCCGCAGACCACATTGAACACCCCCGGCGGCAGGTGCTCGCTCATCAGCTCGGCCATCAGCAGCGTGCTGACCGGGGTGGTGTCGGATGGCTTCAGCACCATGGTGTTGCCCGCAGCCAGCGCCGGAGCCCACTTCCAGACTGCCATCATCATCGGGTAGTTCCACGGGGTCACCGCGGCGCAGACGCCGACCGGCTCGCGCCGGATGAACGAGGTGTACCCGGACAGGTACTCTCCGGCGGAGCGGCCCTCGAGCATCCGCGCTGCGCCGGCGAAGAACCGGATCTGGTCCACCATCGGCGGGATCTCTTCGGACAGCGTCAGCGCGACCGGCTTGCCGGTGTTCTGCGACTCGGCCGCGACCAGCTGCTCTGCCCTGGCCTCGATCGAGTCGGCGATCCGCAGCAGCGCCAGGCTCCGCTCGGCCGGGGTGGCGTCGCGCCAGCCGTCGGACGCCGCTGCGGCCGAGCGGAACGCCGCGTCAACCTCGGTCTCGCCGGAGACCGGCGCGGTGGCGAAAGCCTCGCCGGTGCTCGGATCGATCAGCTCGGCTCGCCGGTCGAAAGCGATGTCGGTGTACTGCCCGCCGATGAAGTTGCGTAGGTCATCCACCTCGGGGCCTCCGTTTCGGATTGTGCTGTTCCTAGGTTCGAGGCGGCGTGCGCTCCTCGCAAGCCCACGGCGAGCCGTAGCCGGTCAGCAGATCGAGGAACGGCCGGGCCGGCAGCGCCTCGGGGCCGAGCACTCCGGTGCCGGACCAGGCGCCGCAGTCCAGCAGCTCCAGCGCCACGACCGGGTTGACGGCGGTCTGCCAGACGACCGCCTGGGAGCCGTACTCGGCCATCGACCACGCGTTGTCGATGACGTGATGAAGATAGACCTCGCGCGGCCCGCCGTCCTTGCCCGTCCCCGTCACCCAGGTGCCCGCGCAGGTAAGGCCGGTCATCTTGTCCCCGAGCGTCGCCGGGTCGGGCAGGCAGGCGGCGACCACGTCACGCGGTGATACCGAGGTCCCGCCGACCTTTACCGGCTCGGTGGCGTCAAGCCCGAGCTTGTGCAGGGTCTGCAGGACGCCGATGAACTCGGCGCCCAGGCCGTACTTGAAGGTCACCCGCCGGGCCCGGACCCAGCGCGGCATCAGGAGCACCTCCTCGTGCTCCACGTTCACGCACTCCACCGGGCCGATGCCGGCCGGGAACGTGAAGACCTCGGGCTCGCTGAACGGCGGGGTGGTGAACCAGCCCCGGTCGGCTTCCCAGATGACCGGCGGGTTGAGGCACTCCTCGATCGTGGTCCAGATGGAGAAGGTGGGGGCGAACTCCTGCCCGGCCACCTCGAGGTTGGCGCCGTCGCGGACGCCGAGCTCGTTGATCTCGCTGAACAGCTCATCGGCCGCGTGCCGGGCGAACACGTCCGACAGTCCCGGCTCGACCCCGATGCCCACCAGCGCGAGCTTGCCGGCGCGTTCCCACTGGTCAGCGAGCGCGAACTGAGCGTCGCCCAGCTTGACACCTGTGTTGCCATAGGGCGCATCCTGGTGAGGATGAGACAGCGACATAGCCATATCCAGATAATTGGTGCCGGCCGCCAGCGCGCCGCGGAAGAGCGGCAGCACGAAACGCGGGTCCGTGGCGTTCATCAGCACGTCACAGGACTGCTCGGTGAGCAGCGCCGCGGTGGCTGCCTCGTCCCGCGCGTCCAGCCGGACGGCGCGGTAGGTGTCCCTGGCCGCTGCCGCGTGCTGGGCCCTGGCCAGGTCGTAGTCGGCGATGACGAGCTCGGCGAACGGGCGGCGGGCGGCGATCCGGGCAAACGCCGTGCCCACTCCGCCGGCTCCCACGAGGAGGATGCGCATACTGGCGATCTTAGCCCTCGGTTCCCAATCCAGCCACGGGACCAGTCGTGATATCTAGCCGTTACAACGGAAATCGTTGCTTGGAGGCCTGATTCGTGCTAAAACCGTCGCACTTGGGTATGCCCAAGCCGCGGCACCTCGATGCCCGGAAACAGCCGCGCCAGTGTCGGCGCCGCCGCACACGAGTGCCCTGCCCGGCCTGGTCGGGCAGCTGCCAGGAGGGGTAGTCCATGGCCACCGTCACGCCAGAGCTGCAGCCAGTGGAGGAATACAGGGACAAGGGCCTGAAGGGCGGCGCGCTCGGCCTTATCTCCAGTGTCGTCATGGGCGTAGCCTCGACGGCCCCCGCCTACAGCCTGGCGGCGACCCTGTTTTTCGTGGTGGCCGCCGTGGGCCTGAAGTCGCCCGCGGTCGCCGTGCTGGCGTTCATCCCGATGCTGCTCTGCTCGATCGGCTACAGCGAGATGAACAAGGCCGACCCGGACTGCGGGACCACCTTCACCTGGGCGACGCGGGCCTTCGGCCCGAAGACTGGCTGGGCGGGCGGCTGGGCGATCGTGGCCGCCGACATCCTGGTCATGGCCAGCCTCGCGCAGGTAGCAGGACAGTACGTGTTCCTGCTCTTCGGCGCGGATGGCATCGGCTCGAACCCGACCAGCGGCTGGGTGCTGCTGACCGGGATCCTGTGGATCGTCGCGATGTGTTATATCTGCTACCGGGGCATTGAGGTCTCAGCGTGGTTCCAGCGCATCCTGCTGACCATCGAGATCATCATGCTCCTCGTGCTTGCGGTGACCGCGCTGGTCAAGGTCGGGATCAGCCACCCCGCCGGGTCGATCACCCCGAGCCTCAGCTGGCTGGTGCCGACCCATCTGGGCTTCTCCGCCTTCGTCAGCGGGCTGATCCTCATGCTGTTCATCTACTGGGGCTGGGACACCGCAGTCTCCGTCAACGAGGAAACCGCCGACAAGGCCAGGACGCCCGGCCGGGCGGCGATCATCTCGACCGTGATTCTGCTCTTCACCTATGCGATCGTCATCTTCGCCGTACAGGCGTTCGCGGGGGCCGGCTCCAAGGGCATCGGGCTGGCCAACTCCGCGCACGAGTTCGACGTGCTGTCGGTAACGGGTACGGCGATCTTCGGCGGCAGCGGGTTCGGCACGTTCCTGGCCCGGCTGCTCATCCTGATGGTGCTCACCTCGGCTGCCGCCTCGACGCAGACGACGATCCTGCCGACAGCCCGCACGACCCTGTCGATGGCCGCCTACAAGGCGATCCCGACGTCCTTCGCCAAGATTCACCCCAGGTACCTGACCCCGACCGTGTCCACCATCGTGATGGGCGTCATCTCGATCAGCCTCTACATTCCGATGAATTACATTGCCGGCGGCAACCCGATCGGCGACGCGGTCACCGCGATCGGGCTCTATATCGCGTTCTATTACGGGCTGACCGCCTTCTCCTGCGTGTGGTATTACCGGGCCACGCTGACCAGCAGCGCCCGCAATCTGTGGATGCAGGGCATCCTGCCGTTGCTCGGCGGCCTGATCATGTACGCCGCGGGCATCTACAGCCTGCAGAGCGACTGGGTATACACCAACAGCCTCACCTACTGGACCGTGCCCGGCCTGCACTGGAAGGTTGGCGGGATCTTCCTGATCGCTCTGGGAGCCGCGCTCGCTGGCGTGCTGGGATTCATCTTCATGCGCGTCACCGCTCCGGCCTTCTTCCGCCGGGAGACGCTGACCCGGGCAACGCCGACCCTCGTCCCGGACGAGTTATCGGGAGGTTCGGATCGGCGTTCGCCTGGAGCGTCCGCGGTACCGCCTACGCTGGTTGCGTGACCGCGACTGCCGTTGGCGTTGGCTCCCTCCTGGACGGGCTGAACCCGCAGCAGCGGGCTGCCGTGGTGCACGAGGGCGGCCCGCTGCTGATCGTCGCGGGTGCCGGGTCGGGCAAGACCAGGGTGCTGACGTACCGGATCGCCTACCTGCTGGCAGAGCGGCGGGTGGTGCCGGGCGAGATACTCGCCATCACCTTCACCAACAAGGCGGCCGGCGAGATGGCCGCCCGCGCGGCGGCGCTGACCGGGTCGCGGGCCCGCGCCATGTGGCTGACGACCTTCCATTCGGCCTGCGTCCGGATCCTGCGCCGGGAAGGCCGCAGGTTCGGTTACCCCGCCTCGTTCTCGATCTACGACCAGGCGGACTCGCAGCGGCTGATGGCGCTGGTCTGCCGCGAGCTCGAGCTGGACCCCAGGTACCACCCGCCCAAGGCCATGGCCGGGCAGGTGTCCGGCCTCAAGAACGAGCTCGTGGACTACGAGACCCTGGCCGCCAGGGCCAGCGGCTACCGGGAGAAGGGGCTGGCGCAGGCCTACGCGGAATACCAGCGCCGGCTCGTCGCGGCCGGCGCCATGGATTTCGATGACCTGATCATGGTGACGGTCAGCCTGCTGCAGGCTTTCCCCGAGGTGGCCGCCGCGTACCGGCGCAGGTTCCGGCACATTCTGGTGGACGAGTACCAGGACACCAACCACGCCCAGTACGTCCTGGTGCGGGAGCTGGCCGGCCGGGCCGGGGCGGCTCCTGAGGCCGGGTCTGATCAGGGGAGCCGGGCCGGGGCGGCTCCTGACAGGGCCGGGTCTGATGTCGCCGGGCCGGCCGAGCTGGTCGTGGTGGGCGACGCCGACCAGTCGATCTACGCCTTCCGCGGCGCGACGATCAGGAACATCGAGGAGTTCGAGCGGGACTTCCCCGGCGCGACGGTGATCCTGCTCGAGCAGAACTACCGCTCCACCCAGAACATCCTCGCCGCGGCGAACGCGGTGGTTTCCCGCAACACCGCCAGGAAGCCGAAGAATCTCTGGTCTGATGCCGGCGTCGGCCCGCCGGTCACCGGGTACGTGGCCGACAGCGAGCACGACGAGGCCGCGTTCGTGGCCGAGGAGGTAGACCGGCTGAGCGACGCGGGCGAGGCGGCTCCCGGCCAGGTAGCCGTGTTCTACCGGACCAACTCTCAGTCGCGGGTGTTCGAGGAAGTGTTCATCCGGGCCGGCCTGCCGTACAAGGTTGTCGGCGGGGTCCGGTTCTACGAGCGGCGCGAGGTTCGCGACCTGCTCGGCTATCTGCGGCTGATCGCCAACCCGGCGGACGAGGTATCACTGCGCCGGGTGCTGAACACCCCGCGGCGCGGGATCGGCGACCGGGCGACGGAATGCGTGGCCGCGCTGGCCGGCCGGGAGCGGATGAGCTTCGCGGCGGCGCTGGGCCGGCCGCAGGACGTCCCCGGCCTGGCACCCCGGTCGGCCAGGGCAATCGAGGCGTTCAACGAGCTGATTGGCGGCCTGCGGGCGGCCGCGGATGCGGGCAGCCCGGCCGGGGAGCTTGCCGAGGCGGTGCTGGACAGGACCGGCTACGTGGCGGAGCTGCAGGCGTCCGCGGACCTGCAGGATGCCAGCAGGATCGAGAACCTGACCGAGATGGTCGCCGTCGCGCGCGAGTTCGACGTCCAGCACCCGGCCGGGACGCTGGCTGACTTTCTCGAGCAGGTCTCGCTGGTCGCTGACGCCGACCAGATTCCGGCCGGGCCCGATCACGGCGGCCTGGTGACGCTGATGACACTGCACACGGCCAAGGGCCTGGAATTCCCGGTCGTCTTCCTCACCGGGATGGAGGAGAACGTCTTCCCGCACGAGCGGTCGGTCAACGACGAGAAAGAGCTGCAGGAGGAGCGCAGGCTCGCCTACGTCGGCATCACCAGGGCGCAGCGCCGCCTCTACCTGACCAGGGCGGTGTCCCGTACGTGGTGGGGGCGCCCGGCGTTCCACCGGCAGTCCAGGTTCCTGTCTGAGGTGCCGGCGGCGCTGATCGACTGGCGGCGGGACGAGACAGCCGCCGCCCCGCCGGCCGCCGAGCGGCTGGCCCGGCGGCCAGGCGTGCACGCTCTCGGCAACCGGGCGGTCCCGGCACTGCAGCCGGGCGACCGGGTGACGCACGACTCCTATGGCCTGGGCCGGGTCCTGTCGGTCGAGGGCCGCGGCGACGATCCCGAGGCCAAGATCGATTTTGGCGGTGATTACGGGATCAAGCACCTGGTCCTGCGCTACGCCCCGATCGAGAAGCTGTAGCGACGGAGAAGCCGCAGCGCTGCCGCGCACCGTCAGCACCCATGCCGGGAAATTTTCCCGGCATGAGCAGTCTGCCGGGAAGCCGCGGAGATTTCGGTGCTTTGTTTCGCCGCTGCGGCGGTTACGCTGCGGCTAGGGCAAAATGCGCCCGCTGCCAGTGCAGCGCGGGCGCGGCGGGTCGGGAGGTAGGAAATGGGCAGCATCCGGGTGGTGATCGCCAAGCCTGGCCTCGACGGCCACGACCGCGGCGCGAAGGTGGTGGCACGAGCCCTGCGCGACGCGGGGGTCGAGGTCATCTATACCGGGCTGCACCAGACGCCCGAGCAGATCGTGGCGGCCGCATTGCAGGAGGACGCGGACGCCATCGGCCTGTCGGTGCTGTCTGGCGCGCACATGACCCTGTTCCGCCGCGTTCTTGACCTGCTGGCCGCCCACGATGCCGGCGACATCACCGTGTTCGGCGGCGGGATCATCCCGGCGGCTGACATCGAGGAACTGCGGGAGCTGGGCGTGGCGAGAATCTTCACTCCTGGCGCGACCACGCAGGAAATCGTCGGCTGGGTCCGGTCCGAACTGGGCAGCGAGGCAGAGCAGGCCAGGGCGTAACGCGGTCAGAGCAGGCCAGGGCGTAACGCGGTCAGAGCCTTAGGTCCCTGGTCTGGCCGGGCCGGTCGCATTAGGCTGCCTGGGCGGCGCGAAGCACAGGGCTGCGCCACCTCAGCGGAAGCATAGGACGGACCCGAGTGGACCTGTTCGAGTATCAGGCGAAGGAGCTCTTCGCAGAGTACGACGTTCCCATTCCGGCCGGGCGGGTTGCTCACACGCCGGCCGAAGCTCGCGCGATCGCGGCGGAATTCACCGCTGCCGGGAAGCCCGAGGTGGTGATCAAGGCTCAGGTGAAAACCGGCGGGCGCGGCAAGGCCGGGGGCGTGAAGCTGGCCAGCGGGCCGGACGACACGCAGGCCAAGGCAGCGCGGATCCTCGGCATGGACATCAAGGGTCACACCGTGCACTCGGTGCTTGTCGCCGGGGACACTGACATCGCGCAGGAGTATTACCTGTCCTTCCTGATCGACAGGGCCGAGCGCACCTTCTTGTCCATGTGCTCGGTGCAGGGCGGCGTCGAGATCGAGGAAGTGGCACGGACCAGCCCCGACGCGCTGGCCAGGATCGCGGTGAGCCCGCTCGACGGCGTGGACGCCGCGACGGCGGAGCAGATCGTCACGGCGGGCGGCCTGCCGCCGGAGGCACTGGCCGGCGCCGCCGCGCTCGCGGAGCGGCTGTGGGATGTCTTCGTCGAGGAGGACGCCACGCTGGTGGAGGTCAACCCGCTGGTCCTGACCGGAGAGGGCCGGGTCATCGCGCTGGACGCCAAGGTCACCCTCGACGACAATGCCGGCTTCCGGCAGCACCACGAGCGGTTCGCCGACCCGGGGTCCGCGGACCCGCTGGAAGCGCGGGCAAAGGCCAAGCACCTCAATTACGTCAAGCTGGACGGCCAGGTCGGGATCATCGGCAACGGCGCTGGCCTGGTGATGTCCACGCTCGACGTGGTGGCCTACGCCGGCGAGCCGCTCGGCGGGATCCAGCCGGCGAACTTCCTCGACATCGGCGGCGGCGCCTCTGCCGACGTGATGGCCGACGGTCTGGACATCGTGCTGTCCGACCCGTCGGTCCGCAGCGTCCTGGTCAATGTGTTCGGCGGTATCACCTCGTGCGACGCTGTCGCCAACGGGATCGTGTCGGCGATCGGCATGCTGGCCGAGCGGGGCGAGAAGGTCACTCACCCGATCGTGGTCCGGCTGGATGGCAACAACGCGGCGCAGGGCCGCCGCATCCTCGATGAGGCGGGCATCGCGTCGGTCGAGCAGGTGACGACCATGGACGATGCGGCGCGGCGCGCCGCCGAGCTGGCCACGACGGCCGCGACGGGAGCATGAGATGGCGATCTTCCTGACCGGCGAGAGCCGGATCATCGTCCAGGGCATCACCGGTTCCGAGGGCCGCAAGCACGGGGCGCGGATGGTCGCGGCGGGCACCAATGTCGTGGGCGGCACCAACCCCCGCAAGGCAGGCGAGTCCATTGAGCTGGGCGGCAGCCAGGTGCCGGTGTTCGGCACCGTGCCGGAGGCCATGGCGGCGACCGGCGCCGATGTCTCGGTTGTGTTCGTCCCGCCGTCCGGCACCAAGGCCGCCGTGATCGAGGCAGTCGACGCCGGGATGCCGCTGGTCGTCGTGATCACCGAAGGCGTGCCCGTGCACGACACGGCGGCGTTTTTCGCGTATGCCCAGGCGGCCGGGGGCACGACCCGCATCGTCGGCCCGAACTGCCCCGGCGTCGCCTCGCCGGGCAAGTCGAACGCCGGGATCATCCCGGCCGACATCACCACCGAGGGCAGGATCGGCCTCGTCTCCAAGTCCGGCACGCTGACTTACCAGATGATGTACGAGCTGCGCGACATCGGCTTTACCACCTGCGTCGGGATCGGCGGCGATCCCATCATCGGCACGACCCACATCGACTGCCTGCGAGCCTTCGAGGCGGACCCGGAGACCGATGCGATCGTCATGATCGGCGAGATCGGCGGCGACGCGGAGGAGCGGGCTGCCGCGTTCATCGAGCGGAGCGTGTCCAAGCCGGTGGTCGCCTACGTGGCGGGCTTTACCGCGCCCGAGGGCAAGACCATGGGACACGCTGGCGCGATCATCTCCGGCTCGGCCGGCACGGCCCAGGCAAAGAAGGACGCGCTGGAGAAGGTCGGTGTCCGGGTCGGCAGGACGCCGAGCGAGACGGCGGGCCTGGTTCGCGAGACCGTCCGGGGCGCGGCCGGCCGGTAGCCCGGCTGCCTCGGTCTGCAGGCGCCTCCTCGGCGCGCCTCCCCGACGCCCTCGCGGGCAGTTGCCAGTCTGGGCCTTATGACTACTTCTGCCCCGGGCAGCCGGCCGGCCGCCGGCGGTGCTGTGCCGGGCGACAGCCTGTCAGCGCTCGCCCGGCCGACCGCGGTGCTCGGCGCGATCGCGGCCGCGGCCGCCGCCGCCGTAGGGCTGGCGGTGGTGACGCTGCTGGTGCTGGCCGGGTGGATCGCTGCCCCGCACGGGGGGCTCGGGCTGACCGGCGTGCTGCGAGCCGCCGCCGCGCTCTGGCTGATCGGTCATCACGTGGGCTTCGCCTTGCGCGGCGCCGGCCGGATCGGCCTGCTCCCGCTCGGCCTGGTCCTGCTGCCTGGCGCCCTGCTCTGGCGGGCAGGCCGGTGGGTGGTGCGCGCGGCCGGCCTGACGGGGCTGCGCCAGGTCGGCTATGCGGCCGTCGCCGTTGCCGTGCCCTACGGCCTGCTGACCGCCGCGGCGGCGGTGGCTGGCAGGTCGTCCCTGGTGGCGCCGTCGCTGCCGCAGGCGGCGATCGCCGGATTCGTTCTGGCCATGGTGGCCGGCGGGCTCGGCGGAGCCCGTGCGCTGGCGCCGTGGGCGCAGCTGGCGAGCCTGGTCCCGGCCAGGCTGCGATCGGTCCTGATCGGCACCACGGCGGCGCTGGCAGTCCTCTGCGCTGCGGGCGCCCTGCTGGCGGCGGTCTCGCTGAGCGTCCAGCTGCGCGCGTTCGGCTCGGCCACGGCAGCGCTTTCGCCCGGCGTGGTGGGTGCGGGCCTGCTGTTGCTCGCGCAGATCGCTTACCTGCCGAACGCCGTCATCTGGGCCATCTCGTTCCTGCTCGGTCCTGGTTTCGCTTTCGGCGCCGGCACCACGGTGGCGCTCACCGGATCGTCACTGGGCACACTGCCGCACTTCCCGATGCTGGCAGCCCTGCCGTCCGGCCAGCACGCCGCGTTCCCGGCGTGGCTGTCGGCCGTGCTGCTCGCCGTGCCCTATCTGGCGGGCGCTGGCGGCGGCCTGCTGCTGGCGCGGGCGGCACCCACGCCGGCCCTGGAAGCTGCCCCGATGTGGGGTTTCGCCAGCGGCGGGCTCGCGGGCTGCGTGCTGGGCGCGCTGGCAGCATTCGCCGGAGGTCCGCTGGGCGACGACCGTCTCGCTGCCGTGGGCCCGTCGTGGTGGCAGGTGGGCATGGTCGCCGTGCTGGAGGTGGGGGTGGCCGCCGCCATCTGCGCCGGCGCCGCCAACTGGCTGCGATTTCGCGGCGCCGTGCCGGGCGGCCAGGGGCGGGCGGCGGCCGGGCGCCGCCTGCCGGACGACGACGCTGGCCATACGATCTACGTTGATCCATGGGCGGGCGAGGAGAAAACGGACGGCGCTGCGCTCTCGCTACGCTCGCCGTCGGTCCGGCCGTAGCGGCCGCGCCGCGATCAGCCCGGGCCTGCGCCGAGCCCGCCGAGTACCGACTGGCGGAACTGGCTGTTGCACGCCTGCTGCGCGGACAGTGTCTGCGCGTCGGTGAGGCACCGGCTGTACGTGCTGAGCTGGCTGGAGTACAACGCCAATGTCACGAGGAAGAGCAGGCTCAGCAAGGACGCGAGCGCGCCGAATATCGTCCCGGCGATCGCACCGCGCGGGCGCATGGTCCCGCCGCGGCGGGCTTTGCGCATCGCGGTGATAGCCAGCACGCACGCGGCCGGGCCGGTCACCAGGCTGAAGATCACCAGGTAGACGCCGCGGTGCACATTGCTGCTGACTCCGAGCAGCGCGAGCAGGGCAAGGAGCCCGAAGACGAGTCCGGCAATGGCGCGCTGCTGAACCTCGCGCTGAGCGGCCCCGGATGGCCGGGGCGGGGCGGGGCGATTGGGCTGGAACACCGGCCCGCCGGGCTGGCCTGGCCCGCCAGGCCGCTGGAATCCGGGCCCGCCGGGCTGCTGCGACCAGCCGGGCTGCTGCTGCGGGCCGCCGGACTGCCCGGGCGGATGCTGAGGCCAGCCGGACTGCCCGGGCGCACCGGGCTGTTCCGGGGACTGCCCGGGCCGGCCGTGCGGGCCTGGCGCACTGCCGGCCGGGCTGTCGGGCGGCTGGTCACCCGGCGCGCCGGGCTGCGGTGAGTATCCGCCGGGCGCAGGCGCGGGCCGCTGACCGGCGGGCTGATCGGGGAAGTGCAGCCTGGGCAGCCCGGCGACTCTGTCCTGCGGCTCGTTCTCCTGCGGCTCAGCTGGAAAGCTCAGCGGGCGCGGCGGTCTCTGGTCGGCGGGCAGGGCCGGCCCCTTCCTGGCAGAACCGCCCGGCGGGCGGTACCAGCCTCTATTCCATCACCAGCGGCGCCCCAACGCGTCCAGCCTGTCGCAGCGCAGCGCTTGGCAGTTGCCGGCGGTTACCGTTTCCGAGGGTAAGCACGCCTGGTCGTGAGGCAGCGCGTCAGCGCCGCGGCGGCGAGGATGCGGTCAGGTGCGGGACAATGGCGTATGCCCAGTCGGGTGGTCGTGCTGGTATCGGGCGCGGGAACTAACCTGCAGGCGCTGCTCGACGCATGCGCCGACGGATCCTACGGCGCGCGGGTGGCGGCCGTGGGCGCCGACCGGACCGGCATCGCCGGGCTTGACCGGGCGCGCGATGCCGGGATCGAGACGTTCAGCTGCGTGCTCGGCAACTTCGCCGAGCGCGGGCAATGGGATCTCGCCCTCACCGCCGCCTGCGCTGCCTTCGAGCCTGACCTGGTCATCCTCGCGGGCTTCATGAAGCTGGTCGGGCCCTGCTTCCTGGATCGGTTCGGCGGCCGCCTGATTAACACTCATCCCGCCTTGCTACCGTCATTCCCCGGCATGCACGCTGTACGCGATGCTCTTGGCTACGGCGTGAAGATCACGGGCTGCACCGTGTTCCTGGTGGACGCGGGCACCGACACCGGCCCGGTGATCGCCCAGGCGGCGGTGCCGGTCCTTGACGACGACGACGAGGCGTCACTGCACGAGCGGATCAAAGTGGCAGAGCGCGCGCTGCTGACGCAGACCGTAGGCCGGATGGTCCGCGAGGGATGGTCAGTCCAGGGCCGGAAAGTGAGGATCGGCAGTTGAGCAAGGTAGCCATCAGGCGCGCGCTGATCAGCGTCTACGACAAGTCGGGACTGCGGGCTCTGGCCGGCGCGCTGCATGCGGCGGGCATCGAGATTGTCTCGACCGGGAGCACTGCGGCGGCGATTTCGGCCGCCGGCGTCCCGGTGACCGCGGTCGAGACGGTGACCGGGTTCCCCGAGTGCCTGGACGGCCGGGTCAAGACGCTGCATCCGGCGGTACACGCCGGGCTGCTCGCCGATGTCCGCCTGCCCGGGCATGCCGCGCAGCTCACGGAGCTGTCGATCGCTCCCTTCGAGCTGCTGGTCTCCAATCTCTATCCGTTCGAGCAGACGGTGGCGGGCGGCGGGACACCGCAGGAGTGCGTCGAGCAGATCGACATCGGCGGCCCGGCGATGGTCCGCGCCGCCGCCAAGAACCACGCCAGCGTTGCCGTGATCACCAGCCCGGCGCAGTACGGCGACCTGCAGGCCGCCATCCGCGCTGGCGGTTTCACCCTCGGGCAGCGCCGCCGCCTGGCCGCCGTGGCCTACGCGCACACGGCCGCCTACGATGCTGCCGTCGCTTCCTGGTTCGCCGCGGCGTACGCGCCCGACTCGACTGCCCGCCAGACCGGCTGGCCGGACGTCATCGGGGCGCTATGGACCCGCCGGGACGTGCTGCGCTACGGCGAGAACCCGCATCAGCGCGGCGCCCTGTACGCCAGCGCCGGCGGCGCAGTGCCGGCGGGCGGTCTGGCCGCGGGCGGCATCGCGGCCGCCGAGCAGCTGCACGGCAAGGCGATGTCGTACAACAACTACGTGGACGCGGACGCCGCCCGCCGGGCCGCCTTCGCGTTCGCCGGGCCCTGTGTGGCGATCATGAAGCACGCCAACCCATGCGGCATCGGCGTGGGCGCCGACCTGGCGGACGCGCACGCCAAGGCGCATGCCTGCGACCCGGTCTCGGCGTACGGCGGGGTCATAGCCGCCAACGGCCAGGTCACCGCTGCAATGGCCGCGCAGATCGCCGAGGTCTTCACCGAGGTGATCATCGCGCCGGGCTTCGAGCCCGCCGCCCTGGAGATCCTGACCAGGAAGAAGAACCAGCGGCTGCTGCGCTGCCCGCCGCCTGAGCCGGGCCACCGGCTCGACTGGCGGCAGGTCAGCGGCGGGCTGCTGATGCAGTCCGCTGACCCGCTGAGCGAACCGGGTGACCGGGCCGCCGGCTGGCGGCTGGCGGCAGGCCCGGCAGCCGGCGACGACGATGCGCGGGACCTGGAGTTCGCGTGGCGGGCGTGCCGGTACGTCAAGTCCAACGCGATCCTGCTCGCCTCCGGGCAGGCCGCCGTCGGGATCGGCATGGGACAGGTCAACCGGGTGGACTCGGCCAGGCTCGCGGTGGCCAGGGCGGGGGAGCGTGCCCGAGGTTCGGTTGCCGCCAGCGATGCCTTCTTTCCCTTCGCCGACGGCCTGCAGGTACTCGCCGCCGCGGGCGTGCGCGCCGTGGTCGAGCCGGGCGGCTCGGTGCGAGATGATGAGGTCATCTCCGCCGCCGAGGAAGCCGGAATCAGCCTGTATTTCACCGGCGTGCGCCACTTCTACCACTGACCGGCGCCACCATGGCCGGGCAGCGGCGCGCCGGACGGACCGCTCACGACGCTGATCGGGCACAATGGCAGTGATGACTGCGATCACATTGGACGGCAACGCAGCCGCCGCCGCGATACGCGAGGACCTCACCAGGCGGGTCGCCAAGCTGGCCGCGCGCGGCGCCGCGCCTGGTCTGGGCACAGTGCTGGTCGGCGAGGACCCCGGCAGCCGGGTCTACGTGAATGCCAAGCACCGGGACTGCGCGCAGGTCGGCATCCGGTCCATCCGCCGCGACCTGCCGGCCACAGCCAGCCAGCAGCAGGTCGAGGACGTGGTGGCCGAGCTGAACGCCGATCCGGCTTGCACCGGTTACATCGTGCAGCTTCCGCTGCCGGCTGGTCTCGACCCGCAGCCGGTGCTGCACCTGATGGACCCGGCCAAGGATGCGGACGGCCTGCACCCGGTCAGTCTCGGCAAGCTGGTCCTCGGTGAGCCGGGGCCGCTGCCGTGCACGCCGCACGCCATCGTGGAGCTGCTGCGCCGTTTCGACGTGCCGATCGCCGGCGCCGATGTCACCGTCATCGGCCGCGGCATCACCGTCGGGCGATCGCTCGGGCTGCTCCTGACCCGGCGCAGCGAGAACGCCACGGTGACGCTCTGCCACACCGGTACCAGGGACCTTGCCGCACACACCAGGACCGCTGACATCGTCGTGGTGGCTGCGGGCAGGCCCGGTCTGCTGACCGCGGACATGATCCGGCCGGGGGCCGCGGTGCTGGACGTCGGCATTACCCGCACGGATGCCGGCCTGGTCGGCGATGTGGGCCCCGGCGTCGCCGAGGTGGCCGGGCATCTCGCGCCGATGCCCGGTGGCGTCGGCCCGATGACCAGGGCCATGCTGCTCGCCAACGTGGTCGAGGCCGCCGAGCTGCGAAGCTGACCGCGGGCCCCGGCCGCCGCCGCGACGGGGCGCCGGGACCGGCCTGA
>Ga0335081_10007830_pt1 | contig 17114 bp, 16 predicted proteins | sample Lox_Sample_35_FD_206713 | JGI IMG/M metagenome (GOLD analysis project Ga0335081, IMG submission 206713) | Soil microbial communities from Loxahatchee National Wildlife Refuge, Florida, United States - Lox_Sample_3.5 | ecosystem: Environmental > Terrestrial > Soil > Wetlands | place: USA... | reverse complement strand
GGTGGAGAGGAAATGAGTCGAGTTCACGATGCTCTGCGCCGGGCGGAACAAGCGGGGTTTCCGGCTGGGGAACCACCGGCGCCGCCGGTTCAACCGGAGCCGCCGATGCAATATCTTCCGGTGACGACCGGGGCGCTCCCGGCAGTGAAGCTGAATATTCATCCGGGCATGCTGCAAGAAGTCACCGTGCTGCCGTTTCAGCCCGCGCCGGAATCACACCTGCTGGACCTCGCCAGCACGCACGAGACGCCGGCTGAGGAGTTCCGCACGCTGCGGACGCGGCTGAATCACTTGCAGACGGTACAGCCACTGCATTCGGTCGTGGTGACCAGCCCTTCGCCCGCCGAGGGCAAGACCTTCACGGCAGTCAACCTGGCGCTGGCGGAATCGCACCTGGCGGAAAGCTCGGTGTTGCTGGGGGATTTCGATTTGCGCCGGCCCATCATCCACAACCTGTTCCAGATCAATCGGGCGCCGGGGCTTTCCGACTACCTCACAGGGCAGTGCAGCTTCCCGCAGGCCCTGCGCCGCATCGAGGGGATGAATCTGTTCCTGCTGCCGGCGGGATCTCCGGTGAAGAACCCGCTGGAGTTGCTGAACATGAGGCAGGTGAAGGCGTTGTTTGAAGAGTTGCCGCGCAGTTTCAACTGGGCGATTTTCGACACGCCGCCGCTGCTGTTCTCGGCCGACGCGAACCTGCTGGCGACGCTGGCGGACGGCGCGATCCTGGTGGTGAAGATCGGATCGACGACGTTCGACAGCGTGACGCGGGCGATGCAGTCGCTGTGCGAAAACAACGTGCTGGGGATCGTGGCCAACGGGGCGCGCGCGTCGGAATTGTACAGCAAGTACACGTATTACTATTCGAAGGCGGAGTAGAGCCTTCGTTTCCCTACGGCTGGGCAGCTAACGGGGCACGGCCCCGCTCCTTTACAGTCGCGGCACTGAGGGGCCGCGGGCAGCGGCCAGCGCGGTCGACCAGGGCTTTGACCCAGATTTTGGCGCCGACCGCAGGGTCGAGGCGGATGCGTTTCTTGCCTGCGCGCAGGCGCAACGGCCCGGCGGACGAAACGACTTCGATCCCGCAGCCGGGGCGGATTCCAAAGCCATCCAAATATTCGAGCAGCTTGCGGTCACGCTCGAAAACGCTGACGACCGACAGGCGCTCCCCGGCGTGGGCCTCGTCGAGGGTTTTCAGACCGCGGCGGCGGCGCTCTATGGGCGAGTCCATGCCTACCATGTTGCCGTGCGGGCATGGGCCGGATGTGCCCAACCGCTCCACGAGTTTGGTCTCGAAATCGGTGGAGACGGCGTGCTCCAGTTGCTCGGCCTCGTCGTGGACCTTGTACCACTCCAAGCCGAAAATTTCGGTGAGCATGCGCTCGATGAGCTGGTGGCGTAGCAGAAGGCGGCTGGCGATTTCGCGGCCGGCGGGTGTGAGGGTGATCTGGCCTGCCGCGGCTACGCGGATGAGGGCGTCGCGCTTCAGGCGCCTAATGGCCATGGTTACAGCGGGGGCGGAAACCTGCAGCCAGCGAGTCAGGGTGACGGCCTTGACGGTTTCGCCTTCGGACTCCGCCTCGGCGATCGCCTTGAGGTAGTTCTCCTTCGAGATGGTGATGCGCACGTCTGAATACTGATTCTACAGGACCGCCGTAGCGCCGCCATCGACAACGATGGTCTGGCCCGTTATGTAGCTGGAGGCGGCGGACGCCAGAAATACCGCGACACCTTTCAGTTCACCGGCGCGGCCGATCCGGCCGACTGGGATGCGCGATTCGATCTGCGACTGGAAGCGGCTGAGCACGCCTTCGGTCATGCGGGACGGGAAGAAGCCGGGTGCGATGGCGTTTACGCGAATGCCGTGACGGGCCCATTTGGCGGCCAGCTCGTGAGTCAGAGCGATCAGGCCACCCTTCGACGCTGCGTAGCCGGCCGCATCCACACCCTCCGGCAGGGAACGGATCGCGGCGACGGAAGCGATGTTGACGATGCAGCCGCGGCCGCGGCGGATCATTTCCCGTCCGGCGGCCTGCGAGAAGCGGAAGGCGCCAGTGAGATTCACGTCCAGGACGGTCTGCCATTTTTCCAGGGGCATATCTTCCGCGAGGGCACCCCACGTTACGCCGGCATTGTTCACGAGGATGTCGATCTGGCCGAAACGCTCGACGGTGCGGCGGACGGCGTCCTCGGCGGCGGTGGGGAGGGTCACATCGCAGGGGGCGCCTTCACAGCGGCAGCCCAGGGATCGCAGGCGATCGACGGTTGGGGTGAGCCATTGTTCGCGGCGCGCCAGGAGCATCAGGGATGCGCCGGCTTCGGCCAGACCTTCGGCTATTTCTTCGCCGAGACCGCGCGAGCCACCGGTGATCAGGGCCACCTGGCCGGTCAGATCGTAGAGTTGGGGAAGGGGAGTCATCGGGGTATGGTACTGCAAAACGGCGCGGGAAGATGAATTCACCGCCGAGACGCGGAGACGCCGAGGGATAAAGAAATAAAGTCCAAACCTGAGGACACGGAGGGGGCGGAGGAACTTGGCTGTGGCGGTCGACGCGATGGACTGGGAGATCCTTGGGGCAATTCGACGGTAAGCGACTCGGTGGGTACTCACGGTCGCGGCACCGAGGGAACAACTGTCTGGCGGCTTCGTCGCGTGGTACAAATCTCCTATGCCTTCATTTCGCGTCGAAACGCCCGCGCACGGCTATTCCGCGATTGTGGAACGCGGCGTCCTCGGCCAGGCGGCGCAACAGATTCCACCGAAAGCGGGCAAGGTCTTCGTGATCTCCACCGAGGACGTCTGGCGGCACCAGGGCGCCACGCTCGCGCGCGCTCTCGCTGGCGTTACCCACGAAGTGCTTTTCCTGCCGGGCGGGGAGGATCAAAAACGCCTTGCACCGCTGGAACAGATTGCAGAGGAAATGGTTCGGCGCGGCGGCGATCGCTCCAGCCTGGTCATTGCTTTTGGCGGTGGCATTGTGAGCGACATGGCCGGTTTCCTGGCTGCCATCTTCATGCGCGGCATCCCCGTGCTGCAGATCCCTACCACGCTGCTGGCGCAGGTGGATGCCGCCATCGGGGGCAAGACCGGCGTCAACCTGGTTGCAGGCAAGAATCTCATCGGCAGCTTCCACCAGCCGCTGGCGGTGCTCGTCGATCCGGCGGTTCTCAGCACGCTACCCGAGCGCGAATTCCGCGCCGGGCTGTACGAGATCATCAAGGCGGGAGTCATCCGCGATTCCGAGCTGTTCCGTTTCCTTACCGAACACAGCGACCACGTGCTTGCCCGCCAGGCCGCCGCGCTGGATCGCATTATTGCAGACTCCGTGCGCATCAAGGCAGAGGTGGTCTCGGCCGACGAACGCGAAGCGGGCCTGCGCCGCATTCTGAATTTCGGGCACACGTTCGGCCACGCCCTCGAAGCCGAGACCGGGTACACGCGGGTTCTCCACGGCGAGGCGGTCGCCTGGGGTATGCGCGCGGCTGTTTACCTCGCCGAAAACGCCGGTCACCTTTCCGCGGAAGACTGCGTGGATATCCTCGAAACCCTGCGGCTGTATGGGCCCACCCCTTCGCTTGATGGCATTTCCGCGGACAAACTGCACGTGCGCCTGTTGCACGACAAGAAGACCATTCAGGGGAAGATTCATTTCGTGCTGCCGGTGCGCATCGGCGAGGTTGCAATTGTTTCGGACATCGACGAAAAACTCGTGCTGGAAGCGATCCGGCTTGCCCTCTCATGAGGGGCACGACGCCGATCGGAGCGCGCAGCGAGCAGGAGGTCGCGGCGTGGGTTCGGGCCATGTTCGGCCGCGTGGCGCACCGGTACGATCTTGCCAATCATCTGCTGTCTTTCAATATTGACCGCCGTTGGCGCGCCCTTACCGTGCGGCGCGTGGCCGCGATTCTGAAGCGCCCTGACGCCCGTATCCTGGATATCTGCTGCGGCACAGGCGATCTGGTGCTCGCGTTGCAGCGAACGTGCGAGCGGCCCGTATTCGGCGCCGATTTCTGTCACCCCATGCTGATTGCCGCTCGCGGGAAGATCGCGCGCCTGCGAGTTCCGTCTGTTGTGTTCGAATCGGACGCGCTCCGGCTCCCCGTGCGCGACGCTTCGCTGGATTTGCTGACGGTCGCCTTCGGCTTTCGCAATCTGGCGAACTACGAGGCCGGGCTGGCCGAAATGAGGCGCGTTCTGCGATCTGGCGGCATGGCGGCGATCCTGGAATTTTCGCAACCACCGAACGCGGCTTTCGCGGCGCTGTACAACTTCTACTCGCGCCGCATCCTGCCGTGGATTGGCGGCGCATTGTCCGGCAGCCGGGATGCGTACCGGTATCTGCCGGAATCGGTGCGCAAATTCCCGACGGCCAGCGAGCTGGCTGAAGCAATGCGGGGGGCGGGTTTCCAGGCGGTGCGCTACGAGTACTTCACCGGGGGGATCGTGGCGCTGCACTTGGGCACGGTGCCATAGGGACAGCGGCGTTTGATTTTGGGAACAGATTGTGGGCCGCAGATAAGCGCGGATGAACGCTGATCGCAAAAAACAATTCTCGTATCCGCGTTCATCCGCGGCTGAGATCTGCTTTCAGTTCAGCTTCCCGGTGACTTTTTCCGCCGCCGCCAGCACTTGGCCTTCTTTGGCCACGCGGGCAAGCGTATTGATGTCGCCGTAAAGCGGACGGTCCTCCTCGAGGCTCGCCACGTGCCGGCGCACTACTTCATAAGCGGCCTGGCAGGCAGGGGAAGGTTTCGCCGGGGCGCGGAAGTCGAACGCCTGCGCGGCGGCCATCAGCTCGATCGCCAGCACATACCAGGAGTTCTCGATGATCTGCCGCGTCTTGATAGCGGTGGTCATACCCATCGAGACGAAGTCTTCCTGATCGGCCGCCGCGGGAATCGAGCCAGTGGCGGCGGGATGGCTGAGCACCCGGTTTTCGCAGACCAATGCTCCGGCCGTGTACTGCGAGAGCATCAGCCCCGAGAACATGCCAGCGCCCTTGGTGAGGAAGGCCGGCAGGCCAACTGACAGGTGCGGGTTCATCAGCCGGTTGATTCGGCGCTCGCTGAGAACCGCCACGGTGGTGAGCGACGTGCCGAGCAGTTCGAGTCCGAGGGCCATCGGCGTGCCCTGGAAGTTCGCGCCCGTGAGCACCAGTTCTTCATCCGGGAAGAAGATGGGGTTGTCGGCCGCATGGTTGAGCTCGATCTCCAGCATCTGCCGGGTCCATTTGAAGGCGTCGCGCGCACCGCCGATCACCTGCGGGCTGGAGCGCAGCGAGTAGGCATCCTGCACTTTCTTGCCGGGCCGCTGGAGGAGCTCGGAGCCTTCGGTTAGCCGGCGGATGTTTTCGGCGGACTCCTGGGCGCCCGGGTAGCCGCGGACATCGTGGACTCGGTGGTCATAGGCTTTCATGTTGGCGTTGAGCGCTTCGAGCGTCATCGCCAGCGCGACCTCCTGGGTCCGGAGCCAGCGTTCCGCGTCGTAAAGCTGGAGGCAGCCCATTCCAGTGATGACGTTGGAGCCGTTGATGGCGGCCAAGCCGTCTCGCTCCCGGAAGACGATCGTGGGAATGCCGGCCGCGGCCATGCCTTCTTTGGCCGGCATTCTGCGGCCCTGATAGAAAACCTCGCCTTCGCCCATGAGGGAGAGCGCCCCCTGAGCCATGGGAGAAAGATCACCGCAAGCGCCCACCGACCCCTTCTGGAACATGACCGGCGTGACGCCTTTGTTGAGCATCTCGATCTGCGTCTGAACGATCTCGTACCGGATTCCGGAATGCCCCCAGCAATGCGTATTCAGGCGCGAAACCCACGCAGCCCGCGCGTCCTCCTCGGTGCAGGGTTCCCCGCAGCCGGCGGCGTGGGAGTAGAGCAGGTATTTCTGATAGCGCTCCGCCTGTTCCGGAGTCAGGACGACTTCGGCGAGCTCGCCGATGCCGGTGTTGACGCCGTACATGATCTCGCGGGACTGCACCTTCCGCTCCAGCAGGCCGCGGCATTTGTGGATGCGCGCGACGGCCTGCGCATCCAGCGCGATCGGATTTCGGTCGCGCGCAATACTGACGACGTCTTCTATGTCGAGGGAGTGGCCATCCAGCGTGACCGTTGCGGCTCCGGCGACGTGGCCTGTGCTCGCTATTTCGGTTGTGCTCATCACCGAACAGTATGACAAAAGGCGCTGTCCGGCAGGAATCGCCGTGTTAACGGACGATCGGCAGCACGACGGCGCTGGCCGACTGCGGAGCGCGGTATATGCGCTGCGTGGCCTTCACGTAGTCCTCCGCGTGCGCTTCGAAGATGTTGGGGACGTACTTCTGCGGGTTGCGGTCGTAGACCGGGAACCATGTGCTCTGCACCTGCACCATGATGCGGTGGCCTTTCAGGAAGGCGTGCGCGTTGGTGTGTAGGTCAATGGCGTACTTTACCACTTTGTTGGCAGGGACGGGCTCCGGGCGTTCGAAGCTGTTGCGGAAACGGGCACGGAGAATTTCGTCGGCGATGATCAGTTCGAAGCCGGCCATGTGGGTACGGGTCTGCTGGTCGTCGGCGGCGTCCTCGGGGTACACGTCGATCAGCTTGACAGCCCAGTCGCCATCGGTGCCGGAGGTGGAAGCGAAGAGTTCCGCGGTGATGTCGCCGGCGATGCGAACGGGCTCGCCGAGCGCCTCGGTCTCCCAGGTAAGCACGTCTGGACGGTGATCCACGAAGCGCTGATCCTGCACCAGCCACACTGGCCAATCCGGGCCGGGATATGTGGGAGCGACCGGACGCGGGCGGTACGGGACCGGGTTCGCGGGGTCGCTGATGTACTCGTCGAATCCGTTATCGGCGGGCGCGTCGAAGGACAAGCGGCGGCCGTCGCGGAAGTAGAGGCGGCGGGAATCGACGCCCTGCCTTGGCGGCCATGCGTCGTATTGCTTCCACTGGTTGGTTCCGGTCTCAAAGGTGGTGGCTTCGGCCAGGTGCAGTTCGCCCTGCCCGCGCAGCCAGTAGTCGAACCAGGGCTGGAAAACATTGTCGCGGTAATACTGCCCGGTGTCGGAACCGAAATCGATCGCGCCGAGACGGCGGCCAGGCCCGTTCCAACCTCCGTGATTCCACGGTCCCGCGACGATGTAGTTGCGATGCCCGGTGTCGTGCGGCTCCATGCCGGCGTAGATGCGCTGCGGGCCGTAGAAGTCTTCCTGGTCCCACCAGCCGGCCACGTGGATGATGGGGAGCTTGACGGCGTTCAGGTAGGGAGCGAAAGCCAGGCGTTGCCAGAAGGCGTCGTAGTTGGGGTGATGGAGGAAGTCCTCCCAAGTGGGCAGCTTGCCATGAAAGTGCTTTTCGTCGGCATTGGAAAGCGGACCGAGGCCCAGATACCAGTCGTAAGTGTCGCCGCGGTCGAACTGGAAGTGATAGTTCTGCTCGGACGTGGTTTCGAGCAGCGCGGCGTACTCGAAACCATAACTGAGCCGGAACGTGCCGTTGTGATGGAAGTCGTCGCCCAGGAACTGGTCAGCGGGTGAAGCCTGCTCGATGGCGGCTTTGAGCGCGGGATGGGGATCGAGCGCCGCCATGACCGTGGTCCAGCCGTCGTAGGAAGTGCCGGCGATTCCGGCGCGGCCGTTGTTGTTGGGGATGTTCTTGACGAGCCAGTCAACGGTGTCCCAGGCGTCGGTGGTTTCATCGACGCCCTTGGGGTCTTTGGGATCGTGCGGCGGGCGGCCCATGACGAACTTGCCCTCCGATTTGAACCGGCCGCGGATGTTCTGAGCCACCACGTAGTAGTTTTCGTAGAGAGCGCGGCGGGCCGCTGGCATTCCGCGGTCGGCCGCTTCCTTGGAAGGGACGCCGTACGGCGTGCGCTGGATCAGGAACGGCAGCGGCCCCTTCGGCTCCTTGGGCGAGAGGATCACGGTCTGGAGGCGCACGCCATCGCGCATCGGGATCATGAGTTCCTGGAAGTTGACAGGAAGGCGGGCGTCCTGCGTCTGGCCGTTGAGGAGGAGAATGGCGCAGGCGAGAGCGATGGCGGCGAGTAAACGCTTCATGGCGACTCCGTTTCCGCGGCGCGGATGAGAAGCATGATAGCACCGGGCGGAAAGCAGGCGACTCTACTCTTGCCGGACGTTGCCTGTGGCTGCCGGATGGTGCAATATGTAGTTGCCGTTCAGACATCGAACTAAGATTACGGAGCGATGAATGCCACAGAGGACTTTGAAGGTGGTAGCGGGGTTTGGCATTCTAATGGCGGCCGCCGTTCCAGCAGCCGCACAACAGGAGCGAACCTTCCGCGTTGATCTCACCTATCAGGCGCCCGGTCACGGACCGGCACCGAATTTCAGTCCCTATGGAACCCCGGTGATGCTGACCGATCTGCCGGCGGACGCATCGCTTCCGGAAGGCGCCGCCCGGCCGGCCAAGACCGGCACGCTGCAAATCGGGCCCGACCAAAAATCCTGGGTCAAGATTCTGGCTACGGCGGACCCCACTCACCCGCAGGACCTATGCCGCCTCTATGTCGACCGCAACCGGAACGGCGATCTCTCCGACGACGGTCCGCCATTGACGGCGAATCCCAGCATGAATGAAAAAACCAAGGCATGGTGGTCGTCCTTCAACGGCGTGGAGGTGTCCATTCCCTATGGAGGCCGCATCGTCGAACCGTACATGGTCAATTTCTGGGCCGTTCGGGAAGGAGAGCAAACGCCGAACGTCATCCGCTTTTCGGTCGGCTCCTGGCGAAGCGGCAGAGTGACGGTCGACGGCATTGAGGCTCTGGTGGCGGTGATGGATGCGGACAACGACGCGGTCTTCAACGCCAGAGACAAATGGTCGATTCTGGGAGCCTCCGAAAAGGATGCTGCCAGGAGCGTCCTTTCTTACGCGGAGGCCCGGCCCACGAACCGCTTCATGTTTCTGGAAAAGCCGAACGGCGGGGAAGTTGTGCTGGAATTCCGCAGCCTCAGCCCGGACGGCCGGTCGCTGAGCTTCGCCATAGTCGACCGCGCGGTTACGAAGGCAGAGGATCGGGCACCCGATGACACGCTGGCGGCCGAACGCGCTCGCCCGCGAGCCTCACACCCCTTCCCCTGGATCGACGCCGATATCGAACGGGGGTTGGCCAAGGCGAGGGAATCCGGTCGCAAGCTGATCCTTGATTTCTGGGCTACGTGGTGCGGACCGTGCCAGTCATTGGACGAATGGATCTGGAGCGACGCCGAAGTGGCAGCGGTCCTGAATGCCGGGTACGTAGGAGTCAAGCTCGACGCCGACCTGGAGAAGAATCAGATGAGCCGGTTCCACGTGCAGGGATTGCCGACGGTCATCGTGCTGGATTCATCGGGGAGGGAACTCCAGCGCGTCGGCTACCTGTCCTCCAAAGCGATGCTGGAGGCGTTGAGACGCTAATGACATGAGTTAGAAGTCCGTTGCGTAACTTACCGGTTGCTTGACCGCAATCCATACAATAGACTCTGATTATGCGTATCTATGCTGGGGCATCTCTCGCTGCAGCGGCTTTGGCCCTTCTTATGCCTGGTATCGCGGTAGGAACCGACCTGCGGAAACCGATGCCTAATTTCACTGCAACCACCCTGGACGGCCAACGGTTTACTAACAACACCGTAAAGGGAAAGGTCGTACTGTTGCAGTTCTGGGCCACCTGGTGTCAATACTGCCGTCGTGATCAGGAAGCCGTGGACACGATCGGGCGCGAGTTCGCCGGCAAAGGGCTCCTGGTGCTCGCCGTCAACGCGGGTGAGACGCGGAAGAAGGTAAAGGAGTATCTGACGCACTCGCCGCGAGCGGTCCCAATCGTCCTGATGGAGAATACGAACCTGGCCGCGTTATTCGCGGCAAAGTCGTATCCGCTATATGTGCTCGTCGACTCGGATGGAAAGATCGCCGGCGAATTGCGCGGAGCCGGCGGCGAGGAGGCACTGAGGCAACTGCTGCGGAAGGCCGGGCTGGAATAGCCCGCAGGCACCGATTCCACAGCGCCGCAACTACTGAGCCTCGCAAAATACAACGTTCTTCCGCTCCTGCGGTTAGGATCCGGGCCCCGATAACCCAATCACGCGCCGGGCCACGAACGTCGCTTACGAAGCGCGGCGGTAGCGCTTGACCCCGATCTCATCCTGTCGAACCCTCGCCAGATCGTAATTGGCCTGGAGGCGTAACCACATTTCCGGGCTTCCGCCGAATGCTTTGGAAATCCTCACCGACATTTCCGGTGATATCCCGGCCTTCTCGTTCACGAGGTTATTGAGAGCCTGCCGGGTGACGCCGAGAACCTTGGCGGCCCTCGTAACAGTTAGTCCCAAGGGCGTTATGCAGTCCTGCCTGACGATGCGTCCGGGGTGCGGTGGATTTTTCATAGGCATGGAAACAACCTCCTAATGGTAGTCGGCGAGGTCTACGTCGAACACATTCCCATCCTCGACACGAAAAGTGATCCGCCAGTTACCGCTGATCGTCACGGACCAAAGGCCTTTCAGCTTGCCCTTCAGGGCATGCAGCCGATAGCCGGGGAGATCCAGATCCGCCGGTACGGCGGCAGCATCCAGAACGGCCAACACGTTTTCAACTCGATCTCTCAACGCCGCGCTGGCCCGGCTTGTATCGCCTTCCCACAATCGTTTCAAGCCTCGATGCCGGAAGCTCCGGATCACAACTCTAATTGTAACGTGACAAGTATGACTTATCAATCAGAGAACGCACAATCGGCGGAAGCGTCGGCATGAGTGCCGACGCGGCAGGCACTAGTGTGCAGGAGCGCTCGCGCCACGCGGCTGCTGCTGCGTCATGCAGTGCAAGGCGCCCAGCCCCCAGATCAGCTCGGTGCAGTTGACGCCAGTCACTTCGCGGTCCGGGAAGACGCGCGCTAGTGTCGCCAGCGCCAGGCGGTCATTCGGGTCGTTGAACGTCGGGACCAGCACGATTCCGTTCGCGATGTAGAAGTTCGCGTAGCTGGCCGGCAGCCTCCGCCCGGCGAAGAGCAACGGCTGCGGCATCGGCAGGCTCACCACTCGCAGCCCCGTGGCACGAAGCAGAGCGTGGTTCTCCAGCAGCGCCTCGTGGTTTGCATCGGAACGGTCGCGCTCCAGCGCCGCAACCACGGTCTCCGGCCCGACGAACCGCGCCAGGTCGTCGACGTGGCCGTGAGTATCGTCGCCGGCAATGCCGTTGCGCAGCCAGATCACATGCGTGATTCCAAGGTAATCGCGAAACTTCCGCTCGATCTGCGCGCGGCTCATTCCCGGATTGCGGGCTTGCACGTCGCTTAGCAGGCACTCCTCGGTGGTCAGCAGCAACCCAGCCCCATTTACATCGATGCTGCCGCCTTCCAGCACCATCCCGGTTTGGAACTCGGGCAGCCCCGGCCGCCGCGCCAGAAAGGCCGGCACCGCTGCGTCCTTTTGCCAGTCGCTGTACTTGGCCCAGGCGTTGAAGCGCCACGACGTCAGCGCCACTTCCCCGCGGCGGTTCTTGACGAACAAGGGGCCGCAATCGCGCGTCCAGCCTCTGTTGGTAGGGCACGGGAAGAACTCCACTGCATCCATCTGCGCCCCTACCTTGCGCAGTATGCTCTTCGCCCGCGCTTCCAGTTCGCGGCTCTCCACCAGGATCCGCACTTTCTCGACGCGGCTCAACTTGCGCACGATCTCCCCGTAGACCCATGGAATCGGCGCAAAGCGGCCCGGCCAGTCGTCACGGTTATGCGGCCAGGCGATCCACGTGGCTTCGTGCGGCTCCCACTCGGCGGGCATGCGGAAGCCGCGGCTGCGCGGTGCGGCGGGCTTCAATCGATCACCCGGTTCAAAATGGGTCCGTAAGCGTCGATGCGGCGGTCGCGCAGGAACGGCCAGTTGCGGCGCACTTCCTCGATGCGCCGCGGATCGCACTCGGCCACGAGGATCTCTTCCCCATCGTGCGAAGCCTCCGCCAGCACCTGTCCGAATGGATCGCAGACGAACGAGCCGCCCCAGAACTCGAGGCCGTTCCGTTCGGGGCCTTCGTGCCCCACGCGGTTCACCGCCGCCACGTACAGACCGTTGGCGATGGCGTGCGCGCGTTGGATGGTTCGCCAGGCATCGTGCTGCGCTGTGCCATGCTGCTGCTTCTCGGCCGGGTGCCAGCCGATGGCGGTGGGATAGAACAGCACCTGCGCGCCGCCCAGCGCCGCCAGCCGCGCCGCTTCCGGGTACCACTGGTCCCAGCAGACCAGCGGCGCAATGCGCGCGTAGCGCGTGTCGAAACAGCGGAAGCCCAGGTCGCCGGGAGTGAAATAGTATTTCTCGTAGTACAGCGGGTCGTCGGGAATGTGCATCTTGCGATAGCAGCCCAGCAGCGTGCCATCAGCGTCGATCACAATCGCCGTGTTATGGTACACGCCCGCCGCGCGCCGCTCGAACACCGAACCGACAATCGCCACCTGCAAATCCCGCGCCAGGCGCGTAAAGGCCTCGGTGCTCGGGCCTGGTATGGGCTCAGCCAAGTCGAATCGGTCGGCGTTCTCCTCGCGGCAGAAATACTGCGAGCGAAACAGTTCCTGCACGCATATGATCTGCGCGCCTTTGCCGGCGGCCTCGCGAATGCGCCATTCCGCCTTGGCCAGATTCTCGTTCGGATCTTGCGTACAGGCCATCTGGATCAGGCCCACGCGGAATTTGGCGTGATGCACAGATCCATTGTAGCGGCGTATCATTGCTTTTGACCTACCGCGCCTTGGTTCTTTTCGACATCGATGGCACGCTCACCCGCCGTGCCGGCCCACATCACCGCGAGGCGCTGATTGAGGGCGTCCGCCGCGTCACCGGCCTCGAAACCACCACGGACGGCATCCCCGTGCAGGGCATGCTGGACCCGGTGATTCTTCGCCGGATGATGCGCCGCGCCGGTCTCGCGCGCGAGTCCATCCGCGAGGCGATGCCCGCAGTCATTCGCGCTGCCGAGCGCTACTACCTGCGCGTCTGCCCGGAGTTGCACGACAAGCATTGCCCCGGCGTCGAGCCCGTGCTCCGGAAGCTGACGCGCCGCGGAATTCTGCTGGCGCTGGTGACCGGCAACCTGACGCGGATCGGGTGGCGCAAACTGGAACGCGCCGGTCTGCACGGTTTCTTCCGCTTCGGAGCCTTCGGCGAGATGGCTACGACTCGAGCCGGCCTGGCGCGGATCGCCATCCGCGAGGCCCGCAGGCGCGGGTGGATCGATCGCCGCACACCGATCTCGCTGATCGGCGACGCGACTTCGGACGTGGTTGCTGCGCGCCAAAACCACATCCGCTCGATTTCGGTGCAAACCGGCATCACTCCCGTGGAACACCTGGTTCGCGAGAAGCCAGACATTCTGCTCAAGGACCTCCGTGACTTGCGTCTCCGCATGGTGGAAGGCGTGGCCCTTCCCGCAGCGAAACGGTAGCCTGGCGCCCCGCCAACCGTGCGAAAGTCCCACTTGCCACAAGGCGAAGAAAAGGCGAAAATGAGATATGGCACTGGTAGGCATCGCACGGCTGGCTTCCCAGAGCGAACTCCTCGAATCCAAGCGGGAAGTTCAGTACTTCGAAATCCCGGCGCGCAGTATCCTCAACCGCACCAAGCCCAACATGCCGTTTCGATGGACCATCAATCCCTACCGCGGGTGTGAATTCGCCTGCAAATACTGCTACGCGCGCTACACCCACGAATACATGGAAATGGACGCCACTGATTTCGAGGACAGAATCTACGCCAAAGCGGCGGCGGCGCACCTGCTGCGCCAGGAACTGGGGCGCATCGACCGCCAGGATTGGATCGCCATGGGAACCGCAACCGACCCCTACCAGCCGGCCGAGCGCCGCTTCGGCCGGACCCGCTCGATCTTGGAGGTGTTTGCCCGCCAACGGGGCCGTCGCCTGGGCATCACCACGAAATCGGACCTGGTGCTGCGCGATCTGGACCTGCTGCGCGAAATCGGGCGCTCCAACGTGCTGGCCGTGAACCTCACGATCACCACCCTCGACGAGAAGCTGGCTCGGTCGCTCGAGCCGCGAGCGCCGCGCCCGGAACTGCGTTTGGCGGCTGTCCGCAAGCTGAGCGCTGCAGGAATTTGTGCGGGCGTGAATGCGAATCCGATCATGCCCGGTCTTACCGATGGCGAACGCGGCGTCGACCGCCTGGCCCGAGCGGCGCGCGAGGCCGGCGCGATGACTTTTCATGGCGGCCCCTTATTCCTGCCGGCAGCGGCGCAGAAGGTGTTTCTACCCTTTTTGGAGCGCGAGTTCCCGGAGTTGGCCGACCGGTATCGCCGGCTCTACGCGGATCGCGTGCACTTGGGCCGCGCTTACAAGGAAGCGCTGGCGGCGCGCGTCCAGCGCATTCGCGACCGCTACGGCCTCGCCGCCGGGATGATCGAGTATCGGCCGGAATTGTGGGAGGGCGAAGAGCAGGGAGAACTGTTTCCGGTAGAGTGAAGTCTGAATGAATCTCGCGGACTTCGACTATCACCTCCCCGCCGAGTTGATTGCTCAAGAAGCGCTGGCCGATCGCGCCGCCTCCCGCATGCTGGTCGTGTACCGCTCAGAAGGACGCTGGGAGGATCGCCGCTTTCGCGAGTTCCCCGAGTTTTTGCGCCCCGGCGACTGCGTGGTGCTGAACGATTCGCGCGTCATCCCGGCGCGGCTGTTCGGGCGCCGGGAAGGAGTCGGCTCCCTGCCTATTGGCAAGAACAACCCGAAACGGCGAGAGTACCTGAGCGGCGAGGTGGAAGTCCTGCTGCTGCGCCCGGTGAGCGCGGGCGGGCGCGACTGGGAGGCGCTGGTGCGGCCCGGCCGCAAAATGCGCGTCGGCGAGCGCATCCGATTTGCCGACGGCCTCGAAGGCGAAATCGTCGCCCGCGGCGAGTTCGGCGAGCGCACCGTGCGGTTCCACGGCGGCGGCGACCTCATGGAGGAACTCGAGAAGATCGGCCACGTTCCCCTGCCGCCTTACATCAAGCGGCCCGACATCGCGGCCGACCGCGAACGATACCAAACCGTGTATGCCCGCGAGAAAGGCTCGGTGGCCGCACCGACCGCCGGTCTGCATTTCACGCCGGAAATCCTGGAAGCCTGCCGAGCACGAGGGGCCGAGGTCGGGTATGTGACCCTGCACGTGGGGCTGGGGACGTTCCAGCCGCTGCATGCCGAGCGCGTGGAGGACGGGCGGCTGCACGCCGAGCGCTACCGCATCAGCGAAGAAGCGGCAGCCCGGATGCGCGCGGCCAACCGGCTGGTGGCCGTCGGCACTACCAGCGTGCGCACCATCGAAAGCGCCGGGCGCCCGGGCGGAATGAGCGGGGAAACCGACATCTTCATTTATCCCGGTTTCGAGTTTCGCGCCGCGGGAGCGCTGCTGACCAACTTCCACCTGCCCCGGACTAGCCTGCTCCTGCTGGTGTGTGCCTTTGCTGGAACGGAGCTGACCCTGGCCGCATATCGCCACGCCGTGGAGGCAAAGTACCGCTTTTACTCCTACGGCGATTGCATGCTGATCGTGTAAACCGCACAGGCGGCACCGCCTGCGCCACCTTACAGTACCCTTGTCACCGCTCCCTCCGACGCTGACGCCACCAGCGCGCAGTACTTGGCGAATACTCCCGTCTTGTACCTCGGCGCGGGCGCGCGCCACGCCGCCAGCCGTCGCTTTAGCTCATCGCTCGCAATATCGATGTCAATCACGCCGCGGTCCGCGTCCACGTTGATCGGGTCGCCCTCGTGCACCACGGCGATCGGACCTCCATTGAACGCCTCCGGCGCCACGTGGGCGATCATGAAACCGTGCGTCGCGCCGCTGAAACGCCCGTCTGTGACCAGCGCCACGCTGTCGGAAAGGCCGGCCCCCACAATCGCGCCGGTGACGCCGAGCATCTCGCGCATTCCCGGCCCGCCGCGCGGACCCTCGTAGCGGATCACCACCACGTCGCCGGCATTGATCTTTCCCGCGATCACTGCCTGCATGGCGTCCTCTTCGCGCTCGAACACTCGCGCGGGCCCGCGATGCGTTTTCTTCTCGTGTCCCGCCAGTTTGATTACGCAGCCCTCCGGCGCCAGGCTGCCGCGCAGAATAGCCATCCCGCCGCGCGGCTTGAGGACCCGATCGAGCGGCAGCACCACCTCCTGGCCGGGCGTCTCGCGCGCCTCCGCGGCTTCTTCGGCGAACGTGCGCCCGGTCACGGTCACGGCCGATCCGTCCACGAACTTGCCTTCCACCAGCCGCTTCGCGATCACCGGAATTCCGCCGGCCTTGTCCACATCCGCGGCCATGAAACGGCCGCCCGGCTTGAGATCCACGAAGACCGGCGTGCGCGCGCAGATGCCGTCGAAATCGTCGATCGAAAGCGGTACCTCGGCTTCCCGCGCCATTGCCAGAAGGTGCAGCACGGCGTTGGTGGAACCGCCGCTCGCGGCCACGCCGGCGATGGCATTGTCAAAAGCCTTACGGGTGCAGACATCGCGCGCACGCAGGTTGCTGCGCACCGTGTCCATGACGATCCGGCCGCACCGCCGGGCCACCTCTTCTTTGCGCCTGTCCACCTGCGGAACCGCGGCCGTGCCCATGGGAGCGAGACCGATCAGCTCCATCACGGTCGCCATGGTGTTGGCGGTGAACTGGCCGCCGCAGGCGCCCGCGCCGGGGCAGGCGTGATCTTCAATGTCGCGCAGCTCCGCATCCGAAATACGTCCGCGGGCGTGCGCTCCCACGGCTTCAAACACGTCCTGAATGCTGATGTCGCGCCCGGCATGGCGGCCGGGCAAAATCGATCCGCCGTACAGAATCACTCCCGGAATGTTGAGCCGCAGCATCGCCATGGCCGCGCCGGGGATGGTCTTGTCGCAGGCCACCAGCGCGACCACGCCGTCGAACATGTGGCCGCGCACCAGCAGCTCGATCGAATCGGCGATCACCTCGCGGCTCACCAGCGAGGTCTTCATCCCTTCCGTCCCCATGGTTACACCGTCCGAAATGGCGATGGTGTTGAACTCCATGGGAGTGCCGCCGGCCGCGCGGATGCCCTCTTTGACGTGGACCGCCAGCTCGCGCAGGTTGTAGTTGCACGGCATGGTTTCGATCCAGGTGTTGGCCACGCCGATGATCGGTTTGGCGAGC
>Ga0335081_10007829_pt1 | contig 17114 bp, 12 predicted proteins | sample Lox_Sample_35_FD_206713 | JGI IMG/M metagenome (GOLD analysis project Ga0335081, IMG submission 206713) | Soil microbial communities from Loxahatchee National Wildlife Refuge, Florida, United States - Lox_Sample_3.5 | ecosystem: Environmental > Terrestrial > Soil > Wetlands | place: USA... | reverse complement strand
AAAGGCCCGCTTCTCGTCATGGACGCCAAGGAAGACGCGCGCTTTTCCGGCAGCCACAGCATGGCCATCAGCGGCATGCAATCTGCCATGTGCGCGCCGCTCGCCAGCCGCGAGCGCCTTTTCGGCCTTCTTTACGTGGACAATCTTTCCCGCCGCGGCACCTTCACTCCCGACGATCTCGAAGTTTTCGCCGTCATCGCCGCGCAAGCCGGCCTCGCCATTGACCGCGTCCTGGCGCGCAGTGAAGTCAAGCGCCAGGGTGTCCAGCTCAGCGCTCTCGAACGCTTTCTCTCTCCCGCCATTTCCCGCAAAGTCTCCGCCGACGCCGCCGACATCCGCCTCGGTGGCGAATCCCAACGCATCACCGTGCTCTTCGCCGACGTGCGCGGCTTCACCACCATGGCCGAAAAAATGAAGCCCCGCGAAGCCGTCGAACTCCTCAACGACTTCTTCACCCGCATGACTGACGTCATCTTCGCGCATGACGGTACCCTCGACAAATATCTCGGCGACGGCGTCATGGCTCTCTTCGGCGCTCCTCTCGCTTTACAAAACGACGCCGAAGCCGCCGTCCGCGCCGCCGCCGGCATGCAGCGCAGCCTCGACGAGCTCAACAAAAACTCCGGCAAGCCTCCCCTCCACATCGGCATCGGCATTCACACCGGCGAAGCCATCGTCGGCTATCTCGGCACCGAGCGCCGCATGGAGTACACTGCCCTCGGCGATACCGTCAACGTCGCCTCCCGCCTCTGTTCCCAGGCCGGCCCCGGCCAAATCGTCATCTCCGCCGCCACCCACGCCCATCTCCACCGCGAACTTCCCTGCTGTCCTCTGGCCCCCATGAAACTCAAAGGCCGCGCCGAACCCATCGAAGTCCACGAGGTCCTCTGGCGCGAACCGCTTCCCCCCGACCACACCCCCCGCAGCGACCCGCATCACCCCGCCCACCGCTAATCTGCGTGTGCAGGGCGTCGCTTCCTCGGCATGCTTGCCCTGAGCTGCGAAGGGAGCCTCGAAGGCAGCGCGTCCCTCTGCAGTGCGGCAGCCTTGCTGCCGCTTTTCTTCTATCCCCACGCCTACCGCACCGCGACCCCCATTCCCCCGGGTTGCCCTTTCCTCTTCTCCGTGTCCTCTGTGCTCTTCCCTCCGTGCCCTCTGTGGTTAGCCTTTCTCTTCTCTTGCCTCGCCACTCGTCAATCGCCACTTTACCTCTCTCCCGCCGGCAACTTCGCCACGCAAGCCGCCGCTCCATCGCTCAGCAAATCCTCACTCAATCGCCACTTGTTCCCGAAAAACGCCTCACTCGCCTCCCAATCAATCTCCATCGCCGCCAACTGCTCGCTCGCCGCGTCCTCCCCTGCCCCCAGCGTCTCCGCATAAATCACCCGCGCACTCTCTCCCGGATACCCCCACGCCGGGCTCTCTCCGCCCAGCAGCCACGCAAAATATTGCGTCGCCACATTCCGATACCGCGGCTGGTGCCCCGAAACAATCACCGCCACCAGCTTCCCCCACTCCTCTGCACTCAACTGCTTCTTCCACGCCATCATTTGCGTGTGCATCCTCTTCACCTGCTGGCACGCCGCCTCCGCTCCATCTCGCAGCAGCAACGGCGCCGTGCTCTTCGCAAACGCCGCGAGTGCGCTCTTCGACGCCGTTCCACTCTGCAGCACCTTCGCCATCACGTTTTCCGACGCCGCGAGAATTTCCCGCTGCCGCGTAATCTCCTCCGCCGAAAAATACGTTGCATCGAGCGCCCCTTCCGCGCGCTTCACCCGCTCCTGCAACGTCGTCAGCGCCGCGCGTTGCGTGTCCATCGTCGCGTACCCCTTCACCACCGGCGTCAACAGCAGGTACACCGCAAACGGAACGTGCGCGACGTCCTTCAGCGCGTGATAGCTCTCCGGAATCACATTCTCTTTCTCCGGCGCCTTCCCGCTCCCCGCGCTCCAATGCAAAATCAGCGACGCGCCCGTCATCACCACATACGGCCCCTGGTGCGCCAACACCGCCGGCTCCAGCGCGCAATAGCTCTCCAGAAAGCCCTGGTCCACGTCCCCCAGCGCCCCCGCCGGCATCGGCGGTATCTGCGGACACTTTACTCCATGCCCCGCCCCGCCCGCCGCCATCTGCGTCGGCGCCATCTGCGCCCTCGCGCTAACGCCAAGCGTCAGCATCCCTATCAGCACCGCCGACCGTAACCAAATTCCGCGCATCGCCTCACCATCCTTCGCCCAAATCCTGCCACTCAACTCCGCACCCGTGTAACAGCACGCTTCACGGCGTCCCCCAGGAAGTGCGGCAGCTTGCTGCCGCTTTTCCCCCAAGCTTGCCGTTTCCATCGTGCTTAGCGCTGGGCGTCGCACCTCCGATTTTACGGATGCTGATTTAGACCTTGCGCGCGTGCAGCCCCTGTCGGTTTAAGGGTGTGGTTTAGGGCTCCGTTCGCCGCCCATTCGCTTCCCACTTTTTCCACAGCCAGTAAACGTCGGCCCACCCACAAAACGCCGCAACCCATTCCCCCTCATCCGTTTGCGCACAATTTACTGTACACCCCCAGGGTGGGGCCATATCCGCAGTCCGGCTCACGCCGCCGCGCATTCCCTCCGCTCACCGATTCCTTAACTCCTTTGTTTGCCACGCCTGCTACTGCTTTGCCACTCGCGGCGGGCCCTCCAGCCCTTCTAACTCCTTTGTTTACAAATATTTTGCAGACCCCCTCCGCTAAGCCCTTTGCTTGCACACATTTCCAAAAAACACCGGGGGGTGGGCCAACCCTGCTTCGCGGCGCCCCCCTCGAACACGCGCCGTCCCGTCCTCGTCTCCGCCTTTGGTTGCTTCATTACTCTTTAGCTTCGCTCGCCACTCGCCACTCGTCACTCGCCACTTCTCTTCGGCAGATACTTCTTCTCCACCGACGCCACCACCACATAGTTCGGGTCCACCATCTCCGTCAAATGGATCTTCCCCACTTTCGACAGCAACTCGTACGCATCCATCTCGCTCAGTCCATAGTCCCGGTGAATCCAGTGCACCAGCTCCGTAAACGCGATGCGCACCGCGTCGTCCACCGGCCGGTAAATCCCCGTGGTCATAATCTCTTTCTCATTTTCAAAGCGCGGCCACCCCGTGCTCTTCCCTTTCACCAGTTCCATCTGGAAGCGCGCGCGCATCGGCACCTCGATCGCCGTACCCGCAATCTCGCCGTCGCCCATGGCTGCGTGCCCATCGCCGAAATAGAAAAGCGCGCCCGCCACGTTCACCGGCAAATACAACGTGTTCCCCGCGCTCACTTCCGGCGCATCCATGTTCCCGCCAAACTCCGCCGGCACAATCGAACTGCGCGCTTCGCCATGCGCCGGCGCCACGCCGATGCACCCCAAGAACGGATGCAGCGGAATCTTCACCTTGAACTTCGAGTCCAGCGCCTGAAACGTCGCCGTGTTGTCCGCGTGATCGATGGGATAAAACCAGATCTTCTCCGCCAGCGGCTCCTTCTCGATCATCGGCGTGTAGTTCGTCGCGCTGATGGCCCCAAATCCCGCCAAAAATGCTCCGACTCCCTGGTTGCTGTCCACCTGCAAATCCAGAATCTTCACCACCAGCGTGTCGCCGGGCTCCGCGCCTTCCACAAAGAACGGCCCCGTCAGTGGATTGTCGCCCTTGGACATCGCCGTCGTATCGCCCGGCTTCTGAATCCCATTGCCGAAGCAATCCAGCGAGTTGGCTTCCAGAATATTTCCCGGCTTCAGCCGCGCCACGGGCGGCGCCACGCCAAAAACGTACTTCACGTTGTCAATCGTGCCCTTGAAGCGCACCACGTCTTGCCCGCTGTTTTGCTGCGCCTGCGCAAGCGCCACAACGGAAACGCCGACCAACAAAGAAACCACCGCCACCGCCTTCATCGCTTTCATGAGTCCCTCTCGAACCGAATCCCGCTGAGTGCACCACACGCCCATCGCGAAGTCAATTGCCGCGCCCGCACGCTGGCTGCAACATTTGTTTCATTTCCTCTGGAAATCGTTGCGTTTGTTGCGCCCCCGTGATAGAAACCCCTCCAGAGTGGTCAACTTCTCGCGATTCCAGGTCCGCCGGTAGGCTGCTGCTCGCGTTGACCCACTCCCAGGAATCTCTTCGGGGGCTTTCATGCAACGATCCATGCAACTTTCTCTTCGTGTCTCCGCCGCTTTTCTCGGCAGCGCGTTTCTTTTCGCGTCGGTCTCCTTCGCCCAGGAAAAATCCGCGACGCAGGAAAAGCCCGCTGCCGAATGGGACACCACGCTGGCTCGCGGCGCGACGCGCACCATCGATTTCGACACCAGCGAAGGCACCTGGATGTCGCTCAGCCTCTCGCCCGACGGCAAATGGATCGTCTTCGATCTCCTCGGGCACCTCTATCGCATGCCCTCCACCGGCGGCAAAGCCGAGTGCCTCACGCAGGATTCCGGCATCGCCATCAACCAGACGCCGCGCTATTCGCCCGACGGCAAAACTATCGCCTTCATCAGCGACCGCAAGGGCCAGAACAATCTCTGGCTCATGGATGCTGACGGCAAAAATCCCCGCGCCGTTTACACGGACAACACGCAGCGCGCGCTAAGCCCCATCTGGACGCCCGACGGCAACTACCTCATCGTGCAGCGCCAGGGCACGCGTCCCGGCATGGGCTCGCCGTTTGGCTGGAGCCTGGTCATGTATCACAAGGACGGCGGCGCGGGCGTCGAACTCGTTGGCGGCGACAAAGGTCCCGGCTGGCACTCCGTTTCCGCCGACGACAAATATCTCTACTTCGACGTGCAAATTTGCTCTCCACTTCCCTTCGGCCACACCGATCCCATGCTCGGTTGCGCGCAAATTCGCCGTATGAATCTGCAAACCCGCAAGGTCGAAGACATCACCGGCGGCCAAGCCGAACAGCAGGATCGCGGCACCAGCGGCGGCGCCATCGCTCCGGAAGTTTCGCCCGATGGCCGCTACGTCGCCTTCGGCCGGCGCATTCCCGACGGCACGGAATCCTACAAGGGCCACGTCTTCGGCCCGCGCACGGCGTTGTGGCTGCGCGATCTGCAAACCGGCGAAGAGCGCCTGCTGATGGATCCCATCGAACTGGACGAGTCCGAAGAAATCTCCCGCCAGATGACTATTCTTCCCGGCATGGCGTGGACGGCCGATGGCAAGTCCATGATTATTTCGCAAGGTGGAAAATTCCGCCGCCTCTCCGTCGACACTGGAAAAGTAGAAACCATCGCCTTCACCGCGCACGTGCACCGCACCATTTCCGAAATGGCGTATTCCCCGCTTCCGCTTCCCGACAGCGCCTTCGAGGCCAAATTCATCCGCTGGCAAAGCGCTTCGCCCAACGGCAAACAAATTGTCTTTCAGGCCGTTGACAAGCTTTGGCTCATGGATTTGCCCAGCGGCAAGCCGCACCGCCTCACGCCCGATTCCTTCACGCGCGGCGAATTTTCTCCTGCATGGTCGCCCGATGGGCGAACCATCGCCTTCACCAGTTGGGACGACGGCAATCACGGCCAACTCTGGACCGTTTCCGCGAACGGCGGCACGCCCACGCAACTCACGAAAGATCCCGGCGAATATCTGAATCCCACCTGGAGCCCCGACGGCGCGATGCTCGCGTACTCACGCGGTTCCGGCGCCACGTTGCGCGGCCGCGACTGGGCGCGCAATGAGTGGTACGACATCGTCTTGCAGCCAGCCAGCGGTGGCGAAGCGCAAGCCATCGTTCGCGTCGGCGGACAAGAAAGTCCGGGCGCGCGTCCGCAATTCGGCCCCGGCGGCCGCATTTATTTCACTGAGCACCGCGCCGAAAAGGGCGACGGCCCCTTTGGCGGCAAGCAAGTGACCGATCTGGTTTCCGTGCAGAAAGACGGCTCGGACCGCCGCATCCACGCCACCTTTCCCTACGCCACTCTCGCACAGGTTAGTCCCGACGCGCAGCAGGTCGCCTATCAGGAAGGCGACAACGTATACCTCGCGCCGCTGCCTCTGAACGCCACTGGTCAGGAAGGCATTCGCCTCGACCGCAAAGCTCCGGCGTTCAAAATCACGCCGGCCAGCCTGGACGGCGGCATGTATCCGCGCTGGCGCGACCCTGCGACCTTTGAGTACGGCAACGCCAACAAATATTTCGTCTATCACGTGGGCACCGGAAAAACTGACACCACGGACATTCACCTGAGTGTGCCGCGTGCCATTCCGCAAGGTTCCATTGCGCTGACTAACGCGCGCATCATCACGCTGGCCAATAAACAAGTCATCGATTCCGGCACCATCGTGGCGAAAGACGGCCGCATCACGTGCGTCGGCAAATGCTCCACTGCCGGCGTCGCGCGCGTAATTGATGCCAAAGGCAAAACCATTATTCCCGGCTGGATCGACATGCACGCGCATCATCACCGCGAGTCGGGCGGCATCGCGCCCACGCACAATTTTGAATCTGCCATCTATCTCGCATACGGCGTGACCACTACGCTCGATCCTTCCAACTGGTCGGAAGATTCCTTCCCGATCGCGGAAATGATCGAAGCCGGCAAATCCATTGGCCCGCGCACCTTTTCAACGGCGACGCCTTTGCTCAACGGGAGTGGCCCAAATTTCAACGAACTCACCAGCTACGAAGTGACGGAGCACGAAATCACGCGCCTGGCCTCGTATGGCGTCGTCGCGCTCAAACAATATCTCCAGCCGGACCGCGAGCAGCGCCAGTGGATTACGGAAATCGCGCGCAAGCAACATTTGCGCGTAACCGGCGAAGGCTCCGCCGACCTGCTGCACAAAGTCACCATGCTGATGGACGGACAAACTGGCTTCGAGCATCCCACGCCGTATGTTCCGCTCTACGGCGATGTCGCGAAATTCTTCGGACAGGCGCACACCGTCTATTCGCCGACGTTCACCGTCGGCGGCACCGCGCCCTGGAACGAAGAATACTTCGACCAGATTAGCGACGTGTGGAAAGATGCGAAGCTCCAGCGCTGGACACCCTGGCGCGAATTGATGCCGCACCTGCGCCGCCGCTGGCTCCGCCCGCTCACTGACTATCACTTCGGCGTGCAAAGCCAGGGCCTCGCGGACATCATCGCCAATGGCGGTTACGGCGCGATCGGCTCGCACGGCCAGGCGCATGGCATCGGTTCGCACTGGGAAGTGTGGATGCTGGCCAGCGCGCTCGGCAACATGGGCGCCCTCGAAGTGGCCAGCGTGCACGGCGCGCATTTCCTCGGCGCGGACAAGGATCTCGGCACGCTGGAACCCGGCAAGCTCGCCGACCTGATGGTGCTCAACGCCAACCCGCTCGACGATATTCACAACACCGCAAACATTGCCATGGTCATGAAAGCCGGAACGTTGTATGACGCCGACACGCTCGACGAAATCTGGCCCGACAAGAAGCCCTTTGGCGCGTATTACTGGGTGAACCTCGATGAGCTGCGCAACGACACGCGCCCCGTCGATATTTACGACAAAAAGTAGCGAACGACGGGCACGATGAATCGTGCCCCTACAACTCGCGCGCGAGAAACTCGCTGGGTTTCAGGCGGCCGGTGGCGAGCTGCGCGATGAGTTGGGCGTTGGCGGCGAGAAAATCGTAGTTGCCGAGTTCTTTCGGCAGCGACCAGGTTACGTGCTCGAAGCACTTGGGCGTGATCTCCGTTTCCCGGATGGAAGCGGCGTAAAAGCGAATCTCCAACTCTCCCGGCGTACTGGCATATTTGTGCCGCACGCGGCCCATCTCGACGCACTTCTCGAGCGTAACGGCCAACTCTTCGCGCAGCTCGCGTGCGAGCGCCGCTTCCGGCGATTCGCCCGGCTCGACTTTGCCGCCAGGAAATTCCCATTTGAGCGGCGATGTATCGTCCCGCCGGCGCTGGCAAATGAGCAGGCGCCGGTCGCTGCGTTCGATGATGGCGGCAACGACGAGCCTCAATGCTCACCCCAATCGAGCTTGTCGGCGACGAGCTCCAAAGGTCACCCCAAGGCACACGCCGCAACCGTGAGTCGCGTGATTTGCGCCTCGTCCGCGCGCTTCATGCGCGGCTCGCCTTGGAGACACTTGCGGCCACTTGCTGAAAGATACGCGACAGTTCTTTTGCCCCAGCGAGAAGCGGCGGGCCGGGCGTGTTTAGCAATTCATCGCGCACGACGTAAACTTGCCTGTTGCGAATCGCGGGAAGATTCTTCCACGCGGCGACTTCGTATGCCGCTTTGACTTTCGCTTTGGCGCCCGTGGCGGCCCACGCGAGCACAATCACGTCCGGCTTGGCCTCCGCCACTTCTTCCTCGGTGATTTTCTGACCGGCCGGAACAACCATTTCGGCGCCGCAAAGTTTCACAAGTTCCGCGACCCACGGCGGAGAACTGATGCGCGGATGCGGCCACGCCTCGCAATAAACGCGCAGCCGGCCGCGTGGCGTGGTGATTTTCTTACTCTTCTTTGCGATGGCTGCGAATGCGCGCCGCATTTTCTGAGCCAGCCGCGCGGCCTCCGCTTGACGATCGGTAATGCCGCCGAGCAGCCGAATGTCGCTCTCGATATCCGCAAGGGTTCTCGGATTTTTGGCCAGAAAATTGAGCGGAGATTCGAGGAGCTTGGCGACCACTTCCGCTTTGAAAGGAACAGAGCCGATGACCAGCGACGGCTTCAGCTGCAAAATCTCATCGACCGAATCCATGTGCCAGCAATCACCCAGCTTCGGCAGGCCGTTGACGGGAGCCACATCGGCGCACCACTTCGTCACGCCAACGAGAGATTTCTTTGCCCCAATGGCGCAGAGAATGGAGGTGGCGCTCGGTGCGAGGGAAACAATGCGAGGTTTTGAAGGCCGCGCTGGCCGCATCGAGGAAAAGTGTACCAGAGCGATGGCGCGGCACTTGCTCAACTTCCGGAGCCGTCTCGTGTTAGCGCCAAGAACGGGCAGGCTTGAACCGTGGTTGGCAGGGCGGCGCTTTTGTTACACACTGCCCCTTCTGCAGGCACCCCGCCGATAGCCGCCGCAGGGAGGTTGGCGATGAAGCGCTGGTTGTTTCGCGTCTGCGCGTCCTTGGTTGTTTTCTTCGTCTGCAGGTGTGGCTCGCTCCACGCGCAGACCAATCCTTCGCCCAACCGGCCACCAAGCGGATCCGCGAGCAGCGTGGACCTGAATGGGATATGGGAAGGGGTGGCGGGCACGCCGGGAAGTCCCGGAGATCACAGGACGTATCGCTTTCTGCTGTACCAAATCCGGAATACGATTCAGCTGTACACGTTCGACGGCTATCCCTTGATGCGCTCCGGCGTGCAGATGCTGACGACGGACATGCCGGTGCCCGCGGAGTTGCCCGCCAAGATCCCGGCGGACATACGGTCCAGCAATGACGGCCGCATGTGGTGGTATCACTCTGTCCTGTGGGTTGACGGTCCGGACGATCTGCGCCTCTTCGACGTCCACAAGATCCACCGGATCCGGAAGATCGAAGTGCAGGACATTCCGTGCGATCCCGCAAACTCCGCACACGTCAGCGGAGTGGACGCCTTCCATCGCGGGAATGCGTACTTTCTGCTGAATGACCTGACGACGGCAAACTGCTGGTTTCGCGTCGGGGCCGTGGAGGGAAACGGATACGCGCAAGCCAGTTACGCGTACTCGCTGCTGCACGCAAGGGGCATCGCGCAAAATGTGAAGGAAGCCAAAGTCTGGGCACAGCGGAGCGCGGAGCAGCGCAATCCCTTCGGAGAATTCAACTTGGCGTCGATTATCGCGACGGCCAAGGCGTCAAATCTCCTGGAAGCTATTCAAGGCGGGTTCGCACTGGTGCAAGCCGACGAGCTGATAAGGCGGTACAGGCTGCACGACCCGAACCAGGTATTCACCGGAGATAGGACAGCGCCGCTGGAGCCGGCGATTCCCACGTTTGAGAAAGACAGCGACTTCAGGTACGACTTTACAGGAGAGTTTCGCGTGAACTACCCGCCGGAGGCACCGCGGCATCCGGTATTTGCGGTGGTGGTGCTGCAAAAAAACACGGACTTTCAGCTCATCGTGGGCGACCCGAATATCTACTATCCCGCCGGGGAAAGCATGTTCAATGGGCATTACGTGGGGGGGGAGAATTACCGGCGACTTGATGGATGCGCCGGCGCGGAAAGGAGACGGCTACCGGGGATTCGCGTGGACGAAGGGGGAGATTCAGATTGCCAATCCAAACCAGCTGATCTTGCCGGGGAATGTGAAACTGACGTGCACGCGCGGAGGAGGCGCGGCCAACCGGCCGTGCGATGCGGTGAAAGACCGGTACCTGGACCCGGGTCGCGCCCTAAGTTTTGCGGCGGTCGATTACACGTTGAAGAACTACGGAAACGCGGCGTGCTGGATGTACATTGCGGGAATCCAGGGGCGACCGGAGGCGGCGCTCGCTTTGGGACTGTTTTTCCGAATGGGAATGGGCGTGAAGAAAGATGACGTGCAATCGTTCATCTGGGTGCGCCGGGCCGCCGATGCGGACATCGATGAAGCCGATGAGCTGCTGGCGCAATACTATGAACAAGGGATAGGGACGAAAAAGGATCCAGAGTTGGCACAGCTGCGCAGGGCGGAGATAAAACGCAGGCTCGAAATCTTACGGCTGCAAGCGGAGAAGGACGCCAGAGAAGAGCGACAAAATGAGAAAGAGGCGCAAAGCATGATCGGGTTGATCGGCATGCTGGGGATTCCACTGAACCCGTTCAAGGAAGATTTGATTCAGGCGAAGATGGCGGAAGGAAAATCGCGCGAACAAGCGACGCGGCTCGTTGAATTGGATAGCGAGAACGATTGGTTTGGGCAGTTCCTCGGGGACATGATTAGCGGGCGGGGATATCAACCGCCGCCGATGCCGCCGGAGCAGAAGTAGGGACAGGCGCCATCCGAAGAAGTTCAGGGGCCGCAAGTATGAACCCTAACGCAATTGTAGGCTGATCCGGCAGTCGCCATCTGGTTGGCGTCATCGACCAGGTATTGGGTGACTTTGAGGGAAAGTTCGATGACGTCCGTCAGAGTCAGGCCGAAATACGTTTTAGAGTTGGCCTTCTGCCATAACTTGATTCCCTGCGCGGTCTGCGCCTGGTCTTGCCAGTATTTGGCCTTCACGGGATCCGGCGCGGTACCCTTCCCTTCACGAAAAAGCTGAGCGAGTAGAAGCTCGCCTCCGATGTCGCCCTGACGGGCGCTGTTGACGGCCATCTGGAAAGCCAAGTGGTAGTCCGGTGGATTCGCCTGAATCAGAAACGCTGCATACATGGCTTGTCCCGGCGCGTACCCTGCGTTCGCGCTCATAGCTAAGCTAGCCAGCAGCGCGTGGCGTCCGAGTCCTTCGCAGACATCGCGACGTACCCGCGCACCCAGGCGTGAAACCGATCGATGTGATAGGTGTTCTGCGCGTCGCACAGGATGTCGTGAGGAGGAGGAGCACTAACGCGGAAGACGACAGCCACATTGCCTTCCGAAGTCATCTGCAAGGTGTCGGGGTTGTAGACGAAGAGGGTGGCCGCCGACCACGCAATATTATTTTGCGTCGAGGAGCGGGCCAGGGCCGTTCCACCGGCGACGGGATTGTGGAAATACCAGCCAGTGAAAAAGGGATGGCCTCCGAAGGGGCCCCACATGTCGACGAGGCCGTTGCTTTGCTTGATCGCAATGCGTATCGGGGGGCCCTGCGGCGTGGAAGATTGCCAGGTTCCGGTGAGATCGAAGGGCTGATCGGGAATGTACGACTTGGCATTCTTCACAGGAACGAGGCAAAGGGCCTGGGTGTAGCGCGGATCGTCGCGTCCAGCGACTTTTTCTAATTCGTCACCGTCGTTGTCTCGGATGAGTGAGGAAGAGAGGACGGCGGTGGGCGAGGATTCCAACAGGCAATGCGGATAGTCCTTGTCGAGTGAAGAATTGCAAGTCTGGCCGGAGATCAACGTAGCGCTTTCGAAGTGGCCGCGATAGGAGAACGTGCGGGGCTGGCCCCCGACCAGGAGAACCATATTGACGTCGGCGTCGTTTTGCACGACAGCCACAGCAAGGCCGCTCTCGTGGCCGCCGGTGGTCGCTGGCTCGAGACGCCAGTTCCCGCTCAGGTCAGGAAAAAGGCCGCGAAAAGTCGACGGGGGAGTCAGCGCCGCCTCGCTGGCCTCGTCGATGGTGGCGGAGAAGGTTCCCTTCTTTGGTTCGGGCCATTTTTCGGGCCAGGTGTAGACCGCCTGTCCTTCGATGCGGTGGCCGTTGCGTTTGCCGGTGTAGACGGCAGTAAGGCCGAGGCTGATGCCCGTATCGGTGCGTTTGATGAGGACTTGGCCGTTGTCGAAACGTTCGATGGCGAGGTCAGCGGTGGCCGGAGTTTCCGGTGAAGGTCCAGACGCCGCCGCAAAGCCATGTACCGAGGTCGATGCCTTCGCAAGTGGCGAGGCGCATCGGCCCGGGTTTGGGATGCATCGCTGGACAACAGGCAAGGAGAGCGAAGAGCGTCGCGCGGACCGCTAGTCTTCTCATTGGCGTGCTCCTAGGAGCGGGTGCTTTCTACTTAGAGTAATGCGCAAAGCGCGCCAAAAAATGCCGCTGCTGTTTACCCGGTCAGGAGATAACCGGGTTCGGCTTCTCGGGATTGATGCCGAGGTCCTTGATGGCTTTGTCTAAGACGGACTTGTCGAGCTTGCCGTCGGTGGCGAGTTCGTGCAGCGTCGCCAGGGTGATGAACTTGGCGTCGACTTCGAAGAAGTCGCGCAGCGAGCTGCGGCCTTCGCTACGGCCGAAGCCATCCGTGCCGAGGGCCGCGAGGCGGCGCGGCATCCACTTGCTGACCATGTTGGGCAGCGTCTTCAGATAGTCGGTGGCCGCTACGAGCACGCCGGGCGCATTCGCCAGGCACTCGGTGACGTAGGGCACGCGGGGCTTTTCGCCGGGATGCAGACGGTTCCAGCGCTCGACTTCGTTGCCATTCACGTACAGTTCCTTGTAGCTAGTCACGCTCCACACATCGGCGGCGACGCCGTATTTCGTTTCGAGAATTTCCTGCGCACGCAGCGCCTCGTTCAGAATTGCGCCGCTGCCGAACAACTGCGCGCGGAGTTTGGCCTTAGGATTATTCGCCGCGCGGTAGCGATACATGCCTTTGAGGATGCCGTCGTGCACGCCCTCGGGCATGGTGGGCATGGCGTACGGCTCGTTCATCACGGTGATGTAGTAGAAGAGGTTCTCGCGATCCTTGTACATGCGGCGGATGCCGTCTTGAATGATGACGGCGATTTCGTAGGCGAACGCGGGGTCGTAGGCGCGCAAGTTGGGCACCGGCAGCGCGAGGACATGGCTATTGCCGTCCTGGTGCTGCAAGCCTTCGCCGGAGAGCGTGGTGCGGCCGGAGGTGCCGCCGAGCAAGAAGCCGCGGCAGCGCATGTCCGCGGCAGCCCAGATGAAGTCAGCGATGCGCTGGAAGCCAAACATCGAGTAATAGATGAAGAACGGAATGGTATTGATGCCGTGGGTGGCGTACGCGGTTCCCGCGGCGATAAACGAGGCCATGGAGCCCGCCTCGGTGATGCCCTCTTCGAGAATCTGCCCGTCTTTCGCTTCTTTGTAGTAGAGCAGGGTGTTCACGTCGACCGGCTCATAGCGCTGCCCGACGCTGGAATAAATGCCGACGGTGCGGAAGAGCGACTCCATGCCGAAGGTGCGCGCTTCGTCGGGCACGATGGGTACAACGAGCTTGCCCATCTCCGGGTCGCGCAGCATTTTGCGCAGCATGCCGACAAACGCCATGGTCGTCGAAACTTCGCGGCCTTCGCTGCCCTCGAAAAACTCCTTCCACAGTTCATCCTGGTTCGCCACGAGCGGCTTGGAGCGCGCGGAGCGCTTGGGCACGTATCCGCCCAGGGCTTCACGGCGCGCCTTCAAATACTGAATCTCGACGCTGTCTTCCGCGGGCCGGTAGAACGGCACTTCCACGCAGTCGTGGTCGTTCATGGGGATGCCGAAGCGCGAGCGGAACTCCTTGAGCTCGTCCTCGTTCAGTTTTTTCTGTTGGTGCGTGACGTTCTTGCCTTCGCCGGCTTCGCCGAGGCCATAACCTTTGATGGTGCGCGCCAAAATGACGGTCGGCGAACCCTGGTGCTCGACGGCCGCTTTGTACGCTGCATAGACCTTGCGTGGATCGTGCCCGCCGAGGCGCAGGCGGCGCAGCGCTTCATCGGGAAGCGGCTCGACGAGAGCCAGCAACCGCGGATCGCTGCCGAAGAAATGCTCGCGCACGTACGCGCCAGAGGAAACCACGAGCTTTTGGTATTCGCCGTCCACCAGTTCGCCCATGCGCTTGACGAGCAAGCCCTCTTTGTCGCGCTCCAGAATGGGATCCCATTCGCTGCCCCACAACACTTTGATGACGTTCCAGCGCGCGCCGCGGAAGGCCGATTCTAGCTCCTGGATGATTTGTCCGTTGCCGCGCACTGGGCCGTCGAGGCGCTGGAGGTTGCAGTTCACCACGAAAATCAAGTTGTCGAGTTTTTCGCGCGAGGCCAGCGTGATGGCGCCAAGAGATTCCGGCTCGTCGGTTTCGCCGTCGCCCAAGAATGCCCAGACCTTGGCGTCCGTCTTGGGCTTCAGTCCGCGATCTTCCAGATAGCGGTTGAAGCGCGCCTGATAAATGGCCATCAGCGGGCTCAGGCCCATCGAAACCGTGGGAAACTCCCAGAAATCCGGCATCAGCCAGGGATGCGGATAGGAAGAAAGTCCGCCCCCCGGCTTCAATTCGCGGCGAAAATTTTCCAACTGTTGCAGGGAAAGCCGGCCCTCGAGAAAGGCGCGCGCATACATACCGGGCGCGGCGTGGCCCTGAAAATAAACAGTGTCGCCCTCAAACTCTTCGGTGCGCGCGCGGAAGAAGTGGTTGAAGCCCACTTCGTAAAGCGTCGCGGCGGACGCATACGTTGAAATGTGCCCGCCGATGTTGTGCTCCACGCGATTCGCGCGCACGACCATGGCCAGGGCGTTCCAGCGAATCAGGCTCTTGATACGCCGCTCGAGCAACTGATCGCCGGGAAACAGCGGCTCCAGCCGCGCGGGAATGGAGTTGGTGTAAGGCGTATTGGCGGAAAACGGAAGATCGATGCCGGAGACGGTGGCGTGCGCGCGCAGGCGTTCGAGAATTTCCCGCGCCACTTCGGGCCCGCTCGATTCGAGCACGGAGTCCAGCGACTCCAACCACTCCTGAATCTGCGTGTCTTCCAAACCGTGCGGCCCCACGGTCTGCGCCTCCTGCGGGTGCAAGTCTAACGCGTGGGTCTCGTTGAGTGCTTCGCTCGGGCTATCCAGGTGGGTGTAGGTCTCATTGTCCATAACTTCGGCTGGCCCTTCTTTGTTCAGATTCGCAAGCAGGCCCGCGCCATCAGTCGACAGGCCTGCGCAGCAGACTTCTTCGCACTATAAGTAGACTAGGATACACCGCGCCGCGCTTCTCTGCACCCTGCCTTTCGGGAAATTCCTTTCGAAGTTTTCGAACGCGCCTCATTGCTCGGAAGGAACCGCGGACGTCTGGGAGGGGCGACGGTCCTGTATCCTTGAGAGTAGTGCCGCAGCGTTCGTCTTGTGCCGCTGCAGCCACTTGCCTGTCAACTCTTACGAATCAAAAAAGGAACGCTGCTCCTGGAAGCCGCCGTCGCGTTGCTGCCAGAGCGCGGCTTGTCAGGCGAACTGGTGCAGGAAGCGGCGCAAGAGGCGGGCGTCCCGGGGCAAAGTGCCAGGCTTTTTTTCAAAATGACGAAGAACTGATCCTTGCGTTCTACCTGCGCGCGGCCAGCAATTTGCAGGTCCGGGCCGAGGCTCTTGCGCAGGGCAGCGTGGCCGAACGCTTCCGCGCGCTGATGCTTGCCAGGTTCGAACTCGTGGGACCTTACCGAGAAGCGTTTGCCGGACTCTTCGCAAAAATGCTCGACCCGCGGACGAACATCGGTGTACTCAGCCAGCAAACGGAGTTGGTGCGCCTGCGCACGCAAGCCGCCTTCGCGAAGGTGGTGCACGGTGCCAAAAACGCGCCGGAATCTGCCAAGCAACTTGTGCAAGGTCTCTACGCGGCGCACCTCGCGTTGCTGCTCATCTGGAGCCAGGGCCGCACGCCAGACGCCAAGAGCACCCACGCGGCGCTGGAATTGATCGGCAAGCTGGTGGATGTGGCGTGGCGGTTCCGCTGGATGCCCTTGTCCGGCTCGCTGCTTGAAAGCATCGATTCCATTGCCGGCCCGCTGGTGGATCCGCCCGCAGACCCGCAGGCGACGGCGGCGGCGCGGGAGATTCTCCAGCTTGTGTTTCGCCACCGGCGCTTGCTGCCGAATAGCGGCGCTTGTACGAGCGCGAATGGCGGCGATCCCTGCGACGGCTGCTTGGAGTCGCACCTTCCGTTGGTGCGGCGGTTTGTCGGAGCGGGCCTGCCGGTGCACTTCGTGCTGCCGGCATTTCCGGCCAAGTCGCCGGTTGTCTTAGTTTCTTCGTTGAGCCGAATCGTGCAGCGTTTGATCCCTCACTTGAACTCCCCTTGCGCGGGGCCGAGGCTGCGGCCACCGTCCAGAACCAGAACATGGCCGGTCATAAATTCGGCGTGGATGAGATAGGAGACGGCGTCGGCGATATCGTTGGGTGTGCCGGTGCGCCGCAGCGGAGCCAGTTTGATGAAGTCGGCTTCCCACTCCGGCGGATCACCGGGCATGGTAATCGTTCCCGGCGCGATGGCGTTGACGCGCACTTCCGGCGCGAGCGCTTTTGCCAGCACTTTGGTTAGCATCACCACGCCGGCCTTCGAAATCGAGTGTGGAATGTAACCCGGCCAGCCGAGCAGGCCGCCTGCATCGGCGAAGTTCACAATCGCGCCTTTGCTTCGCCGCAGCAAGGGCGCCGCCGCTTGCGCGCAAAAGAAGCCGGCCTTCAAATTTGTGTCCAGCGACCTATCCCAAATTTCTTCGGTCGTTGAAATGATGCTCGCCGGCAAAAAATTCGCGGCGCTGTTCACCAGCACATCGAGCCGCCCAAACTCTTTTCCCGCCTGGTCAAACAGCCGCCGTATTTCGTCCACGCTGCCGAGGTTCGCCGGAAACGCCACGGCGCGGCGCC
>Ga0335081_10007828_pt1 | contig 17116 bp, 16 predicted proteins | sample Lox_Sample_35_FD_206713 | JGI IMG/M metagenome (GOLD analysis project Ga0335081, IMG submission 206713) | Soil microbial communities from Loxahatchee National Wildlife Refuge, Florida, United States - Lox_Sample_3.5 | ecosystem: Environmental > Terrestrial > Soil > Wetlands | place: USA... | reverse complement strand
CTTCGGGGCGAGCGCGAGTGCCTTTTCCAGTACGACTCGAGCTCGCGCCATATCGCCTTCCTGCACCGCGCAGCGGCCAATATTTACCCACCCATCCGGATTGTTCGGATCGGCCGCCGTCACTTCCTGGAATGCAGCCGCAGCGCCCTTCAAATCTCCCTGCAGGAATAGCCCGATTCCATAGTCATTCCAGCGTTGCCATTCCTCTTTCAGCGCAATCGTCTTAGGCTGCGGCAGCGGCGCATTGTGCGCGATCACCGGCAATGTAACTTCATCCTCGGCAAGGGCAACGATCGGCAGGTCCGGAACCTTTTCTTCCTTTGCCGAAATCCCTTGCAGCGACCCAGTGAACATCATGGGCCGGTCGTCGTAACCGGGTGCGACTTTGTCCAGGTCGTTGGGTTCTGGCACGCCTTTAAACGCGAACTGCGTGTTCCACCACGAAAACTTGCGGTAACACAGGCGCGCGTGCAGCGTGATCTTGTTGCCCGCACCTTCCGGAACGAACATGCGGTAATGCACTGTGTCGGCCGCGCCGGGTGGGATCAGCCGGACATACACCACAGCCCGCGTCGCCCACGCATTCCGCTTGTTGATAGGATTTCCGTGTTCGTCAATCTGCAGCGACCGGTAGAAGTGCGCGCCTTTTTCAACCGGGCCATGCCCGTTATCCTCCACCATCCCGCTCCAGAAAATCGTCTGGCCCTTGTCATCCGTGCCCTTGAGTTCCAGCCAGGTATCGTAAGCATCGACAGTCCCGCCCGGGAAGAAATGTCCAACCTTCTTCGTTCGCACCACGACATCCACGCGTACTGTGTCACCGCGCCGGAGCGGAGGCTGAACCCGATTCAACGGCGCCGTGACCGGCGCGACCTCGCCTTGCGTTTCAGCGTTGATCTTGTTTTCTGACTCTTCTCCCACGGCAAACGTCGTGGAAAGGTCAGATTGACTCGACGCTCCCGGCTTCAGCGGAGCCTGCGCGGGCGACAGCGCGAATATATCCACCGACACAATGCCATTCTTGAGAAAGTCTTCCGTTAGCTTTAGCTGAGTTGCATCTTCATTCGCGGTCGGAACCGCAGTATTGGCAGCCAAGAACCGGTGCGAATGAATCAAGCCGTTTATGTTGCCCATATCCTTCGAGGCAGTCATGGGCATGTGACAATCGGCGCATTGAGCCGGTTTCGGCGGATAGTAGAACGAACGCGCCCCCTGCCCCGAAACTCCACTAGCCTGCCAGTTGTCGTACTCGTTGAATCCACGAACCCAGCGGTAATCGTTCACCGGCACATCCAAGTGAACCTTGTGGCACGTCGAGCAAAACTCGGCCGTCTGATCGCGCATGAACGGCTTCAGGAATACTCGCCGATGCGGCTCAGGATTGAGCTGGATCACGAAATCGTGAATTGCCCGCATGACGGGATTCTTGGTCGCCGCCAACTCATGCAGCTTCGGATACTCCAGGTAAAAATCGCCCTGGCCCATCGTGCTCTTCACCTTCGCAATCGAGTGGCACATCATGCAGCCGAGACCGGCCTGCGCTTCCGGACGATGCACGATCTGCTTTATCGGCGTGTCCATCAGGCCCGAATAAAGCACCGCCGGATCGTGGCATCCTCCACACCATTTCGACGGCCTCGTGCCGACTGTGTCCTGCATGTACTCAATCGCTTTGCGATACCACTGATTGTTGAATGAAGAAAAGTGGTGAGCCGAACTGTACCACTCGTTGTAGATGTCTTCGTGGCAGCGTTTGCACGAATCCGACTCCATGAAAAACTTGCTCGGGATTTTCTGGTGTCCGTAGACCTGCGCCGAACTCGGGAAAAACGGACCATTTGGCCCATCCCCCTCCGCATCCATGTTGTCGGGAGCTACTGTCGGATTCTGAATTCGGTTGCGCGTCTCCCAACCTTGTCGCAGATATTGCGCCCCGTATCCGATACCCGCGAGCACAGCCAGGCAAGCAACGAGGCCGACAACGGGGCCAGTGACGCCGGTCGCAACAGGCTGCGTCTCTGTCTGCTCCCGCCGGCTCAGCCAGTCGGCAACCAGGAATCCGACTCCGGCAGTCGAAACCACAATATGAAGATAAAGTTTGTTCCACTCCGACCGCGGAGTTCCCGTCTTGATCAGAATCAATCCGACCACGGCACCCGCCGCGATCAGCACCCAACCAATTCGGGCCAGCCAGCCCTGGGTCCGAAGCAGTTTGAATAGCTTAAGCGCAAGCAGAACGGAAACGATCACGCCCGCTAAAGCATGCAACAGGACTACACCCGCATAGAAAATGTTGGGCTGCGGAAGAGCGTAGAGGTAGGCAGCAGAAACAGCGAGGAAAAACACCAGCCCGGGCAGGGCTCGACCGAAAATTCTCCCTGGAAGTGTCATTGAAACGTTGCGCAAATGCCGGAACCTGCTTTGAAACACTCAGCCCCACAATGGCTGAACTTGCGCGCTCACAACGTTATACAGAGACTCCATTGGTTGGAATAATCGAAAAATACTATCGGCAAATTCGCACGCAGAGGCCGAAGCGATTCTCAGTGAATTGGAGGCTCTCTCCATCCACCGCACTCTTTCTCCAGCGCGGCGGCGACCGATAGCACTTCCTCTTCCGCCCATGGTCTTCCGACGATTTGCACGCCGGCCGGAAGACCCTCGCCTTTTTCGCTGATGGGCACCACAACCGCTGGATTCCCCAGCAGGTTGAACCACTCTGTGTAGCTCCACGCGTCGAGATAATGGATCGATTTTCCTTCGACGACCCAACTACGCTCGCGGTGCCGAAATGCCGGAATAGCGGCCGGCGGGCATAGCATAATTGGATATTCCCGCATCTGCCGCATAAACTCCACCTGCAACTGATCGCGACGAAACCACGCCGCGAGAAGCGAATTCTCGGTGAACTGTGGCTCGGCAGCCGACCATTCCAGAAACTGTTGAAGCATCGGGCTGATGTCTCCCTCGCGCCGGTCGAACATCGGCCCGATCAGCATCCCTCCAACCTTCACGAAGAATTTCTTCCAGAGCACGCGCGCTTCATCAAGGCCTTGCGGACGAAATGGTTCGACCGCAAATCCTGCGTGGCTCAGAGCCTTCGCCGCTTTTCGAACTGCCGCGCGAATCTCAGGCGCGACCGGCGTTCGTCCGTCATCTTCGAAGTATCCGATCTTGAACTGCCTGATTTCGGATTCGCCCGGCCAGCGCACAGGCACCGGCGCGGCACATGTGTCGCCATCGTCCGGACCCTGCATCACTTCGAACAGTATTTTGAGATCGGCCACAGTGCGTGCCATCGGACCGACGACTCCCAATATCGCGAATGGACCACCCGAAGCCGGGAAATGGCCCGTCGACGGAATTCGACCCGGAGTCGGCTTCAGCCCACAGATGCCGCTGAAATGAGCGGGCACCCGGATCGAACCACCGCCATCGCTCCCAACTCCGCCAGCCGACATGCCGGCCGCGATCGCCGCCGCCTCGCCGCCGCTCGAACCACCCGGAGTTCGCTCCAGATCCCATGGACTGTTCGTTCGCCCGTGCAGAAGATTGTCGGTCTCCCACGCCATCAGCAATTCGGGGGTGTTCGTCATGCCCATCACGATCGCGCCGGCCCTTCGCAAGCGCGAAACGAGTGGCGCATCTTCCGCCGGAACGTATCCTGCACGCAACCGCGTCCCCGCCTCGCATTTCATCCCGGCAACATCCACGGAGCTTTTGATGCTGATCGGCACGCCATGCAGAGGGCCGACTTTCCCTCCCGCGGCAAGAACTTCTTCTGCAGCGCGCGCATCCCTCCGGACTCTCTCAGGAGCAACATCGACAAACGCGTTCAGCTTCGGATTCAGTCTCTCGACTTTCGCCAGATGGGCTTCCGCCAGTTCCAGCGGAGAAATCTTTTTCTCCCGAATTTGTCTCGCCATTTCTGCTGCAGGAAGGAACGTAAGATCAGCCACTCAGGTCTCCGGACGAAAACGCAGTCTAGCATGTGCTCCGGAGCGATCGCCTTTACCCAACGCCATTGCTCGGTCAAGCGCCATTTTCTCGGCCGAGGTCAAACTGCGGAACGTTCCTTTCGCCAGATCGTCCAGTTGGAGAGGGCCGATCGCCACTCGCACCAACCGCAGCACCTCGATTCCACATATCTCGAGCATCCGGCGAATCTGCCGGTTTTTCCCTTCGTCCAGTGTGATTTCGAGCCAGCAGTTCTTTTCGCCCGAACGCAATAACGCCGCCTTCTTCGTCCCCAATACATCTCCGTTCTCCGTCTTCACTCCGCGCACGATCGACTGAATAAAAGCCTCATCGACAATGGCGCCGATCTGCACGTGATACGTTTTCTCGAGATGCGTTTCTGGCGCGCCCACACGCGCTCCCCATTCCGAATCGTTCGTCAGCAGCAGAAGTCCCTCGCTAGCCTTATCAAGCCGCCCGACCGGCGCTACCCATGGCAGACTCTGATCCGAATTCTCAAAGATCGAATAAACCGTCTTGCGGCCTTTCTCGTCCGATGCCGTCGTCACCAGTCCCCGCGGCTTGTTCATGACGAGATAAATCCTCCCCTCGGCTTCCAGCGCTCTTCCATCGATAGCAATCCGATCCCGCCCAAGAATGACCGGCGTCTCGGGATCGAGCCGGACGCTCCCATTCAGCCGCACTCGACCCGCCCGGACCAGGATGCTCGCCTGGGATCGCGAGCAATAACCGAGCTTTGACAGCGCCCGAGCTAGCCCGATTTTTCGTTCGCCCGCTCCACCCACCGGTCCATGCTAACCGAATGCAGAATTCCGCCGCGAACCCTAAAGTTGATACGATATCTGCTCAATCGAATAAAAGGAGCCCTTCATGGCCCACCAGCACCCTCCGCGCTTTCTCAAGATTGTCGATGACGCCCGCTCGCGCATCCGCGAAACGAATGTAGACGAAGTAAAGAGGAGAATGGATCGTGGCGATAAATTCATGCTCGTCGATGTTCGCGAAGAAAGCGAATTCGCCAAAGATCATCTTCCCGGCGCAGTTCACCTCGGCAAAGGCGTCATCGAGCGCGACATCGAGGGACGAGTCCCAGATCTCCATCAGGAGATGGTCCTTTATTGCGGCGGGGGATACCGCTCCGCACTCGCGGCCGACAACTTGCAGAAGATGGGATATAAGAACGTCATTTCGATGGATGGCGGCATCCGCGGATGGCGCGAAAAAGAGTATCCCCTGGTCAAGGATTGAACAGCATTCTACTTACGCCACGTGCAGTTTTTTCTGCATCTGTTCCAACGTCACGCCCTTCGTCTCGGGATAAATAAACAACACCACAAAGAACTGCAGAATCATCATGGCGGAAAAGAACATGAATGGGATCGACTTCGACCAAGCTGCCAACGTCGGGAATGCGAATGAAATCGCCGCATTCATCAGCCAATGCGACAGGCTGCCGAGACTCTGTCCCTTCGCCCTCACACGATTGGGAAACACTTCGCTGATGTAGACCCAGATCACCGATCCCTGTGAAAATGCGAAGCTCGCGATAAAGCCGACCAGCAGCCACACCAACCAGTCCTGATGGCGGTTCATCGAGAAAATTGCGGCGACTCCACCCAGGCACGCCGCCGTTCCCACCGCCCCGATCAACAGAAGTTTCTTCCGCCCGACCTTGTCGATGACTGACATCGCGAACACGGTAAAGATTAGGTTGGTAAGACCGACAACCACCGCCTGCAAATCTCCTGAGACCTTGCTAAAGCCCGCAGACGCGAAAATATCATTCAAGTAATAGAGAATCGCGTTGATACCCGAGAGTTGATTGAAGAATCCGATTGTGACAGCCAGGAAGATCGGCAGCCGGTATTTGCGCGAGAATAATGGTTCGTCAGCATGCCCGTGCTCGGCATCGATGGAGGCAACGATCTCCCGGAGGTCTTCTTCGTAGTTTTCTTCTCCGGTCATCTGCAGAACTCGGCGAGCCTCGTCGATCCGCTGTTTCTTGACCAGCCAGCGCGGACTGCGCGGAATGGCAAACAGCAAGAACAGGAATAAAGCTGCCGGAGCTGCGGCCACGCCAAGCTTCCAGCGCCATTCCTCATCCATGCTGAAATGCTGCAATCCGACGAGATAATTCGACAGGTAAGCCAACAAAATGCCGGCCACGACATTGAATTGAAAAACTCCCACCAGCCTGCCGCGCCAGTTCGCGGGAGCGATCTCGGCAATGTACATCGGTCCAAGGACCGAGGATCCGCCGATTCCGAGTCCGCCGAGAAATCGAAAGAACACTAACGCGTCCCAGTTCCAAGCGAACGCGCATCCGAGGGCAGATAAAACATAGAGCACAGCCATTACGCGCAGACTGTCGCGCCGGCCGAACCGATCTCCCGGCATCCCGGCGAACATTGCACCCAGGATCGTGCCGATCAATGCCGCGGAGACCGTTACGCCGAGAAGTTGGGCGGAAAGATGGAAAACAGTCGTGAGATTGCTGGTTGTTCCCGAAATGACGGCCGTGTCGAAGCCAAATAGCAGTCCGCCGAGCGCCGCTACGACGGTGCTCCGGATCAGGTATCCGTTCAGTTTCATGCGAGGCGCCCCCGAAGCGAACGGAAATCATCGCACATAGGCGCGAACGTATCCAACCGCAATCATTTCCGGAGCCTAATTATCCGGGCAAATTCACTCGATGCCATAAATATTCAAATAGCCTCCCTTCGAGCCGCCGGCTGTCCCGACATACACTTTTCCATTCGCCACGCTCGGGACGCTGAACTTCACCGCTATTCCGGACGGCACATCGGTCGAAGCACCTTTCCTTGTGCAAGATGATTTCGCCACGCTCTGATCGGTCGTGTAGAGGCAAGTCAACTTAGTCGCGTCGAAAGCCCAAAGTCCCGCAACGCCGCCATTCAGCGCCCGGTGCGAGTCAGTGGCCCACACGATCGCCTGCGTTGCAGTCGTGCTAGCGGCAGAAACCGTTGGAGTCGGTCCGGGCCAGCTGAACTTATGTGATGTCGTCGCGGTGGGAGTCGTGCAGAATCCAGCCTTCCCGTCGCTCTTCGTGCAGTTGCTTCCGGTAGGATAGAACTGGAATTGCATGATCCCCAGATTCTTTCCGCCGAAATACGCGTAACCCGTCGAGCCGCCTCCGCCAGAAGTCGTGTTCCACCACGCCGGTGATCCCCATATGCCGCACTCTTGTGAGTCGTCGTAGCAGACGGCGTGATACAACGCCTGCGTCGTTGAGTCGGAAGCCCCATTCCCTGTGTATCCACCCAGCGAACCCGTCGGAGAAGTCTGCGCAAGATAGACATTCCCTTCCTTCCCCGCTTGCACTAACAGATTCTCCGGATTGCCATTCTCCTGCGCCGGCAGCAGCATCAAGCCGCCCGCGCCAAGGTCGTAATCGTACCGATTCCGAGTTGTCCAGTCGTATGCGGTAAAGAAGTCGAGCACGCTGAAAGAGTTTCCCAGCAGCTGGAATTCGAGAATGGAATTTCCATAATCGCAAGGAGATTTCGTACAAGAAGTCGGATTATCGTTCGGGGGCAGGCTGATCTTCACATTCGAATCGCCATTTCCGACCGCAAGAAAAATGTGACCATCGCTGCTGTCGGCCGCAGGGCCGGATCCTCCTTCCCATATTCCACCTTCATATGACGTTTTCGACGGAACCGATGCCCAGATCGCGGTTTGGGTCAGCGCCGTCTGCCCCGCATTCAACTGGTACGCCATCATCCATCCGTTGTAGGGGAAATTCGTGTGATCGCAATGCGCTCCCCAGGTAATGACGATCTGCGGATTTTGCCCTGACTCCGTTAGCGCGAGCAGCGCTCCGCGTTGATTCTGCGTCAACGAATACGGTGGATTGGTGCCGGTCTTCCCTTGATTGAATGTGATCCCGTTGAAGGTTCCGCCAATGTCGATCGATGCGTACGGAGTCGTAGCACTCACGCCATTGCCGCCGTCGATGATACTCAACGCATAGAGCGTCTGCTTGTAGCTGTATGGAGTGCTCGTTGTCTTCAGCTTTGCGACCGCATATAAAACACCGCTCGTGATGCTCGTTTGACTGCGATTGCCACTGATATCGATGACCGGTGTTCCCGTCACTCCAATGTCCCCGGGATTAGGCAAAATATTGGCACAGCCGTTCACGTCAGAACTCTTGAGAAATGTGTATCCCTTGGGCGTCAGATTCGTTGACCAGAGGATCTTTCCCGAAGACCCATCAATCGCATACACCCAATTCTGTTCCGTTGCCACGTACGCGACATCCGCGTATGTCGTGCCGCTGATCGTGACGTTCGGAAGAACAAGCGGCTGCGCATAAATCGCGCCATTCACCACGACGGAATATTCTTTTTTGAATTTCTGACCTGACGTCGCCGTGATCGCCGCCTGCGTGAGAGTCGGCTCGCTGGAGTTATATCCGAGACGGCTGGTACCGCCTTGATACGTGGTCAGGCAAACATTGTTTGTGGAAGTCGTCGGACAACCTGCAACATCTTGCGCCGCAGCCACAGTCGTCAGCAGGACTAAACAGATCGTGCTAAGAAGGAGAAAACTTACTTGGGGCCCAGGAATACCAGTCTTCACTTGCGCCTCCAAACCTGGGGGGAGGGCAAAAGCGAATGTATATGGCCCGGAACCGGGGGGTCAAGGATGAAACTTTTGTCATCCGCAAAGTGCGTATCCTGACAAAGAAAACGGCGGCACTAAACCGCTCGATATATCAGCAGCGCTACAAAATACAGAGTTTTATGGATGGCTTCCGCTCTTCGCCTGAAGTAAAGTCCAGTGCGATTTTCTGTGAGGCTGAATAGAAAGAACTCTTGCGCGAATAGGAAGCGTCGTTCCGCTTGAATTTCACAAGTGATGTCCACGTTGTCATTGCGCTTATTTCTATTCCCTCGATACTCCCTATTCGAGCTTTTCCTCACAATAGTTAGCCCAGCGGCACGGTGGACCCGTTCCACCGTGCTGTACTTTTGTTCTTGTGAGAAGACAAATCCACCTCCCTTAGAATATGCAGAGGTGCGAATCAGCATGGCTCGCGTATTGATCACTGGTTCTTCCGATGGCCTCGGCCGAATGGCGGCGGAGATTCTCATCAAGCAGAGGCACAAAGTAGTCCTGCATGCTCGCAACGAACAACGCGGCCGCGACGCGATGTCAGCCGTCCACGGCGCGGAAACCGTTCTAGTTGCTGATCTCTCGAGCGTACGTCAGACAAAAAGTCTCGCCGATCAGGTCAATTCTCTCGGCTTCTTCGATGCTGTCATTCATAACGCCGCCGTCGGCTATCAGACACCGAGACGAATTACGACCGAAGATGGACTCTCACAGGAATTCGCTGTGAATACGCTTGCGCCGTACATTCTCACCGCTCTTATTCATTCAGAAGCCGAAGCGCCTCATTTACCTGAGCTCGGGTCTCCACAGGAGCGGCGATACAAGCCTACAGGATCTGAATTGGGAGCATCGCCCATGGAGAGGACAGCAGGCTTACTCCGACACAAAATTTCACGACGTGCTTTTGGCATTCGCCGTTGCCCGCCACTGGCCAAATGTTCTCTCGAACGCGCTCGAACCGGGATGGGTTCCGACCAAGATGGGCGGCCCTAATGCTCCCGATGACTTGAACGAGGGATATCGCACACAAGCGTGGCTCGCCGTAAGTGACGAGCCCGATGCAATGGTCAGCGGCGAGTACTTCTATCACAAGCGGCTTCGCAGCCCTCTTCCCGCCACGCGTGAGACTGAACTACAAGAAAAGCTCATCGATGCTTGCCAGCGATTCTCAGGTGTAAGACTGCCGGACTAGAAGGCTTTCGCCGCCGTTGAAATCGCAACGACCACACCGATGGTATACTTCGCGCCGAACCCCCAGAGGCGATGCCGCGGAAGAAAGATAACAAAGGTTTAACAAAGCTTTCGGAAGCTGAACTCGATCTTGTCTCTCACATCGAACAAGACTACGAGTTGGAGACTGATCTGCTCGGAAGCAATCCACTCCTTCGTCACCTGAAAAACGGCAAGGTGATTCGTCCCGTCTCTGCAACGCAAAACACGATCAAGGCGCTCGAACAACGGGGTGTAATCGCCCCTGCAAAGGGACGTGAGCCGCTCAGTCTGGTCTGGCTGCTGACAAAGAAATCAAAATAAGATATTCCGCGACTACATCATGTTGGGTCACCACCGAATATTATCTTTCTCCGGCCGCCAGGCTTTCCCGCGGAATTGGCTTCCCATGCACGAACACTGTGGTGATACTGTCGTACGCATCGACTGTTTGCAACGGATTCTTCGTCGTCATCACGAGATTTGCAACCTTCCCCGGCTCGATGGTTCCGATCTGCGAATCCAGTTTAAATTCTCGCGCGTTGTTGATGGTGGCGGCACGCAAGATCTGGGCTAATGACAATCCCGCTTTTTGCAATTGCTTCATCTCCAGATATCCGTTCAGGCCCGGAAGATTGCCGTAAGTCGGCGCGGAAGGAGTGTCGGTCCCGAATAGAAAATTTGCATCCTTGCTGCCTAGGTACCCAACTACTAGTCGCACGCGGTGGAACGGTCCATTCTCCAGCCCTTCATACACTGCCTTGTCCGGCGAATTGCCCTCATTGATTTCTTTCTTGAACCATCGGCCCTCGGGAGTTTTGAACCATGCCGCCATTTCCGCGGGCACAACCTTCGGAATCCCCCGCATGTTCAGATACTCCGGATCGAAATAAGCGCTCAGCCCTGAGAGAACCTGAATCGTAGCCTGATAGCCAATTTTCTTTTCGACAATCTGATCGAGAACGTCTTTGATCTTATCCGGCAAACCGCTCGCATCGTCGAGCCTGCCCCAATTCCACATTCCGTGCGCGATTACATCTACATCTCCGTCGACAGCGAACTTTTGCGCCTCAAAGCTATTCGCGTGCATCACCAGAACCAGGCCATTCGCCGTTGCCGCCTTTCGTATCTCCGACAAAACCTCAGGGCTCATCACCGGAAGGTTCCTGACGCCTCCAAACCCGCGCTCGAAAAAAGTCTTCACGCAAATCCCGCCCGCGCTTTTTACTCGCGCCACGTCGGCCGCGGGCGTGTGTTCTTCCGGCTTGTACTCAGCCGGTATGCTGGCGGCCTGCTTTGGGTCATAGATGAAATTCGGGAACAGCTTGAATCGCATCTTCGGCGGAGCGTATGACATCGGATACCCGTTCGCAAAAGGCATCGATGGATTACAGCTGTACAAATCCGGATGTAACGGTTGGTGGCGAAAGTCCTCCAACTCCTGAGGAAAAGGCGCGACCAGATCCATCAGCGTTGTGTAACCGTAGTACAAGTAGGAACGGGGCATTTGTTTGAGATACGACTCAACCATTGCCTCGTGTTTGGAATAGGACTTGGCAACCGGCTCATTGAGTTTCACCTGATCCGGAACTATTCCCAATCCTGGGATCGAAGACACGTGGACATGCGAATCCATCAACCCGGGAAGTAAATATTGCCCGCTGCCATCAATCACAGTCGATCCGGCTGGTCTCCTGGCCTTGAGATTTCGATCAATTCTGGCGATGCGCCCGTTCTCAATGAGCACGCTACCTTTTTCGATGTGCTCGAGGTTTCCAGGAGAAACAACGGTGACCCCAGTAATCCAAATTCGGTCTGGCTTCGAGCCAGAACCCGCAAAGGCTGCGACGGAAACCAAGAGAGTACATAGCGTGGCGAATGTCTTCATGCTGAGCCCTTCGGTGGGTATAAGCCTGCTTGATCAATTTACGGAACGCGGCATTGTAATGTTCCATCGATAACTTTATCGCTTCTGGGATTTAGGACCTCACCCGATTCTTTTCTCAGTTCTCGGCACGCTATTCCCATCGCAGCGCCCTAATCGGGTCGATCCCCGCCGCACGGCGTGCCGGAATCATGCTTGCGCCGATCGCCACGCACGCTACCCCCGCCAACGCAATTGCCAGGCTTGCCAGGTCCGATGGCTTCAATCCGTACAGCACTGATGCCAGCGCTCTTCCGGTAAGGAGAGCGAACGGGACGCCGATTGCCGCCCCTATCGCGGTAAGCATAAGACTATCCCGCAGGACCATCCAAACCACTTGCGCACGCTGCGCTCCAACGGCCATGCGCACTCCAATTTCGACCGTGCGACTGTTCACGCGATAGGCTAGCGTTCCATACAATCCGGTTGCAACCAGAACCACGGCAAGAATCGCGAAGAAACCCGCTAGCCGGGCAAACAGCAACTGCTGCGAAATCGTCGTCTCGAATTGCGCTCGCTGAGTCATCGGCTGGATAAGCGGGAGGTCGGGATCGATTTGCTGAACCACCCGCCGTACCGACGGCAGAATTGCCAGCGGCTCGCCCTTCACTCGCAACTCCACCTCCATCTTTGCCGCAACTGGTATCTGCGCATACATGTACCACGCCATCGGAATCGGATCTTCATCGATGCTGCGATACTTGTGGTTCTTGACCACGCCCACGATCGTCATTTGAAATTCGCCATGTTCGGTTCCGATGGTGTGACCCAGCGGATTCTGATTAGGCAGAAAGCGTTGAGCGAACAACTCATTGACAATACCCACATGAGGAGATGTTGCGGTATCGGAGTCTTTGAAATCGCGTCCAGCCATGATCGGCACTCCCAGGGTGTGAAAGAAATCAGGCCCCACCACGTTGCTGCGAACGGTCGAATTGGGGCCAGCATCAACTTTCCCATCCACCATCATGGGCCGATTATTGGACCAACCCGACCCAAGGCGCTCTTCCACGACTGTGGCCGATTCCACCCCGGGCAGCGCCCGCATCTTTCGCATCAGATCCCGATAAAAGGCGGTGTTTTCGGGAATCGAACGAATGTTCTGCGGTTTGACGCCGAACACCACTAGTCCATCGACGCGCATGCCCAACGGAGTGTTCTCGAGATTGCGCAGAGTTCGCACAAGAAGCGTTCCTCCCAAAAGCAGCGCCACACATAGCGCCATCTGCAGAGCGACGATCGTCCGGCCGGTGCGGGATACGCCCCGGTCCGTTTGCGAGGTCGCCGTGGGAGTTTTGAGAACCAGTCCTGGTGTTGCGGCAAGCGCAATGCGCAGCGGCGCTACTCCAAGAAGGAGCGTAGCAAACACCAGAATGATCAAGGTGAAACCGAGCACTCGATGATCCGGGGCGAGCGTGGACTCGATTTGTGCCCATCGTCCAAGCGCCCTGGTCGCAGAATTGCCAAACAGCCACGCCGCAATGCCCCCCATCGACACCAGCAAAAGACTTTCGATCAGAAGCTGGCGAAGCAGTTCCCATCGGCCCGAACCCAGCGCCACGCGCAGCGAGAATTCGCGCTGACGCGACGCGTTGCGCGCCATCAGCAGCATCGCAACGTTGCTCAGTGCGATCAGCAGAACGAAACCCACCATGGTCATCATCATTCGCAGAGGACGGCCGTACATCGCGTCATATCCTGGAAAGCTTTTCGCTTCCTGCAAGCTGAGTGTTGGCCGTTGTTCCCCTGGAAGAGGCGAGCCCAAGCCAATGTATGCCGCCGTTTGAAACAAGGGCTCAAGTTGCGCAGTGGCCTGAGCTCTGCTGATGCCAGGCGCCAGACGGCCAACCAGACGCATGCACCACCACCGCGGATTTGCAATATATGTCTTGCCGTCCTCCGGCGGATTACCCCATGCATTCAGCTCTGCGCGACTCTGCAAAGGAATCCAGAAATCAGTCGAGCGACCAGCTTCCAAGCCCTCGAATCCCTCCGCGGATACGCCCACAATGGTCATCGGCACGCCATTCACATAGAACGTTTGTCCCAAAACTTCGGAACTCTGCCCGAATCGCCGATTCCAGTAGCTGTAGCTGATGACTGCGATTGGCGCATGGTCGTCCTCGTCCTTCTCCGTGAAGCCGCGACCGCGCGCGAACTTCACTCCCAGCCCCGAGAAGAATGTCCCGCTGACCATGTCACCCTCAGCCTCTTCGGTCTGCGATCCGTTGCGCACTGCGACCTTTCCCGTCGCCAAAGGAACATATGCCATAACCTGTGACATGGGGCCGTGCTGGTTACGGAGAGCGTCGTACACCGCATAAGGAAAGGTTTCACGCGAGTCGATCGTGCCCGTCCGTTGCGGCGCTCCGGAAGTGTTGAAATACACCACCCGATCCGGATCTTCAACCGGCAGCGATTTCAGCAACACAGCATTCATTACGCTGAACACAGCGGTATTCGCGCCAATGCCGAGCGCAAGCGTGACCACACAGATCAAAGTCAGAGCACTCGATTTCTTCAGTTGTCGAAACGCATATCGCAGGTCATTGATTAGGGCGGTCATTAGTTATTTACCATCCATCAATGCGGTTTTGGATGAGTTGTATGCAATTTGTGACCCAGATCAGGATCGCCTCCATACTGTGATGTGAACCTTTTCTTTCAGGAAGGAATCCCTTGCTGTTCGTACCCGAACACCAGTGTTCACCAACGGACAGCTGGGAAAATTGTCAGTGTTTCTTAGGCTTTGCTCCTTGCTCCATCTGGGAGCGCAGGTAATCCGCAACTTGAGTCTTGCCTCCGTGCAAGGCCCATCCTTCCGGCGTGCCCTGCCAAACTGTGTCTTTCAAATCCAACCGGGCACCTCGTTCGACGAGCAAACAAACCGTCGCCTCGTTTCCCGCGAGTGCCGATTGATGCAGCGGGGTTGAATGGGCGTGGCATCCGACCGGATTGTACCGGCTCGGACCCTCTCCAGTATCGAGCAGCATACGGACGATCTCCGTACGCCCGAATTGTGCCGACAAAGCCAGCGCTCGATGACGATCATCGGAACCTGTGCCCGGCAACAGTCGTCTCGCGTCCTCCACCCGCCCGAGAGCCGCCGCAGCCGGCAAATCAAGCCGTGCGCCTCTGCGTAGCAGAGCTTCCGCTGCCTCGAACTCCGCCGTGCGCACCGGGCATCCCACAGTTAGGGTCGGCTCCTTGATCGCAGAGCAAATCGATCAGCGCTATCTGGACCCCGCATTCGCGAGCCACGCGTCCTGAGCACACCAGCACAAGAGTCTCGTCCAAGGCTGCCTGATCACTCTTGGCACCAGCGTCCAAAATCACCTTGGCGACTTCCACGATGTTCTCGGGAAGCTTCCCGTGCCGAATCGGATTCTCCGCCACAAATTCCAGGAGCGCGGGATTCTGAAAATAATTGCCGCCTTCGAACACGACGCGTTCATGGACCAGGTTCGGACGAGTGCGCAGATGTTCCCTCAGCCCTTCCACATCTCCGGCATCCAGCAGGTCCACAGCGCAGCGAAACGCAGGATTCTGAATTCGCTCCTGGAACGGAAGCGCCAGGTCGTCTGCTGCTGACGGCTTCTCCACTCTGCGCTTCAGTTTTGGCCGGCTCGCAAACCCTCTTTCGCGGGCAATCGTGAGTTGCGCGTCGGCCAGGCTAAACTTCGCAACGAAGATTGCCACGTCCGTTGCGTGCTTGAATCGCGGATGAAATTCCCGAATCCGCTGTGCGACTTGTGCTTCACGTCTGTCACGCGCTTTCAGCAAATCTTTGGCTTGGTACTTGAGATGATTGAGGTCCGCCTTCCGCGGAAGGGGTTTCACGGGCACACACGAACTCCCTTTCTTGGTCGCCTGATCGTCCGCATGCTTGCAGGCAGAAAGTTAGTTCGCAAAAACGAATCGCGATGAGGTGGACTTCTGTCCTTCCCGCGGACCGGATGCGCCCTGGCGCGCATCCCTAATGTACCACCCACGAAATCGCGACTCCACCCGCGCAATCCGGCATGCTTCAGCCTGCATGACGGAACTTAGTCTCATGGTCAAAGCCGGGCTCACTCCGATGGAGGCTTTGCAAACCGCGACTATAAGTCCGCCGCGGTTCGTTCAGAGAGAAAAAGACTTTGGCACCGTCGCAATAGGAAAAGTCGCCGATCTCATCCTGCTCGACGCCAACCCTCTCGACTACGTCAGCAACACGACGAAGATCAATTCCGTTATCTACGGTGGAAAGATAGTTCTCCGCTCGCGACTCGATCGGATGTTGGACGTTGTCGAAGGTCTCGCCGCGCACGCCGGTCTCTGAAGTGATGGCGAAGGAGATTCAGGAAAAAGATGTGGCCACCGCCGTGCAGCAGTATCGAGACTTGAAAACAAGCCAGCCCAAAGCGTAGGACTTCGGCGAAAATGAACTGATTGGCCTTGGCTACAACTTGCTGCGCGCCAAGAAAGTTTCCGACGCCATCGCAATTTTCCGACTCTCCGTCGAGGTCTATCCGCAGTCGTAGAACACATGGGACAGTCTTGCGGAAGCTTATCATGGACGATGGCGAGAAGGAACTCGCCATCCGGAACTACAACAAGTCCCTCGAATCGAATAAAAAAAACACAGATGCCGTGGAAAAGCTAAAGCAGTTAAGTGCCATTAGGAAGTTGTTCGCAAACAGAAAAACGTGGTGAGCGCGGAAGGAATCGAACCTTCAACCTACTGATTAAGAGTCAGTTGCTCTGCCAATTGAGCTACGCGCCCACGGTGGGAATCGTGCAGCAGGACGAAACAAAAATTATAACATCCATCGATTTATCCCGCGGGATGTGCAGCGGGAAGATTCTGAAATGGACAACAATATCGTGGCGAAGGCGCGTTCCAGATCATGTGCGGCGTGATTCCACGCGCCGTGGTCGACGAAGAAACTTCACGAACGCTGGCGAATTTCGGCGGCCAAGCTGCCGGATTCGCCCGTCGCTGGACGACGCGGCGGCAACGGTTGAACCCCCACCGGAGGCCGGTGTTCAATCGTGCCGATGACTGGCGCTTCGTCCATGCCGTCAATGTATGCGATAGAGGCGAAGCTCTGCTCGCTGCACATGCGGTCGATAAGACGCTGTTGACGTCCGCTCAAGACGGCGTGAGGAAGAATGGGAAAGTTGCGGAACATCCACAACAGGTACATCCGCTGTATGAATGATGGCATTACGTATCGTGGTCCGATCGGCGTCTGTACTTTGATGACGCCGTCCACGAGTTTTTCGATGAACATATACCTGGGCCCGCCTGGGAACCTGAAATTGGCCAGAGCAATTCTAGGGCCGCCATTATTGCACCGGGGCCGATGCAATGGGAAGCCC
>Ga0335081_10007827_pt1 | contig 17117 bp, 14 predicted proteins | sample Lox_Sample_35_FD_206713 | JGI IMG/M metagenome (GOLD analysis project Ga0335081, IMG submission 206713) | Soil microbial communities from Loxahatchee National Wildlife Refuge, Florida, United States - Lox_Sample_3.5 | ecosystem: Environmental > Terrestrial > Soil > Wetlands | place: USA... | reverse complement strand
AAGACTGACGGGGCGGTCATCCTACTTTTCGAGGGTGAGAAGCTGGGCCCGATCGTCGAGCGGGTGGACAAAGCGCTCGGCGGCATGATCGCACGGCTTTTGAAGCGCGGCGATTTCAAGCCCAGGCCCGGAACGGTCCACCTCATCTATCCTGAAGGCAGGATAGCCGCAGAGCGTCTTGTTCTGGCCGGGCTTGGGAAACGAAGCGAATTCACGCTCCATCGGCTGCGCCTGGCGGCCGGTAAGGCGGCGCCTTACTTGCGGGCAGCCGGCGCGACTGATGTTACGGCGTCGTCGGGAGGGATTGGTCTCGACGAAGAAGAAACCGCTCAAGCATTGACCGAGGGGAGCATGCTCGGGCTCTACCGGTTCCTGAAGTACAAGACCGATGAAGAGAATGACCGTAAGAAAGAAATCGGAATGTTGACCATCCTGACGGAGAACGCGTCTTCGGCGGGAGCAATGCAGAAGGGCGTGAAGGCCGGTAAGGCGGTAGCCGAATCCACGATCATGGTACGGGACATGGTGAATTCCCCGGCCGCCGATATGACACCGACGATCATCGCCGCCAAGGCACGGGGTATCGCAAAAGAGTTCGGGCTTAAGCTCCAGGTGCTCGAACGGCAGCAGATGGAGAAGCTCGGCATGGGCGCCCTTCTCGGCGTGGCCTCGGGGAGCGCGCAGCCCCCGAAATTCATCATCATCGAATACAGGCGCGGCGGGAAAAAGCCGTTCATAGCGCTTGTGGGCAAGACCATCACCTTCGATTCCGGCGGCATCTCGATCAAGCCCGCCGAGAACATGGACAAGATGAAGGACGACATGTCCGGAGGCGCCGCGGTGATCGGTGCGATCCGTTCCGTAGCGACGCTCAAGCTCCCCCTCAACATCGTCGGCCTGCTGCCGGCCACGGAGAACATGCCGAGCGGCACCGCGTATAGGCCGGGCGACGTGCTTCGTACCCTTTCTGGCCAGACCATCGAGATCATCAACACCGACGCGGAAGGCAGGCTGATCCTTTCCGATGCGCTGGCATACGCCTGCCGATACAAACCGGCAGTGATTGTGGATATCGCAACGCTCACCGGCGCGTGCAGGATAGCGCTCGGACAGGAAGCCATTGGCATGCTTGGCACGAATGAAAAATTCAAAGAGAAAATGCGCGAGGCCGGCGAAAAGACCGGAGAGCGAGTATGGGAAATGCCGCTCTGGGAGGGGTATTATGACCAGATCAAGAGCGACATCGCCGATATGAAAAACACCGGCGGCAGGGATGGAGGCGCCATCACGGCCGCGGCGCTGCTTTCCAAGTTCGTGCAGAACTACCCCTGGGTGCACCTCGACATCGCCGCGACGGCCTGGACCGAGAAAGACCGGCCCTACACGCCCAAGGGAGCGACCGGCGTCGGCGTCCGGCTTTTGACGCAGTTTTTGAGAGACTACGAGAGGAAAAAGTAACTGCGGATACGCAGGGGCACAAAGTAAGGCAAACACGTAATTGGCCATGGACGCACACGGACAAACAGGGATAAAAAGCAACGGGACATCCTCTTTCAATTCGCACCCGTCTGCGTAACTCGACTCCCTTAATTATTCTCTTCTTTTTTCTCCGCGGTTCTGCGCATCTGCGGAAGCATTCAATTTTTTTCTTTAAATATGGATTTACATCAGATTGAAATATTCTGCATGCTCATCAAGCTCCGCAGCTTTTCCGGGGCCGCGGAGGCGTTGCATCTCACGCAGCCGACGGTGAGCGGACATATCAAGAATCTGGAATCGGACCTCGGCGTGATGCTCCTCGACCGTCTGGGCAAGAGGGTGGTTCCTACCGAAGAGGGAGAGATCCTTTACCGCTATGGACAGAAGCTCCTCGTGCTCCGCGACCACGCGCGGCAGGAGATAGAGGCGATTTCCGGAAAGATGAGCGGGCTTTTGAAAATAGGGGGCAGCACCATCCCGGGGGCCTATATTCTCCCCCTGCTCATCGGCGCCTTCAAGAAAGAACATCCTTCGCTGTCCGTTCAACTCATGATCGATGACACCGCCAAGGTGACGCAGGCGGTGAAGGACGGTGACCTGTGCATCGGCGTTGTGGGGGCGCGGGTCGCCGACGGGCATCTGGAATCGCATGCTTTTCTGACCGATGAACTCGTCGTCGCTGTTCCCGCGGGCCATCCTTGGGCGCATAGAAAGATGATCCCTGTCGAGGCCCTGAAAACCGAGCCGTTCATACAGCGGGAGGAAGGCTCCGGCACACGGCGCATTATGGAAGAGCACTTGGAAGAATCAGGATTCTCTCTCACGGATTTAAATACGGTTGCGGTCGTAGGAAGCAGTGATGCCGTTCGTCAGGCCGTCAAGGCAGGGCTCGGTGTTTCCATCCTCTCGATCCGTGCTCTTCAGGACGATATCCAAGCGGGACGCATTGTGGCTGTACGGTTGAAAGGGTTGCAGCTCGAACGGAGCTTCTCGATCATTTTACTCAAAGGCAAAAGCCGGTCACTGATCTGTCAGGTATTCCTCGATTTTCTGATGAAGGAAAAGCACAAGCTCTCCTGATCCTAATGCTCATGATCACGACCTATCACACCGCCACTTGGTAAAACACTGTTTCATCCCTTTTCGTTTTGTTGTTCCAGCCCTCGGGGTTTCTATTCTCGTGCCGCCGTGCAACCAAAAACAGACGTCTCTATATCATGCGTAAATTCGAAGGCGAAGATTCTCATAAGGGAGGCTGCTGTCAGGAAAAGGCTTGTAGCCTCGAGTTTGGTTGGGGTGTCCGTGCTTTTGTTCCTGTCGTATCAGCACCGGCACGACAGGGAGGTTAGGGTAGCGGCGGAGGCGTGAAGGGAAGAAGTAAGTGGATGTACGACCCCTTGAAGACAGAGACGTGAGCGGTGAAAAGGTTCTCCAGAATAAAAGCCTTGACTCTTTCTCGCGGTGCTTCTAAAATGGTGGGACTTTTTCGTATCCATCTGGACATGAAGGAAGATTTAACATACAATGAAGCCTGCAGGAACCTCGAGAAGGTAATCGTCCAGGGAAGATCGTTTAAAGCGGATGTATTTATCTCCCGCGCTGACGGCCAGAGGTTTGTGGTCAAGGACTTCGGGAACAAAGGCTTCTGGGAACGGAACCTGGTCGGGCGCATGATCATAGGCCGTGAACTCCGGGCATATACCGCACTTGCAGGCATCGACGGCCTGCCGTCACGGTATAAGAGGCTCACTCCGTTTTCCCTTGCCATAGAGTACCTCGAAGGTAAGAACCTGGGCGGCGTTGAGCGGGGAGAGATTGGCCCCGGCGTCCTCCGGCAGTTCGAGCAGATCATCGAAGACCTTCATGAGCACGGGTGGGTCCATCTGGACCTCCAGCGACGATCGAACATCCTGCTTGTCAACGGCAAGGTCTTCGTTGTGGACCTGGCGTCTGCTTTTCATCCAGGAGGGGTACCGCTGGTGGGTCGTTGTTTAACCGGGTTGCTCGGTTTTGCTGACCGGATATCGCTCATCAAGTTGAAGAGTATTTACGCACCCGAGATTATGACGACGAAGGAACGGAAATGGCTGAAGCTTCGGAACCTCGTGATGCCGACGAAGTGGTGAGGTGGGCTCCGTAAGGCGTGATTGGCGAGAGGGAACGCTGCTGCACCTTTAAGCAAGACATAAGGAGAGTATGATGGCGGAAAAAGGAACATTACAGTACAAGCTGACGAAGATTACTACGAAGACGGTGCTGGCAGCCTTGGCGGCGATCATCCTGTTTTACCTGGCAAAGCCGGAACCGGCATGGTTCCTGGCCGGAGCCGTGATCACGGTACTCGGCGAGGCGCTGAGGCTCTGGGCCGCCGGTCATCTCCGGAAGAACAAGCAACTTACGACCACCGGACCCTACTCGTATGTCAAGAACCCGCTCTATATAGGCACGCTCCTCATCACGATCGGTTATAGCGCCATGGCAAGGAACATCTATATCATGTTTTGCGGTTTTGTGTGGTTCTTTGTGTACTATGCACCGTATAAGAAACAACAGGAGAACGAGAAGCTTATCAGTAGCTTTGGCCAGCCCTGGGTGGAGTATGACAAGGCTGTGCCTGATTACCTTCCCCGCATCACTCCCTATCCGGGGCGGGGAACGAACCGATGGAGCTACGACGTGGTGAAGGAAAATTCTGAACACGAGACCGCCATCGGGGTTTTCATCGGTTTTGCGGTGATGCTGTACCTCCTGGTGAGATAGAAGGAGGCTTTCCTGCTGTCGGGCTTCAACTGACATCCCTGCAAAGCGGGGATCTGTCGTCACGGTTTTACTTCCTTTTCAAATCGTCTTGCCTCTTCGTCAATGCGATACCGAGCATGTTCCCCATCATGACATAATCATCGGGAAGAGAGTATATCTCAAAGAGTGCCCAGCCGAGCCGTACGGCATGCGCCGTCAATCAGATGCGGGTACAAACTTCCTCCAAGCCTGATTCATTGACACTGCTGTTCATTATGGAGTAATATTTATCTATGCCGAAATTCAAGATCGTATCTGACTTCAAGCCAACGGGAGATCAGCCGCAAGCAATTGAGAAGCTCGCAGAAGGCGTCATCAAAGGGCTCCATCACCAGGTGCTTCTGGGCGTAACGGGCTCGGGCAAGACATTCACCATAGCGAACGTCGTCGAGAAGGTCCAGAAGCCTACGCTCGTGATCGCTCACAACAAGACGCTTGCGGCCCAGCTTTACAACGAGTTCAAAGAGCTTTTCCCCGAGAATGCGGTAGAGTACTTCGTCTCGTACTACGACTACTACCAGCCCGAGGCGTATCTCCCGACCACGGACACCTACATCGAGAAGGATTCATCCATCAACGAACAGATAGACCGTATGCGCCACGCCGCAACGAACGCGTTGTTCGAGAGGAACGACGTGATTGTCGTGGCATCGGTATCGTGCATCTACGGATTGGGCTCTCCCGAGGCGTACCACGGCATGCTGCTGTTCCTCGAACGGGGACAACGCATTGAGCGGAACGATATCCTCCGGAAGCTCGTGGACATCCAGTATACGAGGAATGACTTCGATTTCCAGCGCGGGACCTTCCGGGTCCGGGGTGACGTAGTCGAGATCTTTCCGGCGTCCTATGAGAACACGGCCATCCGCATCGAGCTCTTCGGCGACGAGATCGATGCAATCTCCGAGTTTGATCCCTTACTCGGAACGCCGCTCCAAAAACTCGATAAGGTCGCTGTTTACCCAGGCAGCCATTACGTGATCCCTGACTCGAGAATTAAAGCGGCAATTGACGGCATCCATGAGGAGCTCCAGGAGCGCATCCAGTATCTCCGCAAGATGAACAAACTCATTGAGGCCCAGCGCATAGAGCAGCGCACGATGTTTGATCTGGAAATGATCCAGGAGATGGGCTATTGCCACGGCATCGAGAACTACTCCCGCCACCTTTCGGGAAGAGCGCCTGGCGAGCCGCCGCCCACGCTCCTCGATTATTTTCCGAAAGACTATCTCCTGATCGTGGATGAGTCCCATGCCACAATTCCGCAGATCGGCGGCATGTACAACGGCGACCGGGCGAGGAAGACCACGCTCGTGGAATACGGTTTCCGGCTGCCCTCGGCGCTCGATAACCGTCCGCTCAATTTTGAGGAATTCAATGAACGGGTAAACCAGATCGTGTATGTTTCGGCAACGCCGGCCGATTATGAAGTCGAGAAGTCAGGCAACAGGATCATCGAGCAGGTCATCCGGCCCACCGGTCTCACTGACCCGAAGATCATGATCAGGCCGGTCAAGGGGCAGGTCGATGATCTTCTGAATGAAATCAGAAAGCGGGCAGAGGCGCACGAGCGCGTTCTTGTCACGACGCTCACGAAGCGCATGGCCGAGGACCTGACCGAGCATTACAAGGAACTGAACGTGAAGGTGGCGTATCTGCACTCCGACATCGACACCCTGGAGCGCGTGGACATCATTCGCGACCTGCGCATGGGAAAGTATGACGTGCTGATCGGCATCAATCTCCTGCGAGAAGGGCTGGACATCCCCGAGGTCTCGCTCGTTGCAATCCTCGACGCGGACAAGGAAGGATTCCTGCGTTCCACGCGCTCGCTCATCCAGACCATGGGCCGAGCAGCGCGAAACGTGAACGGCGAAGTGATCCTGTACGCGGAGAACATAACCGATTCTATGCGAAACGCCATATCCGAAACGAACAGGCGTCGCCAGGTACAGGAGGATTACAATAAGACCCACAGCATCACGCCGCAGTCAATCAAGAAGAACATCCAGGCCGCGCTCCGCACTGTGTACGAGCAGGATTATTTCACGGTACCGGTCGCCGCTGAAGAGGCAGGCGAGTACGTGCAGACGGTGAATCTCCCCGCTCTCATCGCGTCTCTCGAGAAACAGATGCGCGCCGCGGCAAAGGCGCTGGATTTTGAGACAGCGGCCGAACTCAGGGACAAGATCAGGTCGCTAAGGCAGAAGGAGATGGCGGTGGGGGTTAAGGTGGAGTAGGGGCAGAGCAAGATATATATGACTCTCGTAGAAAAGCTCCAGAACCTCCCGGACTCTCCGAGAGTCTATCTTAAGGAGAACATCAAGGGGCATGTAATATGCGTCTCCCATCCCCCCGGAGAGGTTTCGGGAGGAGAGAATCATCTGCTGCTATAGCTCCGCTACTCCAACATGAGGCCGTATTTCCGACCCTTTTAAGCCAAAAAGAGAGGGCGTTGTTCCTGAACGCCCTTTGCAACAGACCATTCTTGCTATCTCGCTCCCGAACGGGATACAATTCCTCGCCCCGAACCCAGCATGGCTTATCGTGCCGGCGCACCTGGTTGAGGCGGAGGATAGACCGGCGATGTTTCGTTCAGAACAGGTCCGGAGAGATCCGGAGGGGGCGGGGGCGGCATCCTCCGTACATTACGTACTCTCATGCCCGGGATAACATTCCCATTTAAATACATGCACTGCTGATAGGCGATATCGTACCGTTGCTGAGCTTGCCAGCCATAGTATTCGCCGGCACTGGAACCTTGGGCAGTACCGATCATAAGTCCTGATGCCGCTCCAATCGCCGCGCCCGTACCTGCAGCGCCTGAGGCTGCGCCGATTGCCGCTCCAAGTCCTGCCCCGATGGCCGTGCCCACCGCCGCCCCTGAGGCGGTATTCTGATTAACCGCTTCCTGAGGGCTCAAACCGATCTGCTGTCGTGCCCACTGTCTGCAGACCGCGTCATCGGCCTGGAACTGCTGAAAGGTCTTACCAGCACCTGGCAGGACCATAACGCTCGGGCCTGTCGGGAGAGTGGCGCAACCGCCCAACATGACTATCATCAGAAACGCAAAGGTGCGAAGTTTCGCATTCATAAGCATCTCCTCATTCCCTTCATTTCGGTGGCCCCGCAGGGGGAACGACCTTCAGCCAGCCTTTGGGGCACTGTTTGACGTAAGGGTAATAGTTCTTTGAATCCGGGCAGAAATACCAGTAATACTCTTCCTCCTGCTGCGGAGTCTGCATATCGTATACCGGCTGCTGCTGCTGGATCACGACAGGCTGAGATGGATAATATGGGTAGCCATAGCCATAGCCCGGATAGCCCCACCACGGGCCCCAACCCCAACCGCCACCCCAACCCCAGCCCCAACCCCAACCTGGTCCGATTCCCACCACAACGCGTCCGCCGCCATGGTAATATCCGCCACCATGGTAATATCCGCCACCATGTGCATATGCGGGCACAGTAATCATTACCATCAGCACGAGGATGCTGAAAAGAATAAGATAGACTGGCTTCTTCATTTATCTCACCCCTTTGTATTAAAGTAGATATTACTCCACATCGCGCCACTCCACGTGTCTACCGCGCATTGCTTCCCGCTGAAAACTGCTCCCTTAGTATAGGCATTCCCTTATATTTTAGACCTCTAGCGGGGCAAAAGGTTGAATAAAGAGCTATGCGGAAAAACCATGCCCTCTTTCATACTTTTTAATCCTTCGCTCTCACAGCGCCTTGTTTCTCGAGCTTGGTCAAAGCACCGTCCCGAAGGGCAATCCTGTCGATCATTACGCGTTAAGGAATGGACTTTGCCCGTTCAAAGTGAACAATGCCAGCACCCTTCGGCAGTCTCCAACAATTCATCACTTATATATATATTATACCGCCATTCTTAAGAGTAATACAAATCAAATGTCCTTTTGGCCACACAGGGAGTTATCGTGTGCGACCGACGTGGGGGAATGGCTATTAAATACTGCAATAAGGAGGAGATTTGCGTCATTGATCTTTGGATCCAGAATAACCGGTGTCCTTCCCGTCTGATCCATGGTACAATGGTCGTACAATGACTCTCCAAGAAAAACTCCAGAACCTCCCGAATGCGCCGGGCGTCTATATCATGAAAGACGCGAAGGGACATGTGATCTACATCGGCAAGGCTGTGTCCCTCTGGAACCGGGTGCGTTCCTATTTTCAGAAGGGATCCAAGGGCGAGAAGACCGAGATCATGGTCCGCCAGATCGCGGACCTTGAGACAATCGTAACCCATACTGAGCTCGAAGCCCTGGCCCTGGAATCGAACCTCATCAAGAAACACCGCCCCCGCTATAACGTCATCCTCCGTGACGACAAGAACTATCCCTACCTTCGATTCGACATAAAATCCGAATATCCGCGCCTTGAAGTGGTGCGCAGACTCAAGAAGGACGGTGCGCTCTACTTCGGACCCTACGTTCCGGCCGGAGGCATGTGGGAGACACTGGCGCTCATACGCAGGACGTTCCCGCTTGCCTCATGCAAGAAAGAGCTGGGTAAGAAGCCAGAACGGGCCTGCGTCCAGTTCCAGATCGGACGATGCATGGGGCCATGCACCGGCGATGTGGACAAGGCCGCGTATCAAGATATCGTATTACAAGTACGGCTGTTTCTCGAGGGAAAGAACCGCGACCTCCTCGATACGCTGAAGCATCGAATGGAGGAGTCTTCAGAGAAGATGGAGTATGAGCGCGCTGCGGAACTGCGGGACCGTATCGCGAAGATCGAAGGAGCATTCGAGAAGCAGAAGATCATCTCCCCAGGGTTCGAGAACCAGGATGTTATCGGCATGGTATCTGAGGCTGGCAGGGCGGACATCCAGGTGCTCTTTATCCGGAACGGCATGCTTCTCGGACGAAAGGACTTTTACCTCGATGACGTGCGAGGGATGACGGAGGAGGATATCCTCGCAGAATTTCTGCACCAGTTCTACGCCAAGGAAATGATCATCCCCTCCGAAGTGCTGCTGCCCGTTGATGTTCCCGACCGCGAGGTCTTCGAAACCTGGCTCACGGAAAAGCGGGGTGCAAAGGTCGAGGTGCCGGTGCCGCAGCGCGGGAGAAAGCGTGAGCTGGTGCAGATGGCATCTGACAACGCAAACCAGTCGCTCCGCGAGCACCTGCTCTCGCGCAAGAGCAAAGAGCGCATCCTTCTGAGGCTCCAGGAAGAACTGGGACTCAGGAACCTTCCGCGCAGGATCGAGGCGTTCGATATCTCGACCATACAGGGTACTGAATCGGTGGCAAGCATGGTATCGTTCGAGAACAACCTGCCGGACAAGAGAAATTATAAGAAGTTCAAGATACACTCTGTCGAAGGACAGGACGATTTTGCGAGTATGGCGGAAGTGATTAGACGAAGATACACGAAATCGAAGCAAGACGGCATTCTGCCGGACTTGATCCTGATCGATGGTGGCAAGGGCCAGCTCAATGCTGCTCTTGATGTTCTCAAGGAACTCGGCATCGAAGGGCCTGATGTCGCCGGATTGGCAAAAGCACGGAGTGGGGAGGAGGGTACAGAAAAAGAGTTCGAAAGGATTTTTCTTCCCGGAGTGGAAGAACCGATCATTCTTGACCCGACGAGCGCGACCACACACCTGGTCGCACGTGTACGCGACGAAGCGCATCGGTTCGCGATCACGTATCACCGGAAACTTCGGGAGAAGCGGGCGGTGCGTTCCGAGTTGGACGATATCCCCGGCATCGGCGAGACGAGAAAGAAGGCGCTGCTCCGGCATTTCGGCAGCGTAGAAAAGATCAAACAGGCGACCGTGGGAGACCTGGCAGGGGTAAAAGGGATGTCGAAGAAGGCGGCTGAAGAAATCTCAGAATTTTATAAAAAGAGGCTGGTAGAACAAGGACAAAGGCATGTTGCCGGAGAGGACGCAGAGGGAAAACCGTAGGAGCATTTTGGACGTGGATAAAAACGGAAAAAATTAATGCATGAGGAAACAAGACCGGGATGCAATACAAGTTCACTTACGAAGGCCTAAATCTCAATTTATCTGCGTTTAGCTGCGAAGATCTGCGTCCAACGAAGATTTTGTTTCCCTCTGCGGCCTCAGCGGTGAAAAAAACCATTGATTCACATTATGTGGTGTCCATCTGTGCTTATTGGTGGTTTCATAAAAAGGAGCCTTCATGACGAACGAACAATGGTTGGAAATATTCAAACATATCGGCAAGAAAATGCGCGAGGGACTGGCTGTAGTCCTCAACAGGGAAGGCGGAACGGTGCCTTTGGGCACAGGGGCTGGCGGGGACAAGACCTTCCCTGTGGATAAGTGGGCCGAGGACATCATCATCGCGGCGCTTGTGCAGGCGCAGCGGGAAGGCGAGGCCTTTACGCTCATCTCCGAGGAGCTCGGCGTCAGAAAGTTCGGTGAGGGGGACAAGATCGTGCTCGTCGATCCCATCGACGGGAGCAACAATGCAAAGAGCGGGATCCCGTTCTTCTCCACGTCGCTGGCGCTTCTGAACGGGGACACCCTGGACAAGCTCGCCGTGGGCTACGTCATGAACCTTGCAGTAGGAGACGAGTTCTGGGCGATACGGGGTAACGGAGCATACAAGAACGGGACGAGGATCAGAACATCGGCCACGCAAGGCATTACGATCGTTGCGTACGAGGCATCGTCGCCGGCGACTGATCTTCCTCGGATCATGCCGCTGATTGTACAGGCGAAGCGCACACGATGTTTTGGGTCCACGGCTCTCGATCTTTCGTATCTTGCTTCGGGCGCCCTCAGCGTTTTTGCTACGGCAACGGCCTCACGCGCCTTCGACTATGCAGCGGGGATGCTGATTCTCGAGGAAGCGGACGGAGTGATCACCGACATCGAGGGAACAGTGCTCGACCATATTGCCGTGGGATTGAGCCGGACTGTGCCGCTGCTTGCGAGCAAGAATGACTCCACGCACGTGATGGCGCTGAACCTGCTTTCCGCCCAGCGATGATGAATAAGGTGCCGCAGTATTGACATACCATTCTTTTTATGTAATTATGACCTATGGCATTAGTGAACCACACCACGCGAGAAATCAACGCGAAGATCGTATATTACGGCCCAGGCCTTTGCGGGAAGACTACGAACATCCATCTGATCTATCACCGTATCGCTCCCAATCAACGGGGCAAGCTGATCTCGCTCGCAACCGAGACTGACCGGACGCTGTTCTTCGATTTTCTTCCCGTGGAACTCGGGACTATAAAAAACTACCGGGTGCGGTTCCATCTCTACACCGTGCCCGGCCAGGTATTCTACAACGCCACGCGCAAGCTTGTGCTCAAGGGTGCGGATGGCGTAATCTTCGTGGCGGACTCGCAGCGTGCCATGATGGACGCGAACCTCGAAAGCCTGGCGAATCTCCGCGACAATTTCGCAGAAATGGGCATTGACCTGAGCAGCTTCCCCATGGTGATCCAGTACAACAAGCGCGACCTGCCCGATATCATGTCCATTGATGAAATGAACGAGGCCCTGAACCCGCGCAATGTCCCGTTCTACGAGGCGATTGCGACAACGGGCGACGGCGTGCTCAAGACCTTCACTGCCGTGTCCAAGGCCGTGCTTCAAGACATGCAGAGATCCCCTGAACGCCACAACTTTACGCTCGGCGACATTATCGGTAAAGGAGAAAAAAGGACGTATCCGCCGAAGGAGCACTCGAAAGAACGGCTTTCCGATGAACCCTCGATGCCCGGCGCGCCCATGGCAGCGGCTAAACCCGAGATGGCCGCCCTCGAAGAGGCCGTGGATGCCGGGATGAAGGTGAATCTCGGAAAACCGTTCATGGAAGACCGGCAGATCATCCTTCCTTTCGATGTCCTGACCATGGACCGGCAAGACCAGTTCCAGCTCCGCGTTGCTATCGATATGGAATCACCGATGTCTAAGCGGTTCAAGGTAGTCGTTAAAAATTTTAAGAAATGATCAGTTGATACTGAAGAAGCGGATTTATTAGGACCGATGCAGCAGAGGGGCCGATAGCATAGAAAATCAGTATCACCTGTTTCCGGAGCCCCTTGCTGTGAGGTAACTATGTCAAAGGTAACAGCACTTATACCTGCCGCTGGCATGGGCAGGAGGATGGGAAAGGCCGTGGCAAAGCAGTTCCTGCCGCTCGGTGACATGCCTATGCTGGCGCACACGCTCTTGATGTTCCAGCGCGCGTCAGAGATCGATGAGATCATACCGATCCTCTCGAAGGAAGACATGGAGATCTGCCTTAAGGAAATCATCGAACAGTACCATATCACCAAGGTAAAGACCCTGGTCGTGGGAGGCAAGGAACGGCAGGATTCCGTGCAGAACGGACTACAAAAGCTTGAGAAGGACGCGTCGGTCGTGCTCATTCACGACGGGGTGAGGCCCTTCGTCACGCACGATATGATTAAAGATACTGTTGATCATGCCAAGAAGGGAGAGTGCGTTGCCGTCGGCGTGCCGCTCAAGGACACAGTAAAAGAGGTAAATGAGAAGGGCCTGGTCGTCCATACGCTGGAGCGGAGCAGGCTCTGGGCCATACAGACCCCCCAGGCGTTCCCGGTTAAGATCCTCAGACGTGCTTACGAAGATTCGTACAAGCAGAACCTCTATGGGACGGATGATGCCACGCTCGTCGAGCGGGCAGGCGGCAAGGTCCGCGTGATCATGGGAAGCTACGACAACATCAAAATTACCACGCCCGAGGACCTCCTCCTGGCGGAAGAGATCCTCAAGAGAAGGTAGCATGAGAATCGGCACGGGTTACGATGTACACCGCCTCGTTGAAGGAAGGAAGCTTATGATCGGCGGCGTTGATATCCCCTCCGATAGGGGACTGCTTGGCCACTCCGACGCGGACGTTCTCCTACATGCGATCTGCGACGCGCTGCTCGGTGCTGCCGGGCTCGGCGACATCGGCCGGCATTTCCCGGACACGGCGCCTAAGTACAAGGGAATATCGAGCCTCTCCCTGCTTGCCGAGGTGAATCGGCTGCTGACCGAGGGAGGTTTTCGCGTGAACAACATAGACGCCACAATCGTGGCGGAGCGGCCGAAAATGGCAGCCTATATCCCGGCAATGGTCGCGAACATCGCATCGACGGTCATGACGGACCGGTCTGCGGTCAATGTCAAGGCCACGACTACCGAGGGGCTCGGGTTCGCTGGCAGGGGCGAAGGAATTGCGGCATACGCCGTCTGCACTATCGAGCATTCAGCATGAGCGGTTGCATCGGAACGTGCCAGAGGAGGTGGAACGTGCGTTACGCTTTCATCATGGTTATCCTTGCGGCCGCGGTCTTCTCCATCGGTGTACAGACAGGGGCACAGGAGGGAAGCAACGAGCGGAAAAGCTACCTCTATCAGTGGACGGACGACAGTGGTGGTGTTCACATTACGGATGGGTTGGGAAACGTGCCCGAGCAATACCGTCCGAAAGCCCGAAAAATAGAGGAGTCGCGGAAGAATGAGGCCGGGCAGGGTCAGCAGACCCAGAACGTAACGGGCGGAACTGCAGGGCCGGGGAGTGAAGATGAAACAGAGGAAAGCGGGAAGGCAGAATGGCAGGACCGTATCCGGGAGTGGAAGACCCGTCTCAACAATGCGGAGAAGCGCTACCGGGAGCTTGACCAGCAGCGTACGGAGCTGCTCATGAGCTCGGGCGGACCCGCATACGGCCCGAGCGAGAACAAGGTCAAAGCAGAGCAGATTGAGCAACAGATGAAGGAAGTGCAGAAGCAAATCGATGAGGCCCGGAACATGCTCAATGTCGTTATCCCGGAAGACGCCCGTAAGGCAGGAGTGCCTCCCGGGTGGCTCAGGGAGTAGGGATAGCGATTACCGAATAGAAATCAACAAAACTAAGCTACGCTTTTAATCCGCAATCCGAAAATGACAAGATGAGCGAGACATTTCTCAAGATAAGAAAGGACTTTCACGCGGCGATTTCCATGGACCCCGCGGCGACGAGCAAACTGGAGGTCGCCCTAACCTATGCAGGGTTTCACGCTCTCCTGTTCTACCGCTTCGCGCATGGTCTCTGGAAAAAGCGTTTCCCGTTCATTCCGCGTGCCCTGTCGCAGCTTGCACGGTTCCTTACGGGCATCGAGATACATCCGGGCGCTACCATCGGATCAGGGATGTTCATCGACCACGGCATGGGCGTGGTGATTGGCGAGACCAGCGAGATCGGCGACAACGTCACTCTGTTCCAGGGAGTGACACTGGGGGGGACGGGGAAGCTGCGCGGCAAACGCCATCCTACGCTCGGGAGCCATGTGGTCGTGGGAGCCGGCGCCAAGGTGCTCGGGCCTATCAAGATCGGCGATTATGTGAAGATCGGGGCGAACTCGGTCGTACTCCAGGATGTGCCGGACCACTCCACCGTTGTGGGAATCCCCGGGAAAATCGTGAGGATCAAGGATGAGCGCGTGGCGGACGAAGCGCTCCTCGATCATATCCACATACCAGACCCCATTGCAGACCGATTCATTGACCTTCAGGTGCAGATTGATAGTCTGAAGAAGGAACTGGAGAGCATTAAGAGCAAAGCAAAGGGCTGATATCTGATCCGGGATGAATGACGAAAAGCTTGATCACTCCCGTGGTCGTTCATCCAGCATCACTCTTCAATGATCCTGTAGCTGTGCGTGATGGCGCCTGCTTTGGCGAGTGTCGCGCCAACAGAACAGTACTTTTCCAGGCTCAGGGCTATGGCGCGCTCGACAGCCTCTTTCTCCACGCCCTTGCCTTTCACGACATATTCGATGTGGACTTCCTTGTAGATCTTCGGGTAGGAGTCTGACTTTTCGCCCTTTACGTTGATCTCAAGCCCGGCGACTTGCTGCCTTTTTTTCCGGAGGATCGATATGACATCCATGCCTGAGCAGCCGCCGAAGCCCACGAGCAAGAGCTCCATGGGACGAAAGCCGGCGTTGATCCCGCCCGCATCGTCATCAGCGTCCATGGTAAGGGTGTGGCCAGATGTCGCCCTTCCCGTGAACTGCATGCCCTGGACAAGCGTTACTTTAGCCTCAACCATGTTTTTCTCCCCAGCAGATAGTAAATTTCCAAGATGCTATCAGATGTCAGGGCGCGTGTCAATAAGAATGGGGGGCATACGGCATTATATCGAGGTAAAATTATAAAAATATTTCCCTTTTTTTATCGTGGACATAGCATCTTTTAATGATATATTATTCTCCTGCCATGATGCATGTACCATGATGCGGTTAAATTTATCGGGTATTCGGATTATGTGGTTGATGTCAATTATCCAAGGATATTTCTAATTTAATATGTCAGGTTGATTTTTTAATTCTTTCTTCGGTTGGTTACATGCTGGAGCAATTGCCGATTGGATGTTTTGGAAATTGTAATATATTTCCTGAAACAGACAATGATTGCACAATTTGATAATTTAATGTTTCACCTCGGATTAATTAGTGAACAATATTCTATGGAATCGATGTAGCATTCTCTGGCAACCTGTTTGACACAAAGTTGTCGGACGACTTCCTATTCGTTTTTTTCAGTTGTTGCTTTACATCAAGTATAGTATGCTGATGTCATCAGGGGACAGTAACAATTTATCGTTATACTGATGATGTAAAAGATAAAAAAAAACTCTTAACAAGTCGTAGTTGGTTCTATCAGAACAGCCTTAAAACAAATGCATGGCTTCACATGGTCCATGCAGATAGCTCACAAGCTGATTGTCGGATGGCAACGGATATTTTTATGAAAGAAATATATTGTGTTAAATGTGGCAACATGTTTGATCCTAAAACAAATCGAGCATTTATTTTTCCTAAACTCCCCCCAGAAGAACAGATCTGGCCACTTCCCGCTTTAGAAAATATGCATAAGGAATTGAAGAATTTTAATATTGTAAAATGTCCAAAGTGCGGCAGTGAATTCAAATCTAATAAATCAAGAATCCTTTTCGTATTTTCACCAATGGGGTACTTGATATTTAGCATAGCTTTTATAATGTTGTTCGTCTTATATGTTATTCTGTTTGTTGTTAAGAAATAAATCAGCTTAATCTGCAAACATCGAGCACTGGTATAGAACAACCAAATTATCCGAGTTTTAAGCATAATGTAGAGTTAATATTGTTTGCAACTTCAACCACTTAATCCGCATAGCCAATTTATCTTATTAATAAATGACTTTTTTTTACCGGTTTAATGTGAATGCTGGCAGCCAACTTGCATAAATATTTATCCCCGCTTATAAGGTTTTTTCGACGGTATATAACTGGCTGTATTTACTTGCATTGCGAAGTTATATTCTAAACCCTGCAAATTATCACGAGTTATGGTTCAATTAGTTTTTTTTATTTGACTAAAACGCTCTGTAAACATAGAATCGAATGTCTTAATGGTTTCATGTGCACAGCAGCCAATGGCTGACAGTACCAGTTTGCCATATTTTCCTTCCTGAGTCATAAATTTTATTGAACAATAGAAAGGGGGACCACATACCTTAATAATTTTCGTACGCTGTCGTTAAAGCGCGCTGAGGATTACGGTGCAATACAGTTTTTCCAGAAATTGTTATTGAAGCTATGTGATAGCACAACAGCAGAAGATTGCTACAGTGAAATAATTCTATAAGGAGGATTTTCTAATGAGCAAAGATGGTAAGACACCTATGCTTGACGACCTGGAAAAAGGCGCATGGCCGAGTTTCGTAAAAGAGATCAAGAAGGCCGCAAAGAGGAGTAATACGGCGCATGATCTGCTCGGCATCCTTGAGAGATCATATAAGGACAAAGTTACCCACTGGAAGCACGGCGGCATCGTGG
>Ga0335081_10007825_pt1 | contig 17119 bp, 13 predicted proteins | sample Lox_Sample_35_FD_206713 | JGI IMG/M metagenome (GOLD analysis project Ga0335081, IMG submission 206713) | Soil microbial communities from Loxahatchee National Wildlife Refuge, Florida, United States - Lox_Sample_3.5 | ecosystem: Environmental > Terrestrial > Soil > Wetlands | place: USA... | reverse complement strand
CGAACCCCTGCCCCTTGCTCAGCTCGGCGCGGTCGCCGGCACCGCCGAGCGATTTGCCGGGCGGGGGCTTGATGAACACCACGCCGGAGACCGGCGAGGCGTTCACCGTCTTACCCAGCACCGGCGGCGGGGGCGGCGGATCCTTGGCGGTCGTGAACGTCTGATCCGGCCCGAACGTCGTGCCGAGGCCGTTCGTCGCCACCAAGCGAGCATGATAGGTGACGTTCGGGACCAGTCCGGAGAGCGACGCGGAGATCGCATAGCCGGAGAAGTCAGACCCGACCTGCTGGACGGGGGTGGTCTGGTCATACAGCGTGGTCGAGGACCCCGGCCCGCGTTTGCTCAGATCGATGCCGTACTCGAAGTACGCGGTGGTGGCGAGCCCCTCGGGGTCGACCGATCCCGACAGGCCGGCTCCGTTGGGACCGCTCACCACCGGGGGGCCAGCGCTCACCGACGGGGCGGCCGCGGACGAGCAGTTGCCAGCGGTCACCTGCACCGCGTTGCTCAGCGAGCCGTTGGGCGACTGGACCTGGATCGTGTGGGTGCCGGCATCCAACGCAGGGAGCTCGATCCGACTCGAGGACTCAACGGCGGACGAAACCGCGGAGCCGTCAACGAGGACCTGCGATCCCTCGACGAAGTTCGAGCCGTTGATGATCGTAACCGGAGCAGATCCTCCGCCGCTGCACACCTCGACGCTCGAAATTGCCGGCGTGCCCGCGTCGTAGGGCGAGTTCACCGAGACGTTGTCGATCAGCCAGCCGCGGTACCCGTTGTACAGGTTGTCGCGAGTGTCGAAAACGAATCGCACCTGGACGCTGGACGAACCCGCGGCGCCCGACAAATCCACCAGATACTCGTGCCAGGACGGCGAGGTCTCCAAGCCGTTATTGGAATAGCTCTGGTACGACTGGCCTGCCGGATTACTCGCAGGGTTCAGCTGGATAGGCGAGCTCCAAGTCTCTCCTCCATTGATCGAGTACTCCACCTGCATCAGGTCGAACGTGTCCGCGTCGACGGCCTCGATCTCCCACCATGCGAAGAAGTGAAGCGTGGCGCTGGCCGCGCCCGCGAGGGAGAAAGTGGGCGACGTGAGCGTACCGGAGAACGGCTCACGCGAGGTGCACCCGTTCTTGGAGGCGGTGGTGTTCGGCGTGCTGTCGTAGGTGTTCCAGTCGGCCCCGCAGTAGGTCCCAGATGTGGTGTCTCCGAACCAGGCGGCGTGCGTGCCGACGAACGCGCTGGGGAGGCTGCCCGCGTCGGGCAAGGTGACGAGATTGGGATTGATCCCTGGGTTCGCCACCGAGACGCTCTGCGGGTTGTTGAGGATCTGCCACGTGGGGTCAGACGGGTCCTGAGTAGCCGAGGTGTCCGCCGCCGTCCACCCGTCAGGGGTGCCGCTCGTCCAGTTCTCGGGACCGAACACGGTGCTGGCCAGGGCTGAGGCCGAGCCAAAGATGCAGCTTGCCAGCAGCACCGCGAGCAACACGACCCCGTGCCTCAACAGCTGTGTGCCTCCACAGGTCGGCATCACCACCACCCCCAATCCGTCATCGTGTCGTCGTTTGCCCACGCCACCGGGGCCGTGATCAGCGCCACCGTCATCATCCCGACGACGAATCCAGCAATGCGCCGGACCCGATTCCTTCTCGGCCCCGCCATTCCGTCTCCCCCGGTAGTAACTAAGGTCTGGTAAGAAACCTATAAGAAAGCCAAAAGTTGCGCAAGCTGGGGTCAGACGACCCCGGTCATCCCGAGACTGGTAAACGAGCCCGGTGTCACGTCGAGCGCCTTGACCGCAAGGTCGGCGAACAGCAGCGCCGGCTCGATGTCGTCCTGACGATAGCCGTGCCCGTCGCGGCGGTCGAGGATCGACAGCGCCCCGATCTCGCGGCCGGCGCGCCTCAACGGCACCACCAGCATCGTGTAGGGGACGTAGCCGGTGCCGGCGGCGATCCTGGACGCAAAGCGGGGATCGGTGCGGCAGTCCGGGACCGCCTCGGGGACGCCGCTGGTTACCACGCCGCCGGCGATGCCGGCGCCCGGCGGCATCCGCACGCCGACGATCTCGCGCGCGCCGGCCCCCCAGGCCGACTGGTAGACGAGCTCGCCGGTGGTCTCGTCGATGAGGGCGATCGACGCCGCGGCGGCGCCGAACACGCCCGCGGCGGTGTGCACGACCGCCTCCATCAGGCTGCGGGACGCGTCCGGGTTGTCGATCGAGACGGCCAGCGAGATCCCGGTTTCGGTCCGCAGCGGCGCGCCCAGCGCCTTGGCGAAGGCGGCGACGGACGCGACCCGGCGCTCGGGGATCATCTCGAGCCCGGCTGCGATCGTCCGCTCGAGCTCGGGCGTGACGTCCGGGACGAGGCTCGACAGCTTGGTGGGATCGGCGTAGACGGGCGTCCGGCCGGCGATCAGTGTCCACAGGGTCGCGGCGACGCCGAACACGTCGGTGCGGGGGGAGACGCGGCCTCCGGCGAACACCTCCGGGGCCATGAACCGCGGGGTACCGATCCCGACCGTGCCCAGGGCCTCGACATCGTCGAGCAGACGGGCGATGCCGAAATCGACGACGACGATTCCCTGCTCGCTGAGGATCAGGTTCTGTGGCTTGATGTCCCGGTGCACGATCTGCTGGTCGTGCACGTACTGGAGCGCCTCGCAGGTCTGGCGCACGTATTCGATCGCCTGCTCGACCGGAAGTCCCGGCTGCCCGCGTTGCTTGAGGAGCGCGCCAAGGTCGATCCCCCGCACCAGGTCCATCACCAGGTACCGGCCGCTCGGCGCCGAGAAGTGGTCGATGATGCGCACCACGCGCGGGTGCTGGAGGCTGGCCAGCAGCCGTGCCTCGACGTCGAAGCGCTCGTCGTGGTGAGGGTTGGTCGACTGCTTGAGCGCGACTTCCCTGCCGGCCCCGGTTTCGACTGCGCGGTAGACGGCGCCCATCGCGCCGGCGGAGATCGGCTCGACCACGTGGTAGCGGCCCTGCAGCGTACGGCCCAGGACCTGCGACGCGGTTCGGGGCTCAGCCTCAGTCACGCGTCTGAGCACACCGGCATTCGCAATGTCCTGCCCCATTCGTACAACCCCCGTAGCAAGGTTGACTACCCCGCCCCGACAGTGTAGCCCAGGTCCGTAAGAATCCGCAAGCGTGCGGCGAGGCCCGCTGACGCGGTGTTTATCGTCTTGCCGGCGCGCGCGTAGGCGGCGGCGGAACCGGACCGAGCGGCGGCGGCCGCGCGCGAGTACGCCCCCGCGAGCTGGTTCAGGGAGCCGACGATCGCGGTCTGGGCGTCGCGCGCCATCGGCGTCACGCTGGCGGCGGCCAGCCTTTGGGCCGCCGCGGAGTAGGCATGCGCCAGTTGGCGGGCGGCGGCGGCTTGGGCGCCCGGGGTGGTCGCGGCGTGCAGCGCGGCCAGCGGCCCGCTCGAGGCCGAGCGGAGGCGATCGAAGGCAAGCGTCAGCTCATGCCCGAACGCGGGGCTCGGACCGAGCGGGTAGGCCGTCACTCCGAGCAGCCGCAGCGTCGCCGCCACCTGGCCGCAATCGGTCTGGAAGCCGCCGGCCGCGGGGCTCGAGGACCAGCAGACGATCGTCGCCACGCCCCCGGAGGTGGGAACGGCATACACCGTCACCGCTCCCGCCAGGCCGCGAACGTGAAGGCCGCTGTAACGGTAGGCCTCGTAGCCGCCGAGCTGGGTCGCCACGGGCCGCGGAAGAGCGCCCGCCACCCGAGCGCGGAACGACGGCGCCAGCAGCGTCGGGCCGCCGGCGGCGGCGACCTCGCCGGCGCTCAGGCCGGCGCCGCCCGGACTGCGCCCGAGCACCAGCGGGTTGTCGAAGCTGACGCCCGGCACGGCCGGCAATGTTGCGCCGAGCTGCCAGCCGGACGGGTAGCGAAGCTGCAGCGACCCCACCGTGGCGGAGTTGGTGAAGTCGGGCGAGCTGGTGCCGCCGTTGCCCGAGTGCCCGATCAGGAACCCGGCCACGATCGCCACCACGACGAGCCCCGCCAGGATCGCGACCACGCGCCCGCGGCGCGCCGGGGCGCCCGTCGGCCTGGCCGGCGGCGCCGGCGCCCGGTCCACCGCGGGAGCCGCGGGCGAAGGGGGAGCTTTCTGGGCCGGCTTGGTGTCGACGGCGGTCATCGGCGAGGGGGAGGCGTTCTGGGCCGGCTTGGTATCCACGGCAGCCGCGGGCGCTCCGGCGGGCGGCGCTGGTTCGGGCGATGCGATCGTGGTCTCCGCTGCCGGCGCAGCGGACGCTACCGTCGCGACGGCGCCGGGAACATGTGTCTCCTGTCCTCCGTCCCGACGGTCCAGAGGCTCGCTCAGCCGCGTGCGCTGTCCGCCGGGGCCGCCATGTGGCGCGGTGGCCAGCGCCTGGACCGCCTCCCTGATCAGCTCCCCCGCCGAGGCGGGTCGCTCGGCGGGATCCCTCGCCATCCCCGCCGCGATCACCGCGTCGATCGCCTCCGGCAGATCGGGGCGCTGCTCGGTCACGCGCGGCCGGGGCTGGACCATGTGGGCGTGGAGCACGGCAGCCTCGGTCGGCCGTGGGAACGGCACCTGTTCGGTCAGGCACTCGTACAGCACCGCGGTCAGCGCGTAGCAGTCGCTGGCGGCGGTGGCCGGCTCGCCCTGGATCTGCTCCGGCGCGACGTAGTCGATCGTCCCGACGAACTGGCCCGTGCTGGTCAGGCGACTGGCCTCATCCGGGGCCTTGATCAGGCCGAAGTCGGCCAGGTAGACGCGATCGGCGCGGTCGATCAGGATGTTCTGCGGCTTGACGTCCCGGTGGATCAGCCCGGCTCCGTGCGCCGCGTCGAGCGCCTGGGCGACCTGGGCCAGGATCCGGAGGCTGCGGCGCGGATCGAGCTCGTGCTCGACGATCAGGTCCTTCAAGGTGGGGCCGTCGATCAGCCGCATGGCGAGGAACAGGCCATGCTCGGTCTGGCCGGCCTCGTACACCGGGACGATGTGCTGATGGTCGAGCGCGGCCTGAAGCTGCCCCTCCCGCCGGAAGCGGGCGCGGAACCCAGGGTCCTCTCCGAACTCGCTGGCCAGCACCTTGAGCGCGATCTCCCGGTTGAGAGACAGCTGGGTGGCTCGGTAGACGACCCCCATCCCCCCCTGACCGAGCACGCCGTCGATGCGGTACCCGGCGACGATCGTCCCGCTCTCTAGCAAAGCGCCACGATTCTACTGCCGGTTCAGCGCGCCACCGAGCGGGCGAGCGGCCCGGCGGAGGCGATGCGAGCGCCGGACGCGGACGGTCGCACCGGCGCCGATTGTCAGCCGCCGACGATGCCGCCGGTGCTGCCGCCGGCTCCGCCTGAGCCGCCCGAGCCGCTTGAACCGCTTGTACCGCTTGAACCGCCCGAGCTGCCTCCGGAGCCGGAGCTCGACGGGGGCGCCGAGATCGATGCCGGCGTCGAGCTCGACACCGGTGGCGAACTCGACACCGGCGCAGAGCTCGAGCCCGACGAGCTGGGCGCGGGCGAGCTGTGAGTCGTGTGGGTCGGGGTCGCCGCGGGCGGCTTCGGCTTGGGCTTCGGCAACGAGCGCAGCGCGGGCAGCGCCGAGGCGGCCGGTGGCGCGGTCACCGCAACCGGCGAGGAGTGCAGCTGCAGCGTGACCGGGCTCGGAGCGGTGCTGCTGGTCCCGCCGGTGGCCTTGCCGACCAGGAGCGCGGCGACGAACGCGAGCACGAGCAGGAGCGCCAGCAGGCCGACGCGGACGGGTGCGGGGAGGGTCAGTGACATGTCGTCCTCGGCTTGTTCGAGCCCGGCTCGGTGCAGAAGGTCTGCTTGGTGAAGTTGCCGGGAAGGATGCTGTACTGGATCAGGGCGCCGATCGAGTGGGGGGCGGTGACGTGGATCAGGAGCTTCGAGCCGGCCGGCATCCGCACGCCACTGACGTTGGCGAACTTCAACGTGTCCGAGCCGAACTTCGGAACGGTCTTCGACACCGTGCGGCAGAAGCTGCCGCAGCTGACCGACACCTTGACCCCCCGTGCCGTGGTCACCGTCAAGGACGACAGCTGCAGCCCGTTTGTGAGCGTCCCCGCCTTGAGGAACGTGCTGGCGCTCAGTCGCCGGGGAGGGGTCTTGAAGTAGTCGACCAGGACGTGGATCGGACCCGGATTGGTGACCGCCCCAACCTGGAGCGTGTAGTCGGCGCCCTTCTTGACCGAGGCGACCAGCTGCCCGGACCCGAGGCTGGAGACCGAGCACTGGGCGGTCGCAAGGTTTGGCTCCAGCGACTTCTGGTCGTACTGGTAGAGCGCGATGACGTTCTGGAACAGGGCCTGGGTACGGATGCTGACGAGCCCCTTGGCGTTCGGATAGAAGTCGTACCAGACCGTGCTGCCGTAGCTCGTCCCGTTGCACGACGTTTCCTCGGCGCCGCCCGTCGGACAGCTGGCCAGTCCGCACGGGCTGAAGATGTCGGTCTGGACGGTGGCGGTGGTCAGATTCTCGGCGTCCTCGAGGGTGTCGGTGTCGTTCAGCGGCTTGCCCGGCGAGTTGAGGTTCAACGAGCACAGGTAGCTGTCGTTGATCGGGATTGATCCCGAGCAGAAGCTCGTGCCGGCGCTCGCGCCACCGGCAAAGCACAGCGTCAAGATGCCAATCGTCGCCCCCGAGGCGATCCACCGGCCGATCTTTCCTTGCAAGACCGAATCTCCTATCCTCAGTGAATCGACCAGCATCATACTTCGATCTACGGCCGGTGCAACCGGGGGCGCGCGCGAACGAGTGGAATGAAAGGCGGCGCCTGACGGCGGTGCCTCGGTCTTGCGCCAGCGGACGGTTCGATGAGAGCATGAGCCAGCTATGAACGATCCTCGAGTCGGAACGCAGATCGACGGTTACGCCATCGACGGCTTGCTGGGCGAAGGCGGCATGGGCAGGGTCTACAGCGCCACCGGACCCGACGGCGGACGGGTGGCGCTGAAGCTGGTCAAGGATGACTACGCCCGGGACGAGACGTTCAGGCGCCGGTTCTCGCGCGAGGCGCGGATCGCCCGGGCGGTCACGCATCCCAACGTGGTGCCGGTGGTCGCGACCGGGGAGTTCGAGGGAGTGCCGTACATGGCCCAGCGGCTCATCGACGGTCATTCGCTCGACGACCAGCTCAAGCAGGAAGGACCGCTCGACCTCGATAACGCGCTCCATATCTGCACGGACGTGGCCGCGGGGCTCGAGGCGCTGTGGGCGGCCGGCATGGTGCATCGCGACGTCAAGCCGGCGAACATCCTGATCGACAGACAGGGCAAGGGATACATCACCGACTTCGGGCTGGCCAAGGACACCCAGGGCAGTCTGCTCACCTTGCCCGGTCAGGCGCTCGGGTCGATGGACTACATGGCTCCCGAGCAGATCCGGGGCGAGCCGGTCACCGCGGCCACCGACATCTACGCGCTCGGGTGCGTGATGTACGAGGCGCTGTGCGGCAAGCCTCCATTCGCCGAGGCTCAGGGCATGCGGATCCTCTGGGCGCATCTGCAGGACCAACCACCGGATCCCTCGACCGTTCGCCGTGACCTCCCCCCGGAGTTCGGACGCACGCTGCTGGTGGCGCTGGCCAAGGATCCCGAGCAGCGTCCGGGAAGCGCGGGCGAGTACGCCCGGATGCTCACAGAGGCGGCAGGCGGGCCACCGTCGGCCAGCCGCGCCTCGAGCTGAATCGCCCCCGCCGCGCCGCGCGGCGGCTACCGCCACCGGACGGCGTACACGGTGTGCTCGCCGAGCAGCCCCTTGAAGTGGTACTCGCCGTGCAGCTCGAACTCGAAGCTCGGGTCGGTGGCGGTGTACTGCTTGACGGCGGAGGAGACGAGGATCTCGCCGCCGCGCGCCTGGCCGGCGATCCGGCTGGCGAGCACCACGTTGCGGCCCAGCAGCTGCTCCGGGTTGGCGATCACGAACCCCGAGTGCACCCCCACCCGGGTCGCGATCCCCGGGGCGCCGGCGCCGCCGCCCGGCCCGGCGAAGGTTCGCTGGAGCTCGACCGCGGTGTGCAGGCCGGCGTGGGCGCTGTTGAACGAGGCCAGGAACCCGTCGCGCTCGAACCTCACAACCTGCCCGTCGTGCCGCCCGACCAGCTGCTCGACCAGCAGTCGGCGGTCGGCGAGCAGCCGCTCCCACGGTTCGGCGCCGACCTGTTCGGCCACGGTGGTCGCGTCGGCGATGTCGCTGAGCATCAACGTGACTGCCCCGTCCGGCGAACTGACGCGTCCGAGCGTCGGGATGACCGGGTCGAGCGCCGAGGCTATGACGTCAATCGAGGTGAGCTGTATCTGAGGTTCCACTGCGAGGTCCGGGCGCCACCGCGATACCGACCGTCGGTGCGACCCCCGCGAGCATACCTTGACACGTGTGGCCGACCTGAGCAGAATCGCGGCGGATGACGGGGGTGTCTGATCAGCCGTTTCGCGCTGCCCCCGATCACGGGATCCGGGTCAGCGCGTTCCCGCCGATCGGAGACTATGCGTTCCTGTCGGACTGCGAGACCTCGGCGCTGGTCGCGCCCAGCGGCAACGTCGAGTGGATGTGCCTGCCGCGGATGGACTCGCCGAGCGTGTTCGGGGCGGTCCTGGACCGGGATGCCGGCACCTTCCGCGTCGCTCCCGCAGACGTGAGCGTGCCGGCGGGCCGGCGCTACATCCCCGGGACGATGGTGGTCGAGACCAGCTGGGAGACGCGCATGGGTTGGGTGATCGTGCGCGACGCGCTGAGCATCGGGCCCTGGCACCACCGGGACGAGCGATCGCGCAGCCACCGGCGCTCGCCGACCGACCACGACGCCGATCACGTCATGCTGCGCGTGATCGAGTGCGTTCAAGGCGCGGCCGAGATCAAGCTCGAATGCGAGCCCGCGTTCGACTATGGCGGCCTGGCCGCGGACTGGGAGTACACCGGCCCGGGTTACCACGAGGCGATCGCGTCGTCGGAGGGCATGGACCTGCGGCTGCGTCTGATCACGGATCTGCGACTCGGGTTCGAGGGCCCGCGGGCCCGAGCGCGAACGACTCTGCGCGAAGGCGAGGTGGCGTTCGTGGCGCTGGGCTGGTCGACGCACCCGCTGCCGGCCGACTACGAGGAGGCGGCCGCGTGGTTGGCCCGGACCGCTCGCTTCTGGCAGGAGTGGCTCAAGCACGGCACGTTCCCCGATCATCCCTGGCGCTCGCATCTGCAGCGCAGCGCGCTGACGCTCAAAGGGCTCACCTATGCCCCGTCGGGGGCGATGGTCGCGGCGTCCACCACGTCCCTGCCCGAGGCCCCGGGCGGGGACCGGAACTGGGACTACCGCTACAGCTGGGTGCGCGACTCGACGTTCATGCTGTGGGCGCTGTACACGCTCGGCTTCGACGAGGAGGCCAACGACTTCTTCTACTTCATCGCCGACATGGCGGAGGCGGAGGAGGGCCAGCTGCAGATCATGTACGGGATCGGCGGGGAGAGCCGGCTCGAGGAGCAGGAGCTCGAGCACCTTTCGGGATACGACCACTCGCGGCCGGTGCGGATCGGCAACGGCGCCTACAACCAGGACCAGCATGACGTGTGGGGCGCGGTGCTGGATTCGATCTACCTGCACACCCGCTCGCGGGATCAGCTCCCCGACCGGCTGTGGCCGATCATCAAACGCCAGGTGGAGAGCGCGCTCAACCGCTGGCGCGAGCCCGATCGCGGTATCTGGGAGGTGCGCGGCGACCCCAAGCACTTCACCTCGTCGAAGATGATGTGCTGGGTGGCGGCCGATCGCGGCGCGCGCCTGGCGCAGATCCGCGCCGATGAGGCCACCGCCGCCCGCTGGCGGTCGGCCGCGGCGGAGATTCACGCCGACATCTGCGCCCACGGGGTCGACGAGCGCGGAGTGTTCGTGCAGCACTACGACACCACCGCGCTCGACGCCTCGCTGCTGATGATGCCGCTGGTCCGGTTCCTGCCCCCGGACGATCCCCGCATCCGCGCCACCGTGCTGGCGATCGCCGACGAGCTGACCGAGAACGGGCTGGTGCTGCGCTATCGCGTCGATCAGACCGACGACGGCTTCGCCAGCGATGAGGGCACGTTCACGATCTGCTCGTTCTGGCTGGTGTCGGCATTGACGGAGATCGGCGAGATCGCCCGCGCCCGCGACCTGTGCGAGAAGCTGCTGTCGTTTGCCAGCCCGCTGCTGCTGTACGCCGAGGAGATCGACGCCACCACCGGTCGCCACCTGGGCAACTTCCCGCAGGCGTTCACGCACCTGGCGCTGATCAACGCGGTCGTGCACGTGATCCGCGCCGAGCAGCAGCTCGAGCTGCGGGCGCAGGCGCGCGAGCCGGAGCTCGACCGGCTCAGAGTCGACGGCTGACAGGGGATGCCCTGGGTCCAGATCTTCGCCGTGTTCATCGTCTCGCACGCGGTCGGGGACTACTTCCTGCAGACCGACTGGCAGGCGGTCAACAAGCACGGCGGGCTCACCGGCACTCGCACCCAGCGGCTCGCGCTCTTCTCGCACGTCACGACCTACACGCTGGCGTTCGTGCCGTGCTTCATCTGGCTGTGGAGCAGCTTGCACGCGTGGGTGTTCCTGCTCGCCGTGGCGATCTTCATCCCGCACTACATCCAGGACGACGGCCGCGTGCTGGACGCGTACTCCAGGACGGTCAAGAAGGCCGACATCAGAGCCAATCAATCGCTCGGGCTCGCGCTCGACCAGAGCTTTCACCTGGTCGCGCTGTTCGTGACGGCGCTCGTCGTAGCTAAGTAGCTAAGGCGTCGTGTCCCCAAGTACGCGGCGAGTCTGATGGAGTCGTGACGCTGGTGGCGAGTGTTGGTGTGGATGGCGCGGAGATGTCCGCACCGGGTGGTTTTGGGTGTCGTGCAGCGGCGCGGGCTTGAGTGGCGCGCGGGGGCGTGCTCGGGCCCTACCGGGACGCGGTGCGGGCGAAAGCCGATCTTGTTGGCCGCGGACGGGTTGTGTGCCTCCGGGATCGCGGAGTGGTTGGGGTAGCGAGCTTGTCCTGAACTGCCCGGCGGCGGCGAGCCGCCAGGCGAGCCGCCGCTCCCTCTGGGAGCCGCGGAAGCGTCACGGTCTTTGAGCGGGGAGGTGGTCGAAGAGGCGTTGGCGCAGGCTCGGCTGGGAAGATCGGTGGCGGGGTTGTCGGACGACGCTCGCCGGGAGTCGATCGACGCGCTGTTGGATCAGCTCGGCGGCGGACGGGATGATCGATGAGCTGGTCGCCGCCAAGCGGGGTGAGCGCGAGATCCTCGGTCACGACGGCGTGCTCGGGGAGATCACCCGGTTATGGGGACCGGTCGCGCTGCGGACGGCGCAAATCAGACGCAGAAACCAGGCATTCCGAGATGGCTACGGATTCGCGTTTGCAACGACTACCGGTGGGCGGTCGGGGCTGACGTTGGTGTCCGCTAACGCGCCCGGCCGCCCGCCCCATGCCTTCACGGGACCGCGGTCCCTTCGGGAGCCTGCAAAGAATCGGCATGCCCGCGACGCCCTCAGTCGCAGATCCGACCGTGCCGATCGGGTCTGAATTGATCGACGTCAGACCGGGCGGCGGACCGAACGGCGCCGTCGCCGCCCAGCTCGCCGTGGCATCGCCAGCAACACGACCGCCGCCATCGCCACGCTGAGGATCCTGCGCATTGGCACTCCTTTCATCGCCAGTTTCCGATCCCGTTCCCGATCGCCGAGAGGAGCTTGCCCAGCCACTCCTTCCAGTGACTGCGGACCAGCTCGAAGTAGCGATCGAGAAACGGCATCAGTGGGTGATGTAGTCCAGGTGATCACCGGCCCGAGACCAGCCGCGACCCCGACTGACAGGAGCGCCTGACCCGACATTCCGAAGCTCACCCACGAGTTCTTGCAGGCACCGCTCGCGTTGCAGATTGGATAGAGGTACTGATAGTGGTACCAGCCCGGCCCATCGTTCTCGTAGACCGACTCACCCCGGTTCGAGACCGAGCACGGGTCGTTCGAGGTCGTCCGGCTGAGGTGCGCCCAGCCGCCGACGATATGCCCGTAAGATGGGAACGGCATCGCCTCGGCCTCGGCGTAGGCCCGGCCGCCATCCTCGTTATACAGCCAGACGTAGGTAGGCGCATCCGGCCCCGACACAGAGCGGTGTGGCGTGGGAGCGCAGCCTGTGTGGCCGGAGCGCCGCGCGAAGGAGCGCCGCCCCAAGATGATGAGTCTCCTCGTCGAATTGACGTTGGTGTCCGCGGCCGGATGTACCCGATCACCTGTTCGCCGACAACGGCGTCCGACCTAAGGCGTCGTCGTCTGCGCCTGAATCGCGGTGATCGCCACCGTGTTGACGATGTCGGGGACGGTGCATCCCCGTGACAGGTCGTTGATCGGCTTGCGCAGCCCCTGGAGCACCGGGCCGATGGCCAGCGCGCTCGCCGAGCGTTGCACGGCCTTGTAGGCGATGTTGCCGGTGTCGAGGTCAGGGAAGATGAAGACCGTCGCGCGGCCCGCGACCTCGCTGCCGGGCAGCTTCAGCTCGGCGACGTGCGCGTCGACGGCGGCGTCGTACTGGATCGGGCCCTCGACGCTCAGCTCCGGGCGGCGCTCGCGCACGAGCGCGGTCGCCTCCCGAACGGCGTTGACCTGCGGCCCTCTCCCCGACTCGCCGGTCGAGTAGGAGAGCATCGCGACCCTCGGCTCGACCCCGAAGCCGGCGGCCGTCTCCGCGGAGCTGATCGCGATGTCGGCGAGCTGGCGGGCGTCGGGCATCGGGTTGACGGCGCAGTCCCCGTAGACCAGCACGCGGTCGGCCAGGCACATGAAGAAGACGCTCGAGATGACGGACACCCCCGGTCTCGGGCGGATGATCTCGAACGCCGGACGGATCGTGTCGGCGGTCGTGTGCGCGGCGCCGGAGACCATCCCGTCGGCCCGACCGGCGTGGACCATCATCGTTCCGAAGTAGCTCGAGTCGCTGACGACGTCGAGCGCCAGCTCGGGCGTGACCCCCCGGTGCTTTCGCAGCTCGTGGTAGATCCGGCCGAACTCTTCGCGCATCGGCGATGTCATCGGGTCGACGATCTCGGCGCGGTCGAGGACCAGGCCCAGCGCCGACGCGCGAGCATGGACCTCGTTGGGCGAACCGAGGATGGTCAGCCGCACGACCTCGCGCCGCAGCAGGATGTCGGCGGCGCGCAGGACGCGCTCGTCCTCCCCCTCGGGGAGCACCACGTGTTGGCGCCTCGCCTTGGCCCGCTCGAGCAGGTCGTACTGAAACATCATCGGCGTTCTCGTGGCCGGGCGGGGCAGGGCGATCCGCTCCGCCAGCTCGCGCGGATCGACCCCCGCCTCGAACACGCCGATCGCGGTGGCGATCTTGGGTTCGTCCTCGGCGGTGATCGTCGGATTGATCGTGTGCACCGCGGTCGCGATCGGGTAGGTGCGGTGCTTGACGGCCAGCACGGGGAACGGCGCCTCGCGCAGGAGCTTCGCGATCCGGTCCGGCGGCGGGTAGCCGCCGGTGAGGACCATCCCGGCGACCGCCGGGACGCTCGTGAACAGGCTGGCGGCGAGGCTCGCGAGCATGATGTCGGCGCGGTCGCCGGGCACGATCACGAGCGTTCCCTCGACGAGGTCGTCGATGAAGTGCTCGACGCTCATGGCCGCGATGCGGACCTCGCCGATCTCGCGCTGGAGGCCGCCGGCCGAGCCGGAGATCACCTCGGCACGAAGCTCCCTCGCCACCTGGGCGACCGTGGGCTGGCCGAGCGAGGGATTCTCGGAGAGCACGTACAGCGGCTCGCCCGGGTCGTAGGTGACCGAGTGGGCGCGCATGTCCCCGAGCAGCGTTCCCGGGACGCGGTTGACGATCACCCCGATCAGCGTGCACCTCCTGGCCGCCAGCGAGGCGCGCGCGACGCGAACCGCCGAGGCGATCCCCGGCACCGAGGTGCCACGGATGACGACCAGCACCGGCGAGCCCAGCTGGTTGGCCAGGTTCGCGTTCAAATCGAAGTCGAGCGCCGGCAACAGGCCGGCGAAGTCCGTTCCCTCGCAGACGATCACCTCAAAGCGCGGCTCCAGGCGCTTGTAGGCCTCGAACACGCGCTCCTCGAGCTCCGCCTGGCGGCCCGAGGCGATCAGCGAGTGCGCCTCGCCGGCCGACAGCGCGTACATCTCCTCGTAGGAGCTGCCGAGCCGGTACCGGCGGCGGATCAGCTCGATCTGGCTGTCGCGCTCGTCGGCGGACGGGACGATCGGTCGAAAGAACCCGGCCGCCTGGGCCCGGCCCGCGAGCATCTCCATTACCCCGAGCGCGACAATCGACTTGCCGCTCCCTGATTCCATCCCGGTGATGTAAAGGTTCTGCGTCACGCCCCGGCGGCATCTTCGTCAATCGGGAAAGGGAACGTCAAGGCCATGAGCTCAACCGAGCAGCCGCTCTCCAATGACCACGCCCATGCCGACGGCTCGAGCACGGGGATGTGGCGTCGCCGCCGGCGATGAAGATCGCGATCGTCGGTGCATGGACGCGCGACTCGACGCAGCGCGCGTCCTGGGGATCGAGCTCGGCGACGCGCACGTGATCCGCGGCGCGGGCGGGGTCGTCACCGACGACGTGATCCGGTCGCTGGCGGTCTCCCTCGAGCGTGAGACCGGGGAGCGGCCGGCGTGGTCGGCCCGCACCTTCGAGAACCTCGAGGAGGGCGTCCGCGACGGCATGCGGCGGATTCGCCGGAGCCCGTTCATCCCGCGCTGGGACGGCCACGAGCCTGGTGGCGCCGACCGTGCTACGCGCCGCCGGGATCGTCGACGCGATCCCAGAATTCATGGATGAGGAAGAGCGCTGGCAGTGGCGTAGTCAGCGATCCATGACGGACAGCAGCACGTGCGAGGCTCGCTCGGCGTCGTGGAAGATCGTCTGCTCGGCGGTCACGAGATCCTCGGCGCGGTCGGCCGCGAACGGATTGCCGGTGTTCGGGTTGCGGTCAAAGCGCGGGAACGAGCTGCTGGTCACGACCAGGCGCACCCGGTGTCCGGGCAGGAACGCGTTGCTCGTCGCGACCAGGTCGATCCGGTACTCGTACGCCCGTCCGGGCTCGATCGCGACGGGCCGCTCCAGGCTCTCGCGGTAGCGCGCGCGGAGGACTCCCTCGGCCAGGATTCGCGAGCGGCCGTCGCCATCGACGTCGCACAGCTTGGCGACGAAGTCGGTGTCCTTCGCGCTGGTCGACGCGTACAGCACCACCGTCAACGGCCCGACGACCTCGAGCGGGTCGGCCAGCACCGCCGAGCTGTAGACCAGCACGTCCGGGCGCTCCTCGACCCGCCGCTGGTCCAGCGGCCCCGAGTTGGTTCGCAGGAACGCCGCCGGCAGCGACGTCGGGCCGCCGATCGTGGGCGCCGGGCTGGCCGGGTCGTAGACGTAGCGGTCGGGCGGCTCGTCGCCCGGGGGCTCGGGAGACAGGTCCCCGGCGTCCCCGCCGGAATGGAGGTACCAGCGCTGCTCGCGCGCCCGCGGCGGTGGCCAGTCGTCCTCGTCGCGCCAGCGGTTCTCCCCCATCACGAACAGCCGGACCCGGGGCTGCTCGCTCTGGCGCTCGCCGAACGCCGACCGGAAGAACGAGATCTGCTCGGCCGCCAGGTCGATCGCGTCCTTGCCCTCGAACGCATCGAACCGCTGGTCCGGGTAGGAGCCGTAGATGCTGCCGTGAGCCCACGGCCCGATCAGCAGCCGGCTGTCGGCCCGCGCGCGCTCGGAGTCTCCGTGGTCCCGAACCCGGCAGTAGTTCTCGAGCGTCCCGGCCAGGAACACGTCGTACCAGCCGCCGATGACGAACGCCGGCACGTCGACGCGGGCGGACCGAGTGCTCGACCCCAGCCCCTCCCAGTACTCGTCGCGGGTTGGATGCGCGAGCCAGTCGCGATAGAAGCGCGCCGCCTCGTTGTCGGCGAGCATCGGCGCGTCGGCGAGCGGAAGGTGGCGGAACTGCTCGCCGAGGGAGGTGCGCATCCGCGGGGCGGTCATCATCTGCGCCCAGAACAGGTTGAAGCCGAGCTGGAACGCTCCACCCTGGTAGATCCAGCCGTTGAAGTAGTCAGAGCCCGCGACGACCGGCGAGATCGCCACCAGGTGCGGTGGCCGCTCGATCGCGGCCAGCCACTGCGTTGCGCCGCCGTAGGACCGGCCCGCCATCACCACCGCGCCGCTGCACCAGGGCTGGCTCGCGACCCACTCGACCGTGTCGTAGCCGTCCCGTCCTTCGCTGACCAGCGGATAGAAGTCCCCCTCGGAGCCGAACTGCCCGCGCACGTCCTGGCAGACGAGCGCCAGTCCGGCGTCGGTGACGATCTCCGGGTCGAGCGCGGCGGGCGGGGTCAGCGAGAAGCTCCGGTCATAGGGGGTGCGGTTGAGCACCGCCGCGACCGGTTGCTCGCGCTCGGGACGGTAGACGTCGGCCAGCAGCACCGCGCCGTCGCGCATCCTCACGGCAAGGGCTCGCTCGACAATCATCGCCTTCTCCTGACTTGGCCGGATCCGGTGCGGAGCCTATCTAGTGCCGGTCCCGGCACCGGCTCGCCGTGGTAGGTTCGGCCCCGATGGCAGTGTTCGTCGACGACGCGCGCATCCCCTGGCGCGGCCAGCGCTGGTCGCACATGGTCGCCGACACCGCCCAGGAGCTGCACGGCGCGGCGGACGCGCTCGGTCTCAAGCGCGAGTGGGTCCAGGACAAGGGCCGCACGCTCCACTACGACCTGCCGGATTGGCTACGCGAGCGGGCGATCGCGATGGGGGTCGCCGCGCCGATTCACTGGCGCGAGCTCGTGCGGCGTCGCGCCGACGCGCGCCGGCTCGCGGAGCGGCCGTCCGGTCCGTCGGCTTGACTTCGCACGCGCGGCAGTAGGAGAATGGCCCGGGCGACCAGATAGGGGTATTGGGGCCACCAGGGACCAAACATGAGCGACGGCGAGCGATTGAAACGGCTCCGCGCGAGCGGACTCCGGTACACGGCGGTCAGCGGGCAGCTCCCGTTTGCGCGGTAACGACGAACTCGGCCAGGAGGTAAGACGGATGGCAGACGTAGACGCGGCGGTCAAGGAGGCAGTGGTCGAAGCGCTGGCACTCGATGACGACGAGG
>Ga0335081_10007824_pt1 | contig 17121 bp, 17 predicted proteins | sample Lox_Sample_35_FD_206713 | JGI IMG/M metagenome (GOLD analysis project Ga0335081, IMG submission 206713) | Soil microbial communities from Loxahatchee National Wildlife Refuge, Florida, United States - Lox_Sample_3.5 | ecosystem: Environmental > Terrestrial > Soil > Wetlands | place: USA... | reverse complement strand
TCCATTCTTACAGCGGCGATATGCCGCCGAAAATGTACGAGGAAATCTACTATAAAGCACTGGCGTCTGGTAAACTGGGGATCAGTTCGCAGACATGAGGGCCTCTAGACTCGCCGGGGCGGACCAGAGCGCTGGGATCGCGCGCCGGCCAGGACGCTGCTCGGCGTGACTCCGAAGGCCTGCTTGAACGTGCGGCTGAAATGTCCCACGTTGATGAAGCCCCAGCGAAAGGCCACGTCTGTCACTGTGTCCATGCGGCGGGCCCGGGAGAGTTCCCGGTAGCAGGCTTTCAGGCGGCGGCCGCGGATCCAGCAGTTCACCGTCGTGCCCGAGTCGGCGAAATCCAGATGCAGCGTGCGCACCGAGATGCCGTGCGCGGCGGCGATCGACGACGCGCACAGCCCGGGGTCGTCGAGGTTGTCCTCGATGTACTGCCGCACCTTGAGCAGCAGCGAGGCCCTGGGCGACGGCCGCTCGGAGGGCACGGTGAGGGCCGAGTCGAGCGTGTCGAAGAAGGACTGGCACGCGATCGCGAGCCCGGCATCGGAGAGCTGGTCGAGCTCGTGGGTGATGGCCCTCAGCTGGGCGACCGCGATCGCGAGCAGGCCCGAGCCAGGTCCCGCGGGCACGGCTCCGTTCGCGCGCGCGGCGGCCTCCGCCAGCCCCTGCGGGACGCGCTCCCGCGGCAACAGCAGGTACAGCTCCCGGTGCGGCTCGACGGCCTCGAAGGCATGCGCCGTCTCGCTGTCCCAGATCACGAGCTGGCCTGGCTCAAGCACGAACTCCTCGCCACGGATGTACCGGTAGACGAGCCGGCCCGACAGGTTCATCAGCACACCGACGAGCGGCTCTGCACTCCATCCGGATGCCGGGCGGCGCCCCGCGCACCGGCCTGTGCGGAACTCCCCGATGGTCAGCTTGTCCAGCTTCCGGTACCGCGCGGACACGTCGAAGCGCTCGGGCTCCGGAAATGACATCACCCACGCCGCGTGCAGCTCGGACAATTTGCTGCTCCAGGCGTCCGGAGTGCGTTCAGGCGGCAACCCGTCGGTCGACCAGGTCGCGGCTGCTGTCATGCGGTGCCACCTCTGTTGGCGGATAAGTCAAGTGAAGCTCACCGACCAGGCATTGACAAGCGCGCGTGCCGTCAGGTGGACCGAACGCCCCCATGCACAAATCGGCACGGTGCGTTGCGCTCACAGAGAAGCGCGGACCAGGGCCGTTCGGCACTATGAACCGGAACACATCCGTGACGAAACCCGCATAAGGAGCAGTCGTGAGCGATCTGCGCCCGGTAGTCCTTTATGGAGCCAGCGGGTACACCGGCCGACTGGTGGCCGAGTACCTGCGCGAGTACAGCATCCCGTTCGTGGCCGCCGGCCGGAACAAGGTCAAGCTGCAGGAGGTCATGGACTCGGTCCCGGGTATCCAGACCGCCGACTATGAGATCGCGGAGGTCGACGGGTCCGTCGAGTCCCTGACTGCGCTCTTCGAAGGCAGGAAGGTCGTCTGCAACATGGTCGGTCCCTTCCTGCGGTATGCGCCGCCCGTCCTGGAAGCTGCTCTGCGCGCGGGCTGCCACTATCTCGCCGGCGAGCAGAAGCACCACCTGTGGCTACTCGACGAGTGGGGCCCGAGGTTCGCCGACGCCGGGCTCGCTGTGTCCACCGCGTTGTCTATGCAGTACGCCATCCCTGACATCGCCGCACGCATCGTCTTGGAGACGCCCGGGATCGACACGCTGGAGTTGGGCGAGTACGTCAGCGCTGTGCCGACCGTTGGGTCGACCCAGTCGATCTTCGACGTGATCCGCGCGGACGCGTACTACCTCGAGGACAACGTCCTGAAGAAGTACGACGGCATCGTCCAACAGGACTTGGTCGTGCCCGGCACTGGGTTTGCGGTTCCTGGTCTCAACTGGGGAGGCACCGCCATGCCGGTGTTCTTCCGGGACGACCGCCGGGTGCGCAACTGCCGCATGTTCGTGGCGATGAAGAACGAAAAGGGGGACATTCCCCAGCGGGTGCGCGAAGCGGAACGCATGTTCAAGGTCCTGTTCCAGTGGATCCCTGACGACAAGCTCTACCCGGTGCTTGACCGGATCGCCGCGGGCATGACGCCAGACACGCCGCCGCGGGAGAACCGGCATGTGCACCGGTCGATCGATTGGTGCACCGGCCGCGGCAACAACACCACGGCACGGGCCGTCATCCATAGCGCGGCCGGCTACCAGATCACCGGGTTGATCCAGGCCTACGCCGCCATGCGGCTGCTCGGCAACACCTACAACGGGGTCGGGTTCCGCTCGCCGGCCGAACTGCTCGGACACCGTGAGCTCATGGGAGCCCTGGAGGCCTACGGATTCGCGCGCGTGACCGAGGAGACCGTGGCGTGACCGATACGCAGGTGTGGGTCGCCGGAGTCGGCATGACCGCCTTCGGCGTTCGGCCCGAGGCCTCGGTCAAGGACCTCACCAGGGACGCGGTGACCGAGGCCCTCTCCGATGCCGGAGCCGAGCTCGGCGATGTCGAGGCTGCGTATTTTGGCAACACGTGCCAGGGCGTGCTGGAGGGCCAGGTTGTCGTGGCCGGTCAGATGGCGCTTCGCTCGATGGGCTTCGAGCGCATCCCGGTGGTCAACGTCGAGAACGCGTGTGCCACCGGAGCGACCGCGCTGCATCAAGCGGTCCTGCACGTGCGATCCGGTGCCGGCGACGTCGTGCTCGCGGTCGGGGCGGAGAAGCTGAACATCGGCGACGGGCAGAAGTCGCTGAGCGTCTTCGACGGCGGCGTGGACGTCAACGACCTCGCGGGCGTGCGTTCGGTGCTGACCGAACTCGGTGGCGAGATTCCTGACAGCGGGCGGCCGCACAGCATGTTCATGGACATCTATGCGGCACTGGCTCGGGCCCACATGGACGCCTTCGGCACCACCCAGCGGCAACTCGCGCTGATCGCCGAGAAGAACCACGCGCACGCGGTGCACAACCCGCTCGCGCACTTCCGTAAAGAGATGTCGGCGACGGAGATCCTCGCTGCGCGGCCCGTGGCAGGACCGCTCACGGTCCCGATGTGCGCGCCACTCACCGACGGCGCTGCGGCGGTAGTCGTCTGTAACTCCGCGGGCCTGCGACGTCTCGGCGCCCGCAGGCCGGTCCGGGTGCTCGCCACCGTGGTGCGGACCGGGACTGTGCGCCCACTGTCCGCCTGGGACCGCTCGGTTTCCCGGCTAGCCGCGCAGGATGCCTACGAACAGGCGGGAGTAGGGCCGGACGACGTGTCGGTGGCCGAGGTCCATGATGCGTCGGCGTTCGGCGAGCTCTTGCAGACCGAGTTGCTCGGGTTCTGTGAGATCGGCTCCGGCGGCAAGCTCGCCGAATCCGGCGCCACGAGGCTGGGCGGCCTCCTCCCCGTCAATCCGTCCGGCGGCCTGGAGTCCAAGGGGCATCCGATGGGCGCTTCCGGCCTCGCGCAGATCTACGAACTCGCACACCAGCTTCGCGGCAACTGCGGAGTCCGCCAGGTCCCCGACGCCCGCATCGCTCTGGCCGAGAACGGCGGCGGCTGGTACGGCAGCGAGGAGGCCGTCGCCGCGATCACCATCCTCAGCGCCTGACCATCACCCGACTTTCGAGGAGTCACAGATGACCTACCAGACACTCAACCTCCGGCGCGACGGCCGAATCCTCTACGTCGATTTCGACAACCCGCCAGTGAACCTGATGACCATCCAGATGGTCGGCGAGTTGTTCGACCTTGCCGGGTCGCTCGCGTTCGACCCGGAAACCGCGGCAGTGGTCTTCGGCAGCGCCAGTCCCGAGTTCTTCATCGCTCACTTCGACCTCAATGACCTGCTCCGGTCGATGAGCGACCCGTCGGTGCCACAGAGCCGCTACGACGACATCAACGTGCTGCAGTCCCTCACGACGACCTGGCAGACCCTGCCTCAGGTGACCATCGGCGTGGTCGACGGGATCTGCCGTGGGGCCGGGCTGGAGTTCCTGCTCGCCACGGATATGCGCTTCGCTACGCCCGAGAGCCGGTTCTGCCTACCCGAGACCAGCGGCGGAACCCTGCCCGCCGGTGGCGGTACGACGCGGCTGGCGATGCAGATCGGGCCGGCCCGGGCCCGCGAGGTGATCCTGTCGTCCCGCGACTTCACCGGTGAGGAGGCCGCCTGCTACGGCATCGTCAACCGCGCGCTACCGCGCGCCGAGTTGCAGACCTACGTGGATGCATTGGCGCGCAACGTCGCGAACCGCTCGGCGGGCACGATCGCGGCCGTAGGCGAGGTGATCAAGTCCGTCTACAACTCGATGGTCGAAGCCCAGTTCGCCGGCTTTGCCAGCGAGAACAGCGCGCTGAAGACGCTGGTCACGGTACCCGCCGTTACCGAAGGCCTGCAGAAGATGGCGGGCCTCCAGGACGTTGAGCACGAACGTGATCTCCCGGCGACGATCGCCGCCGCTCGGTAGAAGCCGCCACAAAGCCGCGAGAAGGAAAGACAAACACCATGACACAGCAACTTGAACGCGGCACGCAGGCATCCGTGCGGCCCCCCCTGCCCTATGTGGAGCTGAGCGGTTTCGAGATCCTCAGCGATGAGGAGCGTGCGGTCCAGCAGGCCATGCACAAGTTCGCGCGCGAGGTGATGCGACCTGCGGGCGTCGCCATTGACAAGCTGAGCGCCGAGGACGCCGTCGCGCCCAACTCGCCGTTCTGGGAGTTCCTCCACACTGCCGCAGCGTCCGGTATCGAATTCGACGCCGGCCCCGACGACGTGCCGCCACGGGAGCTGGCCCAGCTCCAGGCGATCGTCATCGAGGAGTTCGGCTGGGGCGACGCAGGTCTCACCGTGTCGCTGGCCGCCGCCGCATTCCCCCACATGATGGCCAAACGGGTCGGCAACCAGGAGCTGATCGAACTGACTGCGGGCAAGATCGGGGCCTGGATCGCTACCCAGCCCGATCGCGGGTCGGACGGCACCATGCTCTACCCCGCCGAGCGGCACGCCGGCGCAGCGCAGGGCAACAAGGGAAACCTGACTGCGAAGATCAGCGGTGGGGACATCGTGATCAACGGACAGAGCTCGGCCTGGATCTCGAACGGCCCCGTTGCCCAGGTTGCGATCCTGACGATCGTCGCGGACTACGGTGATGGGTTCTTCGATGACGAGGGACACCCGCACGGTGTCGAGGTCATTGTCCCCCTCGACCTCCCGGGGGTGAGCCGAGGCAAGCCGTTGGAGAAGCTGGGCAAGCGCGCTCTGCCCCAGGGCGAGCTGTTCTTCGATGACGTCAAGATCCCCGTGCGGTACGCGCTGTCGCTTGGCGATGACTACTGGCGCGGCCACTCCTCCACGTGGTCGACGGCGGGTGTGGCCATGGGCCAGATCATGACGGGCCTGGCTCGGGCGGCGTTCGAGCACGGGCTGGAGTACGTTCACCAGCGCCGCCAGGGAGGCGCGCTCCTGGCCGACCACCAGATGGTGCAGTACCGGCTCGGCGCCATGGCTCGCAAGGTGGAGACGATGCGCGCAGTCGCCCGGCGCGCCACCGAATACACGTTCCTCACGCCGGCCAAGCATGCCTACTTCACTGGCGGGTCCAAGGTCACATGCACCGAGCTCGCGTACCAGGTGGCGGACGAGGCGCTGCAGCTGCTCGGCGGCTACGGCCTGTCTCGCGAGTACCCCATGGAGAAACTCTTCCGCGACGCCCGGGCGGCCCTCATCGAAGACGGCGAGAACCACCTGCTCAACATGAAGTTCGGCTACCTGACCTCGCTGCTTTACCGCAGCGGACGACTCGGCTCGTGAGAAAGAAAGGAACCATTATGGCTGTGACCGACTTCTTCGACCGGGGCTGGCGCGCCAACCCGGACGGGGTGGCTTTCATCGCGGGCGAGCGGACCTTCACCTACAACGAGATCGGTGAGCTCTCGTGCCGCGTCGGTAACGCGCTGCTCGCCCGTGGAGTCGAGCGCGAGGCCAAGGGCGCGGTGCTTGCGGGTAACGACCCCACCGCCTGGGCGTGCGTCCTTGGAATGTGGCGGGCCGGAATGGCCTGGGTTCCGGTCAACCCCGCGTACTCGCCGGAGGAGATCCAGCGCCTGCTGGGCGGCTTCGACTGCGAAGTGCTGTTCTGCCACGAGCAGTTCCTCCCGGTCGTGGAAAAGCTCCGCCCCGACCTGGACCAGCTGCACACCGTGATCTCGCTGGGCTCGAACACCGAAGCTGCGTCGACAGCGGACGCTGTCACCCTCGAGTCGCTCATCGAGGGGGCGTCCAGCGCGCTTCCCGACTACATCCCGGAGTCGGAATCCCTGGCCGGGATCATGCCGACCGGCGGGACCACCGGGGCGCCGAAAGGCGCGATGAACACGCACCGGAGCCTGTCCGTCAGCGCGCTGCACCAGATGTTCGCCGCTCCCTACTCCTCGGACGAGCCGATCGTGAACCTGGTCGCCGCGCCGATGACGCACGCGGCGGGCACTCTCACGCTGCCGGTCACGGCTCGCGGTGGCACGGTGGTGGTGATGAACCGCCCTGATCCGCTCCAGCTGCTCGACCTGATCGAGAAGCACCGGGTCACGGAGCTGTACCTGCCGCCGACGGTGATCTACCGGCTCTTGGAGATTCCCGGCATCGAGGACAGGGACTTCTCGTCGCTGAAGTACTTCATCTACGGCGCGGCGCCTATGTCGACTGAGAAGCTGTGCCGCGCGATCGAGGTGTTCGGCCCCGTGATGTTCCAGGGGTACGGGCAAGCCGAGGCGCCCTCCGCGATCGCCTTCCTGCGCCCCGAGGAGCACTTCCGCGACGGCAAGATCGCCGACGGCTCGCGACTGTCGGCGGCGGGGCGGCCCGCGCCGCTGGTGCGGGTCGAGATCCTCGACGAGAACGGGAAGATCCTCCCTGTCGGCGAGACCGGCGAGATCTGCGTGCGCGGCGACCTGGTGATGAAGGGTTATTACAAGGCCCTGGACAAGACCGCTGAGACCATCATCGACGGGTGGCTGCACACCGGGGACATCGGTTACCTCGACACCGAGGGCTTCCTGCACATCACCGACCGCAAGAAAGACATGATCATCTCGGGTGGGTTCAACGTCTACCCCAGTGAGGTCGAGCAGGTCATCTGGGCGCACCCGGCGGTGCAGGACTGTGCCGTGATCGGCACCCCGCACCCCGACTGGGGCGAGGCCGTCACCGCCGTGGTCGAGCTGAACCAAGGTGCGCAGGCGACCGAGGAGGAGCTCATCGCGTACTGCCGGCCCGTGCTCGGCGGGATCAAGACGCCGAAGAAGGTCCTGTTCGTCGACGCCCTTCCGCGCAGCGCCAACGGAAAGGTGCTGAAGAAGGACGTGCGGGAGCCGTTCTGGCGCGACCACCAGCGAAGGATCTGAGGACATGCGGCGCACGATCTTCCACGAGGACCACGATGCCTTCCGCGGCACTCTCCGCCAGTTCGTGGACCGCACCCTCAAGCCCCGCTACGAGCGTCACGCTCCACACCGACGCCTGCCCGCCGTACATCGTCGAGTTCGGCACCGAGGAATCGAATACACGAAAGAGCGTCGGGCGTTCGGGCAACCCATCGGGTCCTTCCAGCACAACAAATTCAAACTGGCCGAGCTGGTGACCAAGATCGAGGTGACCCAGGCCTTTGCGGGACGCCCGCGTCACCGAGATCTGGGCCGGCTCCAAGGAAATCATGAAAGAACTCATCGGCTGTGATCTCGGTTTGTAAGCGAATCAGTCCTCCGGACTCGCCCCGAATTTTCCGCTGGCAGAAGGAGAAATCATGCCGTTGCCCGTCGCAGTGATCACCGGCGCCGCTAACGGCATCGGGCTGGAGACAGCCCGACGCCTCGCCCGAGCGCACCGGGTCGCCCTGCTGGACATCGATGGCGAGGCGGCCGAGAAGGCTGCTGCGGAGGTGGACAGCACCGCCGCCGCGTTCCGGTGCGACATCACGGATCCTGCCTCGGTTGCGGCGGCGGTGGCCGGCGTCATCGACCGCTTCGGTGCGATCGACGTGGCCGTCTCCAATGCGGGAATCGGCACGATTGGCGCAGCACGCCACCTCGACCCGGACGTCCTCGCAGCTCAGCTCAACGTCAACGTGACCGGGAACTGGCGCTTCATCCACGCCTGCCTGCCACATCTGGTCGAGAGCCGCGGCTACCTGCTGGGCGTGGCCTCGGCCGCGGCGATCTTCTGCCCTCCGGGTGAGTCGATGTACGCCGCGAGCAAGGCGGGCTTGGAAGCGCTGCTCGACGTGGTCCGCGTGGAGGTCGCGCACCTCGGCGTCGATGTCGGCGTGGCGTACCTGATGTTCATCAACACCCCTATGGTTCGCGATGGCGACCGGGAACACGCCGACTTCGCGCGGATGCGCGCAATGCTGCGTGGCCCTGCCGGGAAGACCTACGCGGCGTCGATAGCAGCTGACGCGTTGGTGCGCGGCATCGAGCGTCGCTCTCGGCAGGTGTTCGTGCCCGGCACGCTGAAGTACCAGCATCTCCTGCGGGGGGTCATCAAGCCGGTCGTGGATCGGGAGTTCCGGCGCATCGCGCCTGAGGTGGATCGCCTGACCGAGGAGAAGGTACGGGAGCGGGGAAGCTTTGCCGCGGCGTTCAACCGGGGGGCGTTGGCCGCGCACGAGCGCCGAGCCGCAGACGGGGGAACCCATGAGGTTCTCTGACCCCGGGTCGCCGCGTGTCCTTCGACCCCCCGTCTACCGCCCGCGGGCTTGGGCCTGGGCCTGGGAGCGTGCGCTGCAACTGCCCAAGGCGACGACGCCAGACGTCGAGGTGCGCCGCGGAATCCGAGTGCCCATGCCCGACGGCGTCACACTCCTCGCGGACCTCTACCGCCCGCGGGGCGCCGGGCCGTTGCCGACCGTGCTGGTCCGCACACCCTACGGACGGCGCGGGCCGGTGGCGATCGTCAGTTCCCGTCTGCTGGCGAGGGGAGGCCTGCAGGTTCTGCTGCAAAGCTGCCGTGGCACCTTCGGCTCAGGCGGCGTGCTCGATCCGTTCCGGGAACGCGACGACGGGCTTGCGACCCTCGCCTGGATTCGTGAGCAATCGTGGCACGCGGGACCACTCGCCACGGTGGGGGCGAGCTACCTGGGCATCGCACAGTGGGCGATCGCCGCGGATGCCAGCCCCGATCTCGCCGCGGTCGTCGTCACCGTGTCCTCGTCCGATCCGCGGAGCCTGATGTACCTGGGCGACAGCTTCTCACTCGAGGCGGCGCTGGGCTGGGCCTACATCGCCGCGGTGCAGGAGCTGCCATTGGGTCAGCTCCGCATGCTGCTCATGCGGCGGCGGCTGCGGCGGGCGCTCGATGCCTGGCCGCTTGCCGTCGCCGACCGCAGGCTGCTCGGAAAGGCTCTGCCCTATTACCAGGAATGGCTCGCGAATGCTGACCCGGCCCATCCGTACTGGGACGACCGGGTCTTCAGCGCCCGCGTCGAGGATGTCGAGGCGGCCGTCGATCTCGTCACCGGGTGGCACGACATCTTCCTGCCAGGCCAGCTTCGGGACTTCCGCCGTCTGCGGGACGCCGGCCGGAGGGTCCACCTGACCATCGGCCCGTGGACCCACGTCGCCCACGGTTTGACCGCGGAGGCGACCCGACGAGCGATCGAGGTACTGCGCCGCCACCTCATCGACGGTGCCGACACCCGATCCGGTGCGCCAGTGCGCGTGTACGTCACCGGCGCCGAGGAGTGGCGCAACCTGCCGGACTGGCCGCCGCCCGGCACGCTCACCCAGCCCTGGTACCTGCACCGGGACCGCGGCCTGTCGCCCACACCGCCCGGACCGTCCCGCCCGGATGCCTACCGGTACGACCCGGCGGACCCGACCCCCGCGCTGGGCGGCCCTGTCCTGTGGGGCAGCGCACGGCGCGACAACGCGCAGCTCGAGGCCCGGTCGGACGTCCTGACGTACACGAGCGCGCCGCTCGATCGGCCCCTCAAGGTCATCGGACCGGTCTCGGCGCTGGTGCACCTTGCTTCGAGCCGCAGACACACCGATGTGTTCGTGCGGCTGTGCGACGTCGACGCGCGCGGCGTGTCCAGGAACGTCTGCGACGGACTGCAGCGCCTGTCTGCCGATCACCCGCCCACGGCCGCAGATGGGACCCGCCGCGCGGACGTGGAGCTGTGGCCGACCGCGCATCGCTTCGCCCCCGGTCACCGTGTGCGGGTGCAGATCTCGTCCGGAGCCCACCCACGGTTCGCCCGCAACCCTGGCACGGGACGCGGCCTGCACGAGCACTCACCGCTCCTCCCCGCCGACCAGCGGATCTTCCACGACCCAGAGCACCCCTCGGCGATCCTCCTGCCGGTGCTACAGACCAGACGATAACGGGACACACATGAGGCCAAAACGAGAGGCCATACGAAATGAGTTCGACCGGAGAAGCGACCACCGGGCTGAAAGTCGCCGTCACAGGTGCCACCGGCGAGATCGGGCGCCCGTTCGTCCGACATCTCGAAAAGACCCCGGGCGTCGGCTCGATCCTCGCAATGGCCCGCCGGCCCATCGCCCCGAGCGAGCACGGCTGGACGCGGACGGAATTCGTCCAAGGGGACGTGACCAACCCCGACGACGTGGCCAAGCTCGTCGACGGAGCAGACGTCGTGGTCCACCTGGCATTCCTGATCCTCGGCGACCGGCGTTCGACACGCGTGACGAATCTCGAAGGGTCGCGGAGCGTCTTCGAAGCAGCGGTAGCGGCCGGATGCCGCCGCATCGTGTACACATCAAGCGCCGCGGCCTACGGGTTTCACGCCGATCACCCGTCCCGGCTGACCGAGGAGACACCGCCTGCGGGCACGGAGCATTTATACTATTCAGCCCAGAAAGTAGAGCTCGAAGCGGCACAGGAAACGGCCGCCGAGGGAACCGGAACCGAGACGTTCATCTTCCGCCCACCGAGCGTGGGTGGCCCCGGCGCCCATGCCTGGTTGCAGATCCTGCCCTATGTGCAGATGGCCGAGAGACTGCCGGCGCCGTGGCCCCTCAATTGGCTACCCCAGACAGCTCGGATACTTCCCGACTTCGGCGTGCCACTTCAGCTTGTGCATGTCGAGGACGTGGCGGCTGCCTTGTGCGCAGGGGTGGTCGGGGCGGGGCGACCGGGCGTGTACAACCTCGCCGCGCCGGGGCAGTTGACCATGGCCGACATCGCTCACGCGCTCGGCTGGCGCACCGTGCGTCTGCCTCGGGGCGTGATCGGCGCCGCCGCTGGGGTCCAGCGGCGTGTTCCAGCGGCCCCTGTCTTGTCCGACTGGGTCCAGGCCCTTTCGGCCCCGATCTTCATGTCGACGGAAAAGGCCGAGCGTGAACTCGGGTGGTGCGCTACACGCGACGCCCAGACGACCCTGCGCGAGGCAGTCGCCAGCGCCCGTGCGGCGGGGCTCGCGGGACTCGGTTGAGCGTCGACCGGCTGGAGTCGGGGCTGGGGTTTCTCCTGATCGGCTGCCACAAGTGAGTACTGACGGTTTGACGCAGGATCGAGATTCGATTCGTCGCCTTATCGAAATCCCGCTCATAGCCCCTGACGGTTTTTTCGGTTCCGTTGTCCGGCACACGGTGACGTCTCGTAAAGACCGAGACGCGCATGGTGAAAGTGTATTGGACGCGCGGTCCTCGCGCATATTTCCCGATCGGGTCGGTCCAGACGGCCCACTGGTCGTACAGAGGCTATGGAGAGGTCAAATCATCATGAAACAACTGTCCATGATCGACGCGTTCATGCTCTCGGTGGAGAACGAAAAGCAGAAGCTTCAGATGGCGTCCGTGTCGATCCTCGAGCCTCCAGCGGAGGGACAGCAGCGCGTGACACGGCAGGTGTTGCGCGACCTGGTCGCCAAACGGATCCACCTCGCACCGGCGCTGTGCCGGAAGCTCGTGCACGTCCCGCTGCACCTCGACTACCCCTACTGGGTCGATGACGCCGAGCTCGACCTCGACTACCACGTACGCGCCTTCACGCTGCCGGTACCAAGTGACGACCACCAGCTTTCGGAAGCGGTTGGGCAGCTCGTCTCGCAGCCGTTTGATCACTCACGCCCGCTGTGGGAGCTCTACGTCATCGACGGGCTGAAGGGCGGCCGCGTCGCGGTCGTGTTCAAACTGCACCATGCGTTCGTGGACGGGATCTCGGCGCTCGAGCTCCATACGATGCTCTTCGACCGGTCACCAGAGGGGCGTGAGGTGCCGCGGCCGATCAGGCCGTTGGGCGAACCGGCGCCGTCGCGGTGGGAGATGCTCGCTCGGGGCGTAGCGGGCCTGCCCCATCAGCCGGTCCGAGCGGTTCTCGGCGGCGCTCGCGCTGTGCCCTACCTCGATCACCTCATGCCGTTTCGTGTCACCCCCGGAGTGAAGACCATCTCCGGCGCCACGCGGCGTCTGGCCCGGCTGGTCGGCCTGGGCGGCGACGGCATGCTGCTCCAAGGCGAGAACCTCCGCGTCCCGAAGACCGTGCTCGACCGGCCTCTCACCACGCCGCATCGCCGCTGGGCTTTCACGCGCGTGCTGCTCGATGACGCCAAGCGCGTGAAGAACCATTTCGGTGTCACCCTGAACGACGTCGTCGTGGCCACTACGGCCGGTGCCGTCCGCAGTTGGCTGCTCGAGCTTGGCGAGCTGCCCGACGAGCCACTCGTCACCCTTGTCCCTGTCTCGGTGCGCACGGAGGACGCCGAGTCGGGCGGCAACCTGGTCCAGGTGATGCTCGTCGAGTTGCCCACCGATGAAGAGGACCCCGAGCGCCGTCTCATGTGCACACACGAGGCGCTCCGCGCCGCCAAGGAACGCCACAAAGCCGTACCGGCCACCGCGATGCGAGGCGCAGACGGACTCCTCATGCCCGCGCTGTTCATCCGGGCCTCACGCGCCGCGACGCTGCTCTCGGGCCTCATCGGCGCGACGGCCAACATCATAATCTCGAACGTTCCCGGGCCTCCGACGGAGGTGTACATCGCGGGCGCCCGCGTCGAGGCGCTCTATCCCGTCGGAGGCGTGCTCGAGGGGTTCGGCTTCAGCACCATCGTCTTCAGCTACTGCGGTGGCCTCGATCTCGGGTTCACGGTCGCCCAGGACAGCCCGGCCGACCCGTGGCGACTCGCCGAAGCCTACGACCGCAGTCAGCGTGAGTTGCTCGCGCTCTTGCCGACGGGACCGGAGCCGAGCGTCCTCGAGGATGTGCGAGCTGACGGTGCGACCGGTTGACGCCATGACAGACGCCGCAAGCGGGCCTCAGCCGTCCTCGCCGGTGCCGGGGTAGATAGCGTCGAGCTGGTCCATCAGGGCCGCCAGGTCCCACGCGCCGAGGGTGGTCTGGGTGCCGTCGCCGGGGATCAGGCCGGGCGGGACGACCGCGCGCCACCGGCCCGCGGCTGGCGGCAGGATCACCGCCTCGGAGTGGGCTTGCTCGAACCGGCGCCGGCGGACCACCGCGTCCTCCGGTGCGCCGCCGTTGACGAGGCGCATGCCCGGCCGTCCGGTGGTCATCGCATTGCCTGCCAGTGCGCCCGGATGGCCTGGTTCAGCTCGTCCGGGGTCCGGCCGGTGAGTACCTGCCCGGCGCTGCTGATCGCGCACCAGGTGCCGCCGTCCGCGCTGAACCCGTGGTAGCCGCCGTAGGCCCACGCCTGCTCAAGCTCGGCCAGCGCCCGGTCCGCGTCGACCGCGAACACATCACGCCGGGCGGCCATCACGCTTATCTCCGCACATGCCGACCGGGGCGCCTGCGCGGCAATGGACGACCCGCCAGCGTCGCGGCTCCCGCGGGCTCCAGCATTGACATCCCGGCGGGCAGCTGCCGCGTCAGGGCTTCGCTGACCCGGGTAAGGGTCGCGGGATCGGTCGCCCAGTCCCGCTCCGGTACTCCGCGCCGCCGGCTTCCAGTCGCCTGCCGAGCCGCCATCACACCGTCCTCTCCGCACCGTCGCCGGGGCGCGGAACTCCGGCCAGTACCGCTACACCGGTGCATCCAACTCCAGCCGCCCGGCCTCCACCAGCCGCAGCGCGCACACCGCCACGAACGGCTTGCTCACCGAGTACGGCTGAACCAGGCTGGACGCCTGCCACACCCCGCACCGTCCGGCGTCGGCACCACCGCCCCATAGATCAACCACCAGCCGGCCGTCGCACCAAGCGGCAAAAGCCGCACCCGTACCCGGCTGCCCGGCCACTACGTCGGCGAAGCACTCACGCACCGGGCCGAACCGAACGTCAACCTCCCCCTCAATGCCCATACGGCCATTCTCGCCCCGCGCTCAGCCCTCTCCGGTGACGGCCGGTACCTTACGGCGCCACAACCGTGCGGTAGCACTGGCTCATCAACTGCTCGCAGCCGGCGGGGGCCCGTGCGGCGGCGAACTCCTGGATGGCAGGCCGGGCTGCGGGTGGCTAAGGTCGGTCAGGCGGGCCATGTCGGGAGAGGCGGACGAAACACGGGCGGCGAGCGATTCCCGGCTCCTCCGACTGGCAGCGCCTTTGGACCATCGACGCCGGAGCTGTGGCGCTCGAGCCGGCCACCCGCTGCATGGCCCAAGGCATCCTCGACAGCGGACCCATCACAGCCAGGTTCGAGCCGGGAGCCCTGCACGACAGGATCCCCCAGGCGACGGGCATTGCTATCCGCGATATCGACTCTGGCGCGGGCGCCGTCCTGCCTACCGTGTGGCTCATCATCCGCCGCGAGGACGCGGATCCATCGGCGACATTGGCCTCCACGGACCGCCCGACCACCAGAACAGCGTCGAGATCAGCTACAGCCTTGCCCCCTCCGCACGAGGCAAGGGCATCGGCACGGCCACCGTCTCCGCCCTAGTCAAACGCCTAGCGACAATACCGCAGATCCGCCAGATCACCGCAGTCACCGACACCGGCAACACCGCTTCCCGGCGCCTGCTCGAACGCCAAGGATTCCGCCTCACCGGCCAGCTGGCAGCCACGGACGAGGTGCGCTACACACTGAACCTCAGATAACTCATGCGCCACCCATCGACCAGGCCCGGTCCTGATCGTGACCGGTCCCGATGAGCTGCGGGCCCGGTCCGCCGGGACAGCATTGCGCTGCCGCTGTTCCGGTCGGCCCGGGACCGGAACGCGACGGTGTTCGTGAACCTGGAGAATCTCGAACCGCACCAGGATCAGTGGTTCTACCTGTCAACGCTCGGCCGGATGACGCCTAAGACGGCACTGATCGCACCCCCGGCGCTGAACTCCTGGTCCGTCACCGGTCACCGAACGTCAGCGCCGTTGGCACCGAGAGCGCGCGCCCGAGCCGCCTGATATGGGCGGCTATGGGACGCACGGTCTGAGCCGTTGCGGCCACGCGTAACAGGCAACGATGGGCTTGCGCGTGAGCCGCGGGGCCGGGTGTGCGGCCTACTGCTGCCCGGGATGGCGTCGGAGGGTCGATAAGGGTGCTAACAGCCGTGCCCTGCCCGGGCTTGGCTGCGGGGCTCCGGGCACGCCTGGCGCGCCCCGCTGCCGCATATCACGAAGTGGTGCGCCGAGGAGCTTCCTGGCTGGGGGGCCGGGAAGTAGGAGGCGATGACCTTCCGCGCAGCCCGGGTGACGGGCGCTATGCGCCAATATGCCCTGCTCAGGCCGCACGTTGGTGCGGTCGCTGGCCAGGTGCGCCGGAGTCTCGGGCGAAGCGTGTCAGCTGTGCGACCTGTCGGCCGGGGCTAGTGGTCCAGTGATTTGAATGTACTGGCGTGGAGGATCAATGGCTCCAGCTGGGGACGGTGCACCAGCGCGATGACTTGGCCCAGCACGATCAGGTGATCGTCGGCGCGGTGCGACTGTCGCAGCCGGCAGTCGAACGACGCCGTCGCGTCGGCCAGCACCGGGCAGCCGGTCACACCTGGTTCGAAGGGCACGGCGTCGAACATGGCCGAGCCGGTCGGGCGGCCAAGGTCGTCTGCGAAGCATGCGACGAGTCGGCCGACGCCCGTACCGCACGGCCAGTCGCCCGTGACCCCGCACTGCGAAGCTAGCCGCACTGCGGTGGGCAGCTGCTGCTACGTAACTGACACGCAAAGCTGTACCGGCGCGAACATCCATAACCGGCAAATATGCACTCCCGGCACAGCTCGAGGCCAAGCGCAGCGGGGCGCGCCGAGTCGGCAGGGAGGGTACTTTCGATACGTCGGCGCATGTTGTTCGTCACGGTGGGTCATTCCCGGCCTGGCCCCCTTATCCGGGGAGCAACGGGATCGCTGGCAGGCCAGTGGGTAGCCGGCGGCAGCCGGTCTTCGGGCGGCTGCCGGCATCGGGATATAAAGCCGGCGTTGACCGCCGCGGGCGGGCGCGCGTGCCGGCGTGACAGGGCCGGGTCCGGGGATGCAGGTGCGGCGCTGACCGGGGCTGCTGCGGCCAACACAAGAGCAACACAAGTCCGGGGCTAGGAGGCGTCCAACTGAAAAGCGGAAGGTCGACAGTTCGATCCTGTCCCTGACCACCACTCCGGTGAGGCATGATCAGCCCGCTCACCTGCGCATATGGCAGGAAGAGAGGGATTCCCATGGCGCTGAGGGCGCTGGTTCTTAAGTTCTCTGACCTGCGGAAACGCTCACGCTCGGATGCGTGCGCAACCGCGGAACCGCAGGAAGAGAGAAAAACAATGACCCTCCCGCAACCGCGTCCCCGGCGGCCCAAGCCACTGGACGCCGGCCCGTTCGCCCCGGAGATCGGGTCGTTCCGGCTGCACCTGGCCGCCGAAGGCAAGGCACCCAAGACGGTGCGGACCTACACCGAGGCCGTGGCCTGGTTCGCCGCGGCACACCTGATCCCGCGTACCAGTCACACCAAGTGGGAGCAGGTCAGCGGCCATGATTTGCAGCGGTGGCTGGTGCACCTGCTGACCCGGTACAGTGACGCTTACGCTAACAACCAGTTCCGGGCGCTGCAGCAGTTCTTCCGCTGGCTCGCCGAGGAGGAGCAGCTCCCGGACCCGATGGCACGGCTGCGCGCCCCGAAGGTGAGCGAGAAGCTGGTGCCGGTGTTCACCAGCGAAGAACTATCAGCCCTGGAGAAGACCTGGCTGTTGACGGCCTGACTATCTGAGTGTCCCGACCGGGTC
>Ga0335081_10007822_pt1 | contig 17122 bp, 21 predicted proteins | sample Lox_Sample_35_FD_206713 | JGI IMG/M metagenome (GOLD analysis project Ga0335081, IMG submission 206713) | Soil microbial communities from Loxahatchee National Wildlife Refuge, Florida, United States - Lox_Sample_3.5 | ecosystem: Environmental > Terrestrial > Soil > Wetlands | place: USA... | reverse complement strand
GAGGGAGGCCCTTGATCACCGCAGCCACACAACCCCAGATCCTTCGCCTCTTTTCGAAAACCTGTCGGAGGAAAGGGTCCCCCTTTCTTCGGGTGGGGAAAGACTTCCGGTACGTCCGAGCAGGGGACGGAGATTTTGATTACGAGGGGCTCCATCGAAAACTTTGGGGCATTCATCTCAATCTCAAGGGGTCTCACCAAGTCCTCAATGCGACCACCGCCCTGGGCGCCATGGAGGTCTTGGAGGATCTAGGCTATCCCGTCTCCACGGAGGCGATGATGGATGGGTTGCGGGAGGTTGATTGGCCAGGAAGATTGGAGATGGTTTCTTCTTCTCCCAGAGTTCTCCTCGACGGCGCCCACAACCCTGCGGGGGCTCTTGTTTTAAAGGAGTCTTTGGAGAAAGAGTTCCGATATCGCCACCTCACCCTGCTGGTCGGGATTATGAAGGACAAAGATATCGCGTCCATGCTCCATTTCCTCGCTCCCTTGGCGGATCGCATTATCCTCACCCGGCCCCATACAGACCGCGCCATGCCTCCCGCACTGCTCAAGAAGGCGTTGGACCAGAATGGAAAAAAGGCCGAGATCGCGGAAGATCTGAAAGAGGCGATTGAGAGGGGGCTTTCCCTGACTCGAAAAGAAGACCTCCTTTGTATCACCGGATCCCTTTATACCGTCGGGGAAGCCAGGGCTTACTTCTACCCCGCGAGGAATTCATGAAGGATGCCCGGTTGATCCTGGCCTTTTTTTTTCTCCTTTTTATCGTCTTCTATTCCCCCGCCGCCAACGCAGTCATCGGCGAGGGAAAACTGACGAAGTCGGAAGGGCCGGTGGATATCGAGGCGGATGAGCTCATTTTTGAGAGGGAGACCCAGACGTATGAGGCACATGGGGAGGTGGAAATCATTCGGGGAGATCTCTCTCTCAAGGCCGATCATGCCCGAATGGACATGGCGACGAAAGAAATGGTCGCCTGGGGAAATGTCTTGTTGAGAGAGGGAGAAGACGTGATTGAGTGTCAACGCCTGGAAGTCAACCTGGATTCCCGGTTGGGAAAGATTTACCAGGCCAAACTTTTTCTGAAAGAGCAGAATTTTCACATTGCCGGCCAGGAGGTGGATAAGTTAGGAGAAAATCACTATCGCTTGCGAGAGGGATGGTTGACGACCTGCGATGCGAAACGCCCTCCTTGGAAGTTCAGCGTGAAGGAGTTGGATGTGAATGCCATGGCGTCGGGAGGACGGGGCATCGCGAAGGGGCCCGTCTTCTATCTGGAAGATATCCCGGTTCTCTATTTTCCTTGGGGGGTCTTTCCCGTGAGGCAGGAAAGGCAATCGGGTTTTCTCCTCCCTCGGACAGGATATTCCAGTTCGGATGGCGCGAGGCTCAAGACGGGTTTCTATTGGGCCATGGCAAAGAATATGGACGCCACCCTCTATCTCGACTACCTGGGAAATCGGGGATTTAAGGAAGGCCTAGAGTATCGTTATGCCTTCACCCAGGATACGAGGGGGCAGGTGAACTTCAACTACATCGATGATCAGGATGCGCATAAGAAACGGTATTCTTTCTTTGTTCAACACGAACAGGTGCTTCCGTATGACTTTTATATCAAAGCAGACGTCAATCGTGTAAGCGATCATCAATATCTTCATGATTTTTGGAATGAATACCTTCCTACCACTTCGAGAATGGCAGCGATTGATTCGAATAGTTCGAGACAATTGCGATCCGTTGTTTTCGGCGGAAAAGATTGGGATCATTTTAGCCTTGTCGGCCAGACGACAGTCTACGACGATCTGACGCAGACGAGCAACGACGCAACGCTTCAAAAACTTCCACAGATCAATTTTTCCGCCCATCCCCAAACCCTTTTCAATACTCCTTTGTTCTTTAGTCTCGATTCGTCCTATACGAATTTCCGACGCGAGAGAGCTTCGACGGATCCTGCGGCGGTCACGTCGGGCAATTTGGGTGGTGGGGTACAGAGGGGAGATCTCTTTCCCACGCTCTCCTATGCGACGCGGCTCCTGAACGTGATCAAGTTTCAATCTGATGTCGGAGTGAGAGGCACCGTTTACGGAGGTCAAAATGATCCCACCGGCACCGTCAACGGGTGGAGATCGAGAGAAACCTTTCAGGCAGATGCCCAGATGTCAACGGAGTTTTACCGAGTCTATAGTGCCGAAGCCCTCTCCAAGCTCTCCGACATCTACAAGGTGGACAAATGGATGCACACCATCGAGCCCACGGTAAGTTACACTTACATTCCCCAGGTGTTTACGAGACATCTCCCTAACTTTGACCAAGTGGATCAGATGCCCTTTACGAATCAGTTCACCTACGGGGTCACCCAACGCCTTGTGGGAAAGCCGGAAAAGATGGGGGTGAGCTCCGGACCCTATGAGTACGCGAAATTGATTATCTCGCAGAGTTATAGCCTTGGAGACCATCCTTTCGCGAGTACGACGGGAAAGTCTTTTTCAGACATTCGAGCGGAAATGTGGTGGAACTTCACGCCCCAGCTTTCCGCCCATTGGGATGCAGACCTGAACCCCTCTCGGGGGAGTCTCGATATATTCGATTTTGCGATTGTCGCTAAAGATCTAAGGAGCGACGCGGTCCAAGTACAATACCGGGACACCCGAGGGACCGATCGGGAAGTCAACGTGGATGCCCGCCTTAAGATCATCCCGTCTTTGTACACGTTTGGCTCATTTTATTATAATCTTCTGGCGGGATCATGGGTCCAATTCCTTTTGGGCGCGGAATATCAGGCCCAATGTTGGACCGTAGGTTTTTACATCCAGGACATCAACGGGTCCCCCGACGGGACGCTCAAGAGGCAACTGAAGTATATGTTCTATTTGAACCTTCTCGGTCTCGGTTCGAGTGGGCAAGAGCCCGGTCTGATGAGATTTTAATCAACCCTTCAGGAGGAGAGCCATGAAAGGCGTTATTCTGGCGGGAGGTTTAGGGACGCGACTCTACCCGCTGACCAAGGTGACCAACAAACACCTGCTCCCCGTCTACGATAAACCGATGATTTACTACCCGATTCAAACCCTGATCAACGCGGAAATCGATGACATCCTGATCGTGACGGGCGGAAACAATGCAGGAGATTTTTTGAAGCTTTTGGGAAACGGGAAGGAATTCGGGCTCAAACATATCAACTACACCTATCAAGAGGGAGAAGGGGGGATTGCCGAAGCCCTCCGGCTGGCCGAGTTCTTCGCTTCCGGGGAGAAGGTCTGTGTGGTGCTGGGAGATAACGTGATTGAAGGGAACATCCGAAAGGCAGCGGAGAACTTTCGAAAACAGAAAGAAGGAGCGAAGATCCTGTTAAAAGAGGTTCCCGACCCACAGCGCTTCGGAGTTGCCGAGATGAAGGGTGATCGGATCGCCCGGATTGAAGAAAAGCCCAAAGATCCCAAATCCAAGTATGCCGTCATCGGAATTTATCTTTTCGATCGTGAGGTTTTTAGCGCCATCAAAACGCTCAAGCCCTCCGACCGGGGAGAATTGGAGATTACCGACGTGAACAACCTTTATATTGAAAAAGGGCTGATGACATGGGATATTTTAGAAGGATGGTGGACCGACGCGGGGACGTTTGAGTCCCTGCTTCGTGCAAATCAGCTGGTTGCCCAAACGGGGGCGAACAAACTTTGATCAGCCAATTTCCGATTCCAAATGAATATCAAATGGCCAAATCTCAAGAGGGAAAAATGGATTTTGATTTTCGAAGTCGACCACGGAGGCTTGGATTTGATCTGACATTTAAACGTTGAGGGTTGAAGTCGACTCATGACGGGATGTGGAGGCGCGATGATACACGGGGTGAAGACGAAGTTGTTGCGGGCGATTCCGGATGAACGCGGAAGGGTCATGGAGATCCTGAGGGCGGATGATGACCTGTTCTTGAAGTTCGGCCAGGTGTATATCACCACGACCTATCCCCAAGTTGTCAAGGCCTGGCATTATCATAAGGTGCAGACCGACCACATCTGTGTAATCCAGGGAATGATCAAGTTGGTCCTCTACGATTCGCGGGAGGACTCCCCGACCAAGGGGGAAATCAATGAGTTCTTCATTGGAGTCCATCGACCCCTCTTGGTCCAGGTGCCCGACCGGATCTATCACGGCTGGAAATGCATCAGCGAGGAGGAGGCGGTCATTATCAACATCCCCACGGAGGTGTACGTTTATCAGGCGCCCGATGAATACCGTCTGCCGCCCCACGGAAAAGAGGTCCCTTATGACTGGGCGAGAAAAGATGGGTAATCACAAGCGCCAAATTCAAAGCGCCAAAATCTAAATAAATTCCAATTGCCAAAGACCCAAAGCAGGATTTGACAGGGATGGTTTTGTGAATTGGAAATTGAAATTTGTTTGGGATTTTGGGTTTGGCATTTGAGATTTCATATCATGGATTGGAGCAGGTAATGAAGATTCTAGTCACTGGGGGGTGTGGGTTCATCGGAAGTAATTTCATTCGTTATTTTTTGAAATCCCACCCGGATGATTTGGTGATCAACATTGATAAGTTGACCTATGCAGGAAATCTGGAGAACCTCTCCGATCTTTCTCGCTCTCCCCGTTACCATTTCGTTCGGGGGGACATCGGGGATGCCCTTCGCGTCGAAGAGTTGATCGGCAAAGGAGTGGAGGCCATCGTCAACTTTGCCGCTGAATCTCATGTGGACCGATCCATCGAAGATCCGAGCGCCTTCATGAAGACTAATGTCTTTGGAACCTTCGTCCTCCTCGAAGCCGTGCGGAAGGTTTTCCCCAAGCGGCAGATCCGTTTCCTTCATATTTCCACCGACGAGGTCTACGGCTCCCTGGGCCAAACCGGAGCTTTCACCGAAGAGACCTCCCTGTCGCCCAACAGTCCTTATTCGGCGAGTAAAACGGCGGCAGACATGCTCGTCAGGTCCTACCATCGCACCTATGGAATTCCCGCCCTCATCACTCGGTGTTCGAATAATTATGGACCTTACCAATTTCCTGAAAAACTGATTCCGTTGATGATTTCGAATGCCATCGAGGGCAAGGAACTGCCCATCTACGGCGATGGAATGCATGTGCGGGATTGGATCTATGTCGAAGATCATTGCCGGGCACTCGACACGGTGTTGAGCCGCGGCAAAGAAGGAGAGGTATACAACCTCGGAGGCCGAAGCGAGAAGCCGAACTTGACGGTAGCCAAGGCGATCCTGGACCGATTGGGAAAACCTCATTCCCTGCTCCGATTTGTCACGGACCGGCCGGGTCATGACCGTCGTTACGCCATCAACTTTTCCAAAATTGAGAGAGAATTGGGATGGAAGCCTTCTGTCACTTTTGAAGAGGGAATCCGCCTCACCGTGGAATGGTACCAGAACCATCAGGAATGGTGGAAGAAGATCAAAACCGGCGAGTATCTGGACTATTACGACCGGATGTATAAGGATCGATAAGGGGAATTGGGGTTTGAGGGATTGTGGCGTAATGAAGCGGATCCTGGTCATCGGGGCGAAAGGAATGCTGGGAAGAGACCTCATGAGTATTCTCCATGCCTCTTTCTCTGGCGATGAAATGATCGGGTGGGATATCGAAGAAATAGATATCCGAAAAGAAGAGGACTCCGTCACTAAAATTGAGAAACTCCGGCCGGACGTCGTCGTCCATCTTGCCGCCTATACCGATGTCGATGGGTGTGAATCGGACAAGGAAAAGGCCTTTGCCGTCAATGCCGAAGGAACGAGGCATGTGGCACGGGCCGCCTCGGCGTGCCATGCAAGGATGGTTTACCTGAGCACAGACTACGTCTTCGACGGGAATAAGAGAGAGCCGTATTCAGAGGGGGACGCTCCCCATCCGCTGAATGTCTACGGCCACTCCAAATTAAAGGGAGAACAATACGTTCAGGAGCGGGTGGAGGATTTTCTGATCATTCGGACGCAATGGCTTTATGGGTCCTTTGGAAAAAATTTTGTGGACTCGATTCTCCGACAGGCAGGAGAAAAAAAGACGCTTTCCATTGTAGATGACCAGACCGGCTCGCCCACTTACACCATCGACTTGGCGAAAGCCATTTCTGCGCTGGTCCGGTCAAAGGCTCGGGGAGTCTTTCACGTGGCCAACAGCGATCTCTGCACCTGGTATAATTTCGGCCGGACCATTCTGAACCTATCGGGGATAAATCAGGTGAGGATCATCCCCATCTCTTCGAAGGAGCTTGGTCGGCCGGCAACTCGGCCTTCTTATTCTGTCCTCGATTGTCGGAAATTGAAGCAGGAGACCGGGTTGACGATGCGACCGTGGTCTGAGGCGCTGAAGGATTACCTTTCTGCCGGCCGTCGGCTTCTTCACTGACCCGGGAGATGGAAAAGATATAGAAAAAGGAGGAATGTTTCAATGAATATCTGTATCGTTGGCACAGGTTACGTCGGATTGGTCACTGGAGCCTGTTTAGCGGAGTTCGGAATGAACCTGATCTGCGTGGACAACGACCGCTCCAAGATTGACCTTCTTCGGGAGGGGAAAGTGACCATTCATGAGCCTGGGCTTGAAGACCTCGTGGCAAAGAATATGCGGGAAGGGAGGCTTTCGTTCTCGACGAGCATCGCTGAGGGCGTGAAGTCGAGCCTGGTCATCTTCATTGCCGTGGGGACTCCTTCCGGTGACGATGGCTCGGCCGACCTGAAATACGTCGAAGAAGTGGCCAAGGAGATCGCCCGGACGATGGATGGTTATAAGGTGGTGGTTGTGAAATCGACGGTTCCGGTGGGGACGTGCCGGCGGGTGAAGCAGCTGATCAAAGATCATCAGGCCAAATCTGTTCCTTTTGATGTCGTCTCCAATCCTGAATTTCAGAGGGAAGGCTCTGCCGTCGAGGATTTCATGCGGCCGGACCGGGTCACCATTGGCGCCGAGAGCGAGCAGGCTGCTGCCATCATGAAGGACATTTACAGCGCCCTTTACCTGATCGAGACCCCCTTTGTCATCACTTCTTTAGAAACGGCGGAAATGGTCAAATATGCGTCCAATTCGTTTTTGGCGACCAAGATCAGTTTTATTAACGAGATTGCCAACCTCTGCGAGAAGGTCGGCGCGGACGTTCACGATGTAGCGAGGGCGATGGGTCTGGACGGGAGAATTGGAAAGAAGTTTCTCCACCCGGGCCCCGGCTATGGCGGCTCTTGCTTTCCGAAAGACACTCGGGCCTTGTCGAAGATCGCAGAGGAAAAGGGATACCATTTCAAGATTCTGGAGGCGGTGATCCAAGTCAACGACGAGCAACGGAAAAGGATGATCGGCAAGATCACAGAAAAATTGGGGGATCTCAAGGGCAGGGCCATCGGGGTTTTGGGCCTTTCCTTCAAGCCCAATACGAATGATATCCGGGAATCTTCCTCGATTGTGATCATTCAGGGACTTCTGGACCTGGGGGCCAAGGTGAAGGCCTTCGATCCGGTGGCCATGGCGGAGACCGTCGCGGTTCTCCCGGGGGTAGAGCTTGGGAAGGATGCCTACGATGTGGCCAAGGGGGCGGATGCCCTGGTCCTGGCGACGGAATGGAATCAATTCCGGCGCCTCGATCTTCAACGCATCAAGGGCTTGTTGAGAACCCCGGTCTTCGTCGACCTAAGAAACGTCTATGATCCGGACCAGATGAAGCAATTAGGGTTTGACTACTGTGGCGTTGGGAGGTGAGGTCGGGTATTGACTCCTTCCGAAAAGGATTGGATCTTTATTTCCGATGCCCACTTCACCGGACAAGATTCTGAGTCGATGGAGCTGTTTCTCAGATTCTTAGATACGGAGAGAAGGAAAATTGGCCATTTGGTCATTCTGGGTGACCTCTTTGAATTCCTCTTCGGATTTAAGAATTCTTTTTCAACCGAGAGTCCTTCTGTTTTTTCTGAATACCTTCCCGTCCTCGGTAAACTTCGAAGCCTGTGCCGCGAAGGCATCCAAATTAGATATTTCGAAGGGAATCACGACTTTTATCTCCGGTCTTTTTTTTCAGACTATTTCGGGTCGAAGGTCGAAGTCTATCCCAATGGATGTGAACAAACGGTGGAGGGAAAAAGGGCTTTCATCGCCCACGGTGATTTATCGAACCCGAGACAGTGGTCTTACCGGGTCCTCCGAGGAATTCTGAAGAACCCGTTGACCTATCGCCTCCTCCGGCTTGCAGGCCCCAGCATTGTCTGTCCAGTGGCCCGAAAATGGAGCAGTATGAGTTTTCGGAAATACCATAACGAGGGGCAACTTCATCCGCCCCCAGCCTTTAAGACCTTTGCCCATCGGAAGTTTCTTGAGGGGTTCGAAGTCGTCATCCTGGGCCACTCCCATTTCCCAGAGGCGGTTGAAGAGTGGATTGATGGGAGAAGGCGGCTCTATTACAATCCGGGCGATTGGGCGGTTCATCGGTCTTTTTTGCGCTTGACCCCGCCTGATGGATTTCAATTAGAGCGATACAGTGAATAGGGACACGCCCCTTTAAAGACTGGGGCCACTGCGCCCCTTAAAGCACTGGGGCCGCTAGCGCGGTGGGTGACAGGGTGATACGGAGACACGGAGACGGAAAGGCAAAAAAATGGGGAGATAAGGGGATAAGGAGATAAGGGGAAACTGAAATCCAAACATTAAATCCCCAACCTGGTAAAACGAGGAAATTGGAGATTCGGATTTAGGAATTTGATTCCGCATTCCGCAATTGAGTAGATTATGGCGCACAAGGTTGTTTTTCTTGACAGGGACGGGACCATCAACGAAGAAGTGGGCTACGTGAACCATATCGGCCGGTTCCAACTTCTCCCGCATGCAGGCCAGGCGATTCAATTGTTGAACCAACAGGAATGGAAGGCGGTGGTGATCACCAATCAATCCGGAGTGGCACGGGGATACTTTCCGGAATCTCTCGTTCATCAGGTTCACCAGAAGATGCGGGACCTGCTGAAGAAAGATGGAGCCCATCTCGACGGGGTCTATTACTGCCCCCACCATCCGGATATCGGAATGCCTCCCTATCGACAGAAGTGCCGCTGCCGGAAGCCGGCAACGGGGCTGATCGAAGAAGCCGTGAAGGAGTTGGATCTTGATACGTCGCAGAGTTTTATGATCGGGGACCGGGGGGCGGATATCGAATTTGGACGTCGCGTCGGCGCAAAAACGATCCTAGTCCTCACCGGCTACGGCAAAGGGGAGTGGGAATACTTCGGAGGCCAGTGGGAGGTCAAACCCGATTATGTGGCGGAGGACCTTTTTGAAGCTGTTCAATGGATTCTTCACCGGGAGCCAAATCGGCAGGTATAAGCAAAGGAGATGACGATGCCACTCAGTAAAGAGCTGTTGGAAATTCTGGCTTGTCCGAAATGCAAAGGAGATATTTTTTTGAATCGCAAAGGAGACGGCTTGATCTGCAAAGCTTGTCGCCTTCTCTATCCCATTAAAGACGATATTCCCGTCATGCTGATCGACGAAGCCCTTCCCTATCAAGGAGAAGAGGGATAAGAAATTTCGGAATGCGGATTGCGGAATGCAGAATGCAGCCCATCCCCCTCCTAACCTCCCCCTTGAAGGGGGAGGAACACAGGGCTTTCCCTCCCGCTCGGACGAGGAATACAACGATTTCCACCTCCATTAGGGAGAACAACATAAGGATTTTCTTTCCCTTCAGGGGAAAGGGTAATCGTCATCTTTTGCCCTCCCCTTCAGGGGGAGGGCAGGGTGGGGGTGGGTGGATTGGAAATTGAAAGTTGAGGATTATTTGGAGCTTGTCATTTGAGATTTGGAATTTAGAGGTTAGATCCCGTTGATTCACTACCTAACATATTGGATCCTTAGAGCGTTCAGTTTCCTGATCAACCTTCTGCCGGAGGATTTCTCCCTTTGGGCGGGAAAGCAGCTGGGGAGAGCGATGTTTTGCCTTGACCGGGGACATCGAAAGGTTGCCCTTGAGAATCTTCATCTCGCCTTGGGCAAAGAAAAATCCGGAGAAGAACTGCTTGCCATCGCCCGGAGGACCTTTGAAAACCTGGGGATGATGGCCGTCGAGTTCTTTCGGCTCCCCAGGATGGACGTGGAAACGTTCAAAAAAAGGGTTAAAATAGAAGGGTTGGATGAGGCGCTGAAGCTTCTCGAAAAAGACAAGGGAATGCTCCTCCTTCTCTCCCACTTTGGAAACTGGGAGATGATGGGGATGATGTCGAAACTGATCGGAGACTCGATCATGGTGATCGCCAAGCCGATGAAGAAGAACAAGCGCGTGGATCAATTCATTACAAAGATTAGAAGCTCGACAGGTCTCGAAGTGGTTTCGAGTATAAAATCGAGCCGTACCGTGATGAAAGCGCTTTCCCGGAATCGGGTGGTCGGGATCTTAATCGATCAGAGGGCGAAGCGAAGCGAAGGGATTTTAGCCGACTTCTTTGGAAAGGAGGCGCCAACGACCCCGGCGCTGGCCGTCCTGGCGATGAAGACCGGTGCTCCTGTGGTGCCGGTTTTTATGGTTCGAAATGGGTTTAATCAGCATCGGCTGGTTATTCAGAAGCCGCTTGAGTTGGTCCATAGCGGCGACATCAAGAAAGACGTGGGAGCTAATACACAGCTTTTCAACCATGCCCTGGAATCGATGATCCGCCAGTATCCTGATCAGTGGTTTTGGGTCCACCGAAGGTGGGAGAGGAAAAAGAGGGCTTCTTAACGATGAAGAACCTTCCTCAAACCAGAAGCAATGATCTTTCCGCGACTATGAGGCCGAAGCGTGAGAAGCACACCTACCTTCGTGTCGGAGATAAAGTGTTTCACAAAAAGTTCAAATCCTGGGGAGGCGGGATTGTGATGGAGACCCGGGCTTCGGAGTTACCCGGGGGGATGTGCTACGTTCGAATCCTTTTCCAGGACGGCAAGGAGAGAATTTTTGACAATAATTTTGACAGCGCCTGCTGTTGTTATCACACCGGAATCATTCTCGTCAACCGCATTGAAATATAATCTCTTTCCTTTTCTTCGTTTAAGAATAATGGCTAATTAAAGCCGTCAAGAAACATAAAATAGATAATAAAGCAAACATGTAGGCAAGATAATATAGCTAACCTGATTTCCCAGATTCCTCCTTTTTTGTCTGCTTATATATTTTGAGGATTTTCAAATTAGAGGTTAGGAAATTAACTTCTATTTTGCGGTTCGAAAGAGCAGAGTACATCGAATACAAAATAATACTTGTCGTGAGAACAAGAAAAAATGTCAATATAAACAGAACTAATGTTAGCACAGGTCACCCAATTACTTCACCTCTCCTCAATCAAGGGGAGGGGAGAATGACCGGTATTTTTATTGTCTGAGGGTAACACGCCCGCCAAGATCAGTTTACTCTTTTTCTTCACTGAGATACTTTCCGAGAAGTTCCCGGCTGTGCTCGTCGTCGTGACAGTAAACGCAAAGGTTTTCCCAGTTTGATCCGTCAGGGGGGTTGTTCAGGTGATTGCCGTCTTTGTGGTGGACGGTCAGGAGATGCCTATTCTTTTCATCGAATTCTCTGCCGCACTTGGCGCAGATGAGGCCGTGGATCTTAAGAGAGCGTTCCCGATAATCGGTCCACGGCGGTTCCGACTTCCTTAAATTCTTGAGGGCCTCGTCGATGGATTGATAGTCTCCTGGTTTTTTGGGTGATTGTTTATGATGGATTCGGTAAGGTTTATTTTTCATACGCTATGCTCTGCGAGCTCTTTTAGTCATCACGGGGAGAGCTGAACCTGGTCGCCGAAACGTTCCTTCAATTCGGCTGAAAGGGCTTCGGCTGCGTCTTGACTGTTAAACTCAGCCATTAATTCTCCTTCTTCTCCCACAATGAGCCGACCGTATTTCTTAACCACCTCCGCCACATCCTTCGGTTCCACGGTCCACCAGCCGCGCGTGCGTTGGAGTAATTCCTCGCCCTTGAGGTTTTGTGGTGTGACCAAATCGATGTTGCGAAACCACGCTTTCCATCCGATTTGCGCCGGGGCGAGAAGCACCGGGCTTACAGGGTCGTGATAGATACGGCAGCGGCCGAACAGACGAAGATGGATCATGCTGGGTCCTTTTTCAAAAAATGAACGATTCTTTCATCCTTGGGCAGCAGTTCCTCTGGAACTTCAATCCCGGCCGAGCGCAACACGCGGGCCAAGCAGTGAAGATAGAAGGAAGAGGCGTCCTTCTCGCCCATCGTTCCCCTTCGCACCGCCTTGGACCAGATCTGCTCGAAAAGTTCAAGAGCTTGCTCACGGCTGCGCCGGAGTCTCGGGTCTAAAAAGGAAATATTCAGACACAACAATAGCTCCCGCTGAGCCTCCTCCATAGAGGAAAAGACCCGTCGCATGCTTTGAACCGAAGGGTCATGGCCCCATTCATCTTCCAGAGTCATTTTTCGCTTTTTGCCTTGCTCAAAGCCTTTTGGATACTTATTCCCCGACGATCTCCACCGTCATTTCAATTCGGTCATTCGGATTATCGTTGCCATCTCTGGGCTGCGATACGATCTTGTCGACGACCTCCATTCCCTTCACCACCTCGCCGAAGGCGCTATATTTTCCGTCCAGAAATGGCGCGGCTGCGACACAAATGAAGAACTGGGATCCGGCACTGTCCGGATCGGCAGACCTTGCCATGGAGAGCGTCCCTCGTTTATGGGGAGTCTTGCTGAATTCTGCCTTGACATTATAGCCGGGGCCTCCCGTGCCGTGATTCGAACGGTCAGGATTCTTTGAGTTCGGGTCTCCCCCTTGGATGACAAATTTGGGGACGACCCTATGGAAGATCGTTCCATTGTAAAACCCCTTCTTAGCAAGTTCGATGAAGTTGTTCACATGGTTGGGTGACACGTCGGGAAAGAACTTGAGAGTAATATCTCCTAATCTTGTGTGGATGATCGCCTGCTGTTCAGACATCTTCTTGACCTCCTCGGACGTAAATTTCTTGTACCGGACTTCTTGTGAAAAAGCCTGAGAGAATGGCAGCGTGAGAGAGAAAACCAGAAACATCAAGATTGAGCAGATTCTTTTCATTGAGTACCCCTCTGTTTTCCTACTATTCTTAGATTTCGGCCGTAAGCCGGCATTGAATCTTCACTTTATTATTAAGCGTAGTCCTTGAGACTCCCCGGACGGGCGGAGAATAAGGGTCATTTTTTCTCAGTGGGATAGTCGGCCTTCAGCCATTCCCTCCAGCCGCCTTTAAGGGCATAGGCCTTCTTAAACCCCAGATCCATCAACTGCTGTGCCACACGGGCACTGGTTCCCTCGGAAGGTCACGAACAGTAAAGAACGATGGTTTTATCTTTTGCATACTTTCCTGCCCAGGATTTAACGGATTGCGGATCTTCTCGAACAGCGCCCTTGATTTTCAAAGCATCGCTTTTCCAGTCGCCTTCCGTACGGACATCAACGATGGCCAGGTCTGACTTGTTCAACATTGCCTTCAATTCATCCTTTTGCATTCTGGGAACGTCCGCGGACCTCGCAAACGTTATCAGCATCCAGGCCAGAGAAAAGATAAGTAACGGCGCGATAAGTAACCCCTTTCTCATCTTAAACCTCCTGCTTGAGTAATATCATCCCTTCGAAAAAGAATAAGACATATTAGCTAAATCTAACAAACGGGAACCCCAAAATCAACCAAAATCAATAAGATACAAGCACAAAAATTGCTTGTTTAGGCGTTGGAATTTTGGTATCTATAATAGTAGAATGCGGCGTATGACGTGGAAAACCTTCTCACCCGGGAACTCCGACACGCGCTGAGAGCAGAATAAAAAATCCATCGAGTTTTTTGGCTCGATGGATTTTTAGAGGAAAAGGGTTAATGAGGAGGAAAGAGTTTTTTGCTCTTTGATTAACAGTATACACGACCAACATTAGAAGAAGATTAAAACAGAATTAAAACTCTCTAATCTTTTGCCAACGACTGTCAGCCAGGCGAAACGACTTTTTTTCTTTCGAGAGAGGGTTGTGGGGATGGAGGTGGTCCATGGAAGATGAAAAGAAGTTGACAGAAGAAGAATTTGTCCTCCAGGCGATCAAAAAATTGAGAAAAGAACCATTCCGGGGCATCCATACCGTCTACAGCGGTTTTAATGAAGCTTTCAGGAAATATTTCGGCGCAAATCCGGTGGAAGCCACCTCCAAATTGGCTGCCGAGGGGAAGATCGAGACAAGGCCCTTTAAAGGCGGAGCTATGCTTTTCCTTCCCGGGGAGGCTCCGAAAAGGCCTTCCACCGAGGAGGTTATTCAAGTGATCTGCTGCGATTCGGGGGGCCAATCCGTTTCTGAAGAAGAATTTGTCATTGAGGGAATAAAAAAATTGAGGAAAGATCCCTATCGAGGTATCCATAGCGTCTTCAGCGGGTTCAATGAGGCCTTTCGCAAGTATTTTAACAAGGACCCGGTGGAATTCACGGCGAAGATGGTCTCTACGGGAAAGCTTGAAATCGTCCCGGTGAAGAGCGGGAAGGGCGTGATGCTCTACCTTCCTGGGGAAGGACCGAGAGGAAAGAAAACCGACGAAGCCTTAAAAAAAATTTTGGCGTGAAATGAAGAGGTATTTCTAGATGCAAGAAGGCCAACTGGCGGCCCATTTAAACCTCAAAATAATTTATAGGCTGATAGGCTGTAAGAGAATGTTTTTGACATTGTACTCCCTTTCTTGATATATTTTTTACAAGGTAAAGTAAGTTATCGATTCGCTTTTTAGAGGGATCAGCTATGAGACGATGGGCCAGATGGATGACGGTATTCCTGATTCTGGCGGTTTTTGCCGGGTGTAGTAGCACCAACTGGGTTGGCCGGGAGGATGAAAGCCTAATCTACAGAGCGCCCAGAAAGTTAGCCCGTGGTACGGTAAACATTGTTACAGGTCCCTTTGAAATCTTCAACCAACCGGTTCGGCTGGCGCAAAAAGAGGAAGGCTTTGTGCCACAATTTTCAGGAGTTGTAACAGGCATACCGGTCGGCCTCGGTTATGGCGTAGGACGAATCGTGGCGGGTATGTTTGATATTGTAACGGCTCCAATTCTGGTTCCCCAACGGGCGATTATAGAGCCAGAGTTCATGTCACCGGACCTGATAGAATGGGCTTTCCAGTAGTCATCATCGATTTTTAGGCCTTTGTTGAAATGAGCCATGTTGCGAAAACTGAGCAGGCTCTTTCTTACCTCCTCCTTCCTGAGATCATCAACCCTAAAATGTTCCAAATAGATATAGAATTCAAAGCGTAATCGATAATTCTCGTTGACGTTTCAGTTCAAATTATTAGGCTTTAAGCATAGCAAAAACAAGCAGTTGAGGAGGAGAGATTTGTTCGAAAAAAATTAAATAGAGAAAGTATGCAAGCTGTAAGAAAAAATGACGGCCGTAGAGCTTAAAGTGGCAGGGAGAATAGAGATGAGGACAAGAATGGTGATAAGCGTCTTTATAGGCCTAGCGTTCCTAATCGGCCTTGCCGGGTGTGGAGGGGGAGTAAAGCAGATAAGCCCAGAGTCTCAAAATATGAGAACGGATGTGTTCGTTGAGGTTAAGGACCAACAGCTTCCTCCAGAAGGAACTGTGGATTTGACGATAAGAGCTTCGATCAAGGCGGCTCCTGAAGGATATCACCTCTTTGGGGAAAGAACCCCTCCCCAAAAGAAGGATGGTTATCCTTTTGAGTTAGAAATCGGCGGACAGGAAGTTATATGGAGGGTAGAGGGAAGACAAGAAAATACGCCACGCTGGGATGAAAAAGGTAGGAGAACCCCAGAGGGAGGAGAAGGAATCAGATACGTCCTTGACAGGAAAATCCGGCTTAGACCCGGTTTGCATCATGTGGTTTTTGGCCTACCACAGGAGGATTATTATACAGAAGTTAAAGTATCTTTGAGAAAGGATGAGGCGCATACCTTAGAATTTCAGCCGTTTTATGCTATGGGTCGGAGGGGTTACAGGGACTTTTACCATGGAATTAAGACCTACCACGTATTCCTGGATGGAATTTGTATCAAATAGCATTGCGAACCAATCGGTTGATAAAGGTTTGAATTACTACTTAAATCCAAAGCGACGGATGTTCCTAAATTAGTTCAAAATCGAATAGGGCTTTCCTATAAAAAAAGATGGAGTAAACAGTGCCTTCCGCCTCACCCAACTCCAAAAACTCTCTAAGCGCTTCTTTAAAGGTCTTACTCTTCATAAAAAGCGCAGCGAAGGTCTTATTGTCTTCGAACAAAACAATCCCCATTTCCTTTTCGGGGATTGGGCGCTGATTTTGTCTCTAAACCATATTCCCATCCGATGATCGGAAGTCGTCTTTGAGGGGCTTCGCCTGGTGATTGGAATGTAGGAAATCAAGCAGGAGTTGTCAGAAACAAGTTGGCAGAGGTTGGAAGAATTCGGTGGCCAACACGAGGAAAATAAAAAGGGCGGGGAAAATCCCGCCCTTCACCTCTTCTGCGGCAGCACGGATTATTACCGGCTACCCGATTCCGTGACTTCCCAGGTTCGCTGGGTCAAAAAGATCGATATGAATATAACCCAACCGTGGCAGATCCCGTTGATCAAAGGGAGCCGGAGGCGTGTATTTGTATTGATCCTTAATCCCTGACTCAAACGTGAATGGGAAAACGACTTCGTTGCTTTTATTGCCAGCCTTGTCATAAGCAGAAACCCTCAAAGTGATTTGCGTCCACTCTCTCATTGTAGGCGCTTTTGAGCTGAAGGTATTCCATTGAATGTACCCTTTGAAGTGCTTCTGATATTCGGGCTTCAGATAGGTCCAATTAGCTGGGTAACGGCCGTAACCCGGCTGATCCACTACCGAAGCAATTCTGAGCATCTGGCCGTCCGGGTCGTCTCCCTCAATATAAATTTTCCAGATGTATCCATATTTCCCCTTTTCCACAGCAAAGGCGTGGGCGATCATGGGGCCTCTCTTCGCTTGCTTGGGTTGTGCCCAATCCGGGGATACGCCAAGAAAAGCTAGCGCTAAAACGATACTCAAAGACCACAATATCCTTCTAGCTTTCATTTTTTTAATACCTCCGTGAGATTCTATCGCCGTTTATTTTTACCGGTGTCCTCCACCGCCACCCCTGCCACCACCTCGGCCCCCCC
>Ga0335081_10007821_pt1 | contig 17123 bp, 10 predicted proteins | sample Lox_Sample_35_FD_206713 | JGI IMG/M metagenome (GOLD analysis project Ga0335081, IMG submission 206713) | Soil microbial communities from Loxahatchee National Wildlife Refuge, Florida, United States - Lox_Sample_3.5 | ecosystem: Environmental > Terrestrial > Soil > Wetlands | place: USA... | reverse complement strand
TCCATCGCTGAGTCGATCCGGGAATATAGCTCGACGCTTCTGTCGGCATTTTCTTCCGTAAATTCCACCCTTGCCTCGACCGCATAATCTGTCCATGTATCCGAACCGAATTTGAACGACTGCCAATCTTGAGAGATTTTATTATTGCAATAGACATGATTGCCGGTAGTGTTTACGGATATTGACCAGTTTCCGTAATCATCATATATTCCCAATGCTGTTCCCTCCTCAAAGTCTTGCTCAAAAAAGGTCGCGGCCTTTTCGGCCAGAACAGGATCAGGTGTGTTGGTGGAGGTAAGGATTAATGTGTGGGACAGCGTCGGTGTTGGATGTAAGCTTGGTACAGGGAGTGTCTTTGGCGTTGCCAAGACCACTGGTGAGGGCGCGCCGCAGCCCGCTAAAAACAAGAAAGTTACTATCAGACCAACTAACTTCTGATGGAATCTTGGTTTGCGCATTTTGCAATCCTTTTATAATAACTGGATTCCAGCCGCCGAACTCGCGGTTATGCTGTCAGCGTTAGAAATTATATACCTCTACGGCAAAACTCTGAATCAATTTGAAATATTGTGTTGAATATTCAATCCAGCCAGCAACTTTTGGGTTGCCGCGGCGATCTCCTGCACTGCCGCCTCAAAGACTTCTTGATTCGCGCGTGAGGGTTTGCGGTATCCACTCACCTTGCGGACGAATTGCAAAGCCGCTTCTTGAATCTCCTGCTCGGTGGCGGGTCGATCCGGCAAGCGTAATGGTTTGATGCTTCGACACATGTTGACTCCTCGATAACTTTAAATCAATTGTAACAACAATCCACACGATGAAGCATAAAGAAAGATGCGGCATCTTTTCAGATTGCCGCATCTTTTGTTTTACTTAGAACCCGTATCCGGTGCCACTTGAACCAGAACTGCTCCCACCGCCACGCGGTATTCGTAGGAATTGGTGCTGGCAATGTAATCCTTGCAAGTCACCAGCGTCAGCCAAGGCTGATCTTGATGCTGGAATACCGCTGTATCACCTGGGGAGATGACGTTGTTCGCTCGTACCTCATAGACATAACGCTGACCGGCGAAATGGATGATGATCTGGTCACCCCATTTCAAGGTAGACAAATTGACGAATGGACCAGGTAACCCATCAGCGCCATATACGTGGCCTGTGAGAACGCTGTTGCCGGACCAAGTCGGGAAGGCGGTTCCATCCAAATAGCCAACGTTATCACCCAGCCAAGTAATATCCCATGTATTGCCAGATTGAGGTACGCCAACGATTGCCGTCTTGATACCCAGCGCTGGAATCTCGATAGTGAGATCGGAACTCGTATCGTATATATTGGCTGGTTCCGGTGCGATGGAAGTTTTCACACCCGGGGCAAAACCGGTGGATGGAAGGATGGTGGAAAGAAGTCCTCCCACGCCTCCACCACCATTATTGCCATTTCCTCCTTTGGATTGAGAATGTATCGTTACCGAGGAGCTGACGCCGTAGTCGTCCGGGCTGCCCGGCAGGGACGGTGTATACCAGCGTTCGGTTGAGCTTGTATTGTAAATCGACTGCGCGGTTGGACTCGGGAACGGATCAATAAACACACTGGCCCATTGTGCCGTGGCCGTATTGACCGTCGGCGCTGGCCCCACAAAAGTCGCTTGGAAGGTAATGTGCGCTGTGGTACCCAGTGGGAAAACATTCCAATCCAGCGTCAGTTTATGGGTCAGGGCATCGTAATTCGAGGTGGGCGCCGGAGCCGTACCGGTGACTGCCAGGCTGCCCGTAACAAACGAAAGTCCGGTCGGGATTTGATCCGTGACCACCTCGTATAAGGCGTCTTCAGTGCTCTGCGCAGAATGGGCAATGTCGATACTGAACGTGATGGCCGCGCCAAGATTCGCAGATGTCGGTGTGGCGCTCTTCTTGATGGTCAGCTTTGGTTCGACAATCGTGACGGGCGGGGCGCTGATGGTGTCCGTGGCACCGCTGCGCGTCCAGACAGCATGATTGGTCAGGCTGCCCCCGTTTTGATTTGCAAGAGTATCCAGCACGATCATCGAGTATTGAACCTGGATCACCTGAGAAGAAGAGGCAGTACTCGTAATGGTGCCAAAATCAAAGGAAATCGTTCCGCCGGAATTCGTGATCAGCGGATTGGCGGGCAGGGTCGTGCCATCTTTCGAACCACAGGCTCCGCTGGTGTAGTTGCTGCTGGTGACGCCTGAGGGCAGGTTCACGTTAATACAATCCACGGAGGCCAGCCCGGGATCCGGGGTATCCACCAATGTGGCATTGGTCAGGGTTGAATTCGCGGGTACAGCCAGGTCAACCTCATAGGTGATGATCTCGCCGATCGCCACGTTGAAACCACTAGTGTAGGTTGAACTCGTGGACAGGATTTTCTTTCCAATCGCGGTGACAAAGCCGAAATCCACGGTCGGGTTAAAGGTGGTACCGGTGGAATTCGTGATGACATTATTGGAAAGTGCGCCAACATCTCCCGGCGTCAGGGTGACTGCATTGCTGGAGACCGTGCCGACGCCGGTTCCCACTCCGTTATCATTGTTGTCGGCATTGACGTCCGGGCCGGCCGTGTCGGCAGCATTGAATGTATCCACCGTGCTAGGATACCCGGTGGACAGTACCTTCACAATATACTGCCCGGCCGGCAACCCGCTAAATGAATATGTGCCGGTCGAACCGGTCGTCACTCCGCCCGGAGCATCATCTGCAGTACCCAGGATTCCATCCGGCCCCACATTGATCTCCGTCGTGCCCGTGCTGTCAAACAGCTCCACTTGGGCGCCCGGCAGCGGCGAATCGAGCCCGCTCTCATAGTTGCCGTTGCTGTTGATGTCGGCAAAGATCTGGTTGCCCAGCTGCAGGCGATAGAAGCCAAAATCGACCGTGAGATTGCTCTGATTGTCGACTGCATCGCCCGCAGGATTGGGGCTGGGCAGATCGGTCTCGCCGGTCGGCTCACTGCCGCCGGGGCCGAGGGTAACAACCGTTGAAGCCACATACTTGAGCGCCAGGCCGTTGAAGGTGCTGACGCCGTTATCGTCGCTGTCCACATCGGTATTCGGGCTTGGTCCGATGCTATCAGTGATCGTGGTACCGCTCAGGCTCGTGCCGCTGCTCAGGTAGCCCGCAAGAGGCGCGGCGCTGGTGCTGAAGTTGGAGGCCGGAATGACAACGATATAGTCCCCGGCTCCCAAGTTATCGAAACGATAGTAGCCGTTTGCATCGGTGGCCTGGGAGGCAACGAAAGTGTCGCCGGCATCATATACACCGGGTGAGCTTCCATTATCCTTATATAGATTTACCGTCACGCCGCTGACGCCGGTTTCACCGGCATCTAGGACGCCATTGTTGTTGGTATCGTACCAGACCCGGTTGCCCAAACTGTACGGGGTCAGGGTCAAGGTGGCTGTTGCGCCCTGGCGCACGTCGGGCTTCTCGTTCGCGGTCAGCTGGCTCGGCAGGATTGTGTTGGTATAAACGCCGGGATCAGCACCCGTGACCGGAATTGTTATGGTGCAATTGCTGAATCCAATCGGCAGAGAGCCGCCTGTGAGTTGGATGACCGTCGCGCCTGCAGGTGCAGAGAGCGTTCCGCCGCATGCATTGGTTGGAAGAGGAGCAGCACCGCCCGCTACTTGCAGACCGGGCGCCGGCGTGGTGGGCAGGTCATCCACGAGGCCCATGCCGGTCAAGCCGACGTTCGTGGTGTTTCGGATAATGATTGTCAAAATGGACCAGCTGCCCAGCCCGGAGGATTGGGGATTGGGGGCAAAGCTCTTGCTTACGCTTGCGCCCGCCAGGTTCGTCAGGGAGGCCGAAGTTGCTGTCTCATTGGACGCACCATTGAAGGATGTCACGGCTCCAATCGGAATCGTATTGGTCAGGTTTCCGTTGACCACCATGGTCGCGTCCAGCGTGATCGTGCATTGGGCTCCGGCGGCTAGGTATCCGCCGCTGAAAGTAAACGTGTTCGTTCCCGCCGTCCCGGTCATGATAGCTGCGGGTCCGGAAGGCGGATTGCATGCAGATGGATCGAAATTGGGTGGATCGGCGAGGATCATGCCCGGAAACGTTGGGTGGGCAGGGTCATTTGGCATAGTGTCCGTAAATTGAATGCCGGTCAGGTCGGTCGTGGTATTCGGGTTCCGCAGAATAATACTCATCTGCGAGTTTGCCCCGCCATAGACCAGCTGCGGGTTGAAGCCCTTGACCACTTCCAAATCCAGGTTGCCCACGGTGAGATCTGCTTTGGCATCGGACGTGGAATTCATCGTTGAGGATGTGCCGAATATGCCCGCTGTGACATCGGTCGTGTGAATCGTATTGTGGTGGGTTATGGCCACAGTCCCATTGGTGGAGGTGCCCTCCACATCTACATTGATCGTGCAAATGCCGGCAACACCTCCCACGTCCGCCGGTATGGTTCCATTGGTCATTTCAATGGTTTGTGCAGTGGGGAATGAGATGACGGCGGGATTGCCGCTTTCGGTACAGGTCGTACTGGCGTTCGGTGTCGGCGCCACGATCACGCCGTTCGCGGCCGTATCTGGCAGGATATCATCGAGCTGCACATTGACCAGCTTGGCCGCATTGGTATTGGTCAGCGTGATCTTCAAAGTCGAGAGGCCGCCCGGATTGACGGCCGTCGGATAAAAGGCCTTCATGACGGTCAATGTGCTGGGGGTCTGCACAGTGAGAACCGCATGGAAATTCCCCAGGGTACTGCGGGTCTCGTTATCGGTGATATCGCCCGGATGGATGATGTTGTCGTATTGAATACCCGGTCCGCTACCGATATTGCTGGTCACATAAACATTTACGGTGCAAGTGGCATTGCGGGCAATCGTGCCGCCGCTCGCGGAAATCACGGTCGCGCCGGTCAGGGGCGGCCAGGCGCCCGCGAACACGCCGCAATTGGTCGTACTGGGCGCGGTGGAATTACTCACCGTCACGCCTACTGGCAGCGTATCCGTAAAAGTAAAGTTGGTCAGGCTGGTGTCGGCAGGGGCGGTAAAGGTCAACCTCAGGCGGGAATTGTCGCCCGGATGGATCGTGGCGGGTGTAAAGCTTTTCGCGGGGGTGATCCCGGCCCCGTTGGTGTACACCGAAACCGGCGCAGTGGCGGCCGTGGTGTTGCTGGGACCCTCGCTGGTCACCAGCGCGCCGATCGGAATCGTATTCGAATTCCCGCCCGTGTAGGCAGTCGCCGGATCCCCGGCCGTATGGGTGGTCACGGTCGCGGTGATCGTGCACGAGCCGCCAGCCGGGATCGTGCCGTTGGTGAGCGTGACGGTCCGCGTGGGAGATCCGGTCAGGGAGACGTCCGAGGGAGTCCCCGAACAGGTCGTAGTAGGAGTCCCGGTAAATTCCAGGTTGCTGTTTGGCGTGGTTGGCAGCGTATCTGAAAACGGGTTGGCGACGGTGACATGCAAAGCAGAACCGGTGGAGTTGGTCAACCGAATGGTCAGGGTATCGGTGGAGCCGGCCTCAAAACTGGAGAAGGCAAAGCTCTTGCTGACACTCACGGCGGTGACGTTCAACGTGGCCGTTGGGGCATTGCTGTTCTGTGGACCCTGGTTGGTGGTCACGCTGCCCGCGGCAATGAGATTTTGGTAGGCCCCGTTGGATGCGGTCACCTTCGGGCGGACGTAGACGGTCACCGTGCAGCTGCTGGGTCCGGCAGGCAGCGAGCCATTGGCCAGGGCGATCGTTTGAGTAGTGGCGGCCGCGGTCAGCGTTGGCGAAGTGTGGTCATTACAGGTAGTGGCTGGATCTGGAGAGGCTGGGGTGGAGGTGGAATCAACGATCTCCAGGTTGGAATTTAGAGTATCTGAGAAGCTGATCCCGTCGAGCGCACCTGCCGTGGCAGGGTTGTTGATCGTGATGGTCAGCTGGCTGGCGTTTGGATAGGAAACCGTACCAGGAGAATAGGCCTTGGCAACGCTGAGTGTCGTGACCGTAACGTCGGCGCTGGCCGGCGACAGATTGGTGCCGTTCTCTGTGGTGGACAAGGCGTGACTCGGGATAATGTTGGCGTTCAGGCCCGTGTACACCGTGGCAGGGTCACCGGCCGTATGGGTGGTCACGGTGGCCGTGATGGTACAGGTGCCCGGCGAGGCCAACGAGCCGCCGGGGATGTAGCCGCCCGACAGGTTCACGGTCCGGGAGCCGCCGGAGAAGCCAACAGTCGCGGGAGGAAAAAGCGGGTTGCAGGTCGTAGTGGGCGACCCGGTGAATACCAGGTTGTTGTTCGGAGTGATTGGCAGGGTATCCGCGAGGCTGGCCCCGGTGAAAGCCGTTGGGGATGGGTTATAAATATGAATCGTCAGGGTGGTGCTGCCGCCGGCGGCAAAAGTAGATGGGGAAAAGTCTTTTGAAATCGAGAGGGACGTAACCGCCAGGGGGGCGTCCGCCTTGGTTTCGTTGGTAGCCCCTTCAGTCGTAGTCAATGCCCCGGCCGGAATATCGTTGGTGTACGTGCCTTCCCCGGCATTGGCCAGTGCCGTGACGCTGGCGGTGATGGTGCAAGTCGAGGACGCCGGGAGCGTGGCGCTGGCTAATTGCAGCGTGTCGTTCGGGTTGGCGGTGGTAGAAATCGTCAGCGACCAGCCGCCGGGTGTGCCGCCGGTGCAACTCAACGATGGCGTCAGAAGGAAGGAAGTATCATACACCAGGCCCGCGGGCAGCTGATCCGTCAAGGCCGCACCGTGGTAGGCAATGCTGGCAACGTTCTGAATTTGAATATTCATGACGCTATCGCTGCCTGGCGCAATCGGCGAGGTGACAAAGGACTTGGTCAGGTTAAACGCTTGAACGTCCAGTTGATCGCTGGCCGGGCTGGCATTCGTCACGCCTTCCTGCGTTTGGATGGCGCCTGGATTGGAGGTCGCCGGGCCGGCCGGAATCGTGTTGGTATAAGCACCCTGTTTGGCCGACGTGACCAGGATCGTAATCTTGCAGGTGGAGTTCTTCAGGATGGTTGCATTGTTCAACCTCACGGAAGTACTGGTCCCGCCAGCAAGTGGGGTAACCCCATCTTGTTCCGTCAGGGTGCCGGCCCCGCAGCCGGTGAGGCTGGTGGTCAGGGGGCTGGCCACGACCACGTCCCCGTTTCCGGCTGTGGGAAGCAGGTCATAGAATGTGACCTGATGTAACGCGTTATTGACATCGTTATTGATGACATTAATGGTCAATGTGCTGGTGGCCCCAACTGAAATCGTGTTAGGCGAGAAGCTTTTATTCAGTGAAGGCGGCTGGACCTCGATCACATTCAGCGTGGCGCTGGCCGGGTCGGTGTTGTGAATCGTAACAGGCGTTGGCGGTACCTTCGTATCATCAGGGTCGATGGTTAGGGCAGTCAAACCCTGGCCGCCGTATTGATTTACGTCGAAAAAACCCGGAATGGTATTGATCAGGTTCCCCGGAGTGGTGGATGTGACATTCACTTCCACATAACAACTGCCGGGAATCCCGCTGACGACATCATAGGCAGGCACCGTTCCATTACTTAGCTGCAGCGTGGTGGCCCCCGCTGCCAAAGCGCCCCCGCCGATCATGGTCACATCGGTTGGCCCTCCGCACGTGTTGGTGACGGTGAGCGGCGCGGCAAGCGAAAGTCCTGGCTGGACTCCGCTCAAATCATCCTGCCAAGTGGCCCCCGTGAGCTGATTGGTGTTGATGTTATAGATGGTAATCCGCAGTGCGGAAGTCCCGCCTGCAACAATGGCGATCGGTGTAAAACTCTGGTTAATCTGTGCCGGAAAGGTCGACGCAGACGCAGAGGTAACCGGGAACAACGCCACAGAAACAATCAGGACAATGGATAAAATCAAGAACCGCAATGATTTAGACACGGGATATATTCCTTCAACAAGAGAAATCATCGTTCAGCAAACAGGATTGACAGGTAAAGACGCCAACCGAAAGCACAGCTCCCGCGGCGATACCCGCCGGCATATAAAAGTACCTGCTCGGGCGATACTAACTTGTCCTAACGAAACGATAATGGCCAGCGCGACAAGCGCTCTCAAGCTAATGCAATGAAACACGCCATAATTCATGGGTGGAAGCCCTCCGTCAGTTGGATCGAAGTTAAGAATGAAATAATATAAGGATTATAAATCGCTTAGTTTTGGGAGACAAGTACAAAAACAAAACTTGGCTTTACAAAATCGTCATCCCCTAACCAGATAAATCATCGCAACGACAACGCCGATCGTGACGACGATCCAGCGCAAGGTCGCGGGTTGGACGCGGCCCGCCAGGCGTCCGCCTAAATTTCCTCCGATCAACGCGCCGACCGCCATCACCAGCGCGACCGGCCAAATCACTTTCCCCGAAAACAAAAAGAAAATCGCCGCTGCAAAGTTGACGCTGAAAGAGACGGCCTGTTTCAGGGCGTTGAGCCGCGTCAATGTATCGTCTATCGTTAGACCTAGTACCGACAACACGATCACGCTCAAGCCCGCGCCGAAATATCCGCCGTAGATTGCGGCGATACCAATCGGAAGACTCACGACCCACTGTTGATTACGTGTTGACTTTTTCTGACTCGCGCGGCGAACCAGCCAGGCGCGCACCGGATCTTGAACAGCTAACAAAGCCGATGCCAGTAAAATCAAAAATGGCACAAGAGATTGAAAAAGTTTTTCGCCGGTATGCAGTAATAAGTAACCACCAATCAACCCGCCAATCACACCCGCGGGTGCGACCAGCCACAACCGTTTCATTTGATCGCGCAGATCATTCCATTGACCTAGAATGCCGCCAATGTATCCTGGGCAAAGCGCCACCGTATTCGTCACGTTGGCAACCACAGCCGGAACACCGAGAGCCGTCAAGGTTGGAAACGTGATCAGTGTTCCACCACCGGCCAGCGCGTTCACCAAACCAGCAGCAATTGCCGCCGATCCGGCGAGAAGAAAATCAATCCACGTCATCATGATTACCTCGTTGTTGAAAATTATAACTTGGGCCAATCCAATAAAACGACCTCCGCTAATAACCTCGCATTGACGTTGGACTCCAACTGTGACAAAGAATTTTCCAACTCTGATACCATGCGTCGCGCCTCCGACATTGAAACGCGTTCCGCCAAAGATTCAATTTCCTTCGCCCGGTCTATATTCGCAATCGGCACGGATGATTCTCCCGCACGCAATAACACATCGCGCCAATACGAAAGCCATAGCGATAGCACATTCCGCATTGCATCTTTATCTTTGGAGACTTTCTCGGCGTAAGAGAATTTGTCAATGCGTGTGGCGGTGGTAAACAATTGCGCCTCATTTAGCTTTTCATTCCGAAGCTCAAGTGCATATGGGTTATTGAGTAATCGAAGCGCATATCCCAATCGTCCGCCGCTGATATGTGCGATGAGCCGCGCTTTGTCCTTTTCCGCGCCGCGCTCATGAAGAAACGATTCAACTTGATCTAATGGTAATGGGTGGAGTCGCAATACTTCGCAGCGCGAAACAATCGTCGGCAACAATTGCTCAGGAGTATCGGCGGTCAAAATGAGAACAACATACGATGGAGCTTCTTCAAGAATTTTCAGCAAGGCATTTGCTGCATTATCATTGGCTTCTTGAAAGCGCAAAAAAAGTGTCACACGATATTTGGATTGATATGGCTTTAGCGTCAACGCCCGCCGCGCTTCGCGGACTTGATCCACTTTCAATGTGCCGCCTTCGCTGTCCGCTTGAATGATCGTCAAATCGGGATGTCTCATGGCTTCGATTTGTTTGCAATCTTTGCATTGTCCGCATGGGATGCCCGGCTCGATGGGTTGAGTGCAATTCAAAGCTTGGGCGAGTCGCAAAGCCAACGTACGTCGTCCCACGCCCGAGGGTCCCGCGAAAAGATACGCATGACGAGTCGTGCCATGCGTAATCTGTTGGCATAACAATTCCACAGCCCATTCGTTCCCAACCAAATTCCAATTGCTTGCCCTGAGTATAGTCGAAGGGTTATTCATCATCGCTCACGACCCTCGCGCAGGCGCAGGTAAGACTCATATCGTTGCGGATGAACTTTGCCGGTTTCAATTCCGGCAAGCACCGCGCAACCCGGCTCATGTGTATGCGTGCAATCGCTGAATTGGCATTGAGCCACAAGACGCGCAAGCTCGGGAAAATACGCATCGATCTCTTCGGGTTCGGTATCCCACAACGCCAGCGACTTCCATCCGGGCGTATCGGCTATATAACCGCCGCCTTCAACTGCAAAGAGTTCGCGCGTCACGGTGGTGTGTTTGCCTTTGTTCACCGAACTAATATTGTTAACCATCAATTCAAGTTTGGGATAAATAAAGTTGAGCAAGCTTGATTTTCCCACTCCGCTAGGTCCGGCCAGCGCACTGATTTTATTTGCAAGGCATGCTTTGAATTCATCTATGCCCACGCCGGTTTTTACTGAAGTATAAATCACTGAATATCCTAAAGAAGAATACAATCCAAATATTTTTTGGGATTCGCTGTTATCTATCAGATCAAGTTTGTTTGCGACAATTATCGCAGGGATTTTTTGTTTCTCGGCGATCACAAGAAAACGATCCAGCATTCGCAGTTTAGGTTCTGGATTGGCGCAGGCAAAGACAAAGACAGCTTGATCCGGATTCGCCAACAAGACTTGTTGATAGTCGCCTTGCGGTCGCGGATCGAGTCGCACAATGGCTCGCTTCCGTTCTTCAACTTCGTTAATTGCGCCGCTTCCGTCTTCCAAGATTTCAAAATGGACTCGATCACCCAAGGCTGCGATATCGCCTTTGGCTTTTCCTTGCTTTAATTTGCCGCGCAACTGACAGATCACCAATTCTCCTCCAGCATCCACGGTGAAGAAACTGGATTGAGCCTTGACGATCAAGCCTTGTTGAAATTTATGCATTGATGATTATCACCGCGGTTGTTCTCAAGCAGAAAAAGTTGATGCCATTCACAAGGATAATTTAAGGAGTTGGTTTAACTTTAGGCGGTTGCGGCGTCTTGGTCGGAATGCCGCCCAGCGGCGTGGGCGTGTACGGATTACCGATCGGACCAAGTATTGGAGGAATATATTGTGGTTGGCCATAATAATACGTTTCGATCATCCAGCGGAAGACCGGCGCGGCATAGTCGGCACCTTCGCCAGCGTTCTCCATCAGAACCGCAACCGCAATATCCGGCTTGCCGGAATTTTGTTGATCTTGAGTATATCCAACAAACCACGCATCAGGTTGTTGCGTTGCCGCCTGGGCTGTGCCAGTCTTTCCACCCATGGGAACAGTCAAGCCCAGCATCGCATAATAGGCGGTGCCGCGCGGGTCGGAGATCACCCATTGCATGGCCTGCTGGATGGCTGATAACCGGTCCGGTTGGATCGGCAGTGTGCCGGCGGCTTCCGGTTTAAATACCGAAACCGGCTTGCCATCCGCAGATTGAATCTCCTGGATCAATTGCGGGGTGTAAAGCGTCCCGCCATTGCCAATGGCTGCGACGAAGCGCGCCACCTGAAGTGGCGTCACCAGCACATCCCCTTGACCAATCACTTGGTTGGTTGCCTGTATCAGGGTAGTCGGCACAGAAATATTTCCCGAAGCTTCTGCCACTGTGCCAATTCCGGTGGGCGAACCGAGGCCGAAGGCGCGCGCCATGTTTGCGATATCTGCGGCGCGGTTGTTGTTGAACAAATCGAGGCTGATATGCCAGAAGTACGGATCACACGAGCGCATCAAACCCTGCTGGAGGGTGATCACGCCGGAAGGCTTGGTCGAAACCGTATCACATTGTTTGCCTGTCGCCAGGCGCTGTTGACAGAAGTCCCACGTCCAATCATTGAGGACGATCCCATTGAGTTCTGTGAAATGATATTCGCAATCGTATGTTGTATTCGGTGCATACAAACCGCTTTCCAGCGCGGCCGCCATCGCCGGAATTTTGAATACCGACCCCAGGGGATACTGTCCCTGTGTGGCGCGGTTGACGAGCGGCTGGTCGGTTCGATTTAGTAGATCATTTAAAAGATACTGACTATTGGTATTGGATGCATTGAATAGATTTTGATCATATTCCGGCGAGGATGCCATTGCCAGCACTTTGCCGGTATTGATCTCCATCACCACGATCGCACCGTTGTAGCCGGTCAGCGCCTGCTGAGCATAAAATTGCAGATTTTTATCAATCGTCAGATAGACCGAATCGGCCGGCTGTGGATCGCTGGAGCCGACCTTGGTCACAAGCTGACCGTTCGGATCCGTGACATAAAGCGTGCCGCCATGTTTGCCAGCCAGATATTGTTCCATGGATTTTTCGATGCCGGCCTGACCGATGAGTTCACTGCCCTGATAACCGAGACGGCGATAGGCGTTGAGTTGCTCAGGCGAAATCAATAGAGTATATCCGACCACTTGCGGCGCAATGCCCTGATCGAAATAAAAACGGGAGGAATATTTGGTAGTTTCCAAACCGGTCAAACTTAAATCCAATTGCGCTTTTTGCATTTCATCCGCTGTAGCTTCGGTGATGCCCACATAAGAATCGGGCACTTGGTTTTCCCATAAGCTGTGGATGGTGTCTGGCTGCGTATTCATCAGCCGGGCTAATTCAACATCCACCGACCCGGCGGCTTTGCCCAATTGACCCGGAATCACTCCGATTGCATACGCGTCCGACTGCTGGGCGATGGGATCACCATTTTGATCGTAGATATTGCCGCGTGACGGGATTTGGTAATCCATCGCCAATTGATCGTTTCCGGTCAATTCAGGCAGGATCAAAGTCGGAGCCCATTGGACGCGCCATTCGCCTTGCTCCAAAACCAAATTAGCGATGATCGTACGCTGAATATCACCGACCAGCGCGGTGTGATATGTGATCTGAAAGTTGACTTGTGCGTTGGTCGGACTCAGTTGCTCCGAGAGCAGTTGATAATCCAATTTGCTGGCGCTCATAGTGTTGAGCGCGTCGTCGTATTTCTTGCCAAAGTTAGTTTGAGAGATGGAGCTTTGACTAACCTTCGATAATAAAGCATACATCGTGGCGTAGTCGCCGTTCTTAAGCGCGTCGAGATATTTCGTCATTGCCGACTCCGCGTCGGGGGCATGTGTGACGCCAACAATCGGCGGCGGCAATGTCGCTGAAGGCTCGCCGCATAGGAAGCAAGTCGTCGGTTGAGGCGTGCCGTTGACCGCGGCCGGCGCGCAGGCCGTCAATAACAGAAAGATTGAAATGGAAATGATCCGATAAATTAATTTCATGCTTTTACCTTTTCATCCAACCTGTTCGCCGCGCAAGATAGCGCTCGAGACAGGGCATTGATATTTCAAAAGAGATTGACAAGCCATAGGGACATCTGCGCCAGGATGAACATCCATCTTTTGCAAAACGCGCAAGAGATGACACAGCGGCAATCCCATCACAGATGCGTAACAACCTTTCATGCTTTCTACCGGATGAAATCCCGGATGTTGAATCGCATACGCTCCGGCTTTATCGAGCGGATCGCCGCTGAGCACATACGATTCGATTTCATCATCGTTATAATTCCTCATCGGGACATCGGTCACGCATAAATCGGCGATTAGTTTTTCATTGTGCATCTGCAAAACCGCTAAAGCCGTGTAAACCTGATGTGCATGTCCGCGCAAAAGCTTGAGCATGGAGGCGGCTTCCATCATATCTTTAGGCTTGCCGAGAATCCTGCTCCCATCCACGACCGCAGTATCCGCGCCGATAATGATATGCTCGTGTCGCGCCTCCGGAATCGCGGCGCGTGCTTTTGCTTCTGCCAATCGCAACACATACTCTGCAGGCGCTTCGCCGATTCGTTGACTCTCATCCACGTTGGAGACCGAGACGCTGAACATCCAATTGCCGAGCGAAAGCAATTCTCTGCGACGCGGCGAATTGGATGCGAGCAGAAGCAACGTTCGTTTCGTCACGGATAAATTCTAACACAGACGAAACAGTGAGCCTTAATGTCGGATGAATCATAACTAGCACATCGCCAGCGAGTGTTGTAAAATCAATATGTCTATACTAAAACTTCGGGAGGCAGATCGTGAATGAACTAGAGCAACGCATTCTTCGTGATGGACAAGTGCTGGGCGGCGGGATTCTCAAAGTGGATAGCTTTGTCAATCATCAAGTAGACGCGGCCTTGATGGATTCATGTGGGAAAGAATTTGCGCGGCGCTTTGCGCATCTCGGCGCGACAAAAGTGTTGACCGCGGAAATCTCCGGCATCGCTCCCGCGCTGACCACGGCGCTTCATCTCGGACTTCCGGTAGTGTACGCGCGTAAAACAAAACCGATCACCATGCCCGATCAAGTTTATTTGACTCTCGCTCCATCGCATACCAAGGGCCGTATGGTTGAACTCATTATCTCTCCTGAATATTTAGCAGGCGGCGAAAAAGTTTTGATCATTGACGATTTCCTGGCCTCCGGTGCAACCATCCTTGGGCTCGTTCGCCTCGCAGAAGCCGCGGGCGCGAAGATCGTCGGCATCGGCGCGTTGATCGAGAAGACGTTCGAGGGCGGACGCAATGCATTGACGCATTTGAATATCCCAGTTGAGTCGTTGGCTTGTATCGCTTCCATGAATGAAGGAAAGATTGTATTTCAACAGGAAGTATAGTATGAAATCTTTCAAGCCATCAAATCCACGATATGTTATAGATAGAACAGAGCAATCTGTGATTATCACTATATCAAGTGATAGAAATATCTTTCTTGTGTTATGGCTTTCTTTATTTCTGTGTTGGTGGTTTTGCTTTTTTTCAGGACTGGGAGTAGGATGGGGCTTTTTTGCTATACTTAGCATAGCACCCTTCAAAGGAGGACAAGTAATATTTCCCTTGATATTCTTTATTTTCATGTCTGCCATTCAGATTTTTCACTTGTGGTTGGGATTCTCCGCCATCAGTAGATTACTTTGGACTTTATTTGGTATTGAGCGTGTTGAAGTTGATAAATTCAAACTCATAATTTCGAAGGAAATTTTTGGTTGGAAAAAGCCAGCGATATATTCTCTTGAAAAAATCAAAAACGCAACAGCAATTTCGAAGATTGGAATCTTTTCAAGAAAATTCATTTCGTTTGATTATGAGGGAAAAATATACCGATTCGGATATAGGCTAACTCCTAACGAATCTCAAGAGGTTGTGTCTGCAATTGAAGAATTTATATCTTTCCATTTTAATTGAACACATTGCTGAAGCAAATTATATGAACTCTATTGCCATTCTCGATTTCGGTTCCCAATACGCGCAACTGATCGCGCGGCGCGTGCGCGAAGCGCATGTGTATTGCGAACTATTTCCGTGGGACGCGCCTGCGGAAAAAATTTTATCTATCAAACCCAAAGGCTTCATCCTTTCCGGCGGACCGAAATCGGTCTATGAACCAAATGCGCCGACTATTCAAAAATATATTTTGGATTCAGGTTTGCCTATTCTTGGAATTTGTTATGGAATGCAAGCACTCACTCATGCGCTCGGCGGGCAAGTGGATTCATCTGCGAAACGCGAATATGGCTCGGCGATGATCGAGCCTTTGATGCCATCGGCATTATCAGTTTTATCAACAGTGTGGATGTCGCATGGCGACCGCATTACGAAAATGCCGAATGGATTTATCGCGCTGGCGAAAAGCGGAAACAGTCCTTATGCGGCAATCGGCGATATGGGACGAAAATATTTCGGCGTGCAATTTCATCCCGAAGTGAAACATACGCTCAACGGCGCAGAAGTTATCAAACATTTCGTAGTTGAGATTTGCGAAGCAATGCCCGATTGGACTCCTGCTTCTATTATTGAAGATACGATCCAACGCGTGCGAAAGCAAGTTGGAAACGAGCGTGTTCTAGCGGCGGTCAGCGGGGGAGTCGATTCATCGGTGGCAACCGCGTTGGTTCATCAAGCCATCGGCGATCAATTGGTTGCGGTGTTTGTGGATACCGGTTTATTGCGTCAAGGCGAACGCGAGCAAGTTGTTGCAACTTTTCGAGATCAGATGCGTACAGAGTTAATAGCCGTAGATGCGAGCGATGATTTTATTCATGCACTGAAAGGCGTCACTGAACCGGAACAAAAAAGAAAAATCATCGGAGAAAAATTCATCCGCATCTTTGAAGAACAAGCCAAGCGACTTGGCTCGCCGAAGTTTTTGGTACAGGGAACGATTTATCCTGATGTGGTCGAATCGTCCGCGCCGGATCGAAATAAAGCCGAACGAATCAAAACACATCATAACGTCGGCGGATTGCCGGAAGACATGCAATTCGATTTGGTCGAGCCGCTGAGATATTTGTTCAAGGATGAAGTGCGCGCCGTCGGTGAAGCGCTTGGGTTGCCGGAAGCGATGGTTTGGCGGCAGCCGTTTCCGGGTCCTGGCTTGAGCGTACGTTGTCTCGGTGAAGTGACCGCTGAACGATTGAATCATCTGCGCGCCGCCGATGCGATTTTCCAAGATGAATTATCCAAAGCAAACTTAATCGGCAAGGATTCGGATTTGTCTCAAGCGTTTGTGGTTTTATTGCCGGTGAATTCCGTCGGCGTGATGGGAGACCAAAGAACCTATCAGGAAGTTGCCGCGATCCGCGCCGTGACGACCGAAGATTTTATGACGGCCGATTGGGCGCGTTTGCCGAACGATCTTTTGGCAAGAGTTTCGAATCGTATTGTGAACGAAGTCCACGGAATCAATAGAGTGGTGTATGATATTACGAGCAAGCCGCCCGCTACGATTGAATGGGAATAGGCTATTTACAATTGTTGATAGGTTAATGATTGGAGAATAAAAAATGACTAATCAAATTGAACCCCGCCGGCCTCGGTTGGCCATCAACCGCAGTCCGATTCCAGCCGCGCCGATCCATCCGCTCGCTGCGTTGACCACTATTGTGCTTGATAATATGTTCGCGGTCGTTGAGCTCGACCCGCTTGTGATTCCGTTGACCGCACTCGCGGCGGGAGTCATCAACACGGTTGCTGTAACGTTCATCCAGCGTTATCTTGCAAAGGACGAATGGGGACCATCCATTGCGAAAGGATTGGTGATGGGAATCATCGCCGGTGTACCTTATTCGGTGACTGGAACGGGAGTTGGCGCATTGTTGCTGGGTTGGGCGGGCCT
>Ga0335081_10007820_pt1 | contig 17123 bp, 14 predicted proteins | sample Lox_Sample_35_FD_206713 | JGI IMG/M metagenome (GOLD analysis project Ga0335081, IMG submission 206713) | Soil microbial communities from Loxahatchee National Wildlife Refuge, Florida, United States - Lox_Sample_3.5 | ecosystem: Environmental > Terrestrial > Soil > Wetlands | place: USA... | reverse complement strand
GCGGCGCTGGTGGCCCGCACCGAGGGGTGGGCGGCGGGGCTGCAGCTGGCCGGACTGTCGCTGCGGGGGCACGCGGATGCGGCCGGGTTCGCGGCGGCGTTCAGCGGCAGCCACCGCTTCGTGCTGGACTACCTGGCCGACGAGGTCCTTGACGGCCAGACCGGACCGGTGCGCGCGTTCCTGCTGGAAACCTCGGTGCTGGAGCGTTTGTCGGGAGAGCTGTGTGATGCGATCACCGGCCGGGCCGGCAGCCAGGCGATGCTGCAAGACATCGAGCGGGCGGGCCTGTTCCTGGTACCGCTGGATGAAGTGCGCGGCTGGTGGCGCTACCACCACCTGTTCGCCGACCTCCTCCGCGCCCGGCTGCAGGCTGAGCAGTCCGGCCGGGTGCAGGCACTGCACCGGGCCGCCGCCGCCTGGTCTGAGGAGCATGACCTGGCCGATGACGCGGTGCGGCACGCGCTGGCGGCAGGGGACGCCGCCTGGGCGGCGCAGTTGGTCGAGCGGCACGTCGAAGAACGGCTCGGCCGCGGCGAGGGCGCGACCGTGCGCCGCTGGCTTTTGGCGCTGCCGGCGGGGTCGGTCCGATCCCGGCCGCGCCTGTGCCTGGCCCAGGCGTACGGCGCCGCCCAGGGCTTCCAGCTGGAAACACTCGAGGTCCTGCTCGATGACGCCGAACGCGCCTTTGCGGTCAGCGGCGACGAACCGTATGAGGACCCCGACGGGCGGGCGATGAGCGTGCTGGCCAATGTCCCCGCGGGGATCGCGTTCCTGCGCGCCTCGCTCGCCCGGCTGCGCGGTGATGCCGCCCTCGCCGCAGGCTACAACCAGCAGGCCCTGGCCCGACTGGGCGAGGAAGACTGGTTGATGTGCTCCTTCGTGCGCTGGAACCAGGCGGTGACGGACTGGCTGGGCGGCCGGCTCAGGCCAGCCGAGCGCGGCCTGGCCGAGGTGCTCGCCGAGCGGCGGGCGTCCCTGGAGTTCTTCGCCGGCTTTCTGCCCATGCGCGTCCGCTACGACCTGGGCGAGGTGCAGCGTGCCCAGGGCCACCTGGATGCGGCGCTGGCGACCTACCGCCAAGGGCTGGACACGGGCGACGAGAGCAGCCAGACAGGCCTAACGGGCCTGGTGCACGTGGGCCTGGCCCAGGTCTTGTACGAGCGGAACGAGCTGACCGCCGCCCTTGATCACGCCACCCAGGGGGTCACGTTGTGCCGGCAGCTTGCCGTCACCTGGCCGCTGGCTATCGGCTTGGCCACGCTGGCTCGGATCCGGCAGGCACAAGGTGATGCCGCCGCCGCTCTGGAGGCGATGGGCGAGGCCGGGCAGGTCGAGCTGAGCCCGCAGGTCATCACCCTGCTCAACCCGGTGCCATCGCAGCGGGCGCGGCTGCTGCTGGCCCAGGGTGACGTCCACGCGGCCACCCAGTGGACAACGGCTGCTGGTCTCAGCCCAGACGACGAGCCAGATTACCCGCGGGAACCGGCCTATCTGGTGCTAGCCCGGGTGCTGCTCGCCCAGAACGACCCCGGCCCGGCACTCACGCTGCTGAAGCGGATGCTCGACGCCTCGGCCAGCCAGGGCCGGGTCGGCAGCATCATCGAGATCCAGGCGCTGCGGGCGCTCGCGCTGGCAGCCTGCGGCGATCACGCCAGCGCCCTCGGCGCGCTGACCGAGGCACTCACGCTCGCCCGCCGACATGGCTACGTCCGGGTCCTTGCCGACGAGGGCACGCCGATGCACGCCCTGCTCGCCCGGCTGTCCGCGGCCCGGCCGGATCAGCGGCACGCGGCTCGCCGCATCGACCCCGGCTACCTGGCCGCGCTCCTGCACGCCTGCGGCCAGGCGGACGCTGTGCCGCCGCCGAGGCGAACCGCGGCCGCGCCGCCTGGCCTGGCCGAGCCGCTGACCGACCGCGAGCTGGAGGTGCTGCGGCTCATCGCCGAGGGCAAGTCCAACCAGCGCATCGCCCACGACCTGGTGGTGGCGCTTGACACGGTCAAAAAGCACGTGACCCACGTCCTGGCCAAGCTCGGCGCCGCCAACCGGACCGAGGCCGCCGCGCGGGCCCGGCAGCTCGGCCTGATCCCCTGACATCGCCTCCCCGCCTGCTCGGTAGCACCTTCGGGTAAGGGGATCGCCGCGCCGCGACATTCCACCCGGTAGCCACCTTTTGGTGACGCCCAGCGGCGGCCGGAGTTCATACCGTTCCCCGAAGAGCCGGGCCACGAGGGCCGGGCTGTCCGATGGGAGAGGACTAATGATGGACCTAATCTACTTCGGCGGTAGCGCGGCCGCGGGGATTATAGGCTGGGCGACGATTTTCGCTACAATTATCTGGCCGAAGATGAAACAGCAACCGAAGATACAGCAACTGAAGATCCTCACCGCGATCAACTTCTTCCGCTACTTCGCCACAACGCTTCTGATCGCCGGTCTCGTATCACGCAAGCTGCCTTCGGGATTTGCGTATCCCGCGGCATTTGGCGATCTTATCAGCCTGGGGCTCGCATATATTGCCTTCATCGGGCTGCAGCGCTCCACCGCCGAAAAGCCACTGCTGTTTCCCGTGTGGGTCTTCAATATCGTCGGCGCAGCCGATTTGCTTCTGGCCATGGTCCTGGGACCCGCGCTCGTTCGCGACCCTGGCGACTTCGGCCTTTCCTACATCATCCCGACGGTTTACGTGCCGCTGCTGCTGGTCGCCCACTTCTATTCCCTGAAAGTACTGAGCCAGCGTTCGAGCGAGGAAAGCGTAGCGATTCACCAGGCGTCAGCGGCCGGTGGCCGTTCCGCTGCCCGGAATGCGGTCAGCCCGTGACGGTCTGACGCGCGCCAGCCACCGCTGTTAGGACAGGCGGGCCCGTCACCACGCCAGTGACTCCAGCGTCGCCCGGGCGCCCCGATGGTGCAGCGAGGCCAGCGTAGACCGGTAGGCGGAGACGAAGGGCTTCTCATCGGCCAGGTCCCCGAAGACGTCCCGGTTGGCGATGAACGCGTCAGGATCCTCGCGCTGGCGGCGGGCCAGCCGCACGAGGCTATCCCGAAGCCGGTCGACCACCTCGATCGGCTGGCCCTGTTCGTCGACGCCTTCGGCGTAGCGGGCCCAGCTCGCCACCACGGCCGCCGAACGCCTGATATCACCGCCGGTCGCGAGCTGCTCGCGGACCACCGGCAACAGCCATTTCGGGATCCGGTCTGAGCTTTCCGCGCAGAGCCGGGCGATGGTGTCGCGGACCTGCGGGTTGGAGAACCGCTCGATCAGCGTGTGCTTGTACCTGTCGAGGTCGACCCCGGGCACGGGGGGCAGGGTGGGGGTGGCCTCCTCGTTCATGTAGCCGAGCAGGAAGGCCTGGAACATGGGGTCCTGCGCGGCCTCGTGCACCAGCCGGTACCCGCACAGGTAGGCGAAGTAGGCCATCGCCTGGTGGCTGCCGTTGAGCAGCCGCAGCTTCATCAGCTCGTAGGGCTCGACATCGTCCACCACCTGCACCCCGGCCTGCTCGTAGGGCGGCCGTCCGGCCGTGAAGGCGTCCTCGAGCACCCACTGCGTGTAGGGCTCGCAGACCACCGGCCATCGGTCCTCGATCCCGAACCGCTCCCGGATCTCGGTCCGGTCGGCGTCGGTCGTCACCGGGGTGATGCGGTCGACCATCGAGTTGGGGAAGCGAACCTCGCGCTCGACCCAGTCGCCCAGTTCCGGGTCTCGCAGCCGGGCGAAGGCGGTGAACACCCGCTTGCTCAGGTAACCGTTGCCCTGCAGGTTGTCACAGGACATGATCGTGAACGGGCCCAGGCCACGCTTCCAGCGGCGTCTCAGCGCCTCGGTAATCAGGCCGAACGTGGTCCGCGGAACCGCCCCGGGTTCGAGATCACCGATCACCTCCGGGTTGGCCACATCAAACTCGCCCGTGACGTCGGAGAGGTTGTACCCGCCCTCGGTGATCGTGAGCGATACGATCCGCGTCGAGGGCGCCGCCATCTTCTCGATGACTGCTTCCGGATCGTCGGGCGCGAACAGGTACTCCACGATGGATCCGATGATCCGCGGTTCGTACGTCCCGTCGCTGTGCTTGAGAACCAGCGTGTACAGACCGTCCTGGGCCTCGAGCACCTCCTTCATCAGCTGGTCCGCCGCCATGACCCCCACGCCGCAGATGCCCCAGTCCAGCGCGGTGCCCTGGTTCATCAGCCGGTCGTGGTACATGGCCTGGTGGGCGCGGTGGAACCCGCCCACTCCGACGTGGACGACACCGGACGTGACGACGTCGCGGTCGTAGGCGGGCAGCGCTACCTGGTCGGTCCAGTGCTTCAGCGTCCTCGCGTTGAGCGGCTGCGGCTTAACCGGCAAGGCGGGCGCCCGTCTCGGGGTGGAAGGCGAAGACATCGTCGGGCTGGACCCGGAAGGTGACCTGCTGTCCCGGGGCCGGCGGCTTGCGCCCCTCGGCGCGCGCCACCATCTGGCTCCCGATCCCGGCCATGCGCACGTGCAGCAAGGCGTCGGCGCCGAGTTCTTCGACCAGCAGGACCTCGCCGGTCAGCTCCCCGGAACCGTTGGCCAGGTGCAGGTGTTCCGGCCGTATGCCCAGGACGATCTCCTTGAGGCCGGCCCGCTCCGCCGCCGTGCGCACCGCGGCCGGCAGCGGCAGGGTAGTACCTGCGAGCTGGGCGCCGCCATCGGCGAGCGGGACCGCCTGCAGGTTCATCGCGGGCGAGCCGATGAACCCGGCCACGAACTGGTTGACCGGGTTGTCGTACAGGTGGCGCGGGGTGTCGACCTGCTGCAGGTGCCCGCCGGCCAGCACCGCGACCCGGTGGCCCATGGTCATCGCCTCGACCTGGTCGTGGGTCACGTAGACGGTGGTGATACCGAGGCGGCGTTGCAGTTCGGCGATCTGGCTGCGGGTCTGCACGCGGAGCTTGGCGTCCAGATTGGACAGTGGCTCGTCCATCAGGAAGACCTGGGGCTCACGGACGATGGCCCGGCCCATCGCCACCCGCTGCCGCTGTCCGCCGGACAGTGCCTTGGGCTTGCGGTCGAGCAGCTTGTCGTCCAGGTCGAGCAGCCGGGCGGCCTCGCGGACCCGGCGGGTCCGCTCGTCCTTGTGCACGCCCTGCATCTTCAGCGCGAAGCCCATGTTCTCCGCGACGGTCTTGTTCGGGTACAGGGCGTAGTTCTGGAACACCATTGCGATGTCCCGGTCTTTCGGCGGGACGAAGGTGACGTCCTTCGGGCCAATCTCGACCCGGCCGCCGTCCAGCGGCTCGAGGCCGGCGAGCATGCGCAGCGCGGTGGTCTTGCCCGAGCCAGACGGGCCGACCAGAACCATGAACTCGCCGTCGGTGATGTTCAGGTCGAGGGCGTCGACCGCGGGCGGCGCGTCCTTGGCGTACACGCGGCTCGCCGAGACGTATTTCACCTGGGCCATCGGGCACCTCCGGACACGAGTAGGCGGTTCATTTGATTGCTCCCATGGACAGGCCGCGGACCAGCGAGCGCTGGGCGATCCAGCCGACGATGATGACCGGGATCGAGGCGACCGTGGCGGCGGCGGACAGGTGCGCGAGGTACAGCCCCTCCTGGGGGACAGAGCTGATCAGGAACATCGGCATGGTGGCGGCGTTGGTGACGGTCAGGTTGAGCGCCAGGAACAGCTCGTTCCACGCGAAGATCACGCAGATCAACGCGGTCGACACCAGCCCGGGCGAGATGACGGGCATGATCACCTCGGTCATCTCCCGGAGCCGGCCCGCGCCGTCCAGCTCGGCCGCCTCGAGCATCTCCTTAGGTACCTCGAGCATGAACGAGCGGATCAGCCAGATGGCCAGCGGCAGGTTCATCGCGGTGTACAGGATGATCAGCAGCCAGATGCTGTCCAGCAGGTGCACGTGCAGGGCGAGGACGTACAGCGGGCCGATGGCGGCCACGATCGGCAGCATCTTGGTGGAGATGAAGAAGAACAGGCCGTCGCGCCAGCGCGGCACCGGGTGCACCGACAGGGCGTACGCGGCCGGGACGCCCAGCGCCAGCACCAGCACGGTGGAGACGGTGGTGGCGATCAGCGAGTGGGTCACGTACGGCCCCCAGCCGGAGAACACCAGCCGGAACTGGGCCAGGGTCGGGCTGAAGATGAACTTCGGCGGCCAGGTCTGGGCGGCGGACTCGGGCTTGAACGCGGTGATCACCATCCACAGCACCGGCAGGAAGAACGCGATCCCCACCACCCACGCCAGCACGGCCCAGCCCACCTGGCCCGACATCGCGCGGACCCGGAGCGAGGCGGGGGCATCGCCCCGCAGCGGCACGGCGGTCATGTCAGGCCTCCTCGAACTGGAACACACGGGCGAACATCCGCAGCGCGAACGTGGCCACGATGATGGTCAAGATGACGGTGACCACCCCGGCCGCGGCCGCCCCGCCGATATCGAAGGCGTTGTTCACTTCCTGGTACAGGTAGAACGGCAGGTTGGTGGTGGCGGTCCCGGGGCCGCCGTTGGTCATCAGCCGGACCGCGTCGAACACGTTGACCAGGTAGATCGCGCCCAGCAGGACGCCGAGCTCGATGTAGGGCCGCAGGTGCGGGAAGGTGAGTTCGCGGAACGTGGCGAACGCCCCGGCCCCGTCGACCTTCGCCGCCTCCAGCGTCTCGGGCGGCTGGCTCTGCAGGCCGGCCAGCACGATCAGCATCATGAACGGCGTCCACTGCCAGATCATGACCAAGATCACCGAGCCGAGCGCGTGGGTGGACAGCCAGGCCACGTGGTGCACGCCGAACGGTTGCAGGAGCCAGTTGACCAGCCCGAAGTTCGGATCCAGCATCGGCCCGGCCCATACCAGCGCCGCCGCCGCGGGCATGACCAGGAACGGGGTGATCATCAGCGTCCGGACAATGCCGCGGCCTAGGAACTTGCGGTCCAGCAGCACCGCGAAGCACACCCCCAGGATCATCGCCGCGATCACCGCGGTGACGGTCATCACGACCGAACGCACCAGCGCGCCCCGGAACGCCGGGCTGGTGAACACCGTGGTGTAGTTGCTCAGCCCGGTGAAATGCGCGGGCGCCGGGGTGTTCCAGAAGTAGTTCTGGAAGCTGTACCACAGCGTCACCAGGAACGGGATCTGGGTCACCACGATCGTGTACACCAGCGCGGGCAGCAGCGGCAGGCGGCGCTGCCACAGCTCCCGGCGGCCGATCTCGCGCGGCTTGATCTCAACCTTAGGCGGTGGCGCCAGGTCTTCGAGTACGGTCACGGCAAAGGCCCTTCCGACGATCTGACACGGGCGATGAGGGGCCCCGGCCCCGCCACCGGGGCCCCATCGCTGCGCTAGCCCCCGGACAGTTCCGCCGGGGTGTACTGCGAGGCGGCGGACTGGCCGGCCTGCAGCGCCTGGCTGACGCTCTCCGTCCCGGCGATCGCCCCGGCGATCTGCTGGCCGACCGTGACCCCCAGGCTCTCGAACTGCGGAATGTCGACGAATTGGATGCCGGTGTACGGCACCGGGTTCACGGTCGGGTGCTGCGGATCGGTCCCGTCGATCGAGGCCAGGGTGATCGGCGCGAACGCGCTCGCGGCCTTCTGATAATTCGGGTTGTTGTACAGCGAGGTCCTGGTACCCGGCGGGACCGCGGCCCAGCCGTACTTGGCCGCGACCAGCGAGTCGTACTGCTTAGAGGTGGCCCAGGACACGAACTTCCACGCCGCGCCCGAGTTGGCGGCGCCGGTCGGGATGCCCAGCGACCAGGTCCACAGCCACCCGGAGGACTTGGTCATGTCCACCGGCGCCAGCGCGTAGCCGGTCTGGGCGAACACCGACGGGTAGGTGGTCGCGATCGAGGTGGCCGCCACCGTCGCGTCGTACCACATCGCGCACTTGCCCTGCCCGTACAGTGTGAGCAGCTGGTTGAAGCTGTCGTTGGACGCGCCGGGCTCGCCGTACTTGCGGATCAGGTTGACGTAGAAGTTGGTCGCGTTCTCGAACGCCGGCGAGGTGAGCTGGGGCTTCCAGTTCATGTTGAACCACTGCCCGCCGAAGGTGTTGACCACGGTGTCCAGCGCCGCCATGTTGTCGCCCCAGCCGGCCAGGCCGCGCAGGCAGATGCCCGACACCTTGCCCGGCTGGTTGAGCTTGGCCGCGAAGCCCGCGATCTGGTTCCAGGTCGGATTGTGCGGCATGGTCAGCCCGGCCTGCTTGAACAGGGTCTTGTTGTAGAACATCATCGAGGACTCGCCGTAGAACGGCACCGCGTACAGGTCGCCCTGGTACGACAGCGACTTGGCGATCGGCGGTAGCAGGTCGGACGCGTCGTAGCTCGGGTCGCTCGCGATGTACTGCTTGGACAGGTTGGTCAGCCAGCCGCTCTTGGCGAACAGCGGCGCCTCGTACGGGCCGATCATGATGACGTTGAACGCGTCGCTGTGCGTGCTGACGTCCTTCTGGATAGCCGCCCGCAGGTCGCCCTCGGTGTAGGTGGCGAACTTGACCTTGATGCCCGGGTACTGCTTCTCGAAATTGGACGTGGTCAGCGGGATCATCTGGCCGGTGATCAGCGGGTTGGACACCACCGCCACCGTCACCGTGCCCGAATTACTGTTGCTGCTGGTGCTGCCGCCGCCGCTTGAGCAGGCGGCCACCGCCGCCAGTGCGGCCACGCAGCCCGCTGCCCCGAGCGCGCGGAGCCTGAACCGGGAAGAACTCATGAATGGACCTCCGCAACGATGAGATTGCCCTGGCGGGGGCGGGACGGATCAGGGTCACTGGAAGCGACGGCCCAGCCGAACGGATATCCCGCGACGTCCTGGTTTCTCATAGGAGCCTCCTGCGCTGCCGTGACTGCGCCTGTATTGCTCATCTGAGCGACTAAGCGCTCATTTGGCTAATAAAAACAGTGATCGCGTCGCTAGGCAAAGTCAAGAAAAGCTGCCAATATGAGATCCAGGCGCTCAAATGAGCGCGCTGATCGGCTGGACTGGAGGAGCGCATGGCCGGCTTGTCGGCGGATCGGCCATCCGAAGTCGTCCTGGCTGCGCGCGTGGCGCAGCAGTTCTACGTGGAGGGCGTCTCCAAGGTCGACATCGCCGACCGGCTGGGCATCAGCCGGTTCCGGGTCGCACGCCTGCTCGACTCCGCCCGGGAGGCGGGGATGGTGCGCATCGAGATCGGCCTGCCCGCCGGCAGCCTGGACGCGGGCCTGTCGGCGGAGCTGTGCTCGGCGTACGGACTCAAGCAGGCCTTCGTGTTCAACCTCCCCGACGACGAGCAGGCTCTGCTGCGGCGTCGCCTGGGCGAGGCAGCCGGCCACGCGCTGATGGACCTCATCAGGCCCGGCGACGTACTCGGCATGTCCTGGTCGCGCACGCTGAGCGGGCTTGCGGCCGCGCTGACCCAGATCCCGCCGTGCCCGATCGTCCAGCTGACCGGGGCGGTGCCGCCTCCGGACGGCCGGGACCTGCTCGACCTGGTCCGCAGCGTGGCCCGGGTGGGCGGCGGCCCGGCGCATGTCTTCTACGCTCCGATGATCCTGGACGACCCGCAGACGGCCGCGGCGATACGCCGCCAGGGCGACATCGCCGAGGCCTTCGCCCTGTTGCCCTCGGTGACGATCGCCGTGGTCGCCGTCGGCGTCTGGGCGCCCGGGCTGTCGACGATCTACGACGCCGTTACGCCGGCCGAGCGGGACGCCCTGGCCGAGCTGGGGGTGCGCGCCGAGCTGGCCGGGGTGTTCATCGGCGAGGACGGCAGGCCCGTGGCGACGCCGCTCGAGAGCCGGATGATCGTGACGCCCGCCCCGGTACTCGAGCGGATCCCGTTCGTCCTGGCCGTTGTCTGGGGCGTCGCCAAGAGCCCCGCGGTATGCGCGGCGATCCGAGGAGGGCTTGTCCATGGCCTGGTCACGCACGCGAGTCTCGCCCGTGCCTTGCTCAGCCTGGCCGACCAGCGCGACGGCGGGGGCAAGCCCGCGAACGTTCCGCGCGGACGGCGAGACGCTACCCGGCGCCACGGCTAACCGGGGCCTGGTCGTCCGCGTGGGCGACACCGTCATCAGGCCGATCGCGCCCTGCTGGCCCGCGACCCATGCGCTGCTCGCCCACCTGGCTGCGGTCGGCTTCGACGGGGCTCCGCGGGTGCTGGCAGTCGGCCCGTCGACCGAGGTGCTGACGTACCTGCACGGGCAGGCCGCGGTCCCGCCTCTGACCGAGGACGTGCTCACCGACGCCGCGCTGGTGAGCGTGGCCGATCTGGTGCGCCGCTACCACCTCGCCGTGACATCCTTCGACCCGTCCGGGTACTCCTGGCCCCGGCCGATCCCGTCCCGGTTCCGGACCGGCCTGGTCAGCCACAACGACGTCCACCCGGCCAACCTGGTGTTCCGTGACGGCCGGGCCGTCGCGCTGATCGACTTCGACTGGGCCGGGCCGGGCAGCGCCGCCTGGGACTTCGCCGCGGCCGCGCGCTACTGGGCGCCGCTGCAGGACGACGAGGACATCGCCGACAGCCGGCAAGGCCGCGCGCTGGAGCGGTTCCGGATCTTCCTGGAGGCCAGCGGGCTGACCCGGGCCGTTCGGCATCAAGTGGCCGAGGCCGTGGTGGCCAACCACGACTGGACCTACGCGATCGTCACCGAGGCGGCCGCCGTCGGCCACCAGGGCTTCGCCGACCACTGGCGCGCGGTGGCCGGCTCGGCCGCCCGGGCCCGCCGCTGGTGCCAGCGGCACCAGCGGGACCTGCTGGCCGCGGCGCGATGACGTCCGGGGCATGCTTCCAGCGAACTCGCGGGGCCGGGCAAGAAATAGTGGTCACATGACGACACTTTGCCGGGTGAGAATCGTGCTGGCCGGACACGCTGGCGAATAGCGGCCATCTGACGACACGGCCCTAGACAGGACATACGTTACTGCCATGTGGTCTGTTGACCGGCCGACGCAGTGGGTGGGCCGCGGGCAGGAGCTCGCGGTCGTTCGTGCTGGTGTCGAGGCCTTCGGCCGTGGTGAGGGAGCGGTGGTCTGGGTCGAGGGTGAACCCGGCATCGGCAAGTCGTCTCTGGTCGCCGAGGCCCTGGCGGCAGGCAGCGCCCCGGAATGGGATATCGGGTGGGGGACTGCGGGCAAGCTCACCGAGCGGCTGCCGCTGGGCGTGATGCTGGACTGCCTTCAGGTGCGGCCGGGTTCGCCGGACCCGCGGCGGGCGCGCGCCGCCGGCCGGCTCCGCAGCCTCCGGCAAGGACTGTTCGCGGACGGCGATGCGTCGGTTACCGGCATCGAGGTGCTGGTGGCCCTGGCCGACGAGCTCTGTGCGGCCGCCCCCGCCGTTCTCGTCCTGGATGACCTGCAGTGGGCCGACGACGCGTCGCTGATCGTCTGGCACCAGCTCGCCGCTTCCATCGACCAGATGCGGCTGCTGCTGATAGGGACGTGCCGGCCGACCCCGCGCCGGGTGGAGGTGCAGGAGCTCCGAGCGGCTGTCACCCGTCGCGGGGGTGCGGTAGTCACGCTGGGGCCGCTGACCGAAACCGACGTGACCGCCCTGGTCACGGCGATGCTCGGATCACCGCCCGGGAGTGCTCTGCGGCAGCTGACGGAGCAGGCCGCCGGCAATCCGCTGTACGTGCGCGAGCTGGTGGACGCCATGGTGCGCGAGCAGGCGCTGGAAATCGGCCCGGCCGCCGCCGAGGTTTCCGCCGCCCGGGAACAGCTTCCGGCCTCGCTGGCCGCCGTGCTGAATGACCGGCTCAGCTCCGTGTCGGCCGAGACAGCGCAGCTGCTGCGGACCGCCGCGCTTCTCGGCGGGAGGTTCACGGTTACCGATCTAGCCGTGGTGCTTCGCAGGCCAGCGTCGGAATTGGCGGCCGGCCTCGAGGAGGCGGTGACAGCGGGCATCCTGATCGGCTCCGGTCCGGAACTGGCGTTCCGTCATCTGCTCATCCAGCAGGCGCTCGACGAGAGCATGCCGGCCGCACTGCGTACGGCGCTGCACGCCGAGGCGGCCCGGGAACTCGCGGCCACGGGCGCCGACGCATTGAGCGTCGCGCAGCAGCTGTCCGCCGCGAAGTGGCCGGGTGAGGCCTGGGTCCGCAACTGGCTCATCGAATCCGGGCCCGTGCTGGCCATCCGGGCCCCGCAGCTCGGGGCCGAGCTGCTGCGGCGGGCGCTGGATGAGACGCCCAGTGGCGACGAAGCCTGGGCCGGGCTCATGACCAGCCTGGTCTGGGCTCTGCTCGCCGCCGGGTCCCATCAGGAGGCGGCCAGGCAGGCCACCCGGGCGCTGACGGTCATGACCGAACCAGTGCGGCGGGCCGAGACGTACTGGGTACTGACGCGCGCACAGGTCAGCGCGGGCCGCAACGACGACGCGATCACCACCATGCAGCAGGCTCTGGCATCGGCCGGCCTGCCCGGCGAATGGCGGGCCCGGATGCTGGCTCTGCTGGCGATGCTGCAGCGGGCCGCCACCGGCGACCTGGACACGGCCGACGCGACCGCCATCGCGGCCCTGACCGCCGCCGAGCAGGTTGGCGACGCGTTCGCGACGGCGCACGCCCTGACCGATCTGTGGCTGACTCGCACCATCAGGCGCGATCACGTGGCCGCGCTCGACTACATCGACCGGGCGCTGCGCGTGCTCGGCGACGATCCCGGCCACGCGGACCTGCGCTCGTTCGCCCTTGACGACCGCATTTTCACGCTGCAGAACCTCGACCGCTGGCCGGAGGCCGAGCTGACCCTGCGGCGAGCCCGCGAGGCCTCGCAGCGAAGCGGGAACCCGGATCGTGCGACCTGGGTCACCGCGGCGGTACTTCGGTACTGGCTCGGCCAGTGGGATGACGCCCTGGCCGAGCTGGGCCCGGATGACACTGATGCTCCCGGGCTGACGTATTCCTTTCTGCGCGAACGCTGGTCCGCACTGCTATGGCATGGCGTGTCCGCGCTCATCGCCGGCCGCCGGGACGAGCGCACGCTGGCCGGCCAGCAGCTCCGCCAGGGCCTAGCTCTGCCCATCCAGACGGTCGCCGACCGGGAGAACCAGGACTTCCTGGTCGCCGCGCACGCGCTCGCGCTTGAACAGAGCGGAGAGACGCACCAGGCCATGCTGAGGCTAGCCGCGATGCTGCCGCGGCGCGACGGGGAGAATACCCTGATCCACCAGTGGCTACCGGATCTGGTCCGGCTCGCGCTCGCCGTGGGCGACCGGCAGATGGCGCAGGCCGCGACGCGGGCCTGCCGGACGGAAGCCGCGGCAGAGACCTATCCGGCTCGGGCGGCCGCGGCCAGCCTGCGATGTCACGGACTCCTTGAGTCGGATCCGAACCCGCTCGAGGAAGCTGTCGCCCACTACCGGGCCGTCGGGCCGGCGGCGGAAGTGCCTGCCGCGCTGGAGGACCTCGCCGTCGTGCGGGCCGGACGCGGCCAGGAAGAGGACGCCAGGGCCGCCGTGAACGAGGCGGTCAGCCTCTATGAGGGCCTGCAGGCCCACTGGGACATCCGGCGGGCCGAGGGCCGGCTCCGTCCCCATGGCATCAGGCGCGGCGCGCGCGGCCAGCGCGGCCAGCGGGCGGCCTCCGGCTGGAAGGCACTCACCCCGACCGAGGTCAAGATCGCCGCCATGGTGGCCAGGGGCGATTCGACGTCGGACATCGCCCGGGGCATGTTCTTGTCCCGGCGGACCGTCCAGACCTATATCTCGCACATCCTCGCCAAGCTCGGTGCGAAGGGCCGGGTGGATATCGTCCGTGAAGCGCTGCGCCAGGGCGTCTCACCCTAGGACCGCCGCCGCGCGAACTGTCGTCATCTGACCACTATTCACCGCCCGGCCCAGCGGGTTCGCTTGAAGGATGTCCGGAGCCGGGCGGACCAGCCACCGCCTGGCGACGGCGCCGTACCTCAGAGCCATGCCGCCTGGAGGCGAGCCGCATGCCCTCTACGTCAGCAGGAAGTCAGCGCCGGAAACCGTAGCCGGGTGAGGGTGGCATGGACACCCCCCGGCTGATCGCCCGCGACGATCTCGTGGCCTACCTCGACCGCGCCGCGGCGGGGATGGTGACGATCATCGCCAATGCGTCGCTGTCACGGCTGTCGCACCTCGTCAAGCGCCTGGAGGGGCGCGGCCTGGTACGCCGCGAGCCCGATCCTTCGGACGGGCGATTCACCAACGCCATCCTGACCGACAAGGGCTTTCAGACCCTGGCTGACGCCGCACCCTGACACGTGGCCCATGTGCCGGAGTGACGAAAGTCGGGTTTCGTGCCCGCATGCTGCCGCGTCCGCGTGCTGCGCGTCCGCGTGCTGCCGCAGCCCGGCCACGGCACCGATACGCAGGGCGGCAGTGCCTTCCCGTGACCTGAACGCCGATCGCCGCCTGAAGCCTGCCCGAGGGAGCAGGGCTGTGCCCGCGGAACCACGTCCGATCCAGGGTTCGTGACGAGCGACCGATGGAAGATCGCACCCCGGGAGCCTACGCTCGGCCAGTAATGAGCACCGACACCGACCCGAACAGGTTCGCCGCGGCCGAGGCCGCGGCGGCGCCGCTGGACCTGCTGCTCACCGATGCGGCATCGGCATGCTGCGCCGGGTGAACCCGGGCGGCTCCGGCCTGCGCCTGGCCGCGGCGCTGGCGGTCAAGCCGTGGCTGGTCGCCGAGGCCGGACTGGACGAGGCGGATTCCGAACGGGCCGGGTTCCTGCTCACCAACCTGATCGACGCGCTGGCCCCGAGCAACAACCCGCTGCTGAACCCGGCGGCGGTGAAGGCCGCCATCGACACCGGCGGCAGGAGCGCGCTGGCGGGCCTGCGTAATTTCGCCGCCGACATGGCGGTCCCGCCGCGGGTGCCGACCATGGTCGAGCCGGACGCGTTCGAAGTCGGGGTTGACCTGGCCGTCACGCCGGGCTTGGTGATCCTGCGGACGCCGGTGTTCGAGCTGATCCAGTACCGCGCGGCCACGCCGGCCGTCCGGCAGGTCCCGCTGCTGATCGTCCCGCCGGTGATCAACAAGTTCTACGTGATGGACCTCGTCCCCGGCCGGAGCATGGTGGAGTACCTGGCCGGCCAGGGCCTGCAGGTGTTCATGATCGCGTGGCGCAACCCGGACACCCGGCGCGCCAGATGGGACCTTGACACGTACGGTCAGGCCGTCCTGGGCGCCATGGACGCGGCCAGGCGGATCACCGGGAGCGAGCAGACGGCGCTCGCCGGGGCCTGCTCCGGCGGCATCATCGCCGCGATGGTGGCCGCGCACCTGGCGCACGCCGGCCAGCAGGACCGGATCGCCGCGCTCACCCGCATGGTCACCGTGCTGGACCAGGCGCACGCGGGCCTGGCCAGCGCGGTCATCGATGAGCGGACCGCGCGGGTAGCCGAGGCCGCGTCCCGCGTCCGCGGCTACCTGGACGGCCGGTCCCTGGTCGAGGTATTCGCCTGGCTGCGGCCGAACGACCTGATCTGGAACTACTGGGTCAACAACTACCTGCTCGGCCAGAAGCCGGCGCCGTTCGACATCCTGTTCTGGAACGCGGATACCACCCGGATGACCGCGGGCCTGCACCGGGACTTCCTCGAGCTGGGCGCGGCCAACGTGCTGGTCAGCCCAGGCACCGCGACCATGCTCGGCTCACCGGCTGGTGGCCGGATTACGCGGACTGGCTGGCCGAACGGTGCGGGGAGGAGAAGGCCGCACCCGGGGAACTGGGCGGCGGCGGGCTGGTGCCGATCAGCGACGCGCCGGGAACATATGTCTATGACCACTGATCCGTCCCGTCCGGGGCCGCCCGGGGAGACCATCCTGGATCCGGCCTGGGCCGGGCGCTGAACCGGCTGCGGCGGGTCGGATCGGCCGAGCGGATGAGGATCCTGACGATCGGCGGCCGGGCTATCCGCGTCTCGATGCGGGACGGGGCCCGGGCTGGCCGCCGCTGCTGCTGTGCAACGGCGTCGGCGCGAGCCTGGAGCTGTTCCAGCCTTTCGTCGACGCGCTCGATCCGCGGCGGCCGGTCATCCGGTTCGACGTGCCCGGCATCGGCGGTTCGCCGGCCCCCGTCGTCCCCTACCACCTGACCACGCTGCCGTCGCTGCTGGCCGGCCTGCTCGACCAGCTCGGCTACGAGCAGGCCGATGTCCTGGGCATCTCCTGGGGCGGCGGGCTCGCGCAGCAGTTCGCGCTGAGCCGCCCGGACCGGGTGCGCCGCCTGGTGCTGGTGGCGACCGGGACAGGCGCGCTGATGGTCCCCGGGCATCCGCGCGTCCTGCTCTGCATGCTCACGCCGCTACGCCACCGGGACCCGGGATACGCAGGCCGCGTCGCCGGCGAGCTGTACGGGGGCAGCGCACGCCATGACCCGGGCCTGGCCCGGGACCTGCTGCACGCCACCACCCGCCTGGGCCCAGCCCGGGGTTATTTCTACCAGCTCCTCTCCAGCCTCGGCTGGACCAGCCTGCCGCGGCTGCCGAAGCTGCGGCCGCCGACCCTGATCCTGGCCGGTGACGACGACCCGATCATCCCGCTGGTCAACGCGCGGATCATGCACCGGCTGATACCGCGCAGCCAGCTGCACGTCTACCGCGGCGGCCACCTGGAGCTGGCCGCGGACGCGGAACGCCTGGCCTCCGCGGTAGAGGCGTTCCTCGATGGTTAAGAGATGTGATCAGGCGTGGTCGACGAACAGGTCGACCTGCGGCTCGGCGCCGGGCTGGTAGGCGTACCGGTCGAAGTCGGTCACGCCCTCGGCGGCCAGCACGTCCTCGCACAGGAACGCGTTCCCGGTGCAGTCCCGGCTTGGCCTGGTGATGACCGCGTACGCCGCGTCGGCGTACAGTTCGGGCCTGCGGGCCCGGCTGACCACGAACGTGCCACGGGTGTTGATCGACTGCATCAGGTCGTAGCGCTTGATCTCCAGCGCCTCGATGCCGGACAGGTTGATCGCCGAGGCGTTGTTGACGCATACATCGATCCCGCCGAACCGCTCGACGGCCTGCGCGACGGCCCGCTCGACCTGGGCCTCGTCGCGGATGTCGCCGACCACCGGCAGCGCGCGGCCGCCCGCCGCCTCGATCTGCGCGGCCGCGGTGTACACGGTCCCCTCCAGCTTGGGGTGCGGCTCGGCCGTCTTGGCGATCAGCGCGACGTTGGCGCC
>Ga0335081_10007819_pt1 | contig 17123 bp, 13 predicted proteins | sample Lox_Sample_35_FD_206713 | JGI IMG/M metagenome (GOLD analysis project Ga0335081, IMG submission 206713) | Soil microbial communities from Loxahatchee National Wildlife Refuge, Florida, United States - Lox_Sample_3.5 | ecosystem: Environmental > Terrestrial > Soil > Wetlands | place: USA... | reverse complement strand
CACGTCGTAAATCGGCTGCGTTGGATTCAGGCCGCGAACCACTTCACGCAAGGGCCTTAACAGATCCGCCGGATTGCCGAGCGACTCGGCCAACAGAGTCATGCGCGTCTGGGGATGCTGCGCTAGGGGGAGATAAAGAAACGGGGTCGGTGGCTCTGCAATCGATCCGTACTTGCCGGTTTTCGTTACCCCCACGACCTCAATCGACTGTTCGTTGTGTCCACCCAACCGCAAGCTCTTACCGATTGGGTCTTGACCCGGCCAATAGCGTTTCGCGAATTCCTCATTCACCACGGCCACCCGGGGCGCCTGTGCATCGTCGGCTGGACTGAAGCCGCGCCCTTTCAGAAGCCGCACTCCCATTGTGCCGAAATAGCTCTCGTCCACTTTGCTCGCCCTTACATTCACGGCTTCTTTCCCAGGTGACATCCGGTAGCCGGCGGGCGTGACCGTTTCCTCCTGCTCCCATCCCATGGGGATGGAAGACGCTAGTGCCGCCGATTTTACCCCCGGTATGGATCGCGCCTTTTCTGCAAGCCGGCGATAGAACTGCTGCGTCTGCGCTTCGCTGGAGCGAACCAGCGTGGAATCGAAGCTCATCATCAATATATGATTGGTGCGAAAACCCGGATCGGCACCCAGAGCTTCGTGGAACCCCCGAAACAGGAAAGTCGCTACCGTCAGCAATACGAGCGAAAGAGCGATCTGCCCAACCACGAGAAGGCTACGCCCCCACAGCCGGTGCTGCGGGCCGCTAGCGCCGAGCCAACCCGATTTCAGCGCAGTCGTGAGGTCCGCCCGTGCAGTTCGCATCGCAGGGACCAGGCCGAATACGACCACGCTGATCATGGAGACGCCGAGGCTGAACAATAATGCCCTATGGTCCAGACGAACGGAAACCTCGATGGGCAGATCCGTGGGGATTTGTATGCCACGGAGGAGAATCACGCCCCCGTAGCCTACCGCCAATCCTACGGCGCCACCCGCCACAGCCACCAGCAGACTCTCTGTCAGGAGTTGCTGGACGATCCTGGCGCGGCTCGCGCCGATAGAGAGGCGCAGCGCTACCTCCTTTGCACGCGCTGGCGCCCGGCTCAGGAGCAGACCAGCCACATTGGCGCATGCTACAAGCAGCACTGTGGCGGCCAGAGCGCTCAGCATAGCGATCAAGGTTGCGTCCCCAGGGGTCTCGCGAAACCTTTCCTGTAATTCGGTGCGGACTGCTACACCGGGATTGCGGCGGGCACCCTGCGAGACACTATCTTGAAGGCCGGCGAGAGCCGATAACTCTGCCTGCGCACGAGCGATGCTCATGCCGGGCTTGAGACGGCCGCGGACCGCAAGGTTACGCACAGTGCGCGATTCGAGCGGATTACTTTCTGCACTGGTCTCTAGCCGCGGCCACATCATTATCGGCACGTACAGGGCCGGGCGCACAAATTGATCCATGCCCGTAAACCGGGCTGGAGCTACGCCAATCACTGTAAAGTCGATCCCGTTCAGCCGCACAGTGCTGCCGAGAATCGAAGGATCAGATCCGAAATATTTCTTCCATGCGTCATTACTCAGAACCACGACCGCATCGCGCCCCGGCACTTGATCTTCTTCAGGCCGGAATGCCCGGCCCAGTTCCGGTTCCACTCCCAGCACGCGAAAGAAGTTACCCGTGACCAGCATCCCCACCGTCATCAAGGGCAGAGAGTTCGCAGTCGCGCGGAGTCCGAGTGGGAGTCCTGTGAAGGCTGCCAGTCCATAGAAGCTGTCACTTCGATCGCGAAGCTGGATGTATTCCTGGTAGGAAAATCCGTCGCCGGTGGGGCCTGTTGCGGAAATTGGATCGACCGCCACAACCTCAGCCGGGCGGAGAATTGGAAGCGGGCGTAGAAGCAGCGCATCGGATACGCTGAAGATGGCTGAATTGGCCCCGATCCCAACCGCCAGCGACAGCACTGCAACAAAGACGAATCCCGGGCTCTTCGCCAGCGTGCGGTATCCGTATCGCACGTCCTGCATAAAGCGCTCAACCCATATCCAGCTCAAACCTCCGATGACCGTCCTCAGCATATGAGACTCTCGATTCAGCATACCGCCCGTTTGGCGGTCTCGGGCACCTATGATGTTCTTTTCGTGCGCGGCCTAGATGCCGTCGATCACTTGCTGAATGAAAGGGCGTCCTCGAAGTCAAGAGGTCCGCGAAGGTCGGCGCCTTCGACGTACTCCGTGACGATTTAGTTCGGGCCGACACCATACAAGTGACAGATGTTCGCATGGTTCAGCGCCGCGATGGCTCAGGCCTCGCGCGTGAAGCGCTCGGAGAATTGGGAGTCGGCGACTCTGATCGCCACGCCGCGATGCAGGCGCGTGTCGTGTGCGCGCTAGACCTCGCCCATCCCACCAGCGCCGATGGAGGTGAGGATTTCATAGGTGCCGAGCTTATCGCCTGATTGAAGCGGCATGGCGACTTAACAAGTGTACTCGGTCAGGAAAGCGAGTTGCGCCTGAATGACGGCCCATCCGGACAGAACCGCCGGCGATCTTGCCAGAACCGGCACCTGCTCCGACAGATGAAAAGTGACCCGGAAGCTAAATATCGAGAGCGAACGCGCCGCGACTGCTTCACTGCCTCTCTGACGTCGACTTCCAGGCGATGGCCGCGCCACCGGGGCCTACAAGTTCCACCTGCGCGGTTAAAGTACGGCCATCGGCGGAAACAGTAGTGATCTGCGTTCCTACGTCGGCCCCGCCTTTCCTCAACTTGGCTTCGGCTGAGAACTCGTCAACCCTCCGGACGCTGACAGAGTCGGCCATCAGGCTGCCGATAACCGGATACCAGCTACCGTCCATTTGATAGACGATGCTCATCTTCTGTGCGCGTCCATCCGACAAGGTTCCTTCGCTGTTCAGGTGGATGCCGTCGTCCTCCTGAGTCGCTTTCGTAGTTCCACTTACGGGATGCGGCAGGTCCGGCCGCGTGGGCTCACACTTAGTAAGTTTCCACGTGCCCAAGAATGGGAGTGGGGCTTTTGAGGGTGTCAATGGATTTGCTCCTTTCCGAGCGAGCCAATCATTTCACGCTGCGACGCGGGATGCAAGGGGGGACGCGAGCAGTTACTCCTGGATGACGGCCATAACCGGCCAATCTGTGCCCGATTTTAGGCTATGGTGAGTTGGCGAGCCTGAGTGAGGATTTTGGTGAGGCGATTGGAGAGCCGGGCAAGGGAAGTGCGTGAAGCGCCAACGGGCAAGGCACGCCGGAACATTTCGAGTACATGTTGAGCGAAGAGCAAGGCGTCGATCACTCCGTCGAGGCCGGCGCGAAGCGAGGCGCCGGTGGTCTTGGGCTGGGGAACCAGATGTCGGGGCTGGGAGCGTGCCAGGTCGAACTCGCGGCGGAGATCGGTGAGGGCCACCTCGACATAGCGCATGGTCATATCGGGAGAAGTGTGGCCGAGTAGAGTCATCAAAGCGGGGAAGCTGACGCCGGAACGGATCATCTGAGTGGCGTAGGTGTGTCTCAGCTGGTGCGGGACAAGGCGGGTGGAGAGGCCGAGCGAGTGACACACCTGGTGCAGGTAGTCGCGGAGTTGGCGCACCAGGGCTTGCTTGCTGCCAGGGCGAGCCAACAGGAGGCCATCGGCTGGCAACGGATCGAGGGAGCGAAAGAAGCGTAGGCGCTGGACGAGTTCGCAAACAAAACGATCGACCGGGACCAAGCGTTCTTTCTGCAGTTTGCCGAGCGGGACATGCACAGCCCATTGATCCGGGCCGGTGGAGCGGAGGCAATCGTAGGACAGATCGGCACACTCGCCGATGCGCATGCCGGTGTGACGGATCAGCAGAAACGCGTTCGCGCCGAGATCATTGCGGCGGAGGAACTCCTGTTCGAGAAGTTGATCCTGTTGTGTGGTCAACGAGCGTGGCAGTCTTTTGGGGAGCCGCGGAATGTCCTGCGGGCGGATCAGATGGGCCAGTTCAGGAAGCGGTTGTGTCCCAGCCAGTTCCTGGAGGAGGGAGCGCAGATGAATGAGCAGGTTGTTGCAGGATGCGGTGGCCAGAGGGGGCGTTTGGGAGCGCAGGCAAGACATCCAGCCGAGGAGGTGTGGATCGCGGCACAGTTGATCGAGAGAGACTACCTGAGGATGAGCGGTACCGAGGTAAGTCAGGAACTTGTGGACGGTGCCGCGGTAGTGACGAGTCGTGTCCGGATTGAGCGCGGCGCTGAGGGAATCGACGGCGCGGTCGAAGACCGGCGCCAGCGGATGAGACAGCGGAGGGCGGCGCGCGCTCACGAGGCCGTCCCCGGAAGCGGGCGAATGTGCTGAGCCACGGCGCGGGCATACTGCAGGTAGACGTCTTGGGGAGTGACCTGCACATACCGCAGCGTGGTCTGGATATCGGCATGCCCCATCAACTGCATGAGCGCAGGCAGGCTGACGCCGGCGCGCACCATGTCGGACGCAAAGGTATGTCGAAACCGGTGGGGATTGGCGAGCGGAACGCCGGTGGTGTGACGATGATGGCGGAACAAGGAACGCAATCCGGCAGCGGTCATGCGTGCTCCGCGCGAGGGTCCTTTCAGGGAGACGAACAGCGCGGCGGAGCAGGGATGGGGCCGCTCCAGCCGCAGATAGTGATCCAGCAGTTGAATGGTTTCCGGGGCCAGCGGAAGGAAGCGAAGCTTGTTGCCCTTGCCGCGCACGCGGAGCTGGGCTTCGGAACGTAACACGTCCTCCGGGTTCAAAGCCAAGACTTCGGCGGACCGCAGTCCTTGGAGGAGCATTAAGCCGACGATGGCCAAGTCGCGCGCCGTGTCGAAGCTGGACCAGAAGCGCGCCACCTCATCGACCGACAGCGGAACGATCTGGTGCTTGTCTACCTTCACGCGTATTCGGCTGAGGGCCATCCTCGGCCGGCCCAGGCCCATCGGCCTGCGCTGCAAAAAGGCTTGGTGAAAGCCGCGAGCGATCTGGCAGGGAGCGTCGGGGAACTCGTTGCGCAGGGCGCGATCGGCGATGGCGATCCGGTCATTGATGGTGGAGCCGGAAGGCCGGGGTTGGAGACTGGACTGGAAGCACAGATACTCCCGCAGGGTCGATTCGGTAAGGTCCGTTTCCCGCACCTCGCCGGTGTGATGAACACTCTCCCACCAGCGCACAAAGTGCAGCAGGTTGTAAGCATAGATGCGCAAGGTCTGGTCGGCCAGCCGGCGCACGTACTCGCGGTCCAGATAGCGATTGATCCAGCCGATCTCCCGGCCGGTGTGGTGTTCGACGACACGCACCGGACTGTGTGCGCCGGGGCCGGTGTGCTGGTAGATCACGCGGAACTTCACGGCTGAGCGGTCTCCACAAGAGCCTGGAACTGGCGCGCATCCCCGCCCTGGACAAAGAAGGAGTTGGGGTCATGGCCCGCGGGCAGTACGATGCGGCGGGTTAGCATGCCGTGGGCTCCGAGATGATGGGCCAACTGCTCCGACGCCTGTTGACCGCTGCCGTTGGAATCAGCATCGAAGCAGAGATAGACGGTGCGCGGGCCGTCGCACAGTTGTTGAAACTGGCGGGCGTTGAGATGGGTTCCCAGCGCACAAGTGATGTTGTGAAAACCGGCCTGCCACAAAACGGCGTAGTCGAACAGACCCTCCACCAGAATCACCTCCGGGTATCGTCGCGCCTGTTCCCACGCATACAGGCCGCCTTTGGGGCTGGGCAGGAAACGATGCGGCGGAGCCGCAGCCGAGATACTGCGGCCATAGAGATTGCCTTCCAGCGGAAAGACGATGCGATGCACGTAGGCGTCATAGCCGAGGGAGTTAACCAGGCCAGCTTGCTGCAGGGCCGACCGCGGGTAGCCGGACTGCATCAGCCAGGCTCGCAAGCCGCGGCCCGGTGCGTAGCCGATGCGCATGTGCTCGATCAGTTCCGGCAAGCCGACTCCGCGTTGTTGCAAATAGGCCACCGCCTCAGTGTGGCGGTGTAGCTGCAGGCGATAAAAATCCGTGGCTTGCTGCAACAACGGCGCCAAGCCACGCCATTGGCGCAGCAGAGCCAACGCTTGCGGGAACTTTAGGTCGTGATAGATCTCGGCAAAGCGGATCACATCGCCGCCGCGACCACAGCCGTAGCAGTAGAACAGACTCTTGCCGGGATCCACCAGGAAGCTGGGTTTGCGATCGGCATGCAACGGACACAACCCCATCCATCGACCGCCGCTGAGGCGCCGCACCGGCTGCCAATCCTGAGCCTGTAGATAGTCCAGCAGAGGAATCTGCTGTTTCAACTCATCCAGAGCTTGGCGATTCACGGACTGCTTGCCTCGAGCGGCAGAATACGGCACAGCGCACTCAGATCCCAGGCAAGGATGGTGGGTGTCCGCAAAAAATGCATGCCGGCAGCTCCGGCCTTCGCCCAGCACCACACACTCAGCACTCGCCGTTGTACCCATCGGCGCATGGTGGATGGATCAGGCAGGCGGGCCGGATCTTGGCAGTGCGGAGCGGCTTGCTCCACAGAGTCACCGGCACAGATGCGCTCACCGGCCAGCTGTCGACACCGCAGAGTGTAGCGCCCGGACGGCGCCAGCTCATCCGGCAAGATCGTGAAGGTCTTGCGGCACGGCTGACAGATTCCGCGCCGCACCCACAGGCACGCGCGCCGGTCATCATGGCCCTGACGAAGTCGCCGGCCGTGGCCGATGATCGTATCGTCATGGCAAACCGGACAGCGCCGCGGCAAAAGTTCCAGCGGGATTACCCCGGATCGATGTTGTCTTTCGCCTCGGGCAGTGCGATAAAGAGAATCACGGCTGGCGTGAAGGCCCGCCCCTGAACGTTCCCTGTTAAAGTTTCGATCGGCTGGCCGGGCCTTCACCCTCCGGCAAAGTCAGTTCCAACGAAAGTCAGTTCCAACGAAAAAAGAATACTGCTTTGCGCTGGTGATCGCGATCCCCTCACTCACAACATTGGCCGGTTATTACGGCCAACCCTTCCATTACTCTGCCTTGTGCACGGAGTGCCAATTATGGAGGTTGGCCCACAAGACAGGCGAAATCCAAACGAGAGCGGGCTTATCCGCTGATGCTGGCTTTCGCGCCGCATTCCGTCTGCAGTGTTAGAAACCCGGCCCGACTCTTCCGTGGCCACATTCGCCGCACTTCCCGCTGGATTCGGTCTGGGTCAGTTGCTATCTGCGTGGTCTCCGTGCAGTTCGCTAGTAGGACCGTGATCTTGGTAAACCGTGAGCCTCCGATCTCCGGAAGACCCACCCGCGGGTTAGATCGTCGCCAATTCCGGCTCCCCAAATATTAAGGACTTCCGAAAGAAAAGTTGGAAAACCCGATTTTGGGGGCCCTTGAATGCCAGCGATTTCCGCGCTAGGAACCGTACGCAGACGGACTGAATCCCGTCGTTGAGCTTGCTCCTGAACCGTCCACTGCGAGATGATTCCCTTCTGGAGTTTCTATTCTCGGATGAGCGAATACAAGGAGGGCCTCTACGATCAACTGGTCACCAAACGCCTCCGTCAGTCGATCGATCGCCAGGCACCTGCCGGCCTCAAGTCGTTGGTCGCAGCGCTTGAAGAGAACGACTGCCCCGATTACCTCGCTCGCCACCTGATCCGCCAGATAAAGTCTGCCCTGCGGGGCGTGCCCGCAGAGGATCGAAAGCGCCGCCAGATTGAGCTGGCAAACGCCCTCCTGGATTTCGTGAAACTCCAAGGCGAAGATCTGATCGAACCCGATCCCGTCGACCCTCCAGGCGAGGTCCTTCGCGCCCTCTACCGCGGCGCCTCGGCACCAGAGCCGCCATCGACACCTCTCAGCGTAACCAGTCTCCTCATGAATGCGGTGGACGAACCGCGCCTTGGCTTCGAGCTCGAACGCGAAATGGCGACCTCAGACCGAGTGTTCATGGTCGTCAGCTTCATTCAGTGGCGAGGGTGGCAACGCCTCAAAGCTGCCTTCCATGAACTCGGTGGCCGCGGAGTGCCGATCCGCCTCCTCACCACGACGTACATTGGTGCCACCGATTTCCTGGCCATTCAGGAACTCGCGCAGCTGCCCAACGTGGCGATGAAAATATCACTCGACGGACGACGGCGGCGTCTACACGCCAAGGCCTGGTTGTTCCAGCGGGACAACGGTTTCAGCAGTGTGTACGTCGGCTCAGCTAACCTCTCTGGACCTGCTCTGGAAGATGGGATCGAATGGACCGTCAAGTTGAGCGAAGTCGAAGCGCCCCACATCGTAGAGCGTTTCCGCGGCGCCTTCGACTCCCTCTGGTCTGATGAGGAATTTGAGCAGTTCCTGCCAGATGATGAGGAGTTTTGCCAGCGTGTGAAACTGTCTTTGGAGTATGCGCGGCAGGGACCCCGCCGCTCGGACTCCGGCCCACCGGTCTTCTTCGATCTACGCCCACATCCGTACCAGCAAGCGACGCTTGACCAATTGGAAACCGAACGGATCGATAGGGGACATTTTCGGAACCTGGTCGTTGCGCCGACCGGTACTGGCAAAACTTTGATTGCCGCCTTCGATTACAATCGCCAGCCTTTTTCCGGGAGACGTCCCCGGCTTTTGTTTCTGGCTCATCGTGAGGAGTTGCTTCGGCAGGCGCGCGACCAATTCCGGCATGTACTTCGAGACGAATCCTTTGGAGACCTTCTTGGCGGGGGGGAGGAACCTGCAACATTCGACCACCTCTTTGCGACGATCCAGAGCTTCCGGAGCCGGGCGCTTATTGAATCCCAAGGTGCCGGGTATTGGGACTATGCCGTGCTCGACGAAGCACACCACGTCCCGGCAGAAGGCTATCGCGAAATCATTGGCGCCCTCCAGCCTCGTATTCTGCTTGGGCTAACCGCGACACCAGAGCGTATGGACGGCGAGAGCATTCTGCCTTGGTTTGACAATCGAATCGCGGACGAGATGCGCCTTTGGCACGCTGTTGAGCGCCAGTATCTAGTTCCGTTCGATTACTATGGCGTCCACGATGGTACGGACCTGTCCGAAATCACGTGGACCCGCGGAGCTTATGCAATCGGCGAACTCGAACAGCGGTACGTTGGCGACAGCCGCCGGGCCAATCTGATCATTAAGGAGTTCTGCGACAAGTACGGCGACTGGGGACAGGCACGTGCACTTGGCTTTTGCGTGAGCATCGCTCACGCGCAATTCATGGCTCAGGCCTTTCGTGAGTCCGGCATACCGGCTCAGGCAATCACCAGTGCATCGCCCGCCGACGAGCGATCTCAGGCATCTTCGATGCTGCGCAATCGCGGCGTCAATGTGCTGTTCACAGTCGATCTTTTCAACGAGGGCGTGGATATCCCTGAGGCGGATTGTGTGCTCTTCCTCCGGCCTACCGAAAGTTCGACGGTGTTCCTCCAACAATTGGGCCGCGGGCTTCGCCTGGACACCGGTAAGACCAGTTGCTTAGTGCTGGATTTCATTGGCAACCAACGACGGGAATTTCGGTTCGATCAACGATTCCGCGCCCTCTTTGGCGGTACCCGCCAACAAGTTGCCGATCAGATTGACACAGGGATCACACGGCTTCCGGGGAACTGTTATTTTCGGCTCGACAAGGAGTCCAGAAAGGTCGTTCTTGAGAATCTGCGGGTGCAACTGCAGGCAAGCCGCGCCAGAATGCTCGCGGAGCTAAGAGCGCTCGCAGCTCAACTAGGCCGCCGCCCCACCTTGCTAGAGTATATTTCCGAAACCGGTTACGATCTCATCGACGTGTACAAGCCGTCCATCGGAGGGTGGCATGCACTCCTGAGCGAAACCGAGTTCTTGAGTGAACGTCCCACCGAAGCCGATGTTGCCCTTTCGAAACGGTTCCAGCTTCTGCTGCACGTCGACTCGATCCGCCGGCTGAGCTTGTATCGAAACCTGCTCGCTGGAGCCCCGCCCTCGCCGGACGCCCTGCCTCAGCTAGAGAAGCGAATGGTTGAGATGCTCACATTCCGCCTTTTACAGAGCGAAGCCCGGCAGGAGGATTGTAACTGGGACACAGGTTTGAAACGGCTGAAGCAGAGCGCTTCAGCGAGTAGCGAGTTTCAGGAACTCTGCAACGCGCTTTTCGATCGCGTCAAGCTCCACACGAACGAAGAGCCGGTTATGGATGAGTGCCCAATCTTCCTCCACCGCCAATACATGCGCGACGAAGTGCTGGTGGGATTTGGCCTCCCGAAGCTTGTTGGGGCGCGCCACACGCAAACGGGTCGTTTCTGGCTTGACTGGATCAATACCGAAATCTTCTTCGTGACCCTGGACAAATCGGAGAAGGCGTTCTCGCCCTCAACCCGTTATGAGGACTTCGCAGTTAGCCCGACTCGCTTCCACTGGCAGTCGCAGAGCACGACCGGCGAAAGCTCTCCGACCGGTCAGCGATATGTGCGCCAGCGCGATAACGGAGCTCAGTTTCTGTTGTTCGTACGGCCGAAGAGAGGAGACCCGTTTCTTTTCCTTGGCCCACTGCAGTATGTGTCGCATTCCGGCAGCCGCCCGATGAGCATCTACTGGGATCTTGAGCATCCGATGCCCGCGTGGTTCTTCGAGATATGCGCCTCGCTCCGGGCGGCGTAGATTCCGACGCCAACAGAGAGTTTGAGCAGGATCGGTTGCACGCTGGTTGCTGGGGTTGCCGGGAGAAATAGAGTTGTTAAGAATGACTGACCGGCTTTTCTGAGAGAAGTTCGTAAGAGGGTTGCGCTTGGGGAGCCAAATTGCGCTTGGCTGTCCAAGCGAAACGATCCTGTTAAACCATTCCGGTTCCCTTCACTTTTTGATTAGCTGCACGACGGCAATCCCGACACCCACCGCCGCGAGTACCACGCCCACGATGGTCAGCCAGAGAATACGGGTCGTGAGACGATTTGTTTCGCTCACGAGGCGAGTGCTTGACTCGTTCAACCGGTCTATTGCTTGGTTCAGTTCGAGAACACGCTCACCAAGGCGTCGCATCAATTCGCCAATTGCCGCGTCTGCCCGGGCGCTCACCGGCGTGGCGATCGGACTGTCGTGCAGAACCCCGATGAGCTGCCGTTCGCTGAGCTTGGAGAAATCTTCGTGCATGGGGCGGCCAACCCCGCTAGATCGCAGATTACCACTTGCAGACAGATGTATGATGGACTCATGCCGTGGCCGGAACGCATCGTTGTTGATCCCGAGATCCTGGCTGGCAAACCTGTAATCCGCGGGACTCGTATAGCCGTCGAACTCGTCCTTGAGCTGTTGGCCGCCGGCCAATCCGAGAGCCAGATCCTGGCCAACTATCCGGGCCTCACGCGAGAGGACATCCTCGCGTGCCTCTCCTATGCAAGCTACCTCGCACACGAGTACAAGGCCTACCCGATCCCCGCCTGAATGAGATTTCTGGCGGATGAAAACTTCCCTCGGCCAATCGTCGAGAGTTTGCGCAAACAGGATCACGACGTTCTTTGGGCGCGGACAGACTGTCCAGGTCTCAAAGATCGCACGCTGCTCGAACGCGCCGAAGCGGATGGCAGAGTCGTATTGACTCTTGACAAGGACTTCTGGCAGATTGCCCTTCAGCGGCCGATGCCTCTGAAACGTTGTGGAGTGATTCTGTTTCGGCTGTTTCCGGCGGTTCCCGAGAACTTGGAACCTCTTGTTGATTCAACTCTTCGCGCTGAGCATTCGTGGATCGGGCACGTCAGCATTGTCACCAAAGACGCCATTGAGATGATTCCTACCGGTGGATTGCAGTGTTAAGTTCTATCTTACGTCTCTGAGTAAGCCATTTAGAATCAATATTTTTGCCAGCGTCTCTCCGTCGTGAAATAGCCTTTGTTTCACTTGGGGAGCCGAAATCCGAAACCCCGGCATTCGAACTCTACTAGTCACGAGTCGACGACATCCGCCCATACGCGTAGCCGCACCGCGTAAAATCTGGTGGCGGCTCGATCCCTCATCACCCCCAGGTCGCGGATGGTGATAGGAAGCGCAGAAACGCGAGCCTCACGTGAAACAGAGCGTCATGTTGACGATCACGTCCCTGCTTTCCATCCTTTTCATGAGGTTTCCCTTGACCGACTATATCCTCTTCGAGATGGCGTCGCCACGGTTTGCGAATCGGTTTGCGGTGCTCGTTTTCGTCATCTGGCTGTACGGAACGCTGGTGCTCGCCGAACGGCGAGCGGGATACATCCTCATTCTCCTCGGGTCGCTGCTTGGGCTGGTCGTCCCTGTCATCCACATGAAGGGAGCCAGCGGCGTTGTCGGCGGCGGGATCGGCAAGTCCACCCAGGCCTTCTTCTTCGTATGGACACTCCTCGCGTTGGGCGTGACCGCGATGTTCTCCGCCATCCCCTCGGCGCACGCACTGTGGAGGCTGCCATGGCGCCGCCAACGGGTACTGCCGCCGGAAAAACATTCGACGGCTAAAGGACGTGCACTGTCCCGAGCCGGCGCCGCGCTAACCGGAAGTTCAAAGCCCTTCGGCGAAGCGCTGGGCTTTGACCCGATCACCTCGACTTTGATCTTAGGCGACTACGACGCGGTGCTGGTAGACGCAATGACGACGGCGGCTGAGGCCGAGGCTCTAGCAGCGGAAGAAAAGGGTGGCATGGGGAAGATCTTGCCGGTGGCTTGAACTCGTTGCTGGACGTGCAACGCCCCAGGCGATCGCAGTGCGGTCGCAACAAGAGACCAAGTGCGGACTCGAGCAGATGCGGCCGCGATTTCCTTTTCCCATCAAGGAGATCCATCAGGACAACGACAGTGCGATGGTAAATGATCTGCTCTGGGACTGGTGTCGGCAGCCCAGATTCGCATGTCGCGATCCCGGCCATGCATCCAAGCATGCGGCTGCGACAGGGCATCCGGTCATAACCAGCTTTGAGCCGGGTGAGGACTGGTTCTTCGAAAGGGTGCCAGGCAACTGGGAATCGCTCCTAAACTAACGGCGCGATATCGGCAGCCGGCAGATGAAACGCTTCCCTTGGACCGCAGACGTTTCAGGCCGCATCTTACACTTATGGACAACAGGAGGCACCGCATGAATCTACCGGACGCACCAATTGCACAGGAAGGCTTCTTCGCAGCTCACTTTTTCACGGTGAGGGACCAGGAGAAATCGAGGGACTTCTATGTCCGAATTCTTGGCGGGAAATTGATCAAGCCAGACAATCCCTGCTACATCAAGCTGGAAAATACGTGGATCATTCTCAATTCCGGCGGTGGCCCTACTCCCGATAAGCCAGAGGTCTTTCTTGATACACCGTCGGATCTGAACACAGTCAGTAGCTTCCTTAATCTGCGTGTCGCCGACATCCGGGCCTGCTACAAAGAATGGGGCGACAAAGGAGCGTTCTTTCTTACCGAGCCATTACCCAATCCTGACGGCTGGGAATGGCGCTGTTACATGCGTGATCCCGACGGCTACCTCATCGAAGTCGGCCAATATACTCAACTCGCCCTCGACTGGTTCAACAAACATAGTTAGATTTGGCAAGCGATAGACAACAGGACGTCCGGAGCCTCGCCCACCGCATGAAGCGATTCGCTCTGGCGCACGAAACCCGTAGTTGCATCCGTTCTACCAGAAAGCAGAAACATGGCATCGCTGTCGGCGCGCCGCCAGTCGTGTCCGAAGGTTGACCTAACGCCGGGATTACCAGGCTTCCAAACAGTTCCAACGGAAATACTTCCGGCATCGGACACTGACGTGCACTTTACCTGGCGCGTAGGCCCGTCTTACTCAAAGGAGTTCCACGATGTCAATTACTCAAGATAAACTTGCGGCGCGACGGCAGGCGGCCAATGCGACACCTGGTGCTCTCGGCTCCGACGCCGTCAAAAACATCAGCGACGCTCCTAACGCGCTGCTGGCCGATGTATTTGCTCTTTACATCAAGAGCAAGAATTTTCATTGGCACATGAGCGGCCCCCACTTTCGCGACTACCACCTTTTGCTCTATGAGCAAGGCGATCAAATCTTTGCAATGACCGATGACATCGCCGAGCGCGTGCGCAAGATCGGCGGCACGACAATTCGACCCATCGGGCACGTTGCGCGCCTGCAACGCCTGAGCGATAACGACGCGGACTATGCCGATCCGCTCGACATGCTCGCTGAATTGCGCGAAGACAACCGGACGTTGCTTGCCAGTAGGCGCGAAACTCATGGCCTATGTGAGGAACGACGTCGCTACCACAAGCCTGCTAGAGACATGGATCGACGAAACTGGGCGCGGCATATGGTTCCTGTTCGAAATCGGGCGGACCAGATAAACTCGAGGGTGTAATACCAGCGCCCGGAAACAGACAATGGGTCAGATACGAAGGGACAACGTTTATGCAAAAAGCAGGATATCCTCTCTACCAGCCGTCAGGCAATCAGGCATTCGGGCTGGCTTCCATCGCAGCAGATAACGCCCGGTTCATGAGCCGAGTCTACGGTTGGATGACCGGCGGACTCTGTCTCACGGGTGCGGTGGCATGGAACGTCGCGGGCAATCCGCAGCTAGTGCAAGCAATTTTCGGTAACCGGCTGCTCTTCTGGGGCCTGATCATCGCTCAACTGGGCGCCGTCTTCCTACTGTCCGGGCTCATCCACCGGATCAGCGGTCTGACCGCGACGCTCATCTATTTTCTATACGCTGGATTAACCGGACTCACGCTGTCCAGCATCTTTCTGGTCTTTACCGGATCCAGCATCGCGCAAGTGTTCGCCGTCACCGCTTTTGGCTTTGCAGGTCTCAGCGGCGTCGGCTACGTGACCAAGCGAGACCTCGGCCCGGTCGGCTCTTTCTGCATGATGGGGTTATTCGGATTGGTAGGCTTCGGTTTGCTCTCGATGTTCTTTCCGTCGCTGATGGGCGAGGGCGCCAGCTTCGTGTACTCCATCGTCGGCATCATCGTGTTCGCGGGACTAACCGCCTACGATACACAGAACATCAAGGAGATGAATGCCCCCGGTAGCGAGGGAACTGACGCCGCACGCAAGACAGCGATCTTCGGCGCTCTGCGGCTATATCTCGACTTTATCAACCTGTTCCTCAGCCTGCTGCGGCTCACGGGGCGTAGAAGATAGGCTCCGCAGAATCGGGCCTTACCGTACGCCCTGGGCCGATGCGATTCCTACTAAATGATCGAGCCAACCTGTCCATCATGTCCTCGGGGATGAGAACAAGGCGCTGTATATTTTCGGCGCTATCGAGGGAAAGCGGATTCATGAATTTTCGAAAAGCGGATTTCGACTTCGATGCGGCGAGAATGGCTTCGACGTCTGCCAGAGGCTTGTCGGCAGGTTGAACTGCTGAGCAGGTGCACCCGCGCTGCCCCGAGCAAGTCCCTGGCAGGAGTCATCTTCCCCCGGCGGGGCGGTTAAGGGCGAACTCCAACGCCACTTCTGTTGTCCGATGCCGGCTTACTCACTCGATGCCGGTTCGGAAGATGGCCTGAAGCTACGCCATAATGCGCCGATCGCGTCTGAGTGCTACAGTGCTCATCACAGGACCATGCCCAGACATTTGAATCGGTACAGCTCTCACATCACTCAACCAAAATCCCAGGGCGCTTCGCAGGCCATGCTTTACGCCACGGGTCTGTCTGAAGACGACCTGCAAAAGCCGCAGGTCGGAATCGCGAGCGTTTGGTTCGAGGGCAATCCCTGCAACATGCATCTGTTGACCCTTGCCGAGAAGGTGAAGGAAGGCGTGAAAGCGAGCGGACTCGTGGGATTGCGGTTCAACACCATCGGAGTCAGCGACGGCATTTCGATGGGCACAGATGGCATGAGCTTTTCGCTGCAATCGCGCGAGCTGATCGCCGATTCGATCGAGACGGTAATGGCGGCCCAGTGGTACGACGCCAATATTTCGATTCCAGGTTGCGACAAGAACATGCCGGGCTGCGTCATGGCCATGGGACGACTCAATCGGCCGTCCTTGATGATCTACGGCGGGACGATACGCGCCGGATCTCAGGCGGGACAGAAGCTCGACATTGTGTCTGCTTTTCAGAGCTACGGCCAATTTCTGTCGGGGGGCATTAGCGAGCAGCAGCGAGCGGCAATCGTGCGGCACGCTTGCCCCGGTGCGGGAGCATGCGGAGGAATGTATACCGCAAACACGATGGCTTCGGCGATCGAAGCCCTCGGCATGTCGTTGCCATACAGTTCCTCGACTCCGGCGGAAGATCCACTGAAACTCGATGAATGCTTTCGTTCGGGAGCTGCCATCCGCAATCTCCTGGAGCTGGACCTTAAGCCAAGAGACATCATGACGCGCGAGGCCTTCCAGAACTCGATGGTCCTGGTCACCGCCATGGGAGGTTCGACGAATGCAGTCCTCCATCTGATCGCGATTGCTCGATCTGTGGACGTGGATCTGACCATCGACGACTTTCAAGGCGTAAGCGATCGTGTGCCGCTTTTAGCAGACTTCAAGCCAAGTGGAACCTATGTCATGGAGGACCTTCATCAGGTTGGTGGCGTTCCGGCCGTGTTGAAACTGCTTTTAGAGGCCGGCCTGCTGCACGGCGATTGCATGACAGTGACCGGCAAGACGGTCCGCGAGAACTTGAAAAATGTAGCTGGGTTGGCGCCGGGACAGATGATCGTGCGGCCGCTGAGCGACCCATTGAAGCCAACGGGGCACATTCAGATCCTCAAAGGAAATCTGGCGCCTGAAGGTGCAGTTGCGAAGATTACAGGAAAGGAAGGACTACAGTTCTCCGGCCCGGCCAAGGTATACGATTCCGAGGAGGAGATGCTCGCAGCACTCGAACAAAGCGGGATTCAGAAAGGCGATGTTATCGTCATCCGGTATGAAGGGCCAAAGGGCGGTCCAGGGATGCCGGAAATGCTCACGCCCACTTCAGCGGTCGTGGGCGCTGGCCTCGGAAAGGATGTCGCGCTGATTACTGACGGCCGGTTTTCGGGAGGCTCGCACGGATTCATCGTGGGGCACATCACGCCGGAAGCTCAAGCTGGCGGCCCGATTGCGCTAATTCGTACTGGCGATCGGATCACGATCGATGCGGAGAGGAACACCATCTCTGTAGCCCTATCGGATCAAGAACTGGCTTCGCGTAAGCGGACGTGGAAGGCCCCGGCGCTGAAAACACAACGTGGAACCTTGGCGAAGTACGTTCGCCTG
>Ga0335081_10007818_pt1 | contig 17124 bp, 13 predicted proteins | sample Lox_Sample_35_FD_206713 | JGI IMG/M metagenome (GOLD analysis project Ga0335081, IMG submission 206713) | Soil microbial communities from Loxahatchee National Wildlife Refuge, Florida, United States - Lox_Sample_3.5 | ecosystem: Environmental > Terrestrial > Soil > Wetlands | place: USA... | reverse complement strand
CGTGACCGTCGCGCAGCACCGTCGCGGCGTTACAGATTTTGAAGATCTCGCCCAGCCGATGCGAAATGTAGACGATACCCTTGCCCTGGTCGCGCAGGCGCCGGATGGAGTCGAAGAGTATCTCCGTCTCGACGTCGCTCAGCCCGTCGGTCGGCTCGTCCATGATGATCAGCCGCGCATCGAGTGAGAGCGCGCGAGCGATCTCCACCATCTGCCGCTGCCCGACACCCAGGCGGCTGACGCGAATGGCCGGATCTATGGCCTGGCGCAGGGCGTCGAGGTACTTGCGAGACTCGGCCCTCAAAGCGGCATGGTCGATCAGCCGCAATGAATTCAGGGGCTCGCGTCCCAGAAAGAGATTCTCGGCTACGCTCAGTCCGGGAACGAGATTCTGATCCTGATGAATCATCGCGATGCCCGCAAACATCGCTTGGCGCGGATTGTTGAAGCGGATTTCCGCCCCATTCAGTCGGATGGAGCCGCCCGCATCGGCCTCGTAAATGCCGGTAACGATCTTCATCAGGGTCGATTTGCCGGCACCGTTCTCGCCGAGCAGGGCCATGACCTGCCCTGAGGCCACGGCGAAGTCGACGCGATCCAACACCTTCGTCCCGTGAAAGGTCTTGCTGATCCCGTTCAGATCGAGGATCGCCTTGGTCGAAATGGGGGGCTGAATCGCCATAGATGCCGGGTAGTTAAATGCCGGAGAGCCGGAGAGAGCGATCCACGGGAGTTAGAGGATATGGAATCGCCAATCTTCCGATCCCGCACGAGCGATTCCCGATTCGCACGACAATCGAGCCGGATTTCGCGTCCGGCACGGCTTCCGCACCATCTGCCACTTGGTTTCCGCCGGCGGCCGTGCGATATGCCGTTCTGGAGCGAGACGATCTAGGAAACGCGTAGATGTCGGACCTACCAACCGCCTCGAAAGCGCTGCGATGAGCAAGATTTCGCTCGTCGTGTCCGATGTGGACGGGACGCTGGTGACCTCGAACAAGATGCTGACCGAGCGCAACCGCGCGGCCGTGGCGGCACTCCAAAAAGCTGGCATCGGCTTCTCGATCATGAGCAGCCGCCCGCCCTTTGGGCTCCGAATGCTAGTCGAGCCATTGGCGCTGCGATTGCCGATCGGCGCCTTCAACGGCGCCGTGATAGCAGCACCTGACTTGAGTATCTTCGAGCAGAGCACGCTCGCATCGAACGTTGCGCGGGAGGCGATTGCGATGCTCCGCTCGGCCTCGGTCGGAGTATGGGCATTCACCGCGAGCCACTGGCTAACGGAGGACCCCAGCGGCGCCTATGTGGATAAGGAGATCGCGACGATTCGGACCCAGCCGACGATTGTCGCTCGCCTAGAGGATCATCTCGAGAGCGCTGTCAAGCTCGTGGGCGTAAGCAGGGATTTCGAGCGCCTGGCGTCGTGCGAGCTGGAGATGCGCCGGTCCCTGACGGACCGCGCTACCATCGCGCGCTCGCAGTCCTACTACCTCGACATCACCCCGGCAGGTACCGACAAGGGCCTGGGTGTAATGAAGTTGGCACGGCAGCTCAGCGTGCCGGCCGACGAGATCGTCACCATCGGGGACATGGAGAACGACGTTCCCATGTTCCGCAACAGCGGCCTCAGCATTGCGATGGGCAATGCGACCGCCGAAGTGAAGCTGACCGCCCGCGCAGTGACGCTCTCGAACGAGGAGGATGGCGTTGCGCATGCGATTGAACAGATAATTTTGCCGTGCGCCTCAGGTTCGCGAGGCACGTGAACTGGCCGCACTCTGGCTCGAGACCGCTATTGCCCCCATTCGAGGAACACCCCGACGTCCCCGGTCATGCCACGCCACCGGGACAGTCGAGGATGCGTGCAGTGAGATGGAATCCATGAGGTCGCAGATCCCCGTCCCACCTGCGACAGAGCTCGGCCAAGGCTGTCCGACGTCGGTCTCATTTTGTCGCGTGCCCGACTGATGGACCCACATGCGCCGCCGCGCGGTCCAGCTCATCTTCGATCTGCTCGAGGCTATGCCCCTTGGTCTCGGGCACGGTCGCGATGATGAACGCGAGCGCGGCGATGCTCAGCACCGCGTAAGTGAGAAACGCTCCCGCGCTGCCGGCAATGCCGACAAAGTCGAGGAACGTCGCGGAAACGATCAGATTGAATGCCCAGTTGGCGACGGTCGCGAGGCTCATTGCCCGACCGCGGAGCGCAAGCGGGAATATCTCGGAGATCAGCAGCCAGAAGACCGGCCCGAGCCCAATCGCGAAGAAGCCGACGTAGATCGCGACCGACGCCATTGCGATCCAGGCAAGCTGGCCCGAGGCTCCCGCATGGAAAGCAGCGGCGAGAACGAGCAACGTCGCTGCCATGCCGCCGAGGCTCCAGAATAGAAGTTGCCGCCGCCCAAGCCGGTCGATCAGCCGGATCGAGACGATAGTCATGATGACATTCACGAGGCCGACTCCGGCAGTTGCCAAGATCGAGGTCGCCGCGGACGAGAGTCCGGCCGACTGGAAAATCTCGGGGGCGAAGTAGATGACAGTGTTGATCCCGGTTATCTGCTGAAACATCGCAAGGCCGATGCCGATGACCAGCGGCCGCCGCAGGCGCGGAGAGAGCAGTTCGCCCCAGCCCGAGAGCTGTTTGTTTTCCCGCGCGAGGTCGGTTTTGAGCTCGTTGAGCTCGGCGCTCACATCGGCGCCGCCGCGCAGATTCCGGAGCACGTCGCCCGCCGCCTCCGCCTTGCCGTGGCCGGCGAGCCAGCGTGGGCTTTCCGGCAACACCAGCATGCCGATCCAGAGTATGACCCCCGGCAGGGCGCCGAGCCCGAGCATCCAGCGCCAGCCCTGGGTCGCGTCGGCGAGCGCGAACCCGACGAGGTACGAGACGAGAATACCGAGGGTGATGCAGAGCTGGTTCAACGACACGACGGCACCCCGATCGCTCGCGGGCGCGATTTCCGCGAGGTATAGCGGCGTCAGCATCGACGCCACGCCGATCGCAAGCCCGACGAGGAGTCGGCCAATGAGCAGTAGCGTCAGCTCGGTGGCGCTCGCCGAGAAGAGCGCGCCCAGGACGAACAACACGGCAGCGTAGAGTATGACGCGCCGCCGTCCGAGCTTGTCGGAAAGGGTTCCGGCGAACGAGGAGCCGATTGCGGCACCGGCCAGCACGATCGCGACCACGATCCCCTGCATGGTCGAAGAGAGATGCATGACCTGCCGGATGAAGAGCAGCGCGCCCGAAATCACACCGGTGTCGTAGCCGAACAGCAATCCGCCGAGGGCGGCGACACAGGCGATCACGTAGAACGGCATGATGGCATCTCCCTTGGGATGCTATGCGTTGACTTCGGAGTTCTGCGCACGGATTCGTCGCACCGTTGTCGGCGCCTCAGCGATGAAAGCCTCGGTCGCCATACCCACGAATATTCCGCTGTCGACCACCCCGACGGTGCGGCGGAGGTCATCCGCCAATCTCTCGGGGTCGGTGCCGGCGTCGATATCGTGGCAGTCGTAAAGCAGATTGCCGCTGTCCGTCTTCACCGGCTTCCTTTCGCCGTCGACACGCAAGACAGGGCGCACGCCAATCCGCGACAGGCGCCGCGCGGTCGCCTCGTGACCGAATGGCACCACCTCCACCGGCACCGGGGCGCGGCTTGCAAAGCGTTGCGCCACTTTCGAGCCATCGACGGCTATCAGGAAGCGCCGCGCCGCAGCGGCGACGATCCGCTCCCGCAGGAGCGCGCCGCCGCGGCCCTTGATGAGAGTGAGCGAATCCAGCAGCACTTCGTCGGCACCATCTATTGCGATATCCAGCGTTTCCGTCTCGGCAAACCCCGTGAGGGGAATGCCGAGTTGCCGCGCCAGCGCCTCCGTGCGCTTGGAGGTCGGGATGCCCGCGATGCGCAGGCCTTCCGAGCGAATACGCCGCGCGATCTCATCCAGCGCGAAACTCATCGTAGTGCCGGTGCCGAGACCAATTCGCATTCCGCTCTTGACCTCACCGACGGCGGCGACCGCGGCAGCGCGCTTTAATGCTTCCTGGTCGGACGTCATTGTCCTGCGGCCGCGCGGTCGGCGATGAAGAGCAGATCGCCCGAGGGGGTGAGACGTGCGGCCGGAGCGGTACTCTCTCCTGAGAGCACTTCCTTGAGGATCGCCCGCTTGCCGTTGCCGCTCACCAGAAATGCGATGTGTCGACTCGAGTTGATTGGCGGATAGGTAAGCGTAATTCGCACTTCGGGCCGGCCATGTGAGACCTCAGCGACCCAGCGATCCCGTTCCTGGAGCACCTGCTCGCCGGGAAGGAGCGAGGCGGTATGTCCGTCGTCGCCGAGACCGAGCAAGCAGATGTCGAAGAGCGGGCGGTCTCTTTGGAGAAGCGTTCCGCCGTAAGCGCGCTGCAACTCGCGCTCGTACTCGAGGGCGGCAGCGGCTGCGCTAAGCCCTACGGTCGGCACGGGATGGATGTTCTGGGACGGCACCGGCGCCGCGTCCAGCATCGCCTCCCGCACCATCCTGAAGTTGCTCTCGGGATGATCGGGCGGGACGAACCGTTCATCGCCCAAGTACCAATGAACCCTTTGCCAGGGTACTTGCCCAATGAGCCGAGAGCTCGCGAGCTCCTGATAGGTACGACGCGGGGTCGAGCCACCCGACAGCGCAACACGAACCGGTCCGCTCGTCTCCATCGTCCACGCAACAATGCGATCCGCCGCGGTGCGGGCGAGCGCCCCTGCATCGTCCACGACGAGCAGCTTTCCATATGGAGGTGAGGGGCTCGTTCGGCGGTCACTCATTTTGCATTTGCTCCCGCTCTCAGGGCCGCGATCGATCGGCGATAGTCGGCAGTACCGAAGATCGCCGATCCCGCGGCGAATGCGTCGGCACCCGCCTCGTGTGCCAAGCGGATGGTTTCCGGCGTGAGTCCCCCGTCGACCTCGATCCGGGGCGAGAACCCCGCGGCATCGCACATGCGGCGAATGGCCCGTATTTTCGCCAGCGCCTCCGGGATGAATGTCTGACCCCCGAAGCCGGGGTTGACGGACATCACGAGAACGATCGCGACCATGTGCAGGACGTGCTCGATCATCGACACCGGAGTTGCCGGATCGATCACCACGCCAGCCGCTTTGCCAAGGTGCCGCACCTGCTCGAGCGTGCGATGAAGATGAACGGTCGAGCTTGGCTCGGCGTGGATCAGCAGATGGTCGGCGCCGGCTTTGACGAAATCGTCGAGGTAGCGCTCGGGCTCCACAATCATCAGATGGATGTTGACGGGCTTTGCCGTGGCCTTGCGAACCGCGCTAACGACGCCGGGGCCGAAGGTGATATTGGGCACGAAACGGCCGTCCATCACATCGACATGGATCCAATCGGCGCCGGCCGCATCGACGGCTCGCACTTCCTCGGCCAAGCGGCCGAGATCCGACGAGAGAATCGAGGCGGCGATCACGGGTGATCTCACCCTGCGCCCCCATTCAGGAGATGGCGCTCCACCGCCTTAGCGAAGCCCTCGTCGTTATAGCTGTCAGTCACCGCCTTCGCTTGCGCCTTGACCTCGTCGCTCGCGTTTCCCATTGCGATGCTGAATCCGGAGCGGCGGAACATCAGGACGTCGTTGGGCATGTCCCCTATGGTCGCGATCTCGTCGGCGGGAATCCCAAAGTGCTTCGCCAGCGCATCGACGACCGCACCCTTGTTCGCATCGGGATGTGTGACGTCGAGATAGTAGGGCTGGGATCGCTTGGCGGAGGCTCGAGCGCCAAGCGCTGCGGACACGTCGGCCTCGCATCGGGCAACCAGATCGTGATCGTCGCTCACGCCCACGATCTTCACGGCTTGATCGAGATCGCTTTCCTTATAACGAGGCACCACCGTCGCCTTGAATTTCACCGTCCAGGCCTCGCGCGCAACATGCGGCGCGTCTTCCTGGTGAATCTGCCAGTCGGTGCCGGTATAGAGCCACGCGTCCATGCCGTAGCGCTCGATGATCCCGATCGTTTGCCTCGCAACCTCGGGAGCAAGCCGGCGGGTCTCGATCACCGACAAGTCTGGACGCGCGAACACGCCGCCGTTGAATCCGGCAAGCGGAGAGTCCAGGGCCAACGGCTCGATCAACATCGCCATCCCGCGCGGCGGGCGCCCGCTGGTTATCGCGAAACGGATCTTTCGCTCCCGGAGCGCAGCCACCGCGGCCTGCGCGCGGGGGGTGAGCACCTTCTCCTCGGTGACCAGCGTGCCATCCACGTCCGCGAGAAGCAGGGAGATGCGCGGCATGAGGGTTTCTCACATCGAATTGCCGATGGGCCGCCAGGCGTGGCCGTCTCGCCCTAGCAAATCGTCTGCGGCCTTCGGGCCGGCCGTGCCAGCTTCGTAATTCGGAAAGTCTGTGGGCTTCTGCTCCGCCCAATGGTCGAGCACCGGCTGCACGATGCGCCAGCCTCCTTCGACCATGTCGGCGCGCTGGAACAAGGTCGAATCGCCGATCATGCAGTCGTAGATGAGCGTCTCGTAGCCGACATTGGGTTGCGGCGGGAACCAATCCTTGTACGAAAAGCTCGTCTTGACCGGGGCAAGCGCCACGACCTGCCCCGGCCTCTTGACCTGGAACTGGAGAGAGATCCCTTCTTCGGGTTGGATCTGCAGCACGAGCCAGTTCCAGCCCATTTCCGCGACCTTGGTGCCCTTGAAGAGCGCAAGGGGAGCGCGGTGGAATCGGATCGCAATTTCGGTCCAGTACTTGCTCATCCGCTTGCCCGTGCGGAGGTAGAACGGAACGCCCGCCCAGCGCCATGTATCGATGTCGAGCTTCAGCGCGGCGTATGTCTCGATCGTCGAGGTGGCGCTGACATCGGCCTCGTGCCGGTAGTCAGCCACCGCCTGCCCCAATACCTTGCCGCTCGCAAACTGGCCTCGCACAGCGCAATCCGGCGAGATCGCGGGGATGGCATTCAAGACGTCACTCTTGCGGCTTCGGATCGTGTCGGGATCGAAATTGGACGGCGGTTCCATCGCGGTCATCGTCAACAATTGAAAGAGATGGTTCGGCACCATGTCGCGCAATGCGCCGGTCTGCTCGTAGAAGCGTCCGCGGTGCTCGATGCCGATCGTCTCGGCGACGGTAATCTGTACGTGATCGATGTGGTCGCGGTTCCAGATCGGCTCGAACATGCCGTTCGCAAACCGTACCGCCATGATGCTCTGGACCGTCTCCTTGCCGAGAAAATGGTCGATCCGATAGATCTGCGACTCCGCGAGAACCTTCAGCAGACGGGCATTGAGCGCCCTTGCGGAGGCGAGATCGTGGCCAAACGGTTTTTCGACGATGACCCGCCGCCAGCGCTTGCCGCCCTGCTCATCGGCGAGCCCCGCGCCGGCGATCTTTTCGGCGACGGGACCAAAGAAACGATCGGCGACGGCGAGATAGAACAGCACGTTGCCCGCGGTCCCGTTGGTGTGCTCTGCGGTGTCGAGGAGATCGCCCAACTTCGCGAAAGTCGCGCCACTGGCAAAATCGCCCTGCAGATACGTCATCCGCGACAGAAGCGAGTTCCACGCGCCCGTGTCGATATTGTCGGCATGGAATTCACCGCGGCCTTTCGTAAAGCTTTGCAGCATCTCCGTCAGGCGTTTGCGCCACTCGTCCGTCGAGAGATCGGCTATGTCGACCCCGATCAGCGCAAAGTGCTCGGGAATCAGCTTGGTCCTCGCGAGATTGTAGAGTGCGGGAACGACCAGCCGCTTGGTCAGATCGCCGCCCGCGCCGAAAATCACAATCGCGCAGGGACCAGCCGCCTTTGCTTGTGCGATCGGCTGTGCCGTTGCTTCCGCAGGTGATTTGTCGTCTGACATGACGTGCTCTCTCAGGAGGCGTGCAGCGCAATCTGTTCTCGGGCGACCCTCACGACGTGATCGGGCGTGAAGCCGAATTTCGTGAGCAAACCCTTGAGCGGTGCCGAGGCGCCGAAGGTATGCATTCCCACGACGGCACCATGTCGTCCGACGTAACGTTCCCAGCCGATGACCGACGCCTGCTCGACGGCAACGCGCGGGGAAATGGCGTCGGGGAGCACTTTCTCGCGATACGCCGCGTCCTGCTGCTCGAAGAGCTCCCAGGACGGCATGCTCACGACGCGTGCGGGGATCTTCGCCGCAGCGAGCTCCTCGGCCGCGGCGACGCAGATCGAGATCTCGCTGCCGGTGCCGATCAAGATGACCTTGGGTGACGCGCCGCCGATGTCAGCCAGGACATAGGCGCCGCGCGCGAGACCCGAGGCAGCCGCGAACCGGCTTCGGTCCAAGGTCGGCAGAGCCTGGCGGCTCAGAATCAGACAAGTCGGCTGATGTTTCAGCTTGAGCGCAACGCGCCAGGCTTCCGCGACCTCATTGGCATCGCAAGGTCGTATGGTGATGAGGCCAGGGATGGCGCGGAGCCCGGCGAGCTGCTCCACCGGCTGGTGCGTCGGACCGTCCTCGCCGACACCGATGGAGTCATGGGTGAAAACATAGAGAGACGGCAGGGCCATGATCGCGGAAAGGCGTATCGGGCAGCGCATGTAGTCCGTGAAAATCAAGAAGCCCGAGCCGAACGAGCGCAGCTTCGCGAGCGCCATGCCATTCACGGCGGCACCCATCGCGTGCTCGCGAACCCCGAAATGCAGGTTCCGACCCCTGTGGTTATCGGGCTCGAAATCGCCGGCACCGTCGAAGGTCATACGCGTCTTCGTGGAGGGCGCAAGGTCAGCGGCACCGCCGATCAGCCATGGTACACGCTTTGCGATCGCGTTCTCGACCTGGCCGGACGCATCCCGGCTCGCCATTCCCTTGGGATCTGCCGGAAAGTTCGGAATACCACCGTCCCAGCCCGCCGGAAGCTCTCTGGCTTGGATGGCGTCGAACTCCGCCGCAAGATCGGGATGGACTTCGCGGTAACGCCGAAGCGTGTCGCGCCATTCCGCATGCTTTGCGGCACCGCGAGCGCCAATTCCGGCGGCGAAGTGCTGATAGACGCCGTCGGGAACGAGAAATTGCGCATCCTCGGGCCAGCCGAAGAACCTCTTGGTCAGCTTGACCTCTTCCTCCCCTAAGGGCTCGCCGTGCGCCTCGGAAGTATCCTGCTTATGAGGCGCGCCATAACCGATGTGACTTTCGACGATGATCAGCGTGGGGCGACTCAGCTCGCGGGCAGCGTTGTCGATCGCGCTCAACACCTCCCTTTCATCGTTCGCATCGCGAACATGGAGGACGTTCCAGCCGAAGCCGAGGAACCGGGTCGCGACGTCCTCCGTAAAGGCGAGTGTCGTATGCCCTTCGATCGTCACGCGGTTGGAATCGTAGATCCAGCAGAGCTTGCTCAGTCCGAGATGAGCCGCGAGCGAGCCCGCCTCGCTCGAGATCCCCTCCATCATGCAGCCATCGCCGCAGATCGCGTAGGTGCGCCAATTCACCAGCTCGAGGTCCGGGCGATTGAAGTATGCGGCGAGCCAACGCTCGGCCATGGCCATGCCGACGCTCATCGCCACACCCTGGCCGAGCGGACCGGTGGTCGCCTCGACGCCGCTCGTCAGATGGTATTCGGGATGTCCGGGGCAGGCGCTATCGAGTTGGCGGAACGCTTTGATGTCGTCCAAGCTGACTGACGGCCGTCCGATTGTCTCGTACTCCGCGTTGACGGCTTGCGTCTTTGTCAGATGCAGCAGCGCATAGAGCAGCATCGACGCATGGCCGCAGGAGAGGACGAAGCGATCGCGGTTGGGCCAGATCGGAGCGGCCGGGTCGAAATTGAGCCGCTTCTGCCACAGCGCATAGGCCACGGGAGCCATGCCCATCGGCGTTCCCGGATGCCCCGACTTCGCCTTCTGGATGGCGTCGATCGCGAGCGTTCGAATCGTATTGATCGAGAGGCGGTCGAAATCGCTTTTGCTCGCGCCCGCGTCGGGAATGGCGGCGCTCATGGCTTGCGCCGTCTGCGATAGCGCTCGATTAGCGCATTGGTCGAGGAGTCGTGGGGAAGTTTACCCGAGTGAGTCGCGTCGAGCTCCGGCACAATGCGCAACGCCAGCACCTTGCCGAGCTCCACTCCCCATTGGTCGAAACTGTCGATGTTCCAGACGCTACCTTGAGTGAAGACGCTGTGCTCGTAAAGTGCGACGAGCGCACCGAGGGTCTGAGGGTCGAGGCGTTCCGCGAGGATCACGTTCGTGGGTCGATTGCCCTCGAAGACGCGGAACGGCACCTGCCAGCGCGGGACGCCCTCACTCGCCACCTCCGCCGCCGTCTTGCCGAAGGCCAGCGCCTCCGATTGCGCAAATAAATTCCCCATCAGAAGGTCGTGCTGGCGGTGAAGCGGGCTCAGCGGCTCCAGAAAGCCGATGAGATCGCAGGGAATGAGCTTCGTCCCCTGATGGATGAGCTGATAAAAGGAGTGCTGTCCGTCGGTACCGGGCTCGCCCCAGATTATGGGGCCGGTCTCGTAGGTGACGCGGTTGCCTTGGAGATCGACGTGCTTGCCGTTGCTCTCCATCTGCAACTGCTGCAAGTAGGCAGGGAAGCGGGCGAGATGCGCCGAGTAGGGCATGATCCCTAAGCTCTGAGCGCCGAAAAAATTGTTGTACCAGACGGTCAGCAAGCCCAGCAGCAGGGGCAGGTTGCGCTCCGGCGGCGCGCTGCGGAAATGCTCGTCCATCGCGTGAAATCCGGCGAGGAGCGCGCCATAGTTCTCCGGTCCGATCGCGATCATCGTGGAAAGGCCGATGGCGCTGTCCATCGAATAGCGTCCACCGACCCAATCCCAGAACCCGAACATGTTCGCGGGGTCTATGCCGAATTTTCGAACCGCTTTCTCGTTGGTGGAGACCGCAACAAAATGCTTGGCGACGGCAGCATCCGACCCGAGCCGCTCGACCGCCCACTGCCGCGCCGTTGCGGCGTTCGTCATCGTCTCGAGAGTGGTGAAGGTCTTCGAGGAGATGATAAAGAGAGTCTCTCCGGCGTCGAGGCCGGCTGTCGCTTCGGTGAAATCCGCGCCATCGACATTGGCCACGAAGCGGAAGGTCATGGAGCGGTCGCTGAAGGGACGGAGCGCGCGGTAGGCCATCTCCGGGCCCAGATAGGAGCCGCCGATCCCAATATTGATGACGTTCCGGATGCGCTTGCCCGTATGGCCGGTCCATTCGCCGGAGCGAATCCTCCGCGCGAATTCCGCCATGCGATCGAGAACCTCGTGGACCTCGGGGACGACGTTCTTGCCGTCCAGCTCGATCGTCGCGCCGCGCGGGGCGCGCAGAGCGACGTGCAGAACCGCGCGCTCCTCGGTGATGTTGATCTTTTCCCCGCGGAACATCGCATCGCGCCGCGCGAGGACGCCGCTAGTTTCAGCCAATTTGAGAAGCAACTCGATCGTCTCGCGGGTCACTCGGTTCTTCGAGTAATCGAGAAACAGGCCGCCGCCCTCGGCTGACAACCTTTGTGCTCGCGTGGAGTCGTCGGCGAAGAGCTGTCGTAGATGCGCGTGCTTGATCCGCTCGTGATGCGCGCTCAGCGCCTGCCATATCGGCGCGACTTTGGCTCTCGCTGTCGGATCCATTTGTTTCTCGCGGTCAGGCATGGGACCGGCTCCGAGCCTCGATCTTGGAATCGATGGTCTTCAGGAGATCGCGCCAGGATTTGACGAAGGACTCTGTGCCGTCGGACTGGAGTTTCTCGGCGAGCGCGGCGATGCGCACGCCGGCCTTCTCGAAGCTCTGAAGCAGCTCCGCACCGTCGCCTCCGTCCCGTGAGAGCTCGTGGCTGATGAACGCGTGGTCGGCAGCCGCCTTCAAAGTGGCCTCCGGAACCGTGTTGACCGTGTTCGGTGCGGTCAGGCTGATGACGTAGAGCACGTCCGGCGCCTTCGGATCCTTCGTTCCCGTACTCGCGAACAAGAGCCGCTGCGCCCGTGCCCCGAGATTGGCAAGCCGCTGCCAGCGATCGGTCTCGAGCAGATCGCGATAGGCCTTGTAGGAGAGCTCGCCGATTGCAATGCCGAGACGGTTCTTTAACGCGTCCGGCACCGTCGCGGCGACAGCGACATCCCAGCGCGAGATGAAGACCGAGGCGACCGAACGAATATCCGGCGACAACCCCGCCTTGACGCGTCGCTCCAGGCCTCTGAGGTAGGCGTCGGCTGCGGCGGTATATTGATCAGGCGAGAAGAGAAGAGTGACGTTCACGGGAACGCCGTGGAAGATCGCTTCCTCGATCGCCGGCAGTCCTTCCTTGGTGCCGGGTATCTTGATGAACAGGTTCGGCTTGTTGGCTTTGGCCGAGAGCGCCTGCGCCGCCGCAACGGTGCGCTGCGTATCGTGCGCCAGCAGCGGCGAGACCTCGAGCGACACCCAACCGTCGACGGTTGCAGTACGCCGGTGCACCGGCTGGAAAATCTCGGCCGCGCGCACGAGATCCTGAATCGCGAGCTCGAAAAAAAGCTCCTCGCCCCTTTTGCCTTCGCCGACAAGACGAGCAATCTCCAGGTCGTAGGCGGCACCATGGGATATGGCGTGATCGAAAATCGTGGGGTTCGACGTCAAGCCCGTGAGCGGCCATTGCTCGACATATTTCGCGAGCGCTCCGCTGTCGAGCAGCTCGCGCGTGATGTCGTCGAGCCAGATGCTCTGACCGATTGCACGGAGCTGCTCCGCCCACTCCCCGGGCTTTCCCGGACGCGGCGATGCCGCGCGGTCCGATCGATTGGGCGATTGATTTCGGGTGCTCTCCTGCATATCCGGCGACCTTTCACTCGAAGGCGATTTCTCGATCGTTCCTCAAATCGCGCGAGGCTTTGAGCTTGCTTTTGTCGACCGCTCGACATGCCCACCGAACTCCAGCCGGAGCGCGGACAGCAGTTTGTCCTCGAACTCCGCATTGCCGCGCGAAGTGAAGCGGGAAAACAGAGCCGTCGCGATGACCGGCGCCGGCACTCCCTCGTCGATGGCGGCCTGCAAGGTCCAGCGGCCCTCACCGGAATCGGAAACCTGTCCGGAGAAGTCCGCGAGATCCTGGTTCCCCTGCAGCGCACTCGCGGCGAGGTCGAGCAGCCAGGAGCTGACGACACTGCCTCTGCGCCAGACTTCCGCTATGGCAGAGAGATCTAACTCATAGTTGTAGAGGCTCGGAGATCGGAGCGGAGTTGTTTCGGCGTCAACCGCGGTTTGCGCGCGCCCGGCATTTGCCTTCCTGAGGATGCCGAATCCTTCGGCGAATGCCGCCATCAAGCCGTATTCGATTCCGTTGTGAATCATCTTTACGAAGTGGCCGGCACCGCTCGGGCCGCAATGAAGGTAGCCGTGCTCCGCCTGGCTCGGATTGCCCTTCAGACCCGGTGTGCGCGGCGCGGTTTCGACCCCCGGAGCGAGTGAACGAAAGATTGGATCCAAGCGCGCGACGACATCGGGCTCGCCGCCGATCATAAGGCAGTAGCCCCGATCGAGACCCCAGACACCGCCGCTGGTGCCGACGTCGACGTAATGCAATCCTCGCGCACGAAGCAGCTCGTTGCGGCGGAGGTCGTCCTGGTAGAAGGAATTGCCCCCGTCGATGACGACATCGCCTGATTTCAACAGCGGCACGAGCGTGTCGAGGACGGGATCGACGGCTGCCGCCGGAAGCATCAGCCATACCGCGCGTGGCACCGTGAGCCCGCCGATGAAGGCTTCGAGGGTCGCATAGCCCGTGACCCCCTTTGCCTCCACCTCTTTCACCAAGGCAGAGTTGCGGTCGTAGACGCGGAGGTCGTGACCCGCCTTCGTGAGCCTCGAGACCATGTTTGCGCCCATACGCCCGAGGCCAATGACGCCGAGTTGCATGCGTGGAGCTCCCGATTGCGCCTTTGTGGTGAAGCTAGGGGGCAGGGCAACCGCCGTCTTTCCTAAGTGCCCTGGGTTTATCAGGATCGAACGATGGCCGGACGCTCAGGCGATCCGCCGCTCATTCTAATCGTTGCGTTCCAATACTTCTGCGAGGCCCAGAAAGGCGGGCACGGCGGCGGTCATGATCCAGGTCGGGATCGCGGCCAAGTAGTCGCGAAAGCGGCCCATGCGCTCGAACCGCTCGCGAAAGCCGCTATCGGCGAACCGCATGCCCAGCCGAGGCACGATTCCACCGGCGATGTAGACGCCGCCTCGCGCCCCGAGTGTCAGCGCGAGATTGCCGGCCACGGTGCCGAGCATGGCGCAGAACATCGCGGTTGCCGCCTTGCATAGGGGTTCGCGCTCACCGATCTCGGGATCGGTGATCTGTGCCGGCGTATAGGGGTTGATTTGGACGCCCTCGATATCCGCGAGGGCAGAGTAGAGATTGACCAGCCCCTGGCCGGATAGCACGCGTTCCGCCGAGACATGCCCGAACAGCCGACGCAATCGAAGCAAGACTTCGCTTTCACGGTCGTCGGCAGGCGGCATGCTGGCATGACCGCCCTCGCCCGCGAGAGCGACCCAACCTCCTTTCGTGGGGATGAGGCCGCTCACGCCCAATCCGGTACCCGGTCCGAGCACGGCAATTGGCGCGTCGGGAACCGCTTCGCCGGCGCCGACAGCGACACGCTCCTCCGCGCCCAAGCGCGGCACGGCCAGCGCATTCGCGGTGAAGTCGTTTATCACGACCAAGCGCCCGATGTGCAAATCGTGTCGCAGCCCCGATTGCGAGAATGACCAGGGATGGTTGGTCATTGTGATCTGATCGCCAATCACCGGCGACGCGACCGCGAGGGCGACGGCACGCAGCGGTACCGCTATTTGCTCTGCGGCCAGATAGGCTTCGATCGCCTCGCGGATCGTCGCATGTTGCTCGACGGGTATAATTCGTGTTTCCGCAGCGCGGCGCCCATGCCTGTAAATGGCGAAGCGTGCATTGGTCGCACCGATGTCTCCGAGGAGCCGAATGCCCGGCGAAGCCCTGCGGCCAGTGCGGACCTTGCTGGCCGTCTTCTTTCGGGGGATGCGAGATGCGCGGGACACGGTCAGAGATCACTTAGAGATTGAGCAGCAATTTCAAGCCAAGGATGAAGTCGCCAGTCTGCGAGATCCCGCCGGGATTGTGAATGTATTGGATGTTCGGGCGCAGATTGAGCCAACTCGCGGCCTGAAAGTTGTAATAAAGTTCTGACGCATATTCGGCGTTCTGGACGGCAACGGGTCCCTGGCCCAACGAATTTTGAAGCTCTTGGCCGTTCGCGATCCGACTGTTGACGTGTGTGCGCCCGAAGGCAAACGCAATGTCATCGTGGGGGCGGGAGTCGAAAATCCCTGCATATTTGATGCCGATCGCGATCTGACTATTGAGCGCGGAAGTCCGGCGATCGGCGACCGTCGCATTAAAAAAGGCGCTGAGGCCTCTCTCGGGCTCCGACGCGAAAGGACTCGTCAGTTGCTGAACGAAGCTGAGATAGGCGCCGTATGCGCCGTTTCGCATCAGCGGCTGCCCGCCCGCAACCGCCAAGGGCTGGCCCTGGGTGTTCACGAATACGTCGGGCGTCTGGGACGTGTTGTACCAGATGCCGATCTTGTAGGTGCCTGGGAGATTGCCATCGCCGAAGACCGGCTGCCATCCGACCTCGAGCGGCAGAAGCGCACCGGTCCTTCCCGGGGGATCGCCGGGATTAAAGGCGTTCCCTTTATCGAGGTAGCCCGGATTGACCTCATAGGCGGCGATTTGCGCATAGCCGAACCCCGATATTTGGAGCTTTAGGCGGCTCGCCCACTGGCTTACCGGCCAATTGTACCAATAGCTCCCGACCAAGTTCCCGGGCTGAGCACCACAGAAGGTCAGATTCATAAAATCGCAGGCGAAGGTCGCGGAGTCCTCGCCAACGGTGAGCCGGCCGATCTTCCAGTCCAGGAGCTGGTTGAAATAGGTCTGCTCAAACCAGAGCTGCGTGATGCGCCACGTCTGCCCCCGGCCGTAAACTTCTTGAACCAGCTGCAGGGTATTGAGCTGAGCATCGCTGCTGAGGTTGCGGCCGTTGCGGTCGGTGACCGTGAACTGGAACTGCGCATCGTGCATCTGGAGAAGCTTGTTCAGGTCCAGATTCATCCCGAACGTGAACTGGTCCGTATATCGCACGGTGGTCTTGTTGCCGCCCTGAAGATTGGACGCCGTCTCCGAGACGTAACCGCCGCTGAAATTGATGCCATCGCTCTGCAAACGGGTGCGCAGCCCGCCCCAGTCACCCGTTAGGCCATCGCTGAAGGCCGGTTGATCGTCGGCCCAAACCGCCTGCGGAACGAGGACCATGCACGCTACAAACAGAAACCGTCTGTAGCTTCTACGCATCGCCGGATCCTCTCGGACCCTTGGCAGTCTGCATCGTCGTCTGTTGGATCGATCTCACCCGATGCCTCGCGCACGCGGATCACCGAGGCAATGCATATAGGCGAAATGTCGGTGTGACTTCCGGGGGCGCACGGCGAGTTCAAAAATCGCACGATCCCGTATTGGCGAGAGACCGGCGGCTCACGTCCCGCTGCAACGCAAAATTTATGGCCTCCAATCGTGCCGCGCGACCCCGCGGAAGCGACACTGAAGCGACTGCCGCACTGCCGAAACGGCCTTAACGCCGCGAATTCAAAACGGGTCGGCTGATGTCGGAAAACCGCCCGACGGACGGGGATCGAAATTCGGCACAAATCCCTGGGAGGACGACAAGCCGATTGATGACGGCTCTCACGGATGAGGCGCGGAAGAGCAGGCTACACGCCGTTGAACAGGCGCAGGCGGGAGCTGACGACCTTCCGCATCTCATCGAGCGGCTTGTTGTAGATCTTGTACGGCACGACCTCGTCGGGGTTTTCCGCCAACGAGGCTTCCAGGCCCCGCCGCCACGCGAGCCGGATTTCCGTGTTGATGTGGACGATCGTCATCCCCGCGAGAATCGCCTTTTGAAAGTCGCCGTCGTCGGTTCCCGATCCCCCGTGGAGCGTGAGGGGGATTCCGGCAGCACCGGCGACATCCCGGATGCGGCTGATATCGAGACGCTTCTTCACGTCGCCACTGATCATGGATTTCAAGAGGCCGTGCATATTCCCGACCGCTGGCGCCAGCACGTCGATCCCCGTCGCCTCGACAAACTGCTTCGCCTCCTCTGCTTTG
>Ga0335081_10007815_pt1 | contig 17128 bp, 29 predicted proteins | sample Lox_Sample_35_FD_206713 | JGI IMG/M metagenome (GOLD analysis project Ga0335081, IMG submission 206713) | Soil microbial communities from Loxahatchee National Wildlife Refuge, Florida, United States - Lox_Sample_3.5 | ecosystem: Environmental > Terrestrial > Soil > Wetlands | place: USA... | reverse complement strand
TGTTTCGCACTCTCCGCAGTTTAGGCCCGCTTCCTTTGCGACTGCTTTGAACTTCCGCAGGAAGTGCCCTTCAGGATCGCCCCACTCATTCGGAAAAATCCACTGGCTCTTCGAACTCTTCCTCCGGGCGTTGAGCATGTCCATAAGCTCGCGGGTCAGCGGAATCAGCCGCGTCTCGTGGGACTTTGGCGAGAACTGCCTTTCTTTGCCGCCACGAGCCTTAAACGTCTTTTTGCGGATCCAATATTTCCCGTCAATGAGGTCGACCCACTGCGCGTGTGCTATCTCCTTTTCGCGGCACGCCGTGTCGAGGAAGAACGTGTAACGGACCCGCTCCTCGGGTGTCATCGCCTTGAACAATGCCTTGAGATCTTCGCGTGTGTACGGTTCGGGAATTTCCTCTTCGACCGTGGGCAGTTCCATCATTTTCGACGGGGTAGCAACGCCAGCGGCCTTCAGCATGAAGCTTACGACCATCATTTTATTGCTGATCGTTTTCGGCGCAGCTTTCTCGCTTTCGAGGTACCGCATCTGGGAGTCGAGCACGTCGGCGTTGACCTGATCGATGAAGCGAACCGAGGCAGGGAGTTGATCCACGAACTCGCCGAGAATGTGCTTGTAGTTTTTGTACGTGGCATCGGACTTCTTGCGGCGTTTCTGGTCGAGGAATCTTTCCACAGCGGCAGTAATTAACGTGCGGTTCGAGTCCGTCAGGTTCTGCGCTTCTCTGACGGTCAGACCGAGCCGCTGCGCCTCGACAGCCTTAACGCCCAGGCCAGCTTCGACCTTTGCAGCTTCGAAGGTTTCGGCTTGCAGCTTGTGCCATTTCTGTTTGCCGTCGTAAGTGACATGGATGAAGAAAGGACCCTGCAGGTCTCCTGTGCGGAAGCCACGGCCCTCCCGGATGCGCTGGTAGCGGTTGTAGGTCTTCCCTGTGCTGCTAATGGCCACCGGCCGGGTATAAATCGCGTTCATGGAAACCCCGGAAATGCTGGATAAACATTAGCAGATGCTTAGCAGCTTGTCAAGAATCATAGTTTTTTTAAGGAAATTGAGATTATGGCGGAGAGGGTGGGATTCGAACCCTATCCCGGTATTGAAAACACGCAAGTTATTGATTCTGCGTGTCGCCCCTGCCGCTCATACCGCTCATGTCGCCCTAATCGGGTACAGTTTCGGTACAGATTGACAAAGGGATGCCGCTAGACATACAAGGGGAGCCGATGAAACGCACAAACATCTGGCTTGGGGATAAGCACCTGAAAGGGTTGAAAGCACTGTCTGAAAAGACGGGAGCGCCCGTTTCCGCGCTCATCCGCAAAGCCATTGAGGAGTACTTGAAAAAGAAAACGCCGTAGGTACGACTCTGAACGGCCCCGCGACATTGAGAAGGCGAGGAAAGTCCGCAAGCCACAAGGCCGGGACGGGAAAAGAAGTAGCTCGAAGATGGCAGCAACTCTGGCGAAAATCATTAACCGGCAAACCCGTTGTTTCTCCGGAAGCGGTAACTCTGGCGATGGCGTAAGTACTAGTACTGTACAGATAAAATGTAACTCCGGGGTGATTGCCCCGTCTAACCATCAGGTGGCCCAATGTGGAGCGACACCCTGTTCGTTCTGCCAGTTGGAGAAAAGCACCACTTGGCCGATAATGTGTAAAGGGAGGTAGTTTGCCACCGGTTTCAGAGGTATTGTTTTGGTAGGCGGAATGCGGTATATACTGCCAGGCTCCCGCAGGGTACGCTTCGGGGGCGGTGACGCGTTAAGGGCAAGGCGACCGAGCCTATTTGGGTTCCCAACCTAAAGAGGTTCAAGGGCAGTCGCGGGGTTGGAGCGCCGCACTTTCCGTGCGGCGATTGAGGAGACAGATGTCGAATTATCCAGTCATGTTTACGTTTCGAGATGTAGTGTCGGGCAACGGGTTTCTATCTGGTGTCACGTTGGGCGGTCGTGCATTAATTATTCCAGAAGACGGGAGTTGGTCCATTTACGGAGTCCGGCCGGCGCCAATCGCCGAATCCGGCAAAACGCCACTAGAAGCATTCGCGAATTTCAGGAATGCATACAAGAATGTTTTGTTTGACCTTGCCGAGGACGCCGAGAGCTTCGAGGAGTTTAAGCAAAAAGCAGAGCAGTTCTATTCTGCTCCTGATCCCGAAGAGGAGGGTCGCTGGACCGAAGCCTTCAAAGCGATCAGGACCGGGAATGTAAAAATCGAGGAGTCGATCAACAATCTTCCCAAGGAAGCTCCGGAAAACCGGCCCGCCTTTATTTCAGTGCTTCCTGTCCGCGAAATGAGCCGCTGTACCGCCGCCGACAATGTTCCTGACAAATTGGAATTTGCGGCTGCAGCGTAAGCGTGGCCCAAGCGTCGATCAGCGAAGTTGAGTCCATGCTCGCCGAATGCGCGCCGGGCTCGACTATTAAAATGAAAACTCATTTTCGTCACGTTTACCATCCAAACGGTAAGGTCTATACGGCGTTGCCGAAATACGACAATATGCAGGTTCTCCACATCCGTAAGATGGCCCGTTTTTTCGGCATCCTTGAGTGCGCGAAAAAACACATACCCTCGATCTAAAGCGTGTTCGCAAATTCGGTGACAGATGATGTGCCTTGCGCGGTACTTAGTTGTGTTATAGCCTCGCGGCACGCTGCAAAAAGGGGGAAACACCATCATCGAGGAGAAAACGGAGCGGTTGATAGAGCTATTGAAGAAGGTGCGTGCTGGCGAGTGCCAGGAGTGGGACCGTGAGTTGAATGCCAGTCTTCAGAAATTTGAAAAAGAACGGGAGCTATTGGTTTCCCACATGACCCTGGAGACAAAAGCAAATGCTCTAGCGGGACCCCCGCCTGCGCATGCTCATGAATCAGGCGAGGAACGGAAACAATGCCCTGAGTGCCACGGGTGGAATAAGGCTTTCGCTGCAGCCTATGAAAAGCTGAGTAGCAATCCGCCACCGCCCGAAGAACTGAAAGTGGGAGTAGCTCTTTTCTCTGAATGGTTTACACGATGGAAAGCGGTGATGCTCCCAGGAGTGGATGCCTTAAAAGAGGCTATCAAAAGCGGCGATCTACCGCTTCCTCCCGAGCACCTAGGTACGCACAAATCCCGGGAAGAATTTTTGGCGTGCGACATCTGCCACGGTTGGCTAAGACGCCGCGACGCGATCTTCAAGGACGCGCTCCCGCCGCCCCATAAGGGACGCGCAGACGGGCCGGCATGGTAGGGTAGTCGAGAGAGGCTATTTTGCGTCTGCAAGTCCTTTGTTTAGAGTGGCCTGCTGACAGGTTTCGTAACGCGTAGGCCATCACGATAAACCCGCTGGCGGTCTGCGTCTGTTCTATGCTTCCTGGGCCGTCCGCCGCGATGGATTGCTGGCCGTTCAATGTCTCCCCGACATAGCCGCGAACACCAAACGCCAAGCTCGCCGCGCCGGGTGTAGCGCACGGAGCCGAGTAGCTGGCCGCATTTGTCGCAAGCCTCACGCGCGAATACACCATGCCTGCCGAGCAAGTCCCGAGCCTGGGCCGTCGAGAGTTTCATCGTGCAAATCTCGCAGAATCAGAGCGTTGCAAAACTGTACCTTTCGTCTGTACCCGTAATCGCCCGTAAGTCATTGAAAACATAGGTCTGGAATGGGTTTGTACTGAACCCATTCCAGAGATTAAATCAAAGAAAACACGCCGCGTAGCTGCCCGATGTAACATTTTGTTACCGCGCCGTTTGCGCCGAAACCTGTGCCTGAGCCTGAAAGCCTTCCCCTTTTTTGGCGCGAGCCTTCTCCCCTTCCATAGCCTGAGCCGAAACCCGAGCCTTGACCTGCTCCAACAACGGATTCGGCTGACATTCAAGCCGGGTGTTCTCTACGCCATGCTCGAATTGCTTTTGTGCTTCGTCTTTGGGGGTGTCCATTGGCCTTATGCTCCTTGCGGGTCGTAGTCTCGCCTGTCTATCGGGTAGGGGTATCTATTGGCTACTTTTTCGAGTATTTGCTGCATCGTGACGGCCTTTTCTGGCAGAAGTGGGGCTTGGCATGCTTCCGCAAACCAACCGGGCCGGGCTGTGCTGACGCCTATCATCTGGCTCGAAACTGGCTCTGCCGCGTTCCAGCATTGTTCCGCGTCAACCATCGCCGCCACCTCGTCGAAAACGACTACGTGCGGGTGATACATGCGAATCTGATCTTCCCCGCCCGGTATGCCGAATATGCGCGAGCCGCTGGCCCATTCGAGCTTTAATTCCGTGCGGCTGGCTAAAGGATGCCGCCGGAGCAATTCGGCGTCTTGGCTTTCCGCGAGAATCGTGCAATAGCGGATTAACTCTTTGGCCTTCTCTTCCTTGACGGTCTGAATCACGCCTGTTAACGGGCCGTACCATTGCGCCAGCCAAGTGATGTATCCGCAGATTGTCCAGCTAGAAATCATCTCGCGTGATTTTGGTATGAGAATGCGCCGCTTGTTGAGCAGGCAATCCATGAGAGGCACAAAGTAGGATTTTTGCGGGAAGGGCATTTGTGCCGGCGTGCCCTTTTCGAGCGCGTGATCGTCAACCGTCTTGGTATGGTTTTGCAGCCAGTACAGCGGGCCGGCTTGCTCGCTCGCTACCTTCTGGGAGCATCGTGCGTCTATGGCGTCGTACCGTTCCACTAGAACGGCATCGGTGAGCGCGCGAAGTTCCTCTTCGTCGAGCTGCTCGAGCCGCTCAAGAGCAACCTCGCTCAACCTACTGCACAGGGAGCTTGTCGCCATCGGCCTTTTCTTCCGGTTTCAGAATCGCCATGAGATTCTCAATCGCCTGCTTTTTCTGCTCTGGCGTCATGTCCGCTACGACGTTCGTCTGTACCGCTTTCCCGGCCAGATGATCCATGACGTATATTCCGGCCTGCACCTGCAGCCGAGACGGACGGCCACAAGCCGCCTTAAGCATCTGCTCCCAAACTTGGTCCGCCCACGTCCGATTACTACAGCCTTTCGGGTATCGCTCTGACGCCTTCTGTTCGAGCAATCGTTTCCAGTTGGCCGCGCCTTTGGGCTTGCCTGACGGATTACCGCTTTGCCCTGGCTGCCATCGCGTGTCTTTCTTTGCCTCGCTCATGCTTCCGCCTTGAGCCTTTCGACGCGGGTTGGCTCATACCCGTCTGGATAAATCACACTCCCGTTGACGTGCCGATGCAAAGGAAAATCCTTGAGCATTCGCGTTAGTCCGTTGACGGCCACAATCACACGCCATGCTACGCCCGCGAGTACGAGCAATTGTGCCGCATGAAAGTACAGGTCATAGGACATTGGCCCGCTTTCACTTATCGCTTGCTTCTCGGCTGATTCCCGCCGCCCACTTCGCGCCGCGTGTTGCGTGTCGGAAATCCGCTGTTGATGCTGTTTACGCCCTTGCTGCTTGGTTCAGGCTCTCCGAGCGCCGCCCGCATCTCCGCGTCACTCATTACCGGCGAACCCATGCTGCGAGTCCGCGCGTCAACGGGAGACGCTACCGTATAAGGCTGCCCGAGCGTGCTCATGTCCAAGCTGCCGGTTGGAATTTTCGCTGGCCCATCCGGGTTGTAGGGATTGCGAGCAGGCCGGCTGATTAGCGTCTCCGCATCTCTGCTGGTCCCTGTGATGTCCAGCAAGCGCCCTTCGCTGCCCGCTGGATTTGCTCCGGTGATTGGTACTCCATGTTTCTTAATCAATGTGATTCTCCTTTTCTAGAGCTTCCCGTGTTTTTCCCGGTATATCCGTTGCATCTCTTTCGGGTTGCTCAAGAAATCGTCATAGGCCTTCCGGCTGAGCATCGGTGTCTGCTGTGTTTCTGGCCGCGCCTTCTGCTGTGCAGGGCCGCCGCGCAAGTCCTGCGCAAGTGCTTCCACAAATTCGGCGCGTTTCTTTGGGTCTGCAAATCGGTACTTCCACTCGATTTGCGATTGCATGTCTCGCGCGGTGCGTTCCGCTTGTGCCGTGTGTTCGTCCGCCTCGGGCATCTCTGCGTCTTCCTTGCGGTCCTGCTCTTCTCCTGACGTTCCCCCGCCCGGCGATGTCTGCCGCAAACGCGCATCCTCTTCCATCGTGGTATCGAATCCGGCCTGCGAGTCTTCCAGCACATCGGAAAGCCTTTTGGTCATAACGGAAGAGTCTTTCCAGATAGGCAGGTTAGGATAGGCCGCGCGAATGGCCTTTAGCATCTGCTCTGCGTCGCCGCCGCCGCCGGGGTTGCCCGCGTGACGCTGCGAATAGTCCGCGCTGCTTCCATCGTCACCGTAAAAGGCTGAACGCCGAGCGCCCGGAGCCAGATTTGCATTGTTAGGATTTTTCACGCGTTGCGCCCCCGATTCCTAAACGTTGTTTTGTCGGACACGCCTACCCGCTTTAACAAAAACGCTGTCATGTTCGGAGCGACGGTATTCAAAACGTCTTGCGCTACAGGATTGTTTAGAAATTGCCTCATGCCGAGAGCGCCGTGTTTTTCCAAGAGCGCCGCGCCCGTCTTTTCCGGTGCGCTCGAATCCGGCTGCTGTTCGGGTTGCTCGCTCTGCTGTTCGCTGCCGAGCGCCGCGCCTGCAAGTCCGGTTTGCCCGAGTAGTTTATTGACCTGGGCAAATTGCCCGCTGGCGAGCGCATCCGCGATGCTGGCCTTTGTTGCTGCTGAGAGCGTGTTCCATCCCGTGCTGCGAATAGTCGCGCCTAGAACTTTCATCGCCGCGCCGTAGGCGAGTCCGGTGCTTAACCCGCCTTTTGCCAAGCCGCCCGCCGCCGCAACCGCTGATTCTAGTTTAGGGAACGCATTGACCTGCCCAGTCTTGCGTTGAATGGTCTGCTCTAAAACGTCGCTGAGCGTATCCCAGAAATGAAATTTCGCGTTAACCGCCGCAAGGTCCGGGCTGGCCTTGCTAAGTTCCTCGCGAATCGAGTTAGCTGTTGCTTTGCGAATGTTCGCCATGCTGGTATCAGATAACGGCCTGCCCTGGTAGCCGCCCACTTCGGCAACCGCATCGTCAAGAATCCGCCGCGCCTTTACAACGTCCTGATAGGAAATCGTCGCCTCGCCCGGCCCTTGTGTCCCATCTGGCAAGTCGCCCGGCTGGGACATTGCGCGTAACTGGTCCTGCAGCGTATTGATTGCACCGTCTACTTCTGGCCTGAGACTTACGCCATTAACCTGGTATTTCTGGCGGAGATTCTCTAGGCCGTCTATGACTGGCTGCGTTTCCATACTGCCAGAGAGATTTGAAACCGCGTCTTCGATTTGTTGCCCTGCCGCGTCTGCCTGAGCCGCCGCCTTGTCCGCGAGTCCTTGCCGCGTGAATGCCTTTGGCCGCTCTTCCAAGAGTTGCGGTACGAGTTTCTGCGTCTGAAATTTCGTCGTTACCTTCGTCGGGTTTAGAACTTGCTGATAGTTCTTTGCCGCCCATGCGTCGAGAGCGTCCGCCGCCGCTGGCGCAACCGCGCCGATAGTTTCCTTTGCGGCCATCGGCAAAACCGCCGACGCAACGGGGAGAGTGTTTTCGCCAAGAATCCCGGCAGTGTCGCCGCGATCTGCTCGCGCTCTTTGGCTTATTGGATTGACGCCGACAAACGGAGCAACCGCGCCGGCCACGCCGCCCGTCGCGCCGCTAACGGCCTGATTAAATCGGTCTATCAGGGGAATGCCAGTTTTCGGAGTAACGTCCTGGGCCGATGCCGCACCCGCCTGATAGTTTTCTGGCGCATTCTTGACAGTTTGAATCGCGCCGAGTGCGGGAGCCACTCCCGGCAATGCCGAGAGCGTCGTGTTTAGGACGCTGCTTTGCGGCAGTGACGATTCCACGCCGCTCAGGTATCCGCCGCCGCTGCGTTGCTGCTCGAATTGCGTCTTGGGCGTGACCGTGTATCCCTGCCGGCCCGCTTCCGCCATGTGCTGCGGGTCAACAAACCCTTCTGTGCCGTCTGGCGCAAACATGCGCACACGTCCCGTGAGCTTGTAGCCGCCAGAGACTTTCGCCCGGTCTGCCGCCGACACGCTGCCTTGTGTACCGTCTGGCGCTATCACTTCATATTCGGTTTGTTGGCCGTCTGCCATTTTTATTGTTTGGGGTGAAACCATGCGGGATGATTCCCGCTCGATTGTGTATCGCTACTCGCATTCGGAGCAGCATTACCGCCCGGAATCATGGCGCGATCTTCCATGTAGTCGCCTACGGCTGCCGTGCCAGCGCGTAACGTCGGCGCGTCCATTTTCTTCGCGTTCGCAAGAGCCAAAAAGTGCTCAAGCATCTGCGGGGACCTTCCGCCGCTCGCGCCAAAATGCGCCTTCATGCTGAGAGTCATCAATAGCTGCGATTTGTCGAGCAGGGAGATAATCCGGGGGTCATCTCCCGGCGTGAATCCTACTGAGCCAGTGAGAAAAGAATTTAAGCGCGACGCCGCGACGCCTAGCTTGCCGTCTTTTTCGAGCGAATCTATCAGTTGATCGACGCCCCACGTTGCCGGTTTGTTGGGGTCGCCTTTTTTGTTTATCAGATTGATGGCTTGGCGAGCATCCATCACGCCCTGCACGTCGCGCGTGTCTAGTTGCGCGGGATTCTGCCATCCTTGCTGTACGGCCATAGATAGCGGGCCTGCCACAGTGCGCCCGCTAGCATCCTGCCCGGTAACCCACGTTAAACCCTGCTTCTGCTCGCGGTCTAAGGCGGATTGCTGCGCAAGCGCCGCCGTCTGCGATCTAATCGAATTGACCGTATCGCGTTGCGCCTTCGTCGCCGCCGCGTTTTCGTTGGCTTGGAGTTGCGAGTCAATCCGTTTGTAGTCGGCCTGAGACATGCCCGGCTTGAACGTAAAGGCATCGGGCAGAGACTTGCCGGGATTGAGGATTTGATAACGCGAGAGAAAGCCCGCGTTGATTTGATCGGCATTCGACGGGGGAGCATTGTTGACAAGCTCTTGGAGCTTCGTCGCCGTCGCCGCCTGAATCATCGCGCCCACTGGCACGCCTGCTACTGCCGCCATTGCAGGAGACGCGGGGATAAACTGGCCCGCCGCACTACCCTGAATGGGCGCCGGGCCGTTCGGAGCTTTCAAGTCGTATAGGATTCCGCCATCCACCTTATACCTTTCGGCATCCGCTTGCGCTTGGGCTCTTGTCGCTTCCGCGCCTGTCTTTCCAAGTTCGGCCTGCCCCTGCAAGAGTTTCAGGAAGTTCAATGCGGGAGCGACCTGTACCTGATTCTGCAAAACTTGGTTTTCGAGTCCGCCGCGCTCTAGGGATTGCTGCATCGCGGTTTGCTGCGCGGGAGCCGCGAAACCTGCCGCCGCGCCAAGTCCAAACCCGCCAGAGCGACGCCCGCCAGATTGAACTACCGCGTTTGCGGAAGCGCCCGCGCCTGCTATCGCGCCTTGCAACCCATTCCTGAGAAGTACTTCCAACTTTTCTGCCTTTGTATCTCCTGGCGTCCACTGGCCGCTTGGGGTCGAAATTGGCGGTCGCGCCGGCTGCGATTGAAACTGTCGCAGCCACGGCAAGACAAACGGAGCCGCCGGGGGAGTAACATCGGGAGCCGGGATGGAGTTAGGGTCAACCGCTGTAGTGGCCGGCACTATCGGGCCGGGTGTTGGATTCGCGGGAGCCGCCGATGCAAAGAGTCCAGGGAATTTCTGGCGCAAAAGTTCTGTCGCTGTCCCGGCATCCGCGAGCGAATTGTCGTCAATGAAAGGCGCGTCCATCTCAGTTAATCCAACCCGGCATCTTGTAGCAATCGAGCACGCCAGCCGGCATGCTCAGGATTTGTAGTAACTCGCGGCAAGCGTCAACGACGGATTGCGGCCAGTCTTCGGTGCCGATAAGTGGCATTAAGGAGCAAACTTTATTCCTGTCATCCGTGCAAAACAGTTCCTCTTCGTTCATTAGAGCCTTCCGTGTTGCTGATGGTAAAAGTCCATCGTGGCCCCGTCGAAAATGTCTTGATTGCTCTTCCAGCGGGGAGCCTTACTGCCGCGAATGCCGTCCCGCAAACCCGCTGGAACACGTGGCCCCGCATTCCGTCTTGTGCCTTTCGGTTGCGCTTGCTGACGCTGAGCAGCGGCCTGCACCCGCGAACGGAACGTGAGCACATCCTTTGCTATCGCATTCGCCACAGCGTTTGCCGCTTGTTGGGTAATGGTTCCCGTGTAGCCAAGCGCTCGCGCTGCTTTCTCGACGAAAAGCATATTTGCTTGCGGGTCGTTGAGCCGCGCCGGGTCTGTTACCCTGCCCGCGAATTTATCAACCGCTGCGTTGATGTTCACCAATCCCGTCAAATAGACGTTTGCAAATTCCCGCCGGTCTGCCTCTGGAAAATCCTGCGGATTGATACCTACGCCCCGGAGCCAGTCAAATCCGAGAGCATCCGCCGCGTGTTCAGGCATTGCCGCGAGTCTTGATAAATCGCCCTGAGTAACTTCGTTCAGTCGGAGCGCCTCTAGATTCATGCGGTCCCTGAAACTACCGAGCGCCTCAACATTCCATCCGCTATTCATCACATTGGTTCCCAATGCGGTAGCAAGCTCGTCCGCGAAACCCTTTTTACTTTGATCGTCCGATAGGCCATTGTCCGCGATCATTTTGTCCAATTCGTCAAAACGCGCCTGGATAGCCTCGAATGTTACCGGCTGCTCTGCTTCCGGTTGCGCCGGTTCCTGCTGCTCCTCTTTTGTCGGTCCCTTCTGGGCCTCGCGCTGCTCTGGCCGGATTCCCTCGCGTTCGAGCTTGGCCGCGAGTCCATCATCCCCGAGCTTTTGCGCGTCGTGTTCCTGCTCGAATACCGCCTGCGCGAGATAATCTTCTGGATTCTCGAATTGACTCTCGCCTTCTGGCGCGTCGCTGAATCCTTCCGCCGCTTCTATGAAATTCCCCTCATGGCTCAGCGTCGCAACAATTGGCGCGTCAAGAATCGAGTCCGCTACTTCCTGCTGGTGAACCGCTTCCGTAATATCTGCCATGTCTTAGCGCCTCTCTCTGTGCTGCTGAATCAGCACAAGTTTTCGCTGGTATTCAAGCTCGACGAGCGTCTCCGCTCTCAGTGTTTCCACTGCTTCGCAATATACCGATGGCTCTATTGCCTCGCGATACGCGGCCATTAATTCGTCGAGCCGCGCGGCCTTCATAGAGGAGAGCTTCGCCTTGTGCTCTGGCGTCGCTTCCGCGCTTACGAGTTGCCGCGCGATCTGCGCTGACTCTTCCGGCTTTTGTAATTCGTTGTCGGCCCATAAGCTCATCCGTTCATCTTCCGCACATCGCTCACACTGGCCCACCCATCGGCCCGTTTGCACAAACGGTCCCTGATCGAACAGTTCGATATACTCGATGCCGTGCTCCTCGCATCGTTGCGTCCGCGTTACGTATTGGGCTGTAACCTGCGCTGCCATTAAGCTTCCGCCTCGGAAACTACTTTCTGCCAAGCTCGCTCAATCGTTTGTTTTTCCCTGTCGGTCAATACCTGCGAGAGCCGTTCGCTGTACTTCATCGGCATACGGGAAGTGACTTTCAGGAAGGAAGCAAGGTCCGGGTCATCGGCACGGACGATTTGAATAGTTCGCGCGATCTGCTCTGTTATCGGCTGGCCCTGTGCTTTTTTCTTGCGGACGAAGTGCGCCCACGACGCAATTTCGCTTCTGCGCTCTGGCGATAGAGTCCGCGCCCGCGCCCTACCGCCGCGCCGCCTGTCGCGCAATGTGCCCGATTGGACTAGGTTCTGCGCTTGCACACCTAGAAGGTAAAGCTAACTTGTAAGGCGAGATATTGGTTGTCACTGCGTCCGTTTCTAGCGTCGTACAGGCTTCCTTCGTGTCGCATTGCGCTTCTCGCGGTGCTTCGCGTGGTAACGCTCTAGGCTGCTCGCCCGCCCTTTTTCCCCGCAAGGATTCGAGCAATATCTATCTCGACTCCACACTTTCACGAAATATTTTTGACACTCTGCCCGTTCGCACTGGTAAAGCATTTTTCTTGAGCGCATCAGTTCGATAGCCAGACGCTCTAGCAATGTTCGCGGCCTAGGCTCCCATCTCCCCGTGCGAAAATCTGTAATCGGCGGAACAGCCGAAAATGAATCCGGGGCTATAAAAATCTCTTCAAGAAAACCGTTCGCTCTCTGAAATTCTTCCTCGGTCTTCGCGGTCCATATCTCCCTAAATCTTCGCGCGTACTCAAGGACCTCCATTTCCGGGTCTTGCGACGGACGCAGAACACCATACGTCGAAACAAACTTCTGAACGGCGGTCACCCAATTGGGGTCGTCTTTACCCGGCACATTTGCAAGGTCACCCAAGATTTTCCTAGGCCCCCATTCCAAAAGCGCAGCCGTATTCTTACTGCTCATTTGATTTTGCATGACGATTGAAATTCTCTCCGTGACAACCACTGGATTGACTGTTGCGACGTTTGCTATCGTCACAAGCATCTGCTACTGAATACTAGCAGGTACATGTCGAACAGTCAAGGCAAAGGGAGGTTTGATGGTCCGCTTCTATTCGGTGGATGAAGCCGCGAAGGTGCTCACGCTATCGCACTGGACAATTCGGGCATGGATTCGAGACGGTCGCTTGCGTAGCGCGAAAATCGGGGACCGTCGCGTGATCCGCGAGAGTGAATTGCAGAAGTTGATTGTTGATGACCCGCGCCGGACGGCATCCGGCAACAAAAACAAGAAGCAGGTCGCTGCCTAAAAATTGATGGGGGTGAGTCGTGGGAACGTGCTCACCCCTGGGGAACGGAAGGAAAGAGTACTTTGTATGGCAAAGAGTAGTAGCACGAATCACGACCGCTCGCAAGAGCGCATTATCCACGAAGTTTTTGAATGCCGCGGCTACGGTGTCGAGCTTCGCATCCGAGACTTTCCCGAGTTTTGTGCACATGAGTTTAACCGCGCCATCTATAACTTGCGTTGGCGTGATGACCTGAACATTCCCAAACCGCGCATGGAATCCGTGGTGGTGGATGGCCGTCGCCTGACGATTAGCTATTACCGCCTGCTGCCGGGGAAATGGTCTGAGCGCGAAACAGAATCAGCGCCGCCAAGCTCCACACGCCAGGAGCGCATTGAACGATTCGAGCGCGAGTTTCGGCCCGCCGCTGTAGTGCCTACCGTTTCCACTACAGACGATTCCTTGCCGCTGTTCGCCGGGGTGCGCCGGTGAGCCGCCGGCAAAAAACCCAACGTGCGAAGCGCAAGGCAGCAATCGCAGAAGCTCTGCGCGTCCTCAAGTCTAATAAGCCGCTGCCAGCCGCCGAATGGTTCAGGTTGGCGATCATTTTTGAAGGCCAAGAGCCGATCAAGCGCCCTGCCTGGTTGCGTGTTCCGTGAATCCGTCGCTCGCCATCGTGCCCGTCGCGGATGCCGTTTCCCGTCCAGATATTTCTTGGATGAAGAAACACGTTCCGATCATGGGAGTCGCGCGAGCGCTTGGCTTGACCGTCCGCCATCGCAAGGCGAAGTGCTGGCGAGCCGAGAAGCATCGGCATGGGGACGCCAGCCCGTCCTTGAGCTTCTTCGAGAAGCGCAACCGTTGCCGCTGCTTTGTTTGCGACATGCGCGGGGGACACTCCAACATTGACCTAGTGATGGGTGTCCTCGGATGTGACCTGCCCGCCGCCGTCCGCTGGATTGCCGAGCGCTTCTCCGTCCCCAACATCAAAGTAGGCCGTCCAGAGGGTAGCGCCCTGATGTCGCCGTCGCCCTACCGCGTTGGTGTGTCGGGTTCCGAATGGGAAGTAGTCGTGCGTTCCGGCATGTGGGGACGAATGACGCACGCCGAGCAAGCCATTCTTTTCACCCTCGACAACTGGAAAGACGCCGACTCCGGACTAACCCGCATGTCCTACGGCGGTCTTATGCGCTTCGCCGGGGTAGGGAAACGCGGCAATGTCGCCGCCGCCATCAAAGAGCTTGCCCGTATGCACGCGCTGCAAGTCAGCCGCGGTCAACGCATCGGCATTACCCGCGAATGTTCCACCTATCGGGTTACCCTCGACAACCCTAAATTTCTTGAACTGTGCAATGCGGTTTTTTTGGACGCCCGCAAAGAGATTTCCCAAGAGCGCGAGTACCGTGCTTCACAGAAGCGCGAGCGCGAACGTACCGCCCGCCGTCCTAACGCATCATCCTTGCAATCCATAGAAGGGGGGCTCCGCCCCCCTGTACCCCCCGGAGTGTGTGTTTCAGATTCAGATTCAAAGGCTCAGAACCAACCCCAAGAAACACCTACCTGTGAAGGTCTAAACCTCAGTTCCCCCAGGGAACCCCATGCGAATTTATCGGTTCCCCCTGGGAATCGTGAAATTAGCGCAGCGGTACTTGCGAAGCTCGAACGGGACAAAGCAACGCTGCGAGCAAGGGGGCTTTTGTGAACGGCCTGAAATACCACTACAGCAACCCCAAGTTTGACGGCCTGCCGTGGCCTGCTGATCGCGCTGTAACTTCGCACCGTGAATGCGTCCGGAAAAGTTACTCGCGGAGTGACGCCCTGGCCGAAGTCGAGAGACTCCGCGCCAAGCATCACCGCGTCCGCTGGTCCGTCAAGTTTTGCCGTGAGTGCCAAGCGCACCACGTACAGAGAGGAGCCTAGCGCCATGATGTTTTCGCAGCAACCCCGCAACGTGCCGTCGAGTCAAGAATTAAAACTCTGGCGACGGGAGAAGAAACTATTCGCGCAGTACATCGCGCCGAAAGAACCCAAAAAGAGAATACGTCGCCAGCGTGGAAGTCTGGCGACGCGGGGGAATTACTGAGGGTGTCCAGCTAGCCGGTGCCGTGGCTGCCGGTAAAGCCAGATTGACGGGAGCATAGCAGGGAAAAATGGCAAGTGCTACAAAAATAGCATCTATTCAACCAGTAGGCTCCCGCCTGTTTGAGCGCCATTTTTCGCCCGCCGAGCTAGCCGAGCTTTGGAGCCTGTCCGAAGATACGATACGCCGCATGTTTGAGAATGAATCTGGTGTGCTGATATTCGAGAACCCCTCGCGCAACCCGGCCCGCCGTCGCCGTACTCTGCGGGTTCCTCAGAGCGTGGCCGAGCGCGTCTATTGCAGATTATCTGCCCGTTGACAAACGTATGCCTATAGGTGTATAAAGGCAGTAGAGGTAAATAGAACATGCTCACACTGTACCGGAGACATAAAGCCACTTGCCCGGAATTTGCGAAAGGCAGAGACTCGCACAACCGCTGCAAATGCAAGATTTATGCCGATGGCGTCCTGGGCGGTAAGGAAGAAAGAAAATCGCTCAAAACGCGAGACTGGACAAAAGCAAATCAAATCGTCCAGCAGTGGGAAGCGCAGGAAAGAATCGTTGAGGGTACTGCCGCAGTGACGCTGGCCGCTGCCTGGGCCGCGTTGCTGGCTGATGTCAAGACGCGGGTAGGGTTCGAGACTCTCCGCAAGTACAAAACCCTCGAATCGCAAATGACCGCATGGGGCAACGCTCGCGGTCTAACGCTGCTGTCGCAGTTTGACCTAGACGTACTTAGTCAATTCCGCCAGACGTGGAAAGACTCGCAGCGCACAGCCGCTAAGAAAGTGGAACGTCTCCGCGCTCTCTTTACTTTCGCGCTAGTCCGCAAATGGGTTGCTGAGAACCCCGCGAAGGATATCAAACTGCCCAAGATTTCGATTTGCCCCACAATGCCGCTCACGCATGAGGATATGGTTAAGATTCTGGCCGCGTGTGACGGCCTGCAAATCAAAGCACAGCCAAGCGGAAAACTCGGAGCGCAACGCCTAAAGACTCTCATCCTACTCATGCGCTACACGGGTATGAGGGTGTCGGATGCCGTCGCGCTCACCACGGACCGCCTCGACGGAAAGAGACTTTTCCTCTACACGCAAAAGACTGGTGTACCCGTCTATACCGTTCTGCCGGATTCGATTCTTGCGGCCCTCGACGCAACCCCGCGAGTCACCGATACGCGCTACTTCTGGTCTGGCAATGGGAAGAAACAAACCGCCGTCTGTGACTGGCAGGGAAAACTCAAAACCGTGTTTGATCTGGCTGGAATCAGCAAGGGCATGGGCAACGCCGTGTCACATCGTTTCCGCGACACGTTCGCCGTTGAATTGCTCCTCGCCGGCGTGCCTATTGAGCGCGTGTCTGTCTTGCTTGGACACCAGAGCGTCCGCGTCACAGAGAAGCATTACAACCCCTGGGTGCGCTCTCGCCAAGAGCAGCTAGAGGCAGACGTGCGCAACGCGTGGAAGTCCGACGAAATTCTGAATGGGCAAAAAATACCGGGTTCAAACGGGGTACAGATTCCAGCGGGACGGCCTAACTAAATGAAAACACACGCGAAATTATGGCGGAGAGGGTGGGATTCGGACTCTCTCCATATGCTGAAACCTCGTAACTTATTGATTTTACATTCCGACAGAAAGCGAGAAAACGCTACAAAAGCCGAACTGAGGTACACGCCGGGTACGCGAAAGCTGCTGTCACTCATCGGTTGGACACAAATCGAGATCAACTTGATTTTTCCACTTGTCCGGTAAGCGGACAAATCAGGCACGTTGTTAGGTAAAATCCCGATTCTCTTGTCGTGCAGACTTCAGTCAGACGGAGGACTCTTATGCGAGCGGGATTCGTGCGATTTTTGGGACTAACGCTGGGGTTACTAATCTCTTCAAGTTTTGTGACAGCACAAACGCAGCGGCAAGGACCTGACCCGTGCAAAGACACATCAAACATGACGCAAGGACAAATGAACGAGTGCGCCCTCAAGGACCTGAAGAAGGCTGAGTTGAGGATGGAGAGGCTTCTGAAGCAATTGGGGATCGCGCCGGATAGCCCCGAACAGAAGGCGTGGGCAGCTTATCGGGACGCACAGGTGGCCGCGCTCTATCCACCAGCGGATGTTTCAAGCTACGGGTCTGTTTACCCCATGTGTTTCGCTATCCTAAAGAAAACCCTCACAGAAGGCCGCATCCGAGATTTGAAAGCACTCACAACATCGGGAGAGGGTGACGTCTGCTACGGTTACCGAGCTTCAGGTGGAAAAAGCGACTGACGCGCCTGGTAAACGTTAGAGCTTTACCGGATGCGCGTTCTCGGCGAGGAGTGAACGGAGGCGCGGAGTTCTGCGCGCGTCCGGTAAAGCCGTTTGGACGTGGCCGCCCGTGGTTGCGGTGGACGCGGGCC
>Ga0335081_10007814_pt1 | contig 17129 bp, 19 predicted proteins | sample Lox_Sample_35_FD_206713 | JGI IMG/M metagenome (GOLD analysis project Ga0335081, IMG submission 206713) | Soil microbial communities from Loxahatchee National Wildlife Refuge, Florida, United States - Lox_Sample_3.5 | ecosystem: Environmental > Terrestrial > Soil > Wetlands | place: USA... | reverse complement strand
AAATGCAAGTAAATAAAGGAAGCAGGTGACAGGGCAGCGTTCTAACCAACTGAACTACGTCCCCACTTGCTCGGCTGGTTCGATCCCGTGAAAATGCAAGGGACAATCTCGATCGAGCGCAGCGTTGAAGGTGTTTCCCGCGATTGATCTTATCATAGCTGCTTGAAGTGGTGCCGGTGAACGATGTGGCGGTTCTACGTTTTCATTTCGTCACCTGTTACATTAATGTTTCGCCGCAGGTTGCAGTTGAGGCGCAGTGGAGGAAATGGCATGGGTTCGGATCTATCGAACAAGAGAGTCGCAGTTTTGGGTGCCGGCAAAATGGGCGGGATTCTGCTGAAGGCGTTGTTGCAGAAAAACCTGCTTTCGCCAAACTCCACCAGAGCAACGGTCCACCATGAGGAACGCGCCCGTACCATGCAGGAGAAGCTTGGAGTGCCGGTCGGGACAGACAATCTTGCTGCCGTGAAGGATGCGGACATCATCCTGGTTTGCGTCAAGCCGCAGGTGGTGCAGGAAGTGATGGAGCAAATCCGGCCGAATGTTACGCCGAAGCAACTGGTGATCTCGGTTGCGGCCTCGGTGCCGACTTCGCAGATTGAAAATGCCCTGGGCATTTCTGTGCCGGTGGTTCGCGCCATGCCGAATACTCCGTCGGCGCTGGGATGCGGCATGACGGCACTGTCGAAAGGCAAGTTTGCCAGCGCCGAAGACATGCAGACCGCATGCACACTTTTCAACGTGGTGGGCCGAACCGTCGTCGTCGATGAAAAGCACATGGATGCGGTGACCGGGCTTTCGGCGAGCGGCCCGGCATACATTTACATTATTCTTGAATCGCTGGCAGAAGCCGGGGTCAAAGTCGGCTTGCCGCGCGATGTGGCGACTTTGCTGGCGGCACAAACCACGCTCGGCGCGGCGCGAGTCGTTCTCGAAACCGGAGACCACCCTGCCCTGCTCAAAGACGCGGTCACGACGCCGGCGGGCTGCACGATTGACGGAATCCTCGAACTGGAAGAAGGCAAGCTGCGTGTGACTCTGATTAAGGCCGTGGTCAAGGCGGCGCAGCGGGCGAAAGAACTGGCATTCGGATAGAGACAGCCTTGGCTCACGCGAGCAGCCGTGGAAACCCACTCAAGCCAAGTGCAGGCTTGAGTGGGCCACCGGCCCAGGAATCTGCTGTCGGTTGAACGCAAACTCCTCGTCGCGACGCTGCTTGGAATGGCAATCGCGAAAGGCCGGCAACGCTGCCGAGCTGGGCTCGGCCGGGCAGGCGAGACGCCTGCCCCTACACGTCCCGTGGCGACCCGTCGTTACTCTCCGAGCCTTTTCGTGGCACTGTTGTGCTATTTACCCGATTCGGGATAAAGTCTAAAGTCCATAAGATTATTGTGGGGTGTACCAGCTGAAGGGTTCGGCGTCTCTCCCAACACGAACCGTTCTCTCAGGTAATCCGGCAAATCGACCAGGAATCCGTATCTTCTTGCCGGTACCAGCTTTTGCTGTGCGCTACAACGAGTTGGATTGACGATGGCCCACGCAATCAGCTTTCCGGAAAGCGCGGAGGCAATCCGCGTCCTCGCCGCCGACAGCACGCGGATGAACAGCCAGCTGCTCGCGGCTGCGCTCGAAAACGAACAACAGTTCCAGGTGCTCGAACCCGTATCCGGTTCCGCGGCGATATTGGCTGCGGTGGTACAGCACCGGCCCGCGGTGGTGCTGGTGAGCACGCACATGGATGAACAGGCCGGACGGGGATTCGACGTGGTGCGGGAGATTCGAACCACGAACCCTGACACGCGAACCATAATGCTGCTGGACACATCAGAGCGGCAGCACGTGGTGGAGGCATTTCGTGCGGGCGCTCGCGGTGTGTTCAGCCGGACCGAGCCGCTAAAGCTGCTAGGGCGATGTATCCAGTGCGTGAGCGAGGGACAGATCTGGGCGAACAGCCGAGAGCTGCGATATCTGGTGGATGCCGTCGGAGAAGCCATGCCGATGCGGGCAGTTTCGGCCAAAGAAACGCCGCTTTCGAAACGTGAGCAGGAAGTAGTGCGCTGTGTGGCGGAAGGTCTCTCAAACCGCGAGATTGCGCAGAGACTGCGGCTGACCGAGCACACGGTCAAGAATTATCTGTTCCGAATCTTCGACAAGCTGGGAGTGTCAAAGCGCGTGGAGGTTGTGCTTTACGCTTACAGCATCGGCTATCCCGGCTCACAGCGCTCGGCTATGTTGCACAAGATTCCCTCCGAAGGAACCAAGCACAGCCGCGAAAATTAATTTCCTGTCTAGAACTTCTTGTAAATCTTGTCTGGGATGGGAAAGCTGCGCTGATTAAGAATCGCACCGAGAACTCTCGCGTTGCCGCCCTGAAGATCCTGCACCGCCTGCTTGGCGCTCTCCTTGCGCGAAGCGTTGGCCTTCAATACAAGCAGAACTCCGTCGGAGAAACTCCCCAGACCGATTGCGTCATTGGCGACGCTCATGGCGCAGGTATCCATCAAGACGAAATCGAACTCGGAGCGCAACTCGGTGATGCGCAGGCGCATGCGGTCCGCACCGACCAGGGATTTTGCTGCGTCGGGAGCGGAGCCGCTGCTGATGATGAAAAGATTGGGCGACGAGAGCTGACGCGCGTAAGCGCGTATGGGATCAAGTTGAAGCAGTGCATCAGAAAGGCCGACGGGATTGTCAACTGAGAACTGCTGGTGAAGCGAAGGGTCGCGCAGATTGGCATCAACAACACATACCGTGCCGCCGACACGGCCGGCGAGTATCTCACCTACGTGGGCCGTCACCCAAGTGCATCCTGTCTGGGGTTCGGCGCTGGTGATCGCCACGATCCGAGGAGCATCCGTTCCCGCAGCCATGAAAACCTGCTGGATGAGAGCGTTCATCTGCTCAAGGCTGGTCTGCGCGAGGTTCGGGGTGAGCGCTGGAGCACCTGTGGCCGGGACCGGGGCAACGCTAGGAGCAGGCGCCCTATTGCCCTTGATGGCAGGCTTGTTGAGAAATTCCTGTTCCTTGCCGAGGTCGCGTAATAGTTCCCAATTTTTGCTCATTGAAATCCCCTATCAAGAACGTGCGGACTACAGCTCTTTTGGCTCCGTGGGACGTTCACCAGTCCTGCTTTTCTTATCCAACGCCTGCTGGAACGTTCTGAGTTTCGAGACTACCTGCTGCACGTAGGCCTGTGCTTCCGCAGGGCTGAGGCCCGCTGCAGAATGCTGCGGAGCGGATGGCCGAGCCGACGCCGGCATGCGGCCATTGTGGCTTTCACTCGCAGCAGGACTGCGTCCATTCAGGGGAGGATACTCATTCTGCTCGCCGGGAAAATTCGTGTCAATGGCACGTCCGCGCCTCACCCCCTGCGCAGCCGCTGCGGCATCGGAAAGGTGCTTGGAGATATCGAGGTCGGCGATGACTTCCTGAGTAGTTTCGACGTCGACGATTTTTTTTCTCAGCGCGCAGACCAGCGACAATGCGCCAAAGCAGAAATTGTTTATGTTGCGGGGAATACCTTCGCTGAAGTTGGCAATGGTCTCATAAGCCTCAGGAGAAAAGAGCGGTTCGCCATTGTAGCCAGCGACCTGGAGGCGATGTTCAATGTAGCTCTTTACCTCCCAATCGGAGAGAGGCTCAAGACCATGAACAATGGAGACGCGCTGGCGGAGCTGTGCCAAGCCAGGGCTGGCGAGCTTGTGCGCCAGCTCGGGCTGGCCCGAGAGAATAATGTGCATCAGCTTGGCGCGGGGAGTTTCGAAGTCGGAGAGCAGGCGAATGGTCTCGAGGACTTCCGAGTCTAGGTTCTGAGCTTCGTCAATGACGACGATGAAGCGGTTGCCTGCCCTTGCTTCCTGCAGCAGCCGCTTGTTGAACTCGTCGTGCAGCTTGACGAAATCCTGGATGTTGGTGTCGTAACCCATTTCTGCAAGCAAGAGGCGCAGGAACTCGCGGGAGGTGCACTGTGTCTGGAAAATGAAGGCGGTGCGAGCGGAACTTCGCAGCTTCTCGAGCAGGTGAAACAGGATGGTGGTCTTGCCCATGCCGGGCTTGGCGATCAGTCCCAAAAAGCCGCGGTTGGCCTCAATGCCGTAATACAACGATGCTAGGGCCTCGCGATGCGCAGCGCTCAAGTACAGAAAGCGCGGGTCGGGGCTCACCCCAAACGGCTGCTCGTGAAGACCGAAATATTTCAGAAACATAGCGCCTCAGGCTTGGCAAGCGCCAAGCGCCGCTCGCGACGGGTGTCGGCTGGAATCATCGAACAAATATCCTTGGAGACTAAAGTCTCTAATCAGAGCGGCTGTGGGCGGAGCTATCCCAAGCAGCGGATTGCCTTAATTTATCGCAGGAATCGAGAGAAGCCAAGTGACCGAGGTGATGAAAGCTGGCCGGGCTCTCTGACGAGGGTTACTGGGATTGCGGTATCCGGAAATTGACGATCACACGCGCTTGAAAAGCTTGTTGACCGCCGGTTACCGGGGTGAAGCGCCATTGCCGGAGAGCATCTGTGGCAGCGGATGCGAGCATCGAGTTACCGCTGACCGGCATGACAGTTTTTACGCGCCCATCCGCATCGATAATAAGGTCAAGCACAACGCGGCCATGGACTCCGGGTGCGCGGGCGGACTCGGGATATTGGGGATCAACCCGAAACTCCACGTAGCGATCCGGAACCGAGGATGAGATTTCGATTTTCGGAGCGTGATCGGCGCTGGCGTCGACGAGTTTGGCTGAGTTGGCCGGGGCAGCCTCGAAGACAATTCTTGCACCTTTGTAAACAACCAGGGCCCCGGGAGGCACACCTTCTGTTTCGTGCTTGACCGGACGTTTCATTGCGCCCGGCCGAGGTGCAGGGTGGGCGGGCACGTCGTTCGGAAGCACATTTTGTTGCGCAGCGTCGGCAGTTACGCGCGAGGAGGCGATAGCGGGCGTTTTGAACTGGGGTTCGGCGGCGCTCTTCCAGCCCGCGCGTCCTACCATCCAGCCGAGAAGAGCTGCGAGGGCGATTACCACGACATTAAGGGCGGCGGTCCAGGAATCTCCGTGACGGTTGAGCCGCTGGCTGCTGTCAGCGCGGCTTAGTCGCTTTCCCGGGAAAGCCCGCGCGGAAAAACCTCCAGCCCTGACCGAAGACGAGGGAAGCTTTGCTGCAGGACGGGGCGAGGCAGCCGGGGGCGCAGGCTCACGGTAGTCGGGCCGATATACAGTCTGATGAGCCATGGAAAAAGTCTCATCGTGCAGAACTGTCCCGCGGGTGCTCTTATTTTCCGCCTTTGGCGAGCAACACGCAACAGTTTCCTAAGCCTCATGGAAAATTGCTGTGAAAGAACCGCGAGCGTGGTTCGGTGGAGGTTCGCGGTCTCGGAAACCAGTACTTTCCCAATTCCGGGGCGGCAGCCCGCATGGCGTGAGCGAGATCACTTAACCTAAAGCCAAAACTGCTAAAGTTATGTTTCCGGGGTCAGTCAGGCGTGCGCCGAGGAAGCGCAGGAGACAGCGATGCAGTTAACCGTAGTAGGTTCTGGATATGTAGGACTCGTGGCGGGCGCGTGTTTCGCCGACCTGGGCCATGACGTCATTCTGGTCGACAGCGATGCGAACAAGCTGAAAGCGCTGGGCAGCGGGCAAGTTCCCATTCATGAGAACTTCCTGCCTGAGTTGCTCGAACGGCACCGCGGAAAGAAGCTGACATTTTCGGATGATCTGCGCGCTTCTGTGCAGGCGAGCGCGGCGGTATTTATTGCGGTTGGAACTCCACCAACCGAACAGGGCGAGGCAGATCTTTCCTATGTGGAATCGGTGGCGAGGAGCATTTCCGCCTCAATCAATGGCTATAAGGTCATCGTCGAAAAGAGCACGGTGCCGGTTTACACGAGCGAATGGGTCCGCAAGGTCATGCTGCGGAATGCGTGCGCACCGGATTCGTTCGATGTGGTTTCCAATCCTGAGTTTCTGCGCGAAGGAACGGGGGTCACGGATTTTCTCTATCCGGATCGAATTGTGGTTGGGGCGGACAACGACCGGTCGGCGGCCGTGCTGCGCGAGGTCTATGCTCCGCTCACGGACGGCAGCTACTACAAACGCCCTGATGCCATACCGGGGCCAGATGGCGTGGAAGTTCCCGCAAATTTAATTGTGACGAGCACGAAAAGCGCTGAACTGATCAAGCATGCGTCGAATGCATTCCTGGCGATGAAAATTTCATTCATCAACGCGGTGGCATCAGTATGCGAGAGCGTGGGAGCGAATGTTCAGCAGGTGTGCAAAGGTATTGGCAGCGACTCGCGAATCGGACCGCGCTTCCTGAACCCCGGCATCGGATATGGCGGGTCGTGCTTCCCGAAAGATCTGATGGCATTTCGATCGGTGGCGCGGGAGTGCGGATATGAATTCCGGTTACTCGATGAAGTAATGCGCATCAATGAAGACCAACGCCAGAGATTTCTGCGAAAGGTGCGAAGCGCATTGTGGACGCTACGTGGCAAGCGCCTGGGCGTGCTGGGTTTGGCATTCAAGGGAGGTACGGATGATATTCGCGAATCTCCCGCGATCTTCTTAATCAAATCGCTGCTCCAGGAGGGGTGCCAGATTGCCGCTTACGATCCAGCGGCGGGGGAACGAGCGAAAGAGAGTTTCACGTCAGGAGTGGAGTTCGCGGCTAACGTTTACGAAGCAGCCCGAAATGCCGACGCTCTGCTGATTTTGACCGAATGGGAAGAGTTCGCCTCGCTTGATCTCAAGCGACTGCACAAGGAATTGAAATATCCAATTGTCATCGACGGGCGCAATCTATATGATCCCCACGTGATGGCGAGCCACGGATTCACGTATTACAGTGTGGGACGCGAGCCAGCAACTTCAGAACCCGCTCCAGCGTTGGCTACGGCGGGTCCCGGAAGGCGGCGCAAGAATTCATGACCAAACCGCGTGCGCTGGTGACCGGAGGGGCGGGTTTTCTCGGATCTCATCTTTGCGATGCCCTGCTGGGCGAAGGCTACACCGTAGTTGTGGCGGATAATCTGGTTACGGGCCGCGTCCAGAATATCGAACATCTGCGCAACGACGCGCGCTTTGAGTTCCAGCAGATCGATATCAATTCGCCATTCGATGTGGGCAAGGTGGATTATGTTTTTCACTTTGCATCCCCGGCCAGTCCGGTCGATTACATGGTGCATGGAATTGCGACGCTGAAGGTTGGTTCTTTCGGCACGCTTCATGCGCTCGAGATCGCACACAAATATGGAGCGAAATATCTTATTTCGTCGACGTCAGAGTGCTACGGCGATCCGCTTGAGCATCCTCAGAAAGAAACTTACTGGGGCCATGTGAACCCTGTGGGCCCTCGTTCGGTGTATGACGAAGCGAAGCGGTTCAGCGAGGCGTTGACGATGGCATACCACCGCTACAACAAGGTGGATACGCGGATTGTACGGATCTTCAACACCTATGGCCCACGCATGCAGTTGAATGATGGCCGCGTGGTTCCGAATTTCATGAAGCAGGCGTTACGCGGAGAAGATCTCACGGTTTACGGCGACGGCAGCCAAACGCGCAGCTTCTGCTATGCAAGCGACGAGATTGACGGGTTCATCCGCCTCTCGCGCTCGCCCGAACACATGCCGGTGAACATTGGCAACCCGAGCGAGTTCACGATTTTAGAGTGCGCTCAGAAAGTCCTCGCGGTGACTGAATCGAAGAGCAAAATCGCGTACAGACCATTACCGCAGGACGATCCCAAACAGCGGCGTCCAGACATCAGCAAAGCGAAAGCTCTGCTGCACTGGGAGCCGAAAATCGATTTGGAAACCGGCCTTCAAATGTCACTGGATTATTTCAAGAAGGCCGCGCTGGAGGAGCAACCGGCACAAAGATGACCGGCTCGCCATCTTAGAACCTCTGCAGCTCTGAACAAAGGTCCTAAGATTCCCTGCTTTCGATTAGAGCGTTTCAGCTTTTCCTTCCCGTGACTGCGAAAAATGCGGTTGCCTCCTGCTCAACATTTTTGCTGCCACACCTGGGGCAAGTAACTGTCTCCTTCTCGTGATCGTGCTCCGTCAATGTGAGTACCGTTTCAAATGGCTTGTGGCAATCATTGCAGACGTAGTCGTAAACCGGCATGTTGACCTCCCGGGAGCGGCGTGCGAATGCCCGCAGCGCGCGGTTTGCATCGGGATTTAAGCTGCCACGGCGAGCTCTCGCCGGTGAAGGCATGGCTGCCTCCGAGGACCGCTCCGGCAAATCCCTTATACACCTTTTCAGTTGTGGGAATTCCATACAGCTTTGAATTTTGCTCTGCGGTTGCGTGTGCTCACAGGCAGGTGTGAGTCGCGTCACATCCCGGCTGAGCACTGAGGGTCAGAATATAGCTGCAAGCTTCTAAGGAGGGGGAAATATGAAACCGTGGCACATTGTCCTCCTGCTTTTCACCGTTTTCCTGTCTACTTCGGCCGCATGGGCCGTGCAGGGTTCCGAATCCGTCCCGAAGTACAACCCGGCAACGGAGTCAACTTTTAAGGGCATTATCGTTTCGGTTTCCGAGCGTAACTGCCCGGTCAGTGGAGGCCTGGGCTTCCATTTCGTGCTGAAGCTGCAGGACGGAAACACCATCGAAGTTCACGTCGCAGCCAGCAAATTCATCAAGACCTATGACGTTGCTCTGAATAAGGGTGATCAAGTCGAGGTAGTGGGCTCGAAGGTAACCTTCGAGGGGGTGGAGACCATATTTGCCCGCAGCGTCACCCACGGCACCGAGACTTTTGTCTTCCGCGATCAGACAGGCCAGCCGGTCTGGTAGATCCATCAGCGAAAGGTTGGCATGGAGGTGATCATGATGCTCACCTACAGGTTCGTCCGCCTCATTGAAGAACGGTCCGAGGAGCTGGCCAGCGGCCTGCTGCACAAAGTCCAGCGATCCTCGCGGACAGAGGGCTTCCGCAACGTTCCCGCAGAAGAGTTAAGGAACCGGGTATATGAAATTTACCGGCATCTTGGCGAGTGGCTCATTGACAAGAGCGAGAAAGATATCGACAGCCGATACAGCGAGATTGGAGCGCGCCGCGCGGCGCAAGGTGTGCCTTTAAGCCAGTTGATCTGGGCGATCATTTTGACCAAAGACAACCTCTGGGAGTTTGTGCTAAACGACTTCTTTACCGATCGACCCGTAGAAATCTGGGGAAAACTGGAATTCTTACAACTGCTTGATCAATTCTTCGATCGGGCGATTCATGCAGCCGCTATAGGCTATGAGCGTTTCCAATCCCCTGCCGAAAAAGAGGTTTTTGCTGAAAGCACGGTTTGAACGTTTGTTATTTGCCATGCCGGAACGTCCCGCATGGCCTTATCTTTGTCCCTCCAGATCGGGACCCGGTTGAATTACCCGAACGAGCAGCCCACTACCGCGAGCGACATTAATGTCTGCATGTTTTGATGTGAGAGTCATTTCACCGAGCGGCTCGGTGCGACCGGCGTGCGAAATGGTTAAGTCACCAAATCCGTACACGCCACAGGCACTCGAGGCAAATACCCAGAACGCTTGCAGACGATCATTTCCGTCGATTTCAGACCGGCAAGGCGTCCCTGCGAGGGCAAGGGGTTTGGCGAGAAGGCCGCCATTCAGCAAGGAGTGACCAATCATCTCCCCGCCGCGCATGATAGGCCAGCCGCCGTGATAGTTCGCCTCGCCGCCCACCTGCTCGGTTACCCATGTATCTTCCGGGCTTCCGCGATCAGATCCCGTGAGCGGAACCTGGGCTTCGAACACATCCATCATCGAGGCAAGAGCACGCAGATCAGTTCTTAGATGGATTTCCTTTGTCCCTGTTCGAATCCTGTCGAACTGGAAAGTCATTTGGGCGGCAGTGGTTCCGTTCGCGGGCGTGACGGAGATGATGTCTCCAATCAACCTTGAGCCCTGCTTGATCATGCCACCTGAGGAGAGGGGCACATCCTGCTCAACGATAGCCTTGATTTTATGTCCGGGTTTGTTCTTGCGCGAATTGAGCGACGTGCTCAGCTGAACCGGGATGATGGTGCCTTGTGGGATATGGGTCTGAGCAAAAGAGAGTGTGGAAAACAAAAAGCCGGAGATCAGGCAAGCTACCCCAAGCTCGCGAGATCGCAGGCAAATATGCATGGGATCGAGGGCCTATTCGGTTGCCGGAACCATTACCTTGGCGGGAGCCACCAGGTCCGCGTTCGGTACTTCCGTTGTCAATCTTATACTGCGCAAACCAGCTTTTTTCTCCGGCTGCGGCACGAACGACAACCAATACTGATGACTAAGCCGCTGCTCAATGTTGTCGAGGTAGGGAGTGAAATCAACGGGTGGACCGGTGAAGCCGATGTAATAAGACTCGGCGCCGGTCTCATCCGCAACTTCCGCCAGATAGAGCTGTCCCCAGTAAGTGCGCCAGTAGTCGTGGCCGAAATGGCCTGCTCCAGGCGTGTAGATGGCGAAGACACGCACGCCGGCGCGTTGAGAATCCTCGATCGCCTGGCTCAGATATGGATCCAGCAAGTCGAACCCACCGTAATAGAAATCGATGCCGTCGGAGACCATAAGCGCTTCCTTGCGGTCATCACTCTTTGGCCAGCGCTTGACGAGATCGCTGAGAGAAAAATAGGGGCTGGCGTTTGCGTCTGCCGTGCCGAGCGGTAGCCTCAGAGCTTTCGCGGCGGCGGCATGATCGGTGGTTAATTTCTGCATGATTTGCGCCCTGCCGTTTTGCATATAAGCAACCCCGACCCTGGTCGTGGGAGCCTGCGCGTTGATGAAGTTTCGAAGGTCTCCGAGCTCCGAACCCAGGCTGAAACTGGACGAGTCGTCGATCAGGATGAAAAAGTCGAGGCCGGCATGGTCGCCGGTTGCGGGGGACCAATCGACTACCTTGTCGCGATTCTTCCCTTCGAAAACCATTACGTCGTCGCGGTTGACAACGGGGACTTGATTACCATGTTGCGCCTCAACCGTGACCAGAGTTTTAGCTACCGGCTCGTTTGCAGCCGGCAGAGCAGATTGCGCAGCAATAGCGGGAAGCGCTAAGCCAGCGGCAAGAAGCGAAAGAAAAATCTTCAAAAAGGAGTATTTCATCCTACTCTCCAATCGGGGCGCGCGCTGATTGAGCCTGACGCCTGTTTAGTTAGATGACTCTTTCGGGGGAGCCTGGTGTGTTTCGCATCTAAATACTTGCATTGACACCTTGCCTTTGCTGCACAACAATGGTGTCAACCGATCACAACAGACTTGGTGGAGAAACAAAATGCCTGAGGATGGCGAACAGATAGTCGAGGTACATTCCGAGAGCGGCGGCGCGGGAAAGTGGATATTGCTTTTGCTGGCAATTATTTACGTAGCCGGGTCGCTGTATTTTCTGTCGAATTTGCGAGGGCAGGTTGAGCAGCTGGCAAAGGCGGAAGGTTCAAGTAACGATGAGATTGCAGCGCTGACGAAGCGAGTGCAATCGAACGAGGCTGATTCCGAAACATTAGCGAAGCAGCTGGGCATGACAAAAAAAGAACTGGCGGAGCGCTCGGCCGACCTGCAGCGCCAACAACGAGCATCCGAGGCACGGCTCTCAGAAGAGCAAAAGCAGCAGATCAGCCAGGTGAACGGCGATATCGCCAACGTGAAAACGGATGTGGGTGGAGTGAAGACTGATGTCGCATCCACCAAGTCTGAACTGGCGGCCACCGAAGCCAAGCTGCAAAGTACGATCGGTGATCTTGGGGTGCAAAGCGGCTTGATCGCTCATACGCGAGACGACCTTGAGATCCTCAAGCATAGAGGGGACCGCAATTACTACGAGTTCACGCTCAGTAAGGGCGCGAAACCGCAGGTGATCTCGACGGTGAAGCTCCAACTGAAGAAGACCGACCCCAAGCACGGCAAGTTCACCCTGGATGTGACTGCTGACGACAAGACCATCCAAAAGAAGGACCGGAATATCAGCGAGCCGATTCAGTTCTACACCGGGCGCGATCACATGCTGTATGAACTGGTGGTGTGGTCGGTGGACAAGAAGAAAGCTACCGGTTATTTGAGCACGCCCAAAAACGCCCCAGTCCCGGTGACCCCGAGCGCATGAGCGGAACGTTTCCGGGCAGTCACGTTCTGCTGGAAATTGCTCTTCGTACGGGCATCATTTATTTCGTCGTGCTCATTGGCGTGCGGTTGAGCGGCAAACGTGAGGTCGGGCAGATGACGCCGTTTGATCTCACCCTTTTGCTGCTCATCAGCAATGCCGTGCAGAATGCGATGACCGGGCCGGACACTTCCCTTCTCGGGGGCGCGGTCGCGGCAACCACCCTTCTGGTTCTCAACTACTTTGTGGCGGACTTGTCGGGGGTCAACCGTCGTTTTCGCAAGTTCATTCAAGGACAGCCGAGCCTGCTAATGCACGATGGACAAGTGATTTCTTCGCATATGGCGAAGGAACACGTCAGTATGGATGAACTCGAGCGCGCGATGCGTGAGCATGGAATTGCGACGATGCATGATGTCGCCCTAGCCGTGCTGGAAGTAGATGGGTCAATCAGCTTTCTGAAATACGATGAGATCAAGCCGGATGCCAGCACGCACCTGGCGCGTAGAAGGTTTATCCAGAAACATTGACGGCAGACACTCTGCCGAGTCTCACAAATACGGCGAGACTCGGCCTGCTCCCAATATGTGTGGGCCCTTTGCCGGTTCTCGCAAAACGGCGAGAACCGCCTTCTCCAATTTAGGTGTACCCAGGGTTGCTGCCACGCTCAGAACTTCGTCATGACCAGAGGCACGGCCTGATCGTAGGGCTGGAGGGTCACCTTCAAGGACTTTCTATTCTTGAAAGCATCGGCTGTAACGGGAAATGAAACAATCATCCGGCCGGACGCCTGAGCTCCGGGATTAATCTTCTGCTCCGGCTGGAGCGGCGCAATGGCATTCTGACGCAACGCCGGAAACCCCTGATAGTAACGCTCGAAATCGGCAACTGATGCAGCATCGTCGCTGAACTTTCCATTTCCAGTATCAAGGTCGGCTTTCATGGTGTGAATCCAGAAGGGTTTTTCGCCATTGTTGCGGAAAGAGACGTTGATCGCGGCCATTACCGCGTTCTGATTAGGAATCTCGACAAAGGTGACGTCGTCAATGGTGCCGGTGGCCTGCGCATGAGGACGCTGAAGCAGCGCAATGATCCCAGCGAGAAGCAGGATGATTGCGACGCCAATCAGAACAATCTTCGCCGGAGGAAGATTCTTCCTGGCGGTGCCGAACTCTTCTCCAATATCGAATTTCGTGGATGGTTGAGGCTCTGCGGTCGAGACGGGAGGTGGAGGAGGTTCGGTTGACATAGGGGCTGACCTAGATTGTAGACGCTTTGATTCGCAGGCGAGCGGATTGGCTGCTCAGGACCAGGCGTGCTTTATTGCCTTGGCAAATTTCTCTGGTGGAAGGGTATTCAAGACATCTTCTTTGGTCAGCCATGCGCGCCGGGCTTGCGTTATACCGAAACGCATCTTCTCGAGATGCGACGTGTGGTGGGAATCGGTGTTGATGACGATTTTGACGCCGTATTGTTTCGCCAGACGAAGGTGACGGTCGCACAAATCGAGGCGATCAGGGTAGGCATTCAATTCCATCGCAACCTTTTGCTTGGCAGCGGCTTTCAATACGGCATCAATGTCGAACTGATATGAGTCGCGGCGCAGGAGAATTCTGCCCGTGGGGTGGCCAATCAATGATGTGTTTGGATTCCCCACGGCTTTGAGCAAGCGTGCGGTCATCTCTTCCGGAGTCTGATTGAAATGCGAATGAACGCTGGCGATGACGATATCCATCTGTTCGAGAACAGAATCTGAAAGATCGAGCGAGCCGTCGGCCAGGATATCGGCCTCGATTCCCGCGAATATTTTTATGCCTTCAATGCGATCGTTGGCTGCCCGAATACGCTTGATGTGTTCGATTGCCCGCGCATCATCGAGGCCGTTGGCAAAGGCGAGATTTTTTGAATGATCAGTGATCGCCATGTATTTATAGCCCTGTGCGATGGCGGCTTCGGCCATTTCCTCGATGGTGTTGCGGCCATCGGTTTCTACCGTGTGCATATGCACATCGCCTTGCAGATCCTGCTGGGTGATCAAGGGGGGTAATTCGTGCTTTTGGGCGGCATCGATTTCGCCGCAATTCTCGCGCAGCTCGGGTGGAATGTAATCGAGCTTGAGCCGGGCGTAGATTTCTTCCTCGGTTTTGCCGGCAACAGGTTTTTCGTCTTCGAGGGTGGCCAGACTGTACTCGCTTAACGTATAACCCATTTTGAGAGCGCGCTGGCGGAGGGTGACATTGTGCGCCTTGGAACCGGTGAAGTACTGCATGGCGGCGCCGAAAGATTCCGGCGCGAGAAAGCGGATGTCGACCTGCATACCGCCGCGAAGGCGGAAACTCACTTTGTTATCGCCGCGAGCGATGATTTCCATGAGGCCGGGCAGCTTGATGATGTGGTCAATTAATTTCTGCCGCTCGGCCTCGTCGCAGCAGGCGTGGCCCGTTACAAGAATATCGAGATCGCCGACGGTCTCGCGCCCACGGCGGAGGGAGCCGGCAGGAGTGATTTTCTCCACGCCAGCGTAGTCGCGAAGATGATCGATAATCTTCAGCGCTTCTTTCTCGGAGGCATCGAGGAGAAAGCGTCCGCCGATGCGGCGGTAGTCTTCGATGGCTTTGAGCAGCTTCTGCTCGTGTTTTTCACCCATGCGCGGAAGAACGCGGATCTTTCCTTCTCGCGCGAGCTTCTCGACTCCCTCGATATCACAGATTTGATAGGCGCTCCAGATCATGGCGATGGTCTTGGGCCCGAGACCTTGAATTTTGAGCAGCTCGAGCATGGAGGGTCGGTATTTCTTCAGCATCTCGGCATGAAGGGAGAGCCGGCCGTCGCGAAGCATCTCTTGCAGGTTCACCAGCATTCCTTTGCCGATGCCGGGGATCTCCAAAATTTTTTTGGGCTCGCCGATAATCTCCGCGATCTGATTGGGAAAGGCTTCAATTGCCTGTGCCGCATTGCGGTAAGAGCGAATGCGGAAGGAGTCGGCATTGTCTATCTCGAGCAGGTCGGCAGTCTCATACAGGATTCCAGCGATGGCTTTGTTGTCCATTGCAAATAGAGATTAGAACAAACGAGAGGAAAAGCGCGAGAGCAGGGTTACGCAAACTACAGCCGGAATGGCTGACGGAGAGGAGCAATTTGCCAACAGCGAGAACCCGGTGAAAGGCTCGACCCTAACTGCCCTTATTAACGTTCGCAGCCTGCGGGCCTTTAGGGCCCTGGGCGATCTCAAACTCTACCTGATCGCCTTCCTGTAAGCTTTTATAGCCTTCGGCTGTGATTGCACTGTAGTGCACAAATACATCGGGGCCATCCTCGCGCCCGATGAAGCCGTAACCCTTGGCATTGTTAAACCATTTCACCGTACCCTTCAAACGTTCCACCTTACGCCCCCGGTGCACGTACCTTTCTGCTGCCCCGGTCGTGCCTTACATTGAGGTCATTGTGCGTCTGCTTCAGAACAGTGTCAAGCGTTAACGCCCTGAAATCCTTTGCTGCTGCGGCTTTTTTTGGCACAAATAGTGACTGAGCCAGAGAACCCCGGAGATGGTTTTGGCATCGCGGATTTTTCGGGAGGTCACCATTCTCAGGGCGGCTGCAAGCGGGAACATGCGTTTTGTGATGCGCTCGTCTTCCTCCGGCTGCGCGGTTCCGGATTCAAGCCCTTGAGCGAGATAGATTGACATAGTCTCCGCGAGAAACCCCGGGCTGGCATAAAAGTTGAGAATGCGTTTCCACTTGACGGCTGAGTAGCCGGTTTCTTCCAGCAATTCGCGTTTTGCGCCGGCGAGTTCGGATTCGTCCTGGTCATGTCGACCGGCGGGAAGCTCCCATAGGTATTGCTGAGCGGCGTGGCGATATTGGCGAACCAGCAGAATGCGCGACTGGGGTCTGCTCTCATCAAGGGCGAGAATGACCACCGATCCGGTGTGCTGAACGATCTCCCGCTTGGCGCGCACGCCCCCGGGTTCGAGCACTTCATCGCTCGTTACCGAGAAGACTGGGCCTTTGTACACCACGCGAGAAGAGATAATGCGAGCTTTGCGCGCCGCTGATTTTGATCCTGGCATAGGAACAATATTACGGAGCGGGATCGGGAAAGTTCAATCGTCGAACGCCATCCGCTATACTGCCCGCGATGGCAAGGGAGACGAAAATCGCGATTGTTGGCCCCGGGAGATTGGGAGCAGCGCTGGCTTTGGCATTGTGCGGCGCGGGATACCGAGTCGCTGAAATTATCTGCCACAAGAGTCCGTTGGCGAAGGTGAAGACGCTCGCGAGAAAGATTCGGGCCAGAGTGCCGGCATTCGAAAGTGCACGCCTGGACGCGGATTTGATCTGGCTGTGTGTGCCGGATCGAGCTATCTCTTCGGTTGCGCGGGCGCTTGCGAAGCGGTACTCGTGGAAGACCAAAATAGTGTTTCATTCGAGCGGGGCGCTGGCGAGCGATGAATTAAATCCGCTGAGGCGCGAAGGTGCCGCGGTTGCTTCAGTGCATCCGCTGATGACGTTCGTGGCAGGAACGGCGCCATCGTTGGAAGGTGTTCCTTTCGCAATCGAGGGAGACGCACGCGCGGTTGCACAAGCCCGGAAAATTGCCCGCCGGTTAGGGGCGCAACCGTTCGCCATTCGCAGGCAGGACAAGGCGATTTACCATGCGTGGGGCGCATTCGCCTCGCCGTTACTTATCGCGTTGCTCGCAACTGCGGAGGAAGTGGGACGGGCAGCCGGTCTGTCGCCGGTAGAGGCAAAAAAGAAGATCCTGCCCATTGTGCGGCAGACGATTGCGAACTACGCGGCGTTGGGGCCTGCAGGCGCGCTGAGCGGGCCGCTGACCAGGGGCGATGTCGAAGTTGTCACCAGGCATATCAAAGCCTTAAAAAAAATGCCGGCTGCTTTGCTTACATATCTTTCCCTCTCGCGGGCCGGCGTGGAATATTTGCAGCCCGATAATCGGAGCAAGCTGCGCAAGGTGCTCAAGCCGTAATTTGGATGGTTACTCGACTCTGCGGCGCGCAATGACCCTCCGTGTGCTCCTTTTGT
>Ga0335081_10007813_pt1 | contig 17130 bp, 14 predicted proteins | sample Lox_Sample_35_FD_206713 | JGI IMG/M metagenome (GOLD analysis project Ga0335081, IMG submission 206713) | Soil microbial communities from Loxahatchee National Wildlife Refuge, Florida, United States - Lox_Sample_3.5 | ecosystem: Environmental > Terrestrial > Soil > Wetlands | place: USA... | reverse complement strand
CAGCGGCCGGGCCTGGCGTCTTCTTGGGGCAGCGCGGCGGGTTCGGCGCTGATCGGCAGGACGGCGGTCATGGCGTCGCCTCCCGGGCTCGGGCGCGGGGATCCGCGATGACGATGATGAGGTCGACGATCAGGTTGGCCAGCAGCACCGCGAAGGTGATCACCAGGAAGATCGCCTGCATCAGCGGGTAGTCGTTCGAGGTGACCGCGTTGAGCAGCAGCAGGCCGATGCCCGGGTAGGAGAAGACGATCTCCATGACCAGGGCGCCCGACACCACGAAGCCGACCGCCAGGCCGAACCCCTGCAGCTGGGGCAGCAGCGCGTTGCGGGCCGCGTAGGTGTAGATCACCCGGCGGCTGGGCAGGCCCTTGGCCTGGGCCGCGATGACATAGTCCTCGCCGATCGTGGTGATCATGACGTTGCGCATCGTCAGCATCCAGCCGGCGATCGAGGTCAGGACGATGGTGAGCGCCGGGAGCAGCGAGTGATAGACGGCGCTGCTGATGAAGTCCCAGTGCCAGCCCGGGATCAGGCCTCCGTCGTAGCCCTGACCGATCGGGAAGAGGTGGACCCTGATGGCGAGCAGCTCGAGCAGGATCAGCGCGAAGAAGAAATAGGGGATCGCCTGCAGGAACATCAGCGCGGGCAGGGTGCGGTCGAGCCCGCCGCCGTGCCGCCAGCCGGCCACGATGCCGAGCGCGGTCCCCACGCCGAAGGCGATGACCGTCGCCGTGCCGACCAGGGTGATGGTCCACGGGAGGGTCTGGGCGAGCAGCGACGAGACCGACGCCGGGTACTGCGACACGTCGGTGCCGAAGTTGAAGTGGAAGACGTCGACGAGATAGGACACGTACTGATTCCAGATCGAGCCCGGGTGCCCCACTCCCAGCATCGCCTCGAGCGCCTTGTAGGCCGCGGGCTGCAGGTTGGGGAACTTGGACATGATGCTCTGGACCGCGTTGCCCGGCATGGCCCGCGGGATGAAGAAGTTGATGGTCAGGGCGACCCAGGCCGCGACGAGGTAGAACACCAGGCGCCGGAGTATGAACGACATGGCGGCTCCTATGCCTTCGCTACTTGCCTGGCCGGCCGGCGGCCTGGCCTGGCGCCCGCGCGAGCCCGCGCGGCGCCGGTCAGCTCCGGACGCGGGACCTTGAGGGCCGGCACCGGCCGGCGGATGACCGTGCCCGGCGGGCAGCCGCAGCTTGACCGCAGCACGAGCTCGGTGGGCAGCAGCTCTATCGCGGGACGCAATGACGGATCGGCGACGCGGTCGAGCAGCCGGGCGCAGGCCCGCTCGCCCAGCAGGCGCATCGGCTGATGAACGGTGGTGAGCGGCGGGGCGCACAAGCTGCCGGGGAAGATGTCGTCGAAGCCGGCCACGGCCACGTCCTCCGGGACCCGGATGCCCGCCCGGTCCAGGGCCTTGAGCACGCCGATGGCCATCTGGTCGTTCGCGGACACGATCGCGTCCGGCAGGTCCCGCCGGGGCATGGCCAGCAGCGACCCGCCTGCCTCCTCGCCGCTCTGGACGCTGTAGAACCCCTGGTAGAAGCCGGTGAGCTGGCATTGCGGGTTCGCCTGGAGCACGTAATCCAGGCCGAGCCGCCGCTCCCGGGAGTCCGGTGAATCGGCGGGACCGTGCACCCAGAACAGCCGCCGCCTGCCGTGGTCGCGGATGAGATGGGCGACCACGGCCGCCGAACCGGACAGGTTGTCCGCCGTTACGACGTCGGCGGCCTTCTCGTCCGGGGTGCCCGCGAAGATCACCACGGGGACGCGCGCGGCGAGGCGCTCGATGAAGGGGGAGGGCACGATCCCCTCGCCGATCAGGATGCCGTCGACCTTGCCGGAGAACGACTCGAGCCGGGGGAAGCCGGGGTCGTGCGCGCCCTGCAGGAAGGTGATGAGCAGCGACCAGTCGTGGTCGCGGATCCGGGCTTCCACCCCGCGCAGTACCTCGTCGTAGAACAGGAGATTCATGTTCTCGATGTCGTACTGCTGCGCCTGCCGCTCCACGCACACCAGGCCGATCACGTCCTTGCGGCGGCGGGACAGGCTCTGCGCGGCGCTGTCGGGCACGTAGCCGAGTTCCTCGATGGCCTGCTGGACCCGGATCCTGGTGGCCTCGCGGACCCGGTCCTGGCCGTGCACGACCCGCGAGACCGTCGCGGTGGAGACGCCGGCCAGGCGTGCCACGTCGAACAGGGTTACCACGTTTCCCGATCAGCGGCATTGCCGTTTCCTCAGCTACCAGGTCTTACGGGCTCGACATCCGGGCTTCACATAAACGACATGTAAACGTTTACACCAGAAATCTAAGCGCTTACACTAACCCTCAGCACACGGCCGGTCAAGGTTCGTGTCCACGTCGTAATAAGGAGAGGCTGATGACGGGACTGGCGGCAGGTGACGACGGCGCCCTCGGCTTCCCAGAAGGGTTCACCTGGGGAGCATCGACCGCGGCCTACCAGATCGAGGGAGCGGCGGGCGCGGACGGCAAGGGCCTCTCGGTGTGGGACACCTTCAGCCACACCCCGGGCAAGGTCCGCGGCGGCGACACCGGCGACGTCGCCTGCGACTCCTACCACCGGTACCGCGAGGACGTGGCGCTGATCGCCTCCCTGGGCCTGACCTCCTACCGCTTCTCCATCTCCTGGCCGCGAGTCCAGCCCGGCGGCCGCGGCGCCGCCAACCAGCGGGGCCTGGACTACTACCGCGCGCTGCTCGACGAGCTCGGCGAGCACGGCATCACGGCCACGGCCACGCTCTACCACTGGGACCTGCCGCAGGAACTCCAGGACGCGGGCGGCTGGGCGGCCCGCGATACGGCCGAACGGTTCGCCGAGTACGCCTCGCTGACCGCGCGGGCGCTCGGGGACCGGGTCGCCCGCTGGATCACCCTGAACGAGCCGCAGGTCGTCTCGACCAACGGCTACCGCAACGGCGACCACGCGCCCGGCCTGCGCAACGCCGCGGCCGCCGCCGCCGCCACCCACCACCTGCTGCTCGGCCACGGGCTGGCCGCCCGGGCGCTGCGCGACGCGGGCGCGGCCAGCGTCGGCATCACCTTGGACCTGCACCCGGTCCGGGTGCTCGGCGACGGCGGGTCCGCCGAGCTCGAGCGCGGCCGGCTGATCACCGACGCGGCGGCGAACGGCATCTACCTCGGGCCGGTGCTGCACGGCCGGTACCCCGAGCACGCGCCGGAGGCGCTGCTCCCGCCGTCCTCGCTGATCGCCGACGGCGACCTGGAGACGATCAGCGTGCCGCTGGACTTCCTCGGCGTGAACTACTACTCCCCGATATTCCTCCGCGCCGGGGACCCCGCCGACCTCAGGCGCAACGAGCAGCACGCCCGCTGCCGGGTGCCGGGTGTCGTCGAGTACCTGCCCGAAGACCTGGAACGGACTCCGATGGGCTGGCTCGTCGACGCCAGCGGGCTGCACCAGATCCTGGTAGAGGTGTCCAAGCAGGCTCCTGGCCTGCCGCTCTACGTCACCGAGAACGGCTGCGCGGCCGAGGACTACGTGAACCCGGACGGCGAGGTGAACGACGTCGAGCGGGTCAGGTACCTGCACACCCACCTGGAGGCGGCCACGCGGGCCATCAAGGACGGCGCCAACCTGGCCGGGTACTTCGTCTGGTCGCTGCTGGACAACTTCGAGTGGGGCTGGGGCTACCAGAAGCGGTTCGGGATCGTGTTCGTGGACTTCGGGACACAGCGCCGGATCCCCAAGGCCAGCGCCGCCTTCTACTCGAACGTGGTCCGGGCCAACGCGATACCGCTGCTGCCCGCCACCTGGCCCCGCTAGGGCGCGGATCCCTCGGTTCGCTCCTGGTGCAACAACCGGGCCCGGGAGGCGGCGATCTCGCCCAGCGCCGCGTCCCGGCCCTCGAAGCCTGTCGTGGATGTGGATTTGCCTGGCTCGAGTGCCTTGTAGACATCGAAGAAATGGTGTATCTCGCTGCGCAGGTGGGCCGGCATGTCGCCCAGGTCCCTGACCTGGTCCCAGCGGGGATCGCCCAGGGGGACGCAGATGATCTTGGCATCGGGGCCCTTCTCGTCTTCCATCCAGAAGATCCCGATCGGCCGGGCGCTGACCCAGCACCCGGGGAAGACCGGCTCCTCCAGCAGCACCAGGGCGTCCAGCGGGTCGCCATCCTCGGCGAGCGTGCCGGGGACGAAGCCGTAGTCGGCCGGGTAGACGGTGGCCGAGAACAGCCGCCGGTCCAGGTGCATTACGTGGCGCTCATGGTCGAACTCGTACTTGTTCCGGCTGCCCCGGGGCACCTCGATGACCACCTCGACCGCGCTGGCGCTCAGGTCCTCGGCGTCCGCGGTCACCGGCCCGGTGGGGACCGGCTCGCTGACCCCGGCCAGCTGGGCGATCCGGTCCGCGGGGATCCGCGGCCACAGCCCGGCCAGCAGCCGGGAGAACACTTCCTCGCTGGTTCCGACGCCGTCCGCCAGGAGCAGCTGACCGCGGCGAGCGAACCAGTCCAGGAGGGGCTGGGTCTGCTCGTCGTACAAGGTCAGCCGGCGCGTCACCGCCTCCTCGGTGTCGTCGGCACGGCGGCGCACCTCCCCGCCGCACGCCCCGCAGGTCCACGTCTCCAGCCCGCGGGCCCGCTCCACGCTGTAGATGCGGCCGCAGCCGCCGCACACCCGCCGGGCGAGCAGCCTGGCCCGCGCCACCCCGAGCGGGACGTCGATCACCACGGCGCGGTCCAGCGCGCCGTCCACGAGGATGCCGTCCAGGGCCACGGCCTGGTCCACGGTCCGGGGGAAGCCGTCCAGCACGAAACCGCCGCTGCGCACGTCGGGCGCGGCCAGCCGCTCGGTCACCAAGGACACCACCAGCTGGTCATCGGCCAGCTCGCCGCGCTCCATCATCTCCTGCGCCCGCCGGCCAGCCGGCGACCCCGACCGCACCGCGTCGCGGAGCACGTCCCCCACCGAGATGTGCGGCACCACCAGCAGCCGGGCCAGCTGCACCCCCTGAGTGCCCTTTCCCGAACCCTGGCGCCCCAGCATCACCACGCGCAAGCCGAACAGCATCGGCGCCATGGCATGGCGCTCGCCATCGGGCCTCATGTGAGGTATCCCCTGTCCTTGAGGTAGCCGACCAGTTCGTCCGCGGCCTCGTCGCAGGGTGCCCGCACCACGCGCGGCGGGGTCCGTTCGGTCAGCGCGCCGGTGAGGGCCAGCAGCCGGGCGCGGGGAAGAGGATCCCGCGGCGGCGCGAGCATCTTCGGCCGGGGCCGGTATGGTGCCGTGCGCATGACCTGTACCCGGTGGCGGTGCGTCACCGCGCCGTCCGCGACCTCGATGGCGGCCTGCTGCGCGGCGAGCAGGCCGGCCAGCGGGGCGCGGCGCAGCCGGGCCGCGCCTGGCTCCACGGAGATCACCGCCGGCACGGTTACCCGCAGATGCTCGCGGCGGCCGCCGTCGAGCCGGCGCTGGGCGGCCAGGCAGCCGCGTTCCCCGGGCGTCAGGCCGGTGAGCCCGAGTGCCTGAGCGGCCTTGAGCTGGTGGGCCAGGAAGGCCGGCACCGAGCCGCTGCCCCGGTCGGCGCTGTAGTCCCCGCAGCAGACTACGGTGGCGCCGTCGAGCAGCGGGGCCAGCGCGCCGGCGATCGCCTCCGACGGCGCGTCGCCGTCCGCCGTGACGAGCACCAGGCGCCGCGGGCCGAAGGCGGCCGCGTCCCGCAGCACCGCCTGCGCCCCGGAAGACCCGGAAACCCCGGGCGGCCCCGCGGTGATCGCGGTCACCGGCAGCTGCCACGCTTCGCCCAGCCGCAGTGCCCACTCCAGCGCCGCGGCGTCGGCAGGGGAGAATCCCGCGGTGCGGCTGTCGTGGCGCACCGTGCCCGCCAGCGGGTCGACGTCCGGCCGGAGATCGACCCACTTCAGGGCGGCGGCGATGAAGCCGGGCTCGGCCATCATGACCTCCTGAATACGACGCCGCGCCCGCCCTCGGGATAACTCCAGGTCAGCGCGCCCTCGGTGTTGCATACCAGGTAGCAGGTGCCGCACTCGAAGCACTGCTCGTAGTTGAACAGCACGCCGCCGTCGGAGGTCGGCACGAACAGCTTGGCCGGGCAGGCGTGCACGCACGCCTTCGTCGTGCAACTGCGACATACATCGGAATCCACGGTGATGTGCGGCCGTTCGGCCACCCGGAACTCGACCGTGGCCATCCGGTCCTCGAAGCTCGGTCCCGAATACGGGTCTTGCGCGGTCAACCGAACGTCCTCCATCCGACCCATCCGTCCCTCACCAGATCGCGCAGGCGCACGCCGACCCGCTTGCGCTCGGCGTGCGCCCAGCGGCGCAGTCCCGCCTTGGGCTCCGGGTCGGTCACGGTGAACACCCGCTGCGCGATGCCGCACGCCAGTTCCGGATACGCGGCCTGTGCCCGTTCACCCAGGATGAGCTTGTGCGCGCCGCGGAGCTTGCCGTGGTTGGCCAGGACGAAGGAGCGTTCCAGGCGGCGGCGGTAGCCGCCGAGCGCGCGGGCCGAGGTGTCCCCGGCCCGGATGGCCTCGACCGCGGTCTCGCCCGCGAGCGCCCCGGAGCCGATCGCGAAGTTCACGCCCTCCAGCCAGATGCCGGAGGCCAGGCACAGGTGCGCGGCGTCACCCGCGACCAGCATGCCGCCGGTGCTCAGCCCCGGCATGCCGTCCATGCCGCCCTCCGGGATGGTGTGCGCGGAGTACTCCTTGAGCTCGCCCCCGCGGACCAGCGGCGCGATCGCCGGATGCTCCTTGAGCGCGGCGATGATCTCCTCCGGACGCCGCCCGGAATCCCGCAGCCCGGCGACGGAGAGCACGACGCCGACCGAGATCGTGTCGCGGTTGGTGTAGAGGAAGCCGCCGCCCGGGATGCCCTGGGTACCGCCGAGGATCTCGATGTCGAGGCCCTCGTCTCCGGTGAGGTTGAAGCGGTCCTCGAGCACGTCGCGGGGGAGCGCGAGGACTTCCTTCACGCCCACCGTGAAGTGCGTCACCGACCAGTCCTGGTACAGCCCGGCCTCCTTGGCCAGGAAGGAGTTCACGCCGTCGCAGGCGATGACGAGCGCCGCCCGGACGTCGCCGTCAGGCCGGTCCGTGCGCACGCCGGTGACCTGCCCGGACCCGTCACGCAGCAGGCCCGTGACCGTCGTGGCGCAGACCAGTTCCGCGCCGGCGCCGGCCGCCTTGCCCGCGAGCCAGGAATCGAAGTCGGCCCGGTACGCCGTGGCCCCGTTGTACGGGGGGGCGTCCCAGTCTTCCCCCCGGAACTCCACCGTGAGCGCCTTGGCGTCGGCCAGCACCATGGTGGCGCGGCGGGTGACCCACCGCTGGACCGGCGCCTCCTCCCACCAGGCCGGCAGCAGGGTGTCGAGCACCCGCGGGTAGATCACCCCGCCGTACATGTTCTTGGCCCCGGGGAACGGCCCGCGCTCGATGAGCAGGACCCGCAGGCCCGCCCGCGCGGCCACCAGCGCGGCGGCGGCTCCGGCCGGGCCGGCTCCGGCGACGACGACGTCCACCTGGTCAGCCATGATCCGCCTCCTCCGGGATCTCCGGGGTTTCCGGGACGACGCCGAGGCGGCGGGCCAGCGCCTCGAGCAGCCCGGGGGCGTCGGTGACCAGCGCCAGGTCGGCCATGGCCATCATCGGGCAGCTGGGATCGGTGTTCACCGCGACCACGTGGCGGGGCGCGCCCAGGCCGGTGACGTGCTGGATCGCTCCCGAGATGCCCAGCGCGACGTACAGCTCGGGGCTGACGGCCACGCCGGTGGTGCCGATATAGCGCTCGTGTGCCACCCAGCCCATGTCCGCCACCACCCGCGTCGCGCCCATGGACGCCCCGATCGCCGCGGCCACCTCATTCAGCAGGCGGAAATCCGCGGGGCCGCGCAGGCCCGCCCCGCCGGCCATGATCCGCCGGGACTCGGCCAGGTCCATGGTGCCGGGATCTGGCGGCAGGACATCCAGGACGGTCGCGTCATGCCGGGCGATGACCCTGGTAGTGACCGGCCCGGGTGCGGGCAGCTCGTGCTGGCGAGGCTCGGTCCCGCGCACCCCGGGCTGCAGGGTGACCACGACCGGGCCGTCCGCCACCACGTGCTCCATGACCAGGCCGCCGCGGCGTGCCAGCCATGCCCCGCCGTCCCGGTACTCGGTCGCGCCGGCCAGCAGCGGCCGGTCCAGCGCCGCGGCCAGCCTGGGGGCCAGGTCACGCCCGTCAGGCGACGCGGGCAGCAGGACCGCGTGGTACGGGGCGAGGGCGGGGGCCAGCGCGGCCGCCCAGGCGCCGAAGGCCGGATGGCCGATCTCCGCGGTGGCCACCGACACCGCGTCGACGGCCAGGCTGGCCGCCGCCTCGCCGGTGCCCGAGCCGGCCAGCAGGACCACCCCGCCCGCCTCCGCGATCGTCTCGTCCGCCCCGGCCGGGAGCACGCCGTCCCGGACCGGGACGACCGCGATCCTGGGGGCATCCGGCTCGCGCCTGTCGCTCACGCTGCCTCCCCTGCCCGCTGCCCTTCGATGACCGCGGCGTGGGCCCGCCTCGGGGCCACGCAGTCGCCGGCCCGGTGCACCTCGGGCCCGGCCCCGGGACCAAGCGCCTTCAGGTCCAGGTAGAGCTGTTCGGCCGGAGCGGCGGGCACGGCGCAGACGACCCAGTCGGCGTCCACCTGCCTGCTTGTGCCGGTGGGATGGTGCATGAGCGTCACCGAGCCCGGCGTGACCGCCGTGACCAGGCAGTCGGTGGTCTGCTCAATACTTTTGGCCGCGGCCCGCACGCACCAGTTCTCCATGTCGAGCGTGATCCCGAGATCCTGCCCGACGACCATGCCCGGCGTGACCACCTCGACGTCGGCGCCGCGGTCCGCGAGCAGTTCGGTCACGCTGGTCGCGTGGTGGAAGCCGGTCTCGTCGACCACGAGCACCCGGCCGGCCGGCGCGGCCGAGCCGTCCAGCACCTCGCGGACGTCGACCACCTGCGCGGCGTCCGCGGGGGCCCAGTACGGCCGCTCCGCGACGGCCCCGGTGGCGACGATCACCACGTCGGGCGCCTCGGCGCGCACGGCCGCGGCGTCGACGTCCGCGCCATACCTGATCGTGACCCCCAGCCGCGCGCACTCGGCGAGCTGGTTGCGCACCAGGTCGCCGAACTCGGCCCGGCCCGGCACCGTCGCGGCCAGCCGGACCTGCCCGCCGGCCACCTCGGCGCGCTCGTGCACGGTGACCTCGTGACCGCGTCCGGCCGCCGCGATCGCGGCCTGCAGCCCGGCCGGCCCCGCGCCGACGACCATGACCCGCCGCCGGGCCCGCGCCCGCGCAGCCAGCGCGACGGACTCACGCCCGGTGCGCGGGTTCTCGATGCAGCCGAGCCAGCGGTTCAGCCCCATCCGGCCCACGCACTCCTGGTTGCACGACAGGCACAGCCGGATGTCGTCGGCGTGGCCGGAGCGGGCCTTGGCCGCGAAGTCCGCGTCGGCGATCTGCCCGCGGACCACGCCGATCAGGTCGCAGTGCCCCTCGGCGAGGGCGCGCTCGGCTTGCAGGGGATCCTTGAACCGGCCGACCCCCACCACGGGGAGCTCGACCGCCTTGCGGATGGCCGAGGGGATGAACAGCGCGTAGCCCGGCGGTATGTGCATCGACGCCTCGATCATGTAGAGCGTCGACGTGGCGACCCCGATGGAGGTGTTGATGTAGTCCACCTGGCCGGTCGCCTCGACCATCCGTGCCACCTCGACGGCCTCGTCGATCGTCGTCCCGCCGCTGATGAGCTCGTCACCGCACAGCCGGACGCCGAGCGCGCGGCCGGGCCCGATCGCGTCCCGCACCGCGGCCACGATCTCGAGCAGGATGCGGGCCCGGCGCGTCAGGTCGCCGCCGTACTCGTCGTCGCGCAGGTTGGTCGCGGGGGAGAGGAACCCGCGCACGATCGAGGAATGCGAGCACTGCAGCTCGATGCCGTCGAAACCGCCCCGTGCGCAGTGTCCGGCGGTCCTGGCGTACCCGGCCACGATCTCCGCGATCTCCGCGTGGTCGACCTCCTTCGCGACCTCGCGGAACATCGGGTCCGCCAGCGGCGACGGCGCCCACACGGGCAGCCGGGAGTACATCCCGGACGCCTGGCCGCCGTTGTGGTTGATCTGCGCGAAGATCGGCGTCCCGTGCCGGTGGGCGGCCTCGGTGATCCGCTGGTAGCCAGGGATGACGCTCTCGTCGAACCCGTGGATCAGCTTCTCGTAGGGCCAGTCCGTGGGGTGGACCGAGTGCTCCTCGGTGATGATCAGGCCGGCCCCGCCCCGGGCCCGGGCCTCGTAGTACGCGGCGTGCTGCTCGGTGGGGTGGCCGTCCTCCGCGTAGTTGGTGAGGTGGGCCGCGAAGATGATCCGGTTGCGCAGCGCCAGCGGGCCGACGCGCAGCGGGCTGAACAGGTAGCGGTACCGGCTCATGTCCTGCCTCCTGCCAGCGCCCTGCTCCGGGGGGTGGCCGCGGTGTCCAGGGCAAGGGCGGCCCGGCGGCCCTCGAGCACGGCCTCGTACACCGTGCGGGGCGCCACCGCGTCCCCGGCCCGGGGCAGCTCCGGATGCGCCCGCCACAGCGTGTCCTCGGGCAGCCGGTGCCCCGCGTCGATCACCACCGCGGCCTGGATTTCCCTGGCCTTCCCGGTGAACACGTCCTCCACCACAGCCGCCGCCGGCGTCACCGTGACCAGGCGGGACCGTTTGTGCAGCGCTACTCCGGCCCGCTGCAGCCGGGTGCTGGCGTCGGCGAGATCTCCCGAACGGGCCAGCTGCGTGCCGGCGATCAGATCGTGCGTCACCAGCGCGACCTGGCGGCCGGCGGCGAGCAGTTCGGCGACGCTGATCCCGATCGGGCCGCCGACCGGATCCCATATCACGCACGGGCCGCCGGGCAGGTCACCCGCCCGTCCGGAAATCGCCTGCTCGAGGCCTGCCGCCTCGAGTACCGAGCGGGCGGTGCGGACGTCCGCCCCCGGCTCGACCAGGTAGTCACGCCGGCCGTCCCGCGAGCCGGTGCAGACCAGCACCGCGCCGTCGTGAGCCTCGATGTCCTCGCGGCCGAGCTCGCGGCCCAGGTCGAGCTCCACCCCGAGCCGGGCGCACTCACTGGCCAGCCAGTCGGCGATCTGCGCCAGCCGCTCGCGGCCCGCCCCCGCCGCCGCGGCGCGGACCGCGCCGCCCGGCCGGGTCGCCCGGTCCGCCACCCGCACGCGGTGCCCGCGCAGGGCGGCCGCCCGCGCGGCCTCGAGCCCGGCCGGGCCGCCGCCCACGACCAGGACCCGCTGCGGCCGGGACGTGCGGCCGGTCAGCGCGGCGTCTTCAGTCTCGTGCCCGCTGGACGGCTCGCCGATGCAGGTCACCACGGGGTTGCGCGGATCGCGCACCTGGCAGGTCTGGTTGCACAGCACGCACGGCCGCACCGTATCCGGGACCCCGGCCCGCATCTTGCTGACCAGCTCGGGATCGGCGATCTGGGCCCGGGTCATCTCCACCGCGTCGGCCGCTCCGGACGCCAGCGCGTCCCGCGCCATGGCGACCTCGACGATGGACCCCTGGGCGACCACCGCGACCTGCCCGGGGAGCGCCTCCCGCACCCGGCGGCTCAGGCCGATGTTGAAGCCGGGCGGCGTGTGCCCGTCCGGGCGCGTCGCCGAGACGCTGTAGATCGAGCCGCGCACGACCACGACGTAGTCCGCGTACCGGTGCAGCCCGGCCAGGATCTCGAGCGCGCTGTCCGGGGTGATGCCGGCCCAGGGCGCCAGCTCGTCGCAGGACAGCCGCAGCCCGATCACCGCGCCGCCGGCCGCGTCTCGCACGCTTCCCAGGACCTCGCGGGCGAACCGCAGCCGGTCGGTGCCGTAGCCGTCCTGGCGCTGGTTGGTCAGCCCGGACAGGAACTGCCTGACCAGGCTGTGCTGGCCCGCGTTGACCTCGACCCCGTCCAGCCCGGCCGAGACGGCCAGCCGTGCCGCGTCGCCGAAGCCCGCCACGACCGCCTCGATGTCCGCGGCCTCCATCGCCTTGGGCACCTCGCGCGTGTTCACCTCGGGTACCCGCGAGGGGGCCAGCAGCGGCTGCTGACTGTAAGCGCTGGAGCCCTGGCCGCCGGCGTGCCCGATCGAGGCGAGCACCAGCGCGCCCTCGGCGTGGCACGCCCGCGCGATCGAGGCCCAGCCCGCGGCGGAGCCGGCCGCCAGCGGCGCCCGCTCGTAGGGCCAGTCCGACGGGTGCACCGACGCCGTCTCGGTCACCACGATCCCGGCGCCGCCCGCCGCCCGGCGCCGGTAGTACGCCACGTGCCGCTCGCCGAACGCGCGGCGGCGGCCCAGGTTCGTCTCGTGCGGGCCGAACATCACCCGGCTCGGCGCGCGGGCCTTCTGTCCCAGCGGCAGGGGTTCGAGCAGGCTCACGTCGCGGCCCTCGCGGCGATCCGGCCGAGCGGGACGAAGACCGGGGCGGAGCGCCTGGAGTGGCCGGGACCTGCCTGCGGCCGGTCCGGCAGGCACACCTTAGCCAGCTCGCGCTCGCCATGTCCGAGCACGCACTCCGGGTCCGGCCCGTCCAGGGGCAGCCCGGTGAAGAACTTCGCGGCCATGCAGCCGCCCTGGCAGGCGTCGAACTGCCCGCAGGACGCGCAGGCGCCCGCGGCGGCCGGCTCGCGCAGCCGCAGCAGCAGTTCCGACTCGCGCCACAGGCGGGTGAAGCCGCCGGGCTCGCGCACGTTGCCCGCCCTGAACTTCTCGTGCAGCACGAACGGGCAGGCGTAGACGTCGCCGACCGGGTCGATCAGGCAGACCACGCGGCCCGCCCCGCACAGGTTGAGGCCCGGCAGCGGGGCGCCCAGCGCGGAGAGGTGGAAGAAGGAGTCGCCGGTGAGCACGTCGGGCCGCGCGGACAGCCAGTGGTACAGCAGGCGCTGCTGAGCCGCGGTCGGGTGCAGGTCGCCCCAGGTGTCGGCGGCCCGGCCGGACGGCCTGAGCCTGGTGACCCGCAGCCGCGCGCCGTACGCATCGGCGATCTGCTTGAACTCCTCCAGCTGTGACACGTTGTGCCTGGTCACCACGACGGAAAGCTTGAACTCGCCGAAGCCCGCCTCGGCCAGGGCATCCATCGCCCCCCGCGCCATGGCGAAGCTGCCGGTCCCGCGGACCGCGTCGTTGACCTCCGCGGTCGCCCCGTCGATGGAGATCTGCACGTCGACGTAGTCGGTCCCGGCCAGCCGCCGCGCCGCCCGCTTATCCAGCCGGACGCCGTTGGTGGAGAACTTGACGCCGACGTGATGCGCCACGCTGTAGTCGAGCAGGTCCCAGAAGTCCGGGCGGAGCGTCGGCTCGCCGCCCCCGATGTTCACGTAGAACACCTGCATCCGCTCCAGTTCGTCGATCACCGCCCGGCACTCGGCCGTGGTCAGCTCGCGCGGGTCACGCCGCCCTGAGCTGGACAGGCAGTGCACGCACTGCAGGTTGCAGGCATAGGTGAGTTCCCAGGTCAGGCAGATCGGCGCCGACAGCCCGGCCTTGAACTGCCCGGTCAGGGAGGCGCCTGGCGCAGGCTCAGCGGGCATCGATGACCTCCGAATCGGCCAGCGCCGCCAGCGCCGCGGCGTAGCGGGGCCACTGCCCGGCCGGCACGCCGGCCGCGTCCAGCGCGCCGGCCGCGCTGTCGTGGCTGGCCAGCAGCCGGATCACGGCCGCCAGCTGACGGGTCTTCAGGAAACTCAGCCGCCGGTTGCCGAAGTGATAGACGAGGGCGCCGAACGGCTCGGGGCGCAGGGCCGCCGCCGGGTTCAGCCGGTACGCGCGGTGCAGGTCGATGGCCACAGGGTGCTCACAGATCGTCGCCGGGAAAGGCAGCGATGCCCGTCAGTAGACACCGCACATGCCGTCGATGGATACTTCCTCGACGAGCAGCTCATTCACGTCAAGAACGTTTTCCTCTTGCCGTTCAGGGCCGTCTTCGGTCACTTCATCAAGACCTTTCCAGGGAGCCGGGAACGCTTTCCCGTCAACCATAAGGATCTGCCCCGCGAGCCGGTAACTCCCTGACCGGGCAGTGACCCCTGGCCAATCGGGCAGGTGCTTAAGTGGCGGCCCGCCGCGATCCTGGCAGCATGCAAACCATCGAAACGCCGCATTTCCTTATCCGGAATGGGCGGGTCCGGCCGCGGTTTGGCGGCGGCCGGATCAGCAACGAACTCGCCGATCACATCGCCGCCGAGCTCGGCCCGCTCGGGCTGGTGCCGGACGCGGCGGCGTTCGAGCGGCTCTTCGTCGAGGTGGTCCTGGCGGCCCATCCCGACCCGCTGCAGGCCTGGACGGCCTTCTACGGGAACACCCTGCGGCGGCTGCGCCGTGCTGATGGCGCCGGCACGGACAGCGTCGCCACGTTCGCCCGCATCTACCGGCATGTCCTGTCGCTGATCCGGGGCAGGACCGTCCTGGATGTCGGGTCCTGCTTCGGTTTCCTGCCGCTGCTGATCGCCGAACGAGACCCGCGGCTAGCGGTCATCGGCACGGACCTGGTCCCGGCGGCGGCGACACTCGCCGGGCACATGGCCTGCGAGCAGGGAAACCGCGCCCGCTTCGCCGCCGCCGACCTGCTCGCCCTGCCGGTCGCCGATGAGGCGGTCGACACGGTCCTGGCCGTCCACGTGCTCGAGCACCTGCCGGCCGGGACGGCCGCCCCGGCCCTGGCCCAGCTGCGCCGGGTGGCCCGGCTCCGCGTCGTGGTCGCCGTGCCGCTGGAAGACGCGCCGGACCCCGCCTTCGGCCACCTCCAGGCCTTCGACCTGCACAAGCTGGCCGGGATCGCGGCCGGCGTGGACGCCTCGCGCTGGTCGCGGGCCGTGTACTCCGCTGACGGCGGATGGCTCGTGCTCGGCCGGCGTGGCCGCCGCCCGGCCGCGCCCGGCTCCCTGCCCGATCGGATAGGGAGCGGCTGTCCTAACTGACGGTTCTGGCCGGCCAGATGCCCGGTTCGCGGTCCGGAATATTCCCTCGCGCGGCACCGCGTCTTAATGTCCAAGCTGTCCCCGAAGGATGACGTCATAGCGCTGAGCCCGTCCGGTCAGAGAGGCAGAGATGAAGGTAGAAGAACTTCTCAAGCCATTTCCTATCAAGGAGTTCCATCCATTCCCGCGGGCCATGCTCGGGCCCGGCGCATGGGAACTCCTCGGCCCTGAGGCCAAGAAACTCGGATTTAACCGGGTGCTCGTCATGACATCAGGCCTGCGCGGCAGCGACACGGTGGAGAAAATCGTCGGCTCGCTCCGCTACCACGGGCTTGACGTCGTGGTGTACGACAAGGTCGAGTCCAATCCCAAGGACTACAACGTCATGGACGCGGTCGCGCTCTACCAGGAGAACCAGTGCGACAGCTTCATCTCGATCGGCGGCGGCTCCAGCCACGACGCCTGCAAGGGCGCCCGGATCTCGGTGGCGCACGACGGCCGCAGCGTCAACGAGTTCGAGGGGTTCAACAAGAGCGAGAACCCCAGGAACCCGCCGCACATCGCGGTCTCCACCACGGCCGGCACCGGTTCGGAGACCTCCTGGGCCTACGTGATCACCGACACCACGACCGACCCGGAAAAGCCGCACAAGTACGTCGCCTTCGACGACGCGTCCGTGGCCACGCTCGCGGTCGACGACCCGACTCTCTACTACGACTGCCCGGTCGACTACACCGCCCAGTGCGGCTTCGACGTGCTCGCGCACGCCAGCGAGCCGTACGTCTCCCGGCTGAACTTCCCGCCGTCGCTGGGCAACGCGCTGTACGCGATCAGGCTCACCGCCGAGAACCTGCGCCAGGCGACGTGGAACCCGCAGGATCTGCCCGGCCGTGAAGGGATGATGTACGCGCAGTACATCGCGGCTCAGGCGTTCAACTCCGGCGGCCTGGGGATCATCCACTCCATCTCGCACGCCGTCAGCGCCTTCTACGACACCCATCACGGCCTGAACAACGCGATCGCGCTGCCCCGGGTGTGGGCATTCAACATGCCGGTCGCCTACCGGCGCTTCGCCGACATCGCGCAGGTAATGGGCGTGGACACGCACGGCATGACGGACGTCCAGGCCGCCGAGGCCGCGCTCGCCGCCGCGATCCGGCTGCTCCGCGACGTCGGCATACCCGAGAAGTTCACCGACGTGACGCAGGACAGCTACTCGAAGAACAGGCTCGGACAGGGCCCGACCAAGCTGTACGAGAACTCGCCGGTGATCCGCGGGGATGCCGATGACGTCGACCGGATCACCAGCCATGTCCTGGGCGACGCCTGCACGCCGGGCAACGCCAAGGAGTGCACGTTCGCCACCGTCCGCCCGGTCGTCGACCACTGCATGAACGGCGACCTGGATGATCTCCTCGCCTGAGATCTCGCCACAGGCGGTTTACGGGTCAGGCCCGGTGCTGGCGCACCGGGCCTGCCACTGGGCATCGCCGGGAGGACGGATGCCGTACTTCGAGACCGTTGACGACGTCGCCGGCGCGCTGGCCGGCCACGGTTACGTCGCCGACCGGCAGCTCGCCACCGCGGTGTTCATCCAGACCCGCCTGGACAAGCCCCTGCTGGTCGAGGGCCCGGCGGGAGTCGGCAAGACCGAGCTGGCCAAGGCCGTCGCCGCTGCCACCGGCCGGCGCCTGCTGCGGCTCCAGTGCTACGAGGGACAGGACGACACCAAGGCCCTGTACGAGTGGGATTACGGAAAGCAGCTCCTGTACACCCAGATCCTGCGGGAGAAGATCGGGCAGCTGCTCGAGGACGCCTCCGACCTGCATACCGCGATCGAGCGGGTCGCGCAGCAGGAGAGCGCCTTCTTCTCCGAGCGCTTCCTCGCCCCGCGCCCGCTGCTCGAAGCCGTCCACTCGGCTGATCCCGTGGTGCTGCTGATCGACGAGGTGGACCGGGCGGACGAGGCCCTGGAGGCGGTCCTGCTCGAGATGCTGGCCGAGTACCAGGTATCGGTGCCGGAGATCGGCACGTTCGTGGCCCGCCACCCGCCGTGCGTCATCCTCACCTCCAACAACACCCGCGATCTGTCGGCCGCGCTCAAGCGCCGCTGCCTGCACCTGTTCCTCGGCTACCCGAGCGCCGA